>Ga0182030_10003148_pt1 | contig 35201 bp, 28 predicted proteins | sample 812S3MmetaG_FD_121299 | JGI IMG/M metagenome (GOLD analysis project Ga0182030, IMG submission 121299) | Permafrost microbial communities from Stordalen Mire, Sweden - 812S3M metaG (Illumina Assembly) | ecosystem: Environmental > Terrestrial > Soil > Wetlands > Permafrost | place: Sweden...
CGCGATCACCTTGCGGCCCCCAACCGTCGCCATCCGAGCCCGAAACCCATGCCGACGCTTCCGAACAAGCTTGCTCGGTTGATATGTCCGCTTCACAAAAAACACTCCATCAAAATCGCGGCGGGCGCGGAAGCCTTTCCGCCAAAGCCGCGATTCGTTCGCCGGGGCGAACTCTGCGCGTTCAACAAAACGCTAAAAGCGCGCCGCAAAAAGCGTCGCGCGCGCTAGCCTAAACCAAACGGAAAGTTCCAGGCCTTATAAGGGCCTTACATAGGCCAAGTCAATTTCGGCGGCGGAAATATAAAGGCGAGTTGGCTCAGGCGGCCGCCTTGGCCTTGCTTGCGCCTGCTCCCCGCTTTGGCGACCTTCGGCGCCGACGGAAACTTTTGCGGCGGACTCGCGATTGTTTTGCTGAAGGCTGGCGGGGCCAAAGGGCGGCTCCTATATCTTGACCAATAGGGAATGAATTCCATGGCTCGCAGCAAGGCAAATCCGAAATCCCGCTTTTCCGACACCGCCCTCCAGGACGGCATGCTCGCCTATTTGAAGCAGAACTCGGATATGGAGATAGAAAAGCGGCTGGACCGCGAGCCTTTCGATCTCAGAGATCATGTGAAGACTGCCGGCCCCGCGCGACGCAAGGACGCCAAGGCGTAGGCCTGGCGGCGCATTTGGCGTCGCTCGCGGACATAAGCGTATTTCATCCGTCAGGCCGCCCTCTCTAGGATCCCTTTAAATCCAGAGCCGACATGAGCTTCGCCATGGCCTCATGGTCTGAATGTTCTGCGGCTGCGGACGCCAAAAGCCCAGCGACCACTCCGTCATAATCGGCTTGCGGCCGATTCTGGCTGAGCTTCCACTTGCCCTCCACGCGATCGATCGGAGTTTCTATGCCGACGATTTGTTCGAGCAGCGCTTCGACGAAGGACGCCGGGGCGTCGGTCAACGACCATGGGTGGTGGGCTCGGCTTTTCTCCATGGCGTTGGTTAGGGCATTTATCTGATCGAGAAGCCAGGCGCGATCCTCAATGACGGCCATATGGCCATAGGCGTGAACCGTCACATAGTTCCAGGTCGGCACGACCTTCCCGGTCTCTTCCTTCGTCTTGTACCAAGAAGGGGTGACATAGGCCTGCGGGCCTTGGAAAATCGCAAGAGCGGCGACCGAAGGATCACGGTCGCGCCATTGCGGATTGGCGATGAGGCCGCCGGCTCCAATCGTGATCAAGGTCCCGAGAGGATGCGCGCAGATCAGCGCGTGCTGAACGTCAAGACGCTCCTCGCGATGATGCCCCGGCTGATACATGGCCGGACCTGCCGTCGCCGCTCAATTGTCGAGAAAGCTCCGCAGCTTGCGCGAGCGGGACGGGTGCTTCAGCTTGCGCAGCGCCTTGGCTTCGATCTGGCGGATGCGTTCGCGGGTGACCGAGAACTGCTGGCCGACTTCTTCGAGCGTATGATCCGTATTCATGCCGATCCCGAAGCGCATGCGCAGCACGCGCTCCTCCCGCGGAGTTAGCGACGCGAGCACTCGCGTCGTGGTCTCGCGAAGATTTGATTGGATCGCGGCGTCGATCGGCAGGATCGCGTTCTTGTCCTCGATGAAATCGCCGAGATGGGAATCTTCCTCGTCCCCGATCGGGGTTTCGAGCGAGATCGGCTCCTTGGCGATCTTCAAGACCTTGCGCACTTTCTCGAGCGGCATGGCGAGCTTTTCTGCGAGCTCCTCAGGCGTCGGCTCGCGGCCGATCTCATGCAGCATCTGGCGCGAAGTCCGCACGATCTTGTTGATCGTCTCGATCATATGGACCGGAATGCGGATCGTTCGCGCCTGATCGGCGATGCTGCGGGTGATCGCCTGCCTGATCCACCAAGTGGCGTAGGTGGAGAATTTATAGCCGCGCCTATATTCGAATTTATCAACCGCCTTCATCAGGCCGATATTGCCTTCCTGTATCAAATCCAGGAATTGTAGGCCGCGATTGGTGTATTTCTTGGCGATCGAAATCACGAGGCGGAGGTTCGCCTCGACCATTTCCTTCTTGGCCTGGCGCGCCTCGCGCTCGCCCTTCTGGACCAGATGGACGATCCGGCGGAATTCTTGGATTTCGAGGCCGGTCTCGGTCGCGAGGCCATGAATTTCCCCCAAAATATCCTTGATCTGCTCCTTCGCCTGGGCGACGAAATCCTTCCAGCCGCGGCCGCCGAGCTTGGACACGCGCAAAAGCCACTTAGGATCGAGCTCAGAATTCTGGTAATTCTTGAGGAAATCCTCGCGCGCGACGCCGGAGCCTTCGGCCAGGCGCAAAAGTCGCGTCTCCAGCCCGATCAGCCGCTTGTTGATGTCATAGAGCTGCTCGACCAGCGCCTCGATCCTGTTCGGATTGAGCGCGAGCGATTTGACGTCGGCCACGATTTCCTTCTTGAGCGTCTTGTATTTGCGCTCCTGCGACGGCGTCAGCGTCTCGTTCTTGAGCTTGTTCTCTACGTTCTGGTCCTGCAGGCGCCGCAGCTTCTTATAGGCGTCGGCGACCCGGTCGAACGTGTCGAGAACCTTCGGCTTCAGCTCGGCCTCCATCGCCGACAGCGAAACCGCGTTCTCCATGTCGTCTTCTTCGTCGAAGACGTCTTCCGGCATCACCGGGTCAAGGCCGCCGTCCTCATCGGCGGGCCGCAAGCGCGCGGGCGGATCGAGCGGCGCCGTCGCCGGGGCCTGCTGCGCGGCGAGCGCTTCGGCCGCTCCCGGCGCGGTCATATCGATCTTGGGCGTGTTCTTTCCGTCGGGACCGGCATAGGTCGCTTCGAGATCGATGATGTCGCGCAGCAAAACCTTGCTGTCGTTCAGCTCATCGCGCCATATGATGATCGCCTGAAAGGTAAGCGGGCTTTCGCAAAGCCCTGCGATCATCGCCTCGCGGCCGGCCTCGATCCGCTTGGCGATGGCGATTTCGCCCTCGCGCGACAAAAGCTCGACGGAGCCCATCTCGCGTAGATACATCCGGACCGGATCGTCGGTGCGGTCGGCCGGCTCGGACGAGCGGACGGCAACCGCCTTCGCCTGAACGGCCTCGACGAGATCGCCTCCCTCCGCTTCTTCCTCCTCGGCGGCCTCCTCGGGCTCGCCGTCCTCCTGCTCCTCGTTCTCGACGACATTGATGCCCATTTCATTGAGCATCGCCAAAATGTCCTCGATCTGTTCGGAGTTGACCTCCTCGGACGGAAGAACCGCGTTCAATTCAGCGTAAGTGACAAAGCCCCGCTTCTTGGCGAGCTTGATCATCCGCTTGACGGCGGCGTCGGATAGATCGAGCAAAGGGCTGTCCGCGGTCTCGACCACGGCGCCTTCCGCATCGGTCTTCTCGTTGTCCTTTTTCGCCATCAGTGGTCTCCGAGGGTGAGCAAAATTAACGACATGTCGGGAGGCTGGTGCGCAGGCAGCCTCCCGCGCCGGACAAAACGAAACCCTAACGACTTCGCTGGGGCCGAAGCGCGGCGCCTGCGGAGACGACCCCCCGACGCTCGGCGCAGTCTTGCAAGTTCGGCGGAGGCGCCGAAACCCTTGCTAAGGAGCTCGTCGCAGATGAAGCTTTCAACCGAAGCCGCCGAAATCTTTCAATAACCATATATGTCATCGGACCTTTTGCGGGGCGATCATGCGCTGCTCTGCTCTGCGATCCTATGTTCGGGCGCTTTTCGACAACGGCCGATCGGACAATAGCCTCAAGTCCACATTTCGGTCATGCTTCATGATGAAAAGGCTCTACCAAAGTTTCCAACGCGGAGCCCGCGCCCGGTTCGGCCGCGAACTCGTCAGGAACGCTTCGCCAGATGGGTTTCATCTGTCTTCACGACAAAATCGATCCACGCAACCATATAGGGCGGATCGATCCTTATCGACTAGGTGGGGGCCACTTGTCGAGGCAGGACCGCACGCGCTCTCTTTAACGCGAGGCGGAAACCGACTCGCAATGGGGTAATGTCTCAAACCATCAAACCGACGGATTTTGTCATGTTGCCAGGAAACATGACAAATATCCAGCACGAGCGCAGCAATTGGCCACCGTCGGTTACAAGGTCCCGCCCGGGCGTCCGGATAAAGTCCCGAAGCCCTCCACGGCGGCCTCGGTTCCGCCGAGCGCCAATAACTGCTCCCGAATATCTTTGAGACGATCGAGATTGGCCTCGCTGGCTTCCATACCTAGAGCCAACTCCGCCAATTGCAACTCCCTATGTAACGCTCGCGCCCGATGATGCAAGGTCAGGGCCTGCTTCAAGACTTCCTCCGCATCGGCCTCGGCGGCTTCAGCTTTGATGTACCAGTGAGATGCATGCGCGGCCAAAGCCTCGAGCTTTTGCAGGATCGTCGCGAAGCCCGCGCCCTCAGCGGCGGCGCGCAGGTTCGGTCGATCGAGCCGCTCCGCACCCGCGCGATCGAGAAGCGCATCCCGCAGAGCGCTCGCCTCAGGGCTCGAGAACTCGATTTCCGCGATCGCCTCGACCCATCGCTCGATCAGTCCGGGATGATTGAGAAGAAGCAATAAAATCAAGGCTTCGCGCGGCGGAAGACTGGGCTTGCCGGGGCGCAATAGGGGCGATTTCGCAAGGCTTGGGCTAATGATGGGCGCAGCCCTCGAAACGGCGTTGCGCTCGCCGCCGCGTTCGAGCCAGCGGCGAAACGGCGGTTTTGCGCCAAAGCCGCCATTGCTCTGGCGCCGGTCGAAGCCGCGTCCGCCGCCGTGATCGAAAAGCTTGAAGAGCCGCGCCTTGAAATCAGCCTGGTAATAGCGGCGTAACATTTCGTCGCGGATCTCGCGCGCGATCTCGGCAAGCCGCCGTTCGAGCGAGGCTCTGCTTTCCGGCGTCGCGAACGCCCTGGCTTCGGTTTCACGGAGCCAGATGAGGTCGGCGAGCGGCAGCGCGTGGGAGAGGCTGTCCCCCATAGCGTTCGCACCTCCGGCGCGAATGAGGTCGTCGGGGTCCTGCCCTTCGGGCAATAGGGCGAAGCGAAGCGAACGTCCTGGGCCAAGCAGGGGCAGGGCCATGTCGATCGCGCGATAGGCCGCCTTGCGGCCGGCTTTGTCGCCATCGAAGCAGAGGATCGGCTCCTCCGCCATTTTCCACAAAAGCTCGCATTGATCCGGCGTCAGAGCCGTGCCGAGCGGCGCGACGGCCGAGGCGAAGCCCGCCTGCGCCATCGCTATCACGTCGACATAGCCTTCCACGACGACGAGCGCGCCCGTCTCATGCGCCGCCTTGCGGGCGTTATGGTGATTATAAAGGACCGCCCCTTTGTGAAACAGGCTCGTCTCCGGCGAATTTAAATATTTCGCCGGAACATCCTTGGCGAGCGCGCGGCCGCCGAAAGCGATGACCCGGCCTGAGCGATCGCAGATCGGAAACATGATCCGATCGCGAAAGCGGTCATAAGGAACCGCGATCTCCTCGCCATGGATCAGGAGCCCGGCCTCGATCATGGCTTGCGGCGGGACGCCTTTAGCGGCGAGATGATCGCGCAGAGCGTATTTTTCGCTCGAAGCATAGCCCAAGCGGAAACGGGACTGGGTTTCCGGGGAGAGGCCGCGCTGATCGAGATAGGCGCGCGCCTTGGCGCCCGATCGCGTCGCGAGTTCGGCCGTGAAAAAGGCGGCGGCGAGATCGAGAACCTCATAAAGGCTGGCGCGCTCTTTTTCCTGCTCCTCGGCCTCGCGCGTGAGCTGCGGCAAAGCGAGTCCGGCGTCCTGGGCGAGGCGCTCGACGGCTTCGGGAAATGAAACGCCGTCGGTCTGCATGACGAAATCGAAAATATTGCCGTTCTTGCCGGAGGAAAAATCAAACCAGGCCATTTTCTGGTCATTGACGAAGAAGGACGGCGTCTTTTCCGTATTGAACGGCGACAGCCCTTTCCATTCGCGGCCGGATTTGGTCAGCTTGATGCGCCGCCGCACGACGTCCGAGACCGGAAGTCTGGCTTTGATGTCGTCGAGAAAGGAGGGCGGAAATCGCATGGGCGGAGTTTAGCCTGAAAGGCGCCGATTCGGCCGATCGCCTAACGCTTTAATTTGCTTGTCCGACATATGCACAGGCTTCGAGGAGCGCCCAGGCGCGGAGCAGCGCTCCGTTGTTGGCTAAGCCTCAACCACCGCCTTCAAGCTTTCGAGGCTGATGATTTTTCGGTTCCGGCCAGAGTGCTGCGGCGGAAGGGCGTTATGAACGCTTTGCCAAATGACGACCGAATCATTGATGTCGGGGCCAAAGCCTATTTCCGACGCGTCATAGGGAATGTTCTCGGCAGACCATCGCGTCAAGGCCGGAGACGCGTCGAACACCGCGCCGCATACCGGATTGTAGTATATAAAGAAGCAATGCTCGATCGCGCTTCCGATATTGGCCTCGAGATTTTTCAAAAACTCTTTCATCAATTCGAGGCCGAAGGAATGAAAAGTGTAGAAGACGATTCTTTTGCCTTGAGGCGTGAGTTTCGTGGCGTCGCCTTCGATAATTTGAATCTTGGAGGCCGAAGGGTTCTCGGCTTCGACTTTCGCAATATTCGACCGAGCAATCTGCGCGAGTTCAGGGGAAATCTCGACGCCGATGATTTCACGAAACGGATATTCGGCGGCGATAATCGTCACACGCCCTTTGCCGCATCCCAAATCGACAAAGCTATAGTCCGTCAAGTTCGGCAACGCGTCGAGGGCGCGACGGACAATGCTCGGCTGCGATCCAGCGTAAGGAATGATTTTCTTAGCTAAGGCCGAACTGAGTCTCTCGACTGGAACATAGCCGCTCGTATCGATCCCATAAAATTTGTCGATTGGATGCGAATAGCGCCAGCCCCCATATATAACTCCCCTGATGACGGGCAGCTTCACAAGAAGCTTTTTGACAAGGGGAATATGCAGAAATGTATAGGCCCGAATTTGGAGCGCTCTTGCATTCACGACCCACCTGCCTTTTTCCATTCCCGTCAAATCTATCCTATGAATCGCTGTTACGATCAAGCCGAGCGAGCCGAATAAAAGCGAGTATGCCATGGCTATATGACGCGCCTGATGCGACATGGCTTCTCCTGCGAACCGGAGCCCGGCTAGCCTGAAGAAAATGCGATGAAATTAAAGAGCTAGAGACATATTTCGATTCCATGGAATCGAAATATGTCTCTAGCGGCCGCCCTACAGAATGGGTTGGCTCGATCCGCAAAGGCTTATCCGGCAAAATGGTTCGATCTTGATGAGCAAAACCGCCCGATTTTTCGAAATGAAGCGGGAGGGCAGGCCGATCGCGGTATTGACCGCCTATGACGCGCCGACGGCGAAAGCGGAGGCGGAGGCGGGCGTCGATATTCTTCTTGTCGGCGATAGCGTCGGCATGAATATGCTCGGCTACGCCAGCGAGAAGGAAGTCACTCTGGCGGACATATGCCACCATGTTCGGGCCGTGCGGCGCGGCGCGCCCGAAGCCGCGATCATCGGCGATCTTCCATATATGACCTATGAAACGCCGGACATGGCTCTGGCCAACGCCCGCCTCGTCATCGAGGCGGGGGCCGATATCGTGAAGTTTGAAGGCCCTCGCGCGGACATTGTCGAGACTCTCGTCGGGGCCTCGATCGACGTCTGCTGTCATTTGGGCCTGGAGCCGCAGCATCACGCCGAAAAGCGCTTCAAGGGGCGTTCGGCGCAAGAAGCCGAGCAGCTGGTGCAAAACGCCATCCGGCTCGACGGAGCAGGCATGTCGATGCTCGTCCTCGAGCTCATCCCCGAAGAAGTCGCGGCCGCGACCTCGCAGGCGATCAAGGCTCCGACGATCGGCATCGGCGCCGGGCGCAAGACTGATGGCCAGGTGCTGGTCATTTGCGACGTGCTCGGCTTCACGCCCGCCAATTACCGCCATAACCGCCGCTATCAGGAGGTCGGCGGCCTCATGTCGGCGGCGGCGAAAGCCTATGTCTCGGACGTGCGCGGCAAGAGCTTTCCCGGCGAGGCGAATGTGCTCCATATGGCGAAGGACGAGCTCGAAATTTTCCTAAAAGAGAAGCCGTGAACTTGGCGATCACGCGCCGAGCTTCGCCTTGACGGCGGCGCTCGCCTTGGCGAAATCCACTTGGCCCGCATATTTGCTTTTGAGCGCGGCGACGACCTTGCCCATATCCTTGATCGAGGCGGCCCCGGTCTCGGCGATCGCGGCGACGATCGCCGCTTCGACATCGGCCTCGCTCAAAGGCTGCGGCAGGAAGCCCTCGATGATTGCGATTTCGTCGCCCTCCTGCGTTGCAAGATCGGCGCGCCCGGCTTTCTCATAGATCTCCTTCGATTCGCGCCGGCTTTTCACCATTTTCTGGAGCAGCGCCAGGATGTCGTCGTCGGACACGGTCTTGCTCTGGCCGCGCGCTTCTATGTCTTTATCCTTCAACGCGGCCGTGATCATGCGGATCGTCTCGACGCGGCGCTTGTCGCCGGCCTTCATCGCCGTCTTGAGTTCGCTCGTGAATTGTTCGCGCATGGGATCTCCTGATTTCTTCACGAGTGGCATCGCTGGGACCAGCCGACGTGAATTGACGTTTCTTTGCGTAACGCTTAGGTTTCGAGCCTCAAAGACCCCGAAATCACCTGGCTTGTCATTCGCTCTGCGCTCTGTCCGCGCCGGAGCGGGGCGGAACGCACGGGTGTAGAGCGAGCATGACGCAGGATCAAGATCACGCGGCGACCTTCTGGCGCAAGCCGCGCGCCACAGCCCTTCTCGTCTTGGCGAATGGCCTCGTCCTGGAGGGTTTCGGATTGGGCGCGACGGGCGAGGCCGTCGGCGAAGTCTGTTTCAATACAGCCATGACCGGCTATCAGGAAATCCTCACCGATCCGTCCTACGCTGGCCAGATCATAACCTTCACTTTTCCTCATATCGGCAATGTCGGCGTCAATGAGGAGGATGTCGAGACAAGCAATCTCGCATCGAGCGAGAGCGTGCGCGGCGTCATTCTTCATGCGCCGATCACTGCGCCGTCCAATCACCGTGCGACGCGGCATTTTGAGTCCTGGCTGAGGGACCGCGGAATCATCGGCCTTTGCGGCCTCGATACGCGCGCGCTCACGGCCTATATCCGCGAGAACGGCATGCCCAACGCCGTCATCGCCCATTCCCCGGACGGCGTCTTCGACGTCGAGCGCCTGCGCAAGAAGGCGCGGGAATGGCCAGGGCTCGAAGGGATGGACCTCGCGCCAAGCGTCACGGCGACGGAGCGCTACGAGTGGACGCAAGCGGCCTGGATTCCGGAGCATGGCTACCCCTCGATGAATGGGGGCAAATTCAAGGTCGTCGCCATCGACTATGGCGTCAAACGCAATATTTTGCGTCTCTTGACCGAAGCCGGCTGCGCCGTGACTGTCGTGCCGGCGACGACAGAGGCGGAAGCGATCCGCGCGCTGCGGCCGGACGGCGTATTTCTTTCAAACGGACCGGGCGATCCGGCTGAGACAGGAAAATATGCGGTTCCCGTGATTAAGACTTTGCTCGAAAGCAGGATCCCGACCTTCGGCATCTGCCTCGGCCATCAGATGCTGGGCCTCGCGATCGGCGCGAAAACCACGAAAATGCGGCAGGGCCATCACGGCGCTAATCATCCGGTCATGGATTTCGCTACCGGCAAGGTCGAGATCGTTTCGATGAATCACGGCTTCGCGGTCGATGCGGCGAGCCTTCCGGCCAATGCGCGGGAAACCCATAGGTCGCTGTTCGACGGCTCGAATTGCGGGCTTGAATTGACCGATCGTCCGGCCTTTTCGGTGCAGCATCATCCGGAGGCCTCGCCCGGCCCGCGCGACAGCCATTATCTGTTTCGGCGCTTCGTCGAACTGATGGAAAAAGCGAAAATACATTCGTCTTGAATGTCGGCGGCGGGGTCTGACGCCGGCGCGCGCAGCAAGGCCCAAGCGCGGCGGTTGGTCTTGCCGCGCGACGTATTAAGGGCCTGTTCAGCTTGACCGCTCGAAGGTTGATCCTGCACTGCAACAAAACACGAAGTTTTGACCATAACTTTAAGAGTATTTCAGAAATTGATCGAAAAAAACTTCCTATTCAACAGAACCAATCGTAAGGTAAAAAACTGTTCGCACGAATCAGGCGCTATTGTGGCATGTTTCGAGAATTGATGTGGATATGCTGTAACTCATTGATTTGGCGCAGCTCCTTGTCGATCGGGAAAGCCCATTCAAGGGAAGCGCGCATCGGGGCCCGTGAAATCATAGCTCGAGCGCCGCTCTGGCCGCATGCCGGCGGGTCCTCTGAACCGACATAGATGATGCCTCTCGAACCGACTCCTGCGAACAAGATCGGGCCCAATGGCCGATCCATCGATCGCGACGCCATCGCGGAAATCTTCGCTGAAATCGCGATCGAGGCCGCCGTGGCGGTGATGGCCGTCTATTCCTGCGATAGCCATGCGCGGCGCAAGCCGGACAAAAGCCCGGTCTGCGACGCGGACGAAAATGCCGAAGCCATCATACTGGAGCGCCTCGCCGTGCGTCTGCCGGATCTGCCGGTTCTCGCGGAAGAGGCCGCCGCTCATGGCAAGAAGACGGTGCCCGGCTCGACGTTCATTCTTGTCGATCCGGTCGACGGGACGCGGGAATTCCTCAGCCACAATGGCGAGTTCACCATCAATATCGGATTGATCGTCGAGGGCGAGCCCCGGGCCGGCGTCGTTTACGCCCCGGCGCTCCGGCAACTCTGGATCGGAGGCGCGAAGGCCTCTTCCTGCATTGTCGTCCCCGGCGCGCCTCTCCCGCCGCCCTCCGAGCGCCGGGAAATCCATGTGCGGCCGGCCCCGCGTCAAGGGCTGACGGCGCTTGCGAGCCGGTCCCACTCCGATCCCGAGACGGAGGCTTTTCTTGCGCAGCTCCCGATCCTGGAGCGGCGGGCGGCCGGCTCCTCGTTGAAATTCTGCGCCGTCGCCGAAGGCGACGCCGATGTCTATCCGCGCTTCGGCCAGACGATGGAATGGGACACGGCGGCGGGGGACGCCGTCTTGCGCGCGGCGGGCGGCATTGTCCTCGATCGCGAGCAGCGGCCCTTGCAATATGGCAAAGCCGGAGCGCAGTTCAGAAATGGACCTTTCGTCGCCTGGGGCGACCCGCGCGCGAGCGTCGCATAGCGCATCGCTCCAAGCGGCGCTTAGGGCGACATGGGCGTCTGACCGCCATCTTTCGACCGGAGGAAGCGTCAATCTTTCCTTAACGCCATTGCTTCAAAGCTCCGTATCTGGGCAAATTGACCAAGGTCAAGGATGCGCCTGTTTCGCGGAGGACGACATATGCAAACGCGAAGAGAATTGACGCTGCAGCTTGCCGCTCTGGCCGCCGGGATCTCCGGTCTCACTGTGAACATGAGCGCCGCGCAAGCGAATGCGCAACCCGGGCGGCCGGACGACTATTCCCCGGACGAGGTCATGTCGAACGGCCATCGTTTCTTCGGCTCCATCTCGCGCGGTCTCGCGGATGTGGTTGAAAACGCGACCAAGCAATGGGGCCGGCCGAACGGGTATATTCTGGGCCAGGAAGCAACCGGCGCGTTCATCGGCGGCCTGCGCTACGGCGAAGGCGTGATGCATACGCGCAACGCCGGCGACCTGCGGGTGTTTTGGCAAGGACCATCGCTTGGCCTCGACGCCGGAGCCGATGGCGATCGCACCATGATGCTGGTCTATAATCTGCCGGCGACCGAGGCGATCTTTCGGCGCTATGGCGGCGTCGATGGCTCCGCCTATATCGTCGGCGGATTCGCCATGACCGCGCTCGTCAACGACAATGTTTATGTCGTGCCGATTCGGTCTGGGATTGGCGTGCGCCTCGGCTTCAATGTCAGCTATCTGAAATTCACCCCGGCATCGACCTGGAACCCGTTCTGAGATCCTTGTGCGCGAGCGGCTCGCGGGCCGCTCTCCTGGATAATTTCAGGATCACGAACGTCGCTCTCCAATGACGGAGCTGGCGGGCGAGCTTCGAAATGTCCACCACAAGATGGCGATCGCCGCCCCGCCAAATCCATAGGTCGTCATAGTGATGCTCGCCAGCAAGTAGAGGCGGAAAGCTTCCCCGAACAGGCCTTCCGCTGGGACTGGCGCGTCCAACGCCGGAAATATGGCCTGAAGCAGGAACAGGCTCGAGTTCGTGAATGCGCCGAGGACCATCGACCAGCGAAGAGTCCATTGCAGCGGCGCCTTCGCGGCGTAAATCCCCAGAATCAGAGCGGTCATAAGCAGGAAATCAATATGCGCCTGAAGCAGCCTTATCTGCTTGCCGGCGAATGCCGCCTTCAGGAACGGGACGCCGAGGTTCAGCCCCACCAGGCACCATGCCAAGGCTAACGCCGCCAACAGCCATAGAGCGGCCCCTCTGATCAACACGATATTCAGGCTGTCCTGCGAGCTTTGTTTCATGTGCGCCTCGGTTTTGCCGGCATGAGATTGCAGCAGCATAGGGCGTCGCGCTTTTTGGCGGTTGGCTCGAACGGCGCAAAAACTTGATTGAAACGGCTGTGTCTATTTGCGATCCATAGGCGGGCAGGAGCGAAGCGGATGAAATGGATGGCCAGCGGCGTTAAGCTCTCGACGGAGGATCTTCCGATCCGCCAAAGGCGCGACTGGCTGCGCGAGGTGATCGGCCGCGAATATGCGAATGTCGAAATCATGCCTCCCGCCGACGGCCGCTTGTTCAACGAGATGACGATCTATCCGTGGAGCGAGCTGCGGCTTTCTTCGATACGATCCAACGCCATCGGCATCGAACGATCGTCACGCGAACCTGCCCAAAACAGTCACGACGCATATTTCGCGGTTGTTCTGCTTTCCGGCGAATACAAGCTGGAGCAAAGTGGGCGGGAGATTTTCCTACAGCCCGGCGATATGACGCTATACGATGCAACGCGGCCGCATCGAATTTTTTGCCCGGCGAGTTTTGCGAAATTGATTGTCTCCATCCCTCGTCCTTTCCTTCGAGAGAGGGTTGCATGTGTCGAGCATTGCACAGCGTTGCGCATTCCCGGCAATGCGGGAATAGGCGCGGTGACGGCGGATTTCATACGCTCGTCCGCAAGTCGCGCTGGGGAGCTGCCGTCAAGCGACTTTGCCGCTCTGTCGGAACATTGCGTGGACTTCCTGACTCTGACGCTGGCGTCGATGCGGCAGGGGGGCGCGGCCCCATCTCGAAATCGCGAGATGACGCTAGGCAGAATCAAGCAATTCGTAGAGCGACACTTACGCGATCCCGATCTTGACGCCGCTGCGATCTCTAGCGGCGTTGGACTCTCATCGCGCTACGTCAATGACATTTTCAAAGACGAGGGAGCATCCTTGATGCGCTATGTCCGGATGCGAAGGCTCGAAAATTGCCGCAAGGATTTGCTCTCGTCAGCTCGCGAAGGCCATAGCATTTCCGACATCGGGTTTAGCTGGGGCTTCAACGATCTGTCCCATTTCAGCCGGTCCTTCAAGGAACGCTTCGGCGTCTCTGCGCGCGACTATCGGCGAGGCGCTGCGGCTGCGCGTGGCGATCTGTGAGGACGCGTGCTTCGGCGTGTTTGACGTTTCGCAGATAAGCGCCAAAGCCCGAGCAGCGAGCGACGGTTTCGGGCAGCCTCCAACAGCGAATGAACCGAAAAGCGAGGGGGACCGACATGGTCCGCCTCGCAACAGCACCATCCTTCAGAACTTGACTTTCGCATCCGCGACGAAGGTTCTCTTGGGGAAGGGGTGGAAAAGGAAATATGTTTCGTTGTTCAGATTGTCGACGCCAAAATCCAGCGACACGTTGTCGTTGACGTTATAATGAACGCGTAAGTCGACGACGAAGAAATTGTCGAACGCGCCATAAACATTCGGTATAATGTCGGTGTTGTCCAAGGTCGAATATTGCTTGCCGCTGTAGCGCGCGGCCAGCGTGAACGCCCAATATGGGTGCGGACGATAAGTCATCCCAAAGGTCGACCGAAAGACGGGGACGTAGGGCACGTGCTTTCCGACAACGCTGTCCGGCAGGCCGGTGAAGGGATTGGTCCCCGCCCAGGTCGGATCGGACAAAATATGCGAATCGACATAGGTCACGCTGCCGAAGATCTGCACCCCCTTGATCAGCACATTGTCCTTCTGCGCCGAAAGTTCGACGCCTTGATTCTGGGTCTGGGCGACATTGGCGACGGATGAGACCGTGCCTTGCGCGCCATTGCTCAGGGTCGCTGTGTTGGTCTGCGAAATGAGGGCGTTGAAGGTGTTTTCATGGAACAGGGAGAGACGAACCTTGCCGTCCTCCCATTTGCGTTCGATGTCGATTTCCCCAATGAGGTCCTGTTCGGGCGTGAGGTTGGGGTTGGGAATGATGAAATTCGCGCCCGAGGTCGAGATCGCGTAAAGCTCCTGAACGGTCGGGTAGCGATAGGCGTCGCCGAACGATCCGGTGATCTCCCAGTCCTTGTTCGGTTGCCAGGAGAGCGAGGCTTTGGGCGAAAAATCGACCGCGTGGAGCTCCGGCTGGTATGTGCCTTTCGAAGACGTGATGGCGCCGACCGTCGAGCTTCCTACTGTTGTATTCTGGTTTGTCGCCAGATTGAAACCGTCGGACGCCTTCCATGTTTCAAGCCGGCCGCCCAGCGTAAATTTGAGGTCGGGAATGATCCTCCAGACGTCCTGAGCCCAAAGGCCCCCCGTCTCGGTTTGACCGAGCCCATCCGAATAGAGCAGCCCCGTGCCGATATTCGATCCTGCGTTCCAGGTGGTTGTCTGATAGGTCGGGTTGTTCAAATAATACCGGTCGCCATGCAGGCCGAAGCTGACCTCGTTCGCGCCATTCCAGCCAAAGGGGCGCCAGATCCCTTTGAAGTCGACATTCTCCCAATTCGTCCCGTCCAAGCGGGTGATCTTGCCATTTTCCGTAAAGCCTACGCCTGCCGGCGTCACCGAGAAAGGATTTCTCTGGATGTCAGTCAGATAGTCGTAAGTTGACGCCGAAATATCGAAATCCAACGCGCCATGCGTATCGGTCCGCAGCGAAACCGCATTGGCCAAATGCTGCTCGAGCCAAGAGTATTCGGCGCTGGCGAAACCCGATACTTTGCCGAAGGTCGGACCTCCTGTGGCGGTCGAGGTCAGATAGGTCTGCGGGCTCGAGTTTGCGTCATAGGACCAGAAGCCGATCTGATAAGTTCCGCGCAGCCAAGGCGTGAAATCCAGGGCGAGCTTGAGATTGGCGTTCACCTCATTCGTGTGCAGCAATGCGCCTGTGCCCACGACGTCGGCCGGCAGGCCTTGTTTGGTCAGTGCGCCATATGTCCCGAGCGTTCCCGCTGGGGGCGTCGCGTTTGTCGTGTAGGTCAGCGGCTGAGAGTAGCTGTTCTGGTAGTTCGCGCTGGCGAACCACGAAAAAATTCCGATTCGATCGCCCATCGTCGCGCTGGTTTGGTCGGTCCGGTAGTCCGCATCTGTTCCATAAAGGCTGAAGTGCTGCAAGGCCTCCGTCTGCTTGGCGGTCATGACCAGCTTGTCGGGCATCTTGGTGGTGATCAGCATCACGCCGCCCATTGAGTTTCCCGGATAGGCGGCCGCGAACGGCCCTTCAAGAAAATCGATGCGTTCGATCGACTCCGGGGCCACAAGGTTCCAGTGCGGAGCGGCATATGAGTTGTTGTTTCCAAGCAGCGCGGAGAGGAGAATGTCGTCGGCGTAAATGAGCGTTCGCGCGCTTGAATTGACGCCCCAGGTCCTGGTCGCCAGCACAGCCTGGTTATCGCCCTCGTTGCGCTTTCTGACGAAAAGGCTCGGCATATATTTAACGGCGTCCTCGGGGTCCACGATGTTGATCGTTTCCTCGATCTGTTGGGCCGTTATGCTGTCTACCATGACGGGAAGCTGATATTTTTCGACGATCGGGGGCGGACCTGCCATGTTGATGGCCGGCGTTGGCGTGGCCGCCTCGGCGCCGGGTTGCGCCGCGACGTCGATCGCGGGAAGTTCCTGGGGTTGCTGAGCGCGGGCGGTTGAAGCATGAAAGGCAAGGGCTATCGTTAGCGCGAGCGGGCTAGCGCTGCGCATGCTGTAGGGCCGGAACATGAAAAGACTCCTGATCTCGGCGGCGAAGCCGAGTTACCGAAACGGATGATGCGGCTTGAGGCCGCAGTTGCGTCGGTCAGGAGAAAGCAGGCGGCGCGCGCGGTCGCGCGGAGAGGCCAATCCAACGTGCGGGAGGGATCGGGGTCGCGATGGTCGGCGCGATTTGCCGAGGTGCGGCCGCCGGCGCGAAGAGGAGCGCGACGATCGCAACTACGAGCGGCGTAATGTTGGAATGGGCGAGCACGCAGATCGGGCAGCACGAATGATGTCCGTGCTCTTCTCCGCCCGCAGGCGATCCTTGCGCGTCGACGGCGTCGTCAGGATGCGCGCAGAGGGCTCCGGCGAAGTCAGGATCCGATGTGGCGGACATGGCGAGGCGCGCGCCGACCGGCGCCCAAATCTGCATCAGAAGCGCGATCAAGAAAATCGGGACGGCTGAACGAATTCTTCTCCGCAACGCGTCAGCCTCGCCTGTCCATGCGCTGATCTAACGGGCGTCAAGGACGCGCTCGGTGTTTCGTCAGCTTGAGGAATTCTAGCTAACTGTTTCGGTCATGCTTGCAAAGTCATTTGCAGGGAGCGAGGTTGCAACAGCTTTTTGGTGTGGCTTCGACGCAACAGCTTCGGCCTAGCTTAGCCGAAATCCATTGCCGCTCCGGTCTCGAGCGAGATCGAGGGATCGCTCCGACAAGGGCGGGCTTCATCCGTTGGATGGCAGTCGGGGCGCTCTTTCCGGAACACAGCAGATCTCGGCTTCGAGCCGCGCCATCTCGAGCAGATATGTCAATAAGTCGAGGCGCCCGAAATGCGCGAGACGGGCAAGCTCGCCCGTCAATTGCGCGATGTAGAGGGCCGTGGATTGCGGGCCCGCGTCCATCCCGACGCTCTCGACCGGCCCGCATCCTGCGGCGGTCGGCGCGCCAAGCCCGTGGCCTGCGCTGGTCATTTTCAATTGCGTAAGCGTGTTCGGCTTGAGCATGTTTTGGCCAGCCCTTTTAACAAAGAGGTTTCGACGATCGACACGCGGAATGCGCTCAGGCGTGATAGTATTCTAGTGATAGTTGTATTCAACTATAATTCGTCAATTTTACGAAAAATTTGGAACCGAGCGCATACGGCTCGCCAGGCCCGGCCGCAAGCAAGCAGCTGTAGCCTGTCGAAGGCTTCCACAATCTAGGCTCCGGCTTTCCCGGGGCTCGCTTCGGAAGGACATGTGGTTCTCAAAGCGCCTTTACCTCGGCGAGGACCGCCGCCGCATGGCCAGGAACCTTCACCTTGTTCCATATTTTCGCGATCTTGCCGTCAGGACCTATGAGCAAGGTCGTGCGCTCCACGCCGAAATATTTCCGTCCGTACATGCTTTTTTCGACCCACACCCCATAGGCTTCGAGCATCGCCTTTGATTCGTCGGAGGCGAGGGAGAGGTCAAGGTTGTGCTTGGCTTTGAACTTGGCGTGGCTCGCCGCCGAATCAGGCGATGCGCCGAGGATAGCCGCGCCGGCCTTCTCGAACTCGGCTTTAAGTCCGTTGAAATCGATTGCCTCCTTGGTGCAACCCGAGGTGTCGTCTTTCGGATAGAAGTAGAGAGCGAGTTTCTTGCCGGCGAAGCTCGCAAGCGAAACCTTGCCGCCGGCATCGTCAGGCAGCGCAAAGTCAGGGGCCTTGTCGCCCGGCGCCAGTTTCTTGCCCATTTTGCCTTCCTTTCGTCGCATTAAAAGGCCATTTTCCCTAGCGGATAGGCCTGTTTCTGATCTATCGTCGCGTAGCGTAATCCCGTCGAAATTCTTGGATTAGTTTTACACGATTTCTTGATCTTGACCGTCTTGTTCTCGAAAAAAGATCCTGTCTTGTTGAAGAGTCTGTGTCGGCGCGCCATGCTTTTTCGACAAGCGCGGCCTGTTCGCGTAAAGTGAAAATTCTCAAAGTCAGCTTGCTACGGAAAGGCCGCGCGCGGTTGGTCGAGCAACGTGAGGAACAGCCGGCGCGGCCGGGCCCGTGGCTGCCCTGGCGGACGAAGACGGGGAAGGCTGTCTGCCGGGCTGCGTCGAAAAAGCCTTGCCGCGCCGTGCGGCTCGCTTGGTCGACCTGCTATCTGACTCTCGGCTGCCTGGCGCTGGCGGTGATCGTCGCGGGGCTCTTCGTCGCCCGCCTGACGCAGGGGCCTATCTCGATTTCCGGCCTCGGCGCAGAGATCGCCAGCGCCCTCGATGACCGTTTTGGACACGGCTACGACTTCAGGCTTGGCCGCGCCTCCATCGTCAAGCGAGGCTATTCGCCCACCTTGAGCGTCGACGGGCTTTCGCTGAAGGACGGCTCCGGCAAGACCATCTTGACCGCGCCTCGCGCGGAGGTTTCGGTCGATCTCCTCTCGCTCATCGCTGGTCATGTGACGCCGAAGCGGCTCGAAATCTTCGACGTCGAGCTGCATATGGCTTTGCTGCCGGATGGGTCGCTCGCGCTGCCGGTTGCGCCCGAGTCCAAGGCAACTATTCCGCTCACGCCGCCGCTGGCCGAGGCTCTTATGCAACAGAGCCCTGCGCCGTCAAAGACGGCGAAAGGGGGCGCTGAAGCTTTGACCGCCCCGACGACGGAGGCGGGCTCCCCGACGCTTCCGACGATGCGGCAGCGGGCCTTGATCGTGAAGCAGATGGCTGCGTCGATCCGGTTGCTGATCGATACCTTGACCAACCCTGGGAGCCCGATCGCCGCCATTGATCGCGTCGGCATTGCGCGCGGCCGTTTGGTGATCGACGACCGCACGGCTGATCAGACCATGGTCTTCAACGGGGTGAAGCTCGGATTCGACAAATCGTCCGGAACCACGACTTTCAACCTGTCGGTCGATGGGCCGAATGGCCGCTGGGAGGCCAATGGCCTGGCGAGCGGGGCTCCGGGCGCGGAGCGCAGGCTCGTGCTGTCGCTGCGCAACCTGTCGCTAGATGAAATCCTGCTTGCGACTGGCGCGCGTTCGATCGGCGCCGATTTCGACATGCCGCTCTCGGCGCAAGTCAATCTCGGCCTCAACGCCGACGGCTCGCTTTTGGAGGCGGCTGGCAAGTTCGATTTCGGCGCGGGCTTTCTTCGCTTTGACGATCCAAACGATGAACCTATGATGGTCGACGCCATCCATGGCGGCTTTCATTGGGACGCGGCGACGCGCCGCATCATGATCGATCGTTCGACGCTGGCCGCAGGGGCCACCCATGCCGCCGTATCCGGCTTTGTGGCGCTGCCGGATCGAGAGGGCGATCCTTGGTCGATCGATCTGCGCAGCGCCGAGCGTAATGTCGCGGCGCCGGAGCGGCCAGGCCAAAAGCCGGTCGAGATTGATCGCGGCGAATTGAAAGGGCGGCTTTTTCTCGCCGAGAAGGCCTTCTTCATCGAGCGTTTTTCGTTCAGCGGCCCCGAATGCGGCTTCGCCATGGCGGGAGAGGTCGAGTGGACGAACGGCCCGCATTTTCGGCTCGGCGCCTCGACGTCGCCGACGCCGGTCGCCGTCGCGACGCGCTTATGGCCGTCGTTCATCGTCGCGCCGGTCCGCTCCTATCTCATCTCTCACGCAAAGGATGGGATCGTCCAGACAGCCACGTTGCGGCTTGATTTCAATGCGGCCGATTTGGCGGCGATGCGCGCCGAACATCCGCCGCCCGACGACGCGATCGTGCTCGATTTCACCGTCACAAACGGAAGCCTGGATTTCCTGTCCGGAGTGCCGTATCTGCGCGGCGTGGACGGGGTGGGCCATGTCACCGGCCGCACTTCGACTTTCACGACGACGAACGTAGGGGTCATTGACGTCGGCGAAGGGCGTCGGCTCACCGTGTCGGAAGGCAGCAGCTTCCATGTCGCGGACTCCGCGTTGCAGCCGACCCCTGGCGTGATCATGGCCAAGGTCTCAAGCAGCGTCGAGACGATCGGCGATCTCCTGTCGCGCGACGCGCTGAAGCCCTATGCGAGCCTGCCGATCGATCAGTCGACCTTGAAGGGACAGGTCGACGGCAAGCTTGAGATCGATTTGAATCTTGGCCCCAACATGGGTCCGGCTGACGTCAGCCTGAAGATTAACGCGGCGGTCACGAATTTCACCGCGGAAAATCTGATCGGCAAGGAAAAGCTCGACGCCGCGACCCTCATGGTTTCCTTCGATCCGGCCGGCATGCACGCGACCGGGCAGGGCCGGATGTTCGGCGGGCCAGCAACGATCGACATAACGCACCCGAAAGGCAAGCCGGCCGACGCATCCATCAGCCTGATCCTGGACGACGCCGCGCGGGCGAAGCAAAACCTCGTGGCGCCCGGCTTGAGCGGTCCGATCGGCGCTACGCTCAGCGCCCCGCTCGGCGCAGGCGAAAAGCTCAAAGCCCAAGTCGAGCTCGATCTGACCCACGCCACGTTCGACTTGCTCGGCGTATCGAAACCGGCTGGGCGGCCCGGCAAGGCGAAGTTCTCGCTCGCCGTCAATGAGAACGCGACTTTGCTCGACCAGGTTGTTCTCGAAGCCGGGGCGATCCAGGCGCGGGGCGCGGTCGAGTTCGGCCCCGACCAATCACTGGCTTCGGTCAGGCTGTCTCAAGTCAAGTTCTCCCCCGGCGACGACATCAAGATCGACGCCACGAGAGTCGGCGACAGCATGAAAGTCATGGCCCGCGGCGCCACGATCGACGCGAGGCCTTTCCTCAAATGGCTGATTTCCGCGCCGGAACCAAATGCGGCCGCCGCCGGCGGCGAACACAAGGACGCGCCGCCGCCCATAGATCCAGGAGCGGTCAAGGACCCGACGACGATCAAGGAGATCGAGCTCGACCTCAAGTCCGGTCTCATGAGCGGCTACAATAAGGAGGTCATCACTGGAGCCGAATTACGGATTGCGCGGCGGGACGATCAAATCAAGCAGTTTTCCTTCGCCGGACTGTTTGGGCGCGAACCGGTTTCGGGCAATCTGACCGGCTTTCCTGCCGCCCCGCAAATCAATTTCATGTCCGACGATGCCGGCACGCTTCTGTCTTTCGTCGACCTCTACAAGCATATGGAGCGCGGGCGCCTTTCGGTCGGCATGCGGCTCGGCCAGGACTCCATGGCCGGCGTGCTCGAGATCGATTCTTTCATCTTGCGCGATGAGCCGGCCCTGCGTCGACTCGTCGCCGAAGGGGTCCCGTCGGCCGACGCCGCGCGCGGTCGGAAGATCGACGCCGGCGCCATGCCTTTCGCCAAATTGCAGGTGCAGTTCCAGCGCGTTGGCACAAGGCTCGATCTGCGCGACGGCACGATGCATGGCGAATCCTTTGGCCTCACTGTCGACGGCTGGCTCGATTACGCGCATGACAGGGTCGATATGCGAGGCACGTTCGTGCCAGCCTATGCGGTCAATAATCTGTTTTCGCAGATTCCCCTCTTCGGCCTCATCCTTGGCGGCGGCGCGAATGAAGGGTTGATCGGCGTCAATTACCGGGTCGAAGGCGCGGTCAGCGCGCCGACCCTCAACATCAATCCGCTCTCCGCCATTGCGCCAGGAATTTTCCGTCAGATTTTTGGCGTGGGCCCGAATTTCACGCCGTCGGCGCCGGTCCGGCAATAGGGCGCTCGCGGACTGATTTGCGATCCGGAGCGCGGGTTAGGTCGGTTTGCGCGTTGACCGCTCATTGTCCTGAATGCCGCGGCGCAATAGAAAAATATAATAGTTATCGGCCTATTTTATAGAATAATAATCCACATGTTACCAATTAATGGCGCCGCGATCAATCTCTATTGACTTGAACTTGGTCCGCTCTACAGGGTTGGGTGGATTACTTGACTATTGTGGATCGTCGTGGATGATGGGAAATGGAACGGATCCGCCGATTGGAAGTCGTCGTCAAGTTGAGAGCAATAAGATGCGCTTCTAAGATCCACTCATAGCTGGTTAAGGCCGCTTATCGCTGAGGCGGCGAGCCAAAATTGTTGTGACAGCCAAAGGAGATCAACCATGAGCAATCAATGGGAGTATCAGGTGCGGGTTAATCTCGCCGACGCCTTTGCGGAAGTGGCGCGGAGCGATCCTGGCAATCCGGCGGTCAAGCCGCTGACGGACATCCTGACCAAGCATCGCGCGACGCTGAAAAATCAGTTTGACGCCTTCGCCGAGTATGTCGCCGAAGCTGAGAAGCATGGGGCGGAGCATTTTCCGCTTTACAAGTGGACCAAGGCGACGATCGAGGATCCGGAGAAGAAGGCGAAGCACGTCAAATCCTTCACGCTCTATGTCGATGGCAATGAAGTCTACGCGAAGGAGCTAGCCGACGCGCTCGAATCAGACTTGCAGCCCCTGGTGGGCGGCGCGTTGATCACGCGATTGTCCAAGCATGACACCAATCCTGCGAACAATCCGCAGGCGCCGGCGCATCTTCGCTGATAGTTCTGCGGAGTCCCCGACGAAGCTCGATCCGACCTTCGCCCGGCGCGCCAAAAACATCCTACGGGTCGCTAGGAATCGTCAAACAAGCTTCAGCAGAATATGGCGCTTGCGCCCAAGTGAGAGTTTGACGACGTTGTCCGTGGCGTCGTCAGGGCCGATGATCGCGCGCTCATCCGTGACCGTCTTGTCGTTGATCTTGAGGCCGCCGCCCTTGATCTGGCGCCGAGCTTCGCCCGTCGAGCCGACGAGCCCGGCCTTGACGAAAGCCGCGAGCGCGCCGAGCCCGGCCTCGATCTCAGCGCGCGCAATTTCGATCGAGGGCAGGCTTTCCGCCAAGGCGCCTTCCTCGAAGGTTTTTCGCGCCGCCTCGCTCGCCTGCAGCGCCGCCTCCCTGCCGTGAACCATGGCGGTCGCCTCGGTCGCCAGCACCTTCTTGGCCTCGTTGATCTCGGCGCCGCCAAGCGCTTCGAGCCGGGCGATCTCCGCCATCGGCAATTCGGTGAAAAGCTTGAGGAAGCGCTCGACGTCCTGATCCTCGCAATTGCGCCAATATTGCCAATACTCGAAGACCGGCAGCATCTCGGCGTTGAGCCAGACCGCGCCGGCGGCAGTCTTGCCCATCTTTGCGCCCGAGGCGGTCGTTAATAGCGGCGCCGTCAAAGCGTAGAGCTGGGCCGCTCCCATCCGCCGGCCGAGATCGATGCCGGTGACGATATTGCCCCATTGATCCGAGCCGCCCATCTGCAACACGCAGCCATAGCGCTTATGAAGTTCGACGAAATCATAGGCTTGAAGGCACATATAGTTGAATTCGATGAAGGAGAGCTCATGCTCGCGTTCGAGCCGCAGCTTCACCGAATCCATCGCCAACATGCGATTGACTGAGAAATGCCGTCCGACTTCGCGCAGGAAGTCGATGTAATTGAGCTTTGCGAGCCATTCGGCATTGTCGGGCGTCAGCGCGTCTGTCTTGCCCGAGCCGAAGCTGAGAAATCTCGAAAAGACCTGATTGATGCTCCGCTTATTCGCTTCAATCGCCTCCAGCGGGAGGAGCTTGCGGCTCTCGTCCTTGCCGGACGGATCGCCGACGCGCGTCGTGCCGCCGCCCATCAGCGCAATCGGCTTGCCGCCGGTCTTCTGCAGCCAGCGCAACATCATGATCGACAACAGATTGCCGACATGAAGCGAAGGGGCCGTGCAATCGTAGCCCACATAGGCGATGAGATCGCCGCTTTTCGCGTTCAGATCGAGCCCGACGAGATCGGAGCATTGATGCAGAAAGCCGCGCTCGATCAGCACGGCGAGAAAGTCGGACGTGGGACGGAAATCGTCGGACACAAGCAATTCCTCTGAGGGCGCCCGCCAGTTCAGCAGGCTCCGGCGCGCGGCCGCATGACGGGCGTGGTTTAAGAGGAACGTGGCTCTTATGCAACGCTCCGCGTTTTAATGCGCAAGGAAGCGCCGCAAAGCGCTGATTTCGCCCTACTGCGGCAACGTCTCGGGTTATCGTTCGGTTTCGAGGAGAACCCGGCGATGAGTCTCACCCGCGCGATAGGCCTCATGAGCGGCACCTCGATGGATGGCGTCGACATCGCCTTCATCGAGACCGACGGAGAACATGCGATCGCGCTCCGCGCCGCGGGATTCTTCCCTTATACACAAGAGGATCGCGCGCTTTTGCGCAGCGCGCTCGACGACGCCCGTTCGCTAGAAGACAGGCGCGCGAGGCCGGGAGCCTTGGCGCCGGCCGAGGCCATGGTCACCTCCCGCCACGCCGAAGCGGTGGAGCGTTTTCTCGCGGCGGAGAACATAGATCGCGCAACGATTGATCTCGTCGGCTTTCACGGCCAGACCGTCCTGCATCGGCCGGAGCGGGGCCTGACCGCACAGATCGGCGATGGCGCCGGGCTCGCCGAAAAGCTCAAGCTCAAGGTCGCCTATGATTTTCGCGCCGCCGATGTTTTGCGCGGCGGCCAAGGGGCGCCGCTTGTGCCGGTGTTTCATCGCGCCCTCGCCGCCGCGGCGGGTTTCGCCGAGCCGGTGGCGATCATCAATATTGGCGGCATCGCCAATGTGAGCTTCGTCGAGGCGGACAAGGAGCCGATCGCCTTCGACGCAGGGCCGGGCAATGCGCTTGTCGACGATCTGATGTTGGCGCGCACAGGCGCGGCGATCGATCGCGACGGCGTGGCGGCGGCGAAAGGCAAGGTGGACGAGGCGCTTTTGAGTGAGCTGCTCGCCCATGCGTTTTTCGCGCTGGAGCCGCCAAAATCGCTCGACCGCAATGATTTTTCAGGTCTCCCCGTCGCGCGGCTCGGGCTTGAGGATGCGGCCGCGACCCTCACCGCCTTTACCGCGGCGGGGATAGCCAGCGCCTTCATGCACCTGCCTTCGCAGCCGACGCTCGCCATCATCTGCGGCGGCGGCGCCCGCAACCCGACGCTGATGCGCGAGCTGTCGCTGCGTCTGTCGTGCCGGGTCGCCGACGCGGATTCTTTCGGCTGGTCGGCGGACGCGATGGAGGCGCAAGCCTTCGCCTATCTGGCGGTGCGCTGCGTGAAAGGCCTGCCCATCACGTTTCCGACGACGACAGGGGCGCCGGCGCCGTTGCCGGGCGGCGTTTTGGGTGAGCCGAACGGACGCTGAGGTTTTTCGGCGCCCGACTGAAGGCGAGGTTACGGGGCAAAGTTACAGCACAGCAGGACAACCCGCTGCTTGCGCTCTGTATTAGTCATGCGGCGCACTCCACAGATGAATCAGCTTTGCCTCTAGGCAACGCCAAAGCTGCTTACCATATGCTGCGCCGGAGAATGGTTCTTCGTGGCGAATGTCATGACCTCAATTCCGGAGAAAGCGCATCCCGAATCTTTGGGCGTCCTCTCTAAGATTTGGGCTTGGCTCGCGCAGCTCCGAGCCTTGCTCGTCTTGGTACTATTGATTGTCACGGTCGCTTTGGTCGCAGCGCGGGCCGGATCGCCAATTTCCTGCGAGCGTCACGGAGGCGCTTTTAGCAAAGAATTTTCGCCGGATTTCGATATCGACAGAACCGATTGCCGCATATCGTGGATCAAAAATTCCCCGACAATCCAATTTTGGGGTGTCCGACCTTATGTCGGCGTTCGCTGGTGATAGGGATGCGGGGCGCGCGCCGAGTTATTACATCACATCTTCAGTAAGCGCGGCCGCGGCCTGGATTCTTGAGCGGCCGTAGCGGGTCACGCTCATAGCGACGCAGGCCGCCTTTCGGCCGATCGGCGGGTGCTATGGACGTGCGGGCCTTGCCTATCTGGCGCTACGCATTTCATGCTACGTCCTACCGCCGCTCGGCCGGCTCGCTCCGCGTGGGCGTCGGCAGCTTGGGCGGATTGCCGAGGCGGCGGTCGAGATAGAGGCCGACTTCCTCAATCAAAGGCTCGACGCAATTCTCGAAGAAATGATTGGCGCCGGGGATCACGGCATGCTCGATCTGAATGCCCTTTTGCGTCTTGAGCTTCTCGATGAGGCCGGTGACTTCCTTCAAAGGCGCGACGCGATCCTGATCGCCATGCACGAATAGCCCGGATGAAGGGCAGGGCGCGAGGAAAGAGAAATCGAACCGATTGGCCGGCGGCGCGATCGACACGAAGCCTTCAATCTCCGGCCGACGCATCAGGAGCTGCATGCCGATCCAGGACCCGAAGGAAATGCCGGCGATCCAGCAAGCGCGGGCTTCGGGATTGATCGCCTGCGCCCAGTCGAGCGCCGCCGCCGCGTCGGACAATTCGCCCTGGCCGTGATCAAAGCCGCCTTGCGAGCGTCCGACCCCGCGAAAATTGAAGCGCAACACGGCGAAGCCGCGCTCCGCGAAGGCATAATAAAGATTATAGACAATTTGATTGTTCATCGTCCCGCCGAATTGCGGGTGCGGATGCAAAATGATCGCAATCGGCGCGCCGCGCACGGTCGAGGGGTGAAACCGTCCCTCGATGCGGCCGGCAGGACCGTTGAACATGACCTCGGGCATCGTGACTCCCTGATATAGTGGATCTGTAGAATAGCCGAACCGGCCGGCCCCGGGATGAGACCTGGAGGTTCGAACCGGCGCCAGCCCATTCGACCCGAGATCTTCCCTTAGCCAGAGCCTATGCATAATTTCGCAGCGTCGGCGGCTTGCACGCCTTCGCGGCGGCTTGCTTGACTTGCGAACCGGGCGGCGACTAAATGCAAACGCAGCGTTTACAACTGTTTGGGTCGGGCTCGCGGAATTCGGATGAGACGCGCCGAACGTCGGCGATCCAGGCGAGACCAGAAATCCTTTCTAGCACGGTCGCCGGGAAGGATTGCAAGCACTTTGCTCGTCGCGCCGACAGTTTGTCCTTTTGCTGACTTTATGGATGTTTTGCCGTGCCGCGGCCGCGCGCCTATCTCGACCATAACGCCACGACGCCTTTGCATCCGGCGGCGCGCGAGGCGATGTGCGCCGCGTTCGATTTGAGGGGCAACGCCTCTTCCGTCCATGCCGAAGGGCGCGCCGCGCGCCTCATGATCGAGGAGGCGCGGGCGGATCTCGCCGCTTTCGTCAATGCGCCGGCCGGAAATGTCGTCTTTACGTCCGGCGGGACGGAGGCGCTCAATTTGGCGCTGACGCCGCATATGCAGGCAGGCGGAGCGAAAGCAGGGCTGTTTGACGTGCTTCTGGCAGGCGCCGGCGAACATGCCGCGGTTCTTTCCGGGCATCGATTTCCTGCGGCGGCGGTTGAGGTCATTGGCTTGACGCCTGACGGGCTCTTCGATCTCGAGGCGCTCGACAGGGCGCTGCTCCATCACTCGGGGCGACGCGTAATGCTGGCTTTGCAGGCGGCTAATAATGAGACCGGCGTCATCCAGCCGGTCGCCGCCGCGGCCGAACGCGTCCACGCCATTGGCGGGGCTGTGGTTTGCGACGCGGTTCAGGCCGCCGGCAAGATCGATTGCGACATTACCCGCTTGGGCGCGGACGCGATGGTTGTCTCGGCGCATAAGTTTGGCGGGCCGCAGGGCGTCGGGGGGCTTTGTTTCGCCTCCGAGGCCTCCCACATACAAGAGGCGCTCGTGCGCGGCGGCGGGCAGGAGCGGGGCCTTCGCGCTGGAACCGAAAATACCGCCGGAATCGTGGGCATGGCTGCCGCTATTCGCGCCGCCCGAACGAGGCGCGAGCAGGAAGCGGCGGTTTTGGCCGATTGGCGAGATCAGTTAGAGGCCGATATAGCGCGGGCCGTCCCGGGCGCCGTTTTCTTTGGCGCCGGATGTGCCAGATTGCCGAACACCTCGTGCTTTGCGGCGCCTGGCATCGAGGCACAGGTCTTGCTTATGCATTTGGACATGGAAGGCGTGGCAGTGTCCTCGGGTTCGGCCTGCTCGTCCGGCAAAGTGAAGCGCTCGCATGTTCTGGCGGCGATGGGCGTGGAGCCGGACTTGGCGCGCGGCGCAATTCGGGTCAGTCTGGGTTGGGACTCGCGGGTCGAAGATTGTGTTATGTTCATTCGGGCGCTTGAAACAGCGGTCGGCGTAATTAAAGCGAGGCGTAGCAGAGCGGCGGACGGAATGCGTCGCGCAAGCTGATCGGGATTTCTCCCGGTTGACAATGAGGTCTCAACCAGCGGTCCTTGAAACCGCCAAGGTGAGGAGAATGGTATGGCTGCGGTTCAGGAGACGGTCGATCGCGTTAAGTCGATCGACGTTAACGAATATAAGTACGGATTTTTCTCGGACATTGAGTCGGACAAGGCCCCGAAGGGTCTGAATGAAGACATTGTTCGGTTCATTTCAGCGAAAAAGAACGAGCCGGCTTGGCTCACGGAATGGCGGCTCGAGGCGTATAAGCGCTGGCTGACCATGCGCGAGCCGGAGTGGGCGCGCGTCGACTTTCCAAAAGTCGATTATCAGGATCTTTATTACTATTCGGCTCCGAAAACGGCGGCCGGACCGAAGTCGCTCGACGAGGTCGATCCCGAACTTCTGAAGGTCTATGCCAAGCTTGGCATTCCGCTCATGGAGCAGGAGGCTCTGGCCGGGGTCGTCAATCCGGAGCGCAAGATCGCCGTCGACGCGGTGTTCGACTCGGTCTCGGTCGTGACGACCTTCAAGGAAGAGCTGAGCAAGGCGGGCGTCATCTTCTGCCCGATCTCGGAAGCGGTGCACACGCATCCTGAGCTCGTCCAGAAATATCTCGGTTCGGTCGTGCCGACGACGGACAATTATTATGCGACGCTGAACAGCGCCGTGTTCTCCGACGGCTCATTCGTCTACATCCCGCCGGGCGTTCGTTGTCCGATGGAATTGTCGACCTATTTCCGGATCAACGAGCAGAACACCGGGCAATTCGAGCGGACGCTGATCATCGCGGACAAGGGCTCCTACGTATCCTATCTCGAAGGATGCACGGCGCCAAAGCGCGATGAAAATCAGCTTCACGCCGCCGTCGTCGAGCTCATCACGCATGACGACGCCGAGATCAAATATTCGACGGTGCAGAACTGGTATCCGGGCGATTCCGAAGGCAAGGGCGGGATCTATAATTTCGTCACCAAGCGGGGCGATTGCCGCGGCGCCAATTCGAAGATTTCCTGGACCCAGGTCGAGACCGGTTCGGCGATCACCTGGAAATATCCCTCCTGCATTCTGCGCGGCGACAATTCGCGCGGCGAATTCTATTCGATCGCCATTTCGAATGGAAGGCAGCAGGTCGATTCCGGAACGAAGATGATCCATCTCGGCAAGAACACGACGAGCCGGGTCATCTCCAAGGGCATCTCGGCCGGCAAGTCGCAGAACACCTATCGCGGTCAGATTTCGGCGCATCGCAAGGCGACGGGCGCGCGCAATTTCACCAATTGCGACTCGCTTCTGATCGGCGACACATGCGGCGCCCATACGGTGCCTTACATCGAATCGAGAAACCCCAGCACGCAATTCGAGCATGAAGCGACGACCTCGAAGATTTCCGAGGATCAGCTCTTCTATTGCATGCAGCGGGGGCTCTCGGCCGAAGAAGCGACGGCTTTGATCGTCAATGGCTTCGTTCGCGATGTTCTGCAGCAGCTGCCGATGGAGTTCGCGGTGGAGGCTCAGAAACTGATCGCGATCTCCCTTGAAGGGAGCGTCGGCTGACGCGAGCCGGCGCATGTGAGCGAAGGGTTGGCCGCGATCGTCGATCGGCCCTTCGCACGAAGCGACGCCCAATCTTTTGCGGCAGATAATAGGACCTGGATGTCCCGGCGGTCGCGAATAGAGCGCGCCGCTTCCGGGCCGACGGCAAGCAAGCCCTGCGGCCTCACCTTTCGAGTGGAAACGAGGACTTAAACACAATGCTCGAAGTCAAAAATCTCAATGTTTCGATCGGCGGACGCAAGATCCTCAATGACTTCAATCTCACCGTTCAGGACGGCGAGGTCGCGGCGATCATGGGTCCGAATGGAACCGGCAAGTCGACGCTGTCCTACGTCATCGCCGGCCGTAAGGATTACACGGTCGAGACGGGCGAGGTCTTTCTGAACGGCGTCAATCTGCTCGAGCTAGAGCCAGACGTGCGGGCCTCAAAAGGTCTCTTCCTCGCGTTCCAATACCCGCTCGAAATCCCCGGGGTCGCGACCTTGACCTTTCTCAAGGCGGCGTTGAACGCGCAGCGCAAGCAGCGCGGCGAAGAAGAATTGTCGACTCCCGATTTCATGAAGAGCGTCAAGCAAGCCTCCGACAAGCTCGGTATCAAATCCGATATGCTGAAGCGCGCGCTCAACGTCGGCTTCTCCGGCGGCGAGAAGAAGCGGATGGATATTCTCCAGATGGCTTTGTTGGAGCCTTCCTTCGGCATTCTCGACGAGACCGATTCCGGGCTCGATATCGATGCCCTGCGCGTCGTCGCCGAGGGCGTCAATTCGCTGCGCGCGCCGAACCGCGGCTTTCTCGTCATCACCCATTATCAGCGGCTGCTCGACTATATCGTGCCCGATACTGTGCACGTGATGGCCCAAGGCCAGATCGTCCGGACCGGCGGGAAGGAGCTCGCGCTCGAGCTCGAAAAGAGCGGCTATCGCGATTACGTGACCGAGCAGGCCGTCGCTTAAGGGGAAGCTGATATGACCGCTCAAATCATCCCCACGCGAACGCCAGCTGAAACCGCTTTGGTCGAAGCCTTTGGGGCCGCCAAGGCGACGCTGCCAGGCAGCGCCGATGTAGCCAAATTGCGCGAAGAGTCCTTCGCGGCCTTTCATGCAACCGGCCTCCCGCACCGTCGCATCGAGGCTTGGCACTATACCGATCTGCGCGCGCTGATGCGCGAGGCCTTGCCGATCACGCCGCTGCCCAGCGCTGCGGCGATCGAAGCCCTTCGCGCGGAATTGGCCGTGTCGGGGGCCCCCGGCCAGCGCCTTGTCCTTGTCGATGGCGTGTTCGCGCCGGAATTGTCCGATTCACTGCCGGCGGGCGTCACGGTTCGATCGCTTGCTTCGGTGCTGACCGAGGGGCGCCCTGACCTCATCACATTACTGTCGGGACAAAATCTCGGCTCCAAGGATCCGATCGTGTCCTTGAACGCCGCCTTGATGCAGGACGGCGTCGTGATCGAGGCTGCGCCGGGCGTAGAGCTCGCCGAGCCAATCAACCTCATCTACGCCACAGCCACGAGCGCGCCGGCTGCGCGCTTCTCGCGCTCTCTCGTGGTTGTCGGGGCGGGGGCCTCGATCCGCGTCGCCGAGTCGAGCTATGGCCAAGGGGGGCGCACCGGCCAAACCTTTGGCTGCCTGATCGTATCGGTCGGCGACGGGGCGAAATTCGACCATACCGCAATGGTGACGGAGACGGTGCCTGGAAGCGTGCGGCTCGACAGCTTCATCGCCCATTTGGGCGCAAAAGCGAAGTTCGACAGTTTCGCCCTCATCACGGGCGGCGGCCTTGTGCGGCGGCAGATTTTCCTGCGTTTCGAGGGCGCCGATTCGGAAGGCTCGCTGAGAGGCGTGTCGCTTCTACGCGGCCGCGAACATGCCGACACGACCTTGTTCGTCGAACATGCCGCGCCGGGTTGCGTCGGCCGCGAAACCTTCAAATATATTCTCGACGAAGAAGCGACCGGGGTCTTTCAGGGTAAGATCCATGTCGCGCCACATGCGCAAAAGACCGATGGCAGAATGATGAGCAGAGCTTTGCTGTTGTCGGACAATGTGGCGATGAACAACAAGCCGGAGCTTGAGATTTTCGCCGATGACGTCGCCTGCGGCCATGGGGCGACATGCGGCGGCCTGAATGTCGATCAACTATTCTACATTCAGGCAAGAGGCTTGCCTTACGCCGAGGCGGAGGCGCTTCTTCTGGATGCGTTTGCGGGAGAATTGGTCGATGAGATCGGTCATGAGGGATTGATCGAAATCTTTCGTTCGGAGGTCGCTAATTGGCTTTCCGCGCGGGTCAAGGCCTGATCGCGGCGCGGGTGCAAGGACCTGCCGGCGAAAGCTTGTCGCCGGCAGGCTTTTCGATAGGCTGACTTGAAAGGTCGGAAGCGGTTGGTCGGAGCGTTGGCTTGACGCAAGACGCCAAGCATGGAGCAGGGCATGAACAAGCACATCACAGCCGAAGCGCCGTTGGACGTAACGCGCATCCGTCAGGATTTCCCGATCCTCGCAAAGGAAGTCTATGGCAAGCCGCTGGTCTATCTCGACAACGCCGCCTCAGCGCAAAAGCCGCAGGAAGTCGTCGATCGCATGGTCCACGCCATGTATAATGAATATGCGAATGTGCATCGCGGCCTGCATTTCCTGGCCAATGCGGCGACGGACGCCTTCGAGGTCGCGCGCGAAAGCGTTCGCGCCTTCCTCAATGCCGGCTCGGTCAACGAGATCATCTTCACGAAATCGGCGACCGAAGCAATCAATCTGGTCGCGGCTTCATTCGGACAGGCCTTCATTAAGGAAGGCGACGAGATCGTTTTATCGATCATGGAGCATCACGCCAATATCGTTCCGTGGCACTTCCTGCGCGAGCGCAAAGGCGCGGCCCTGACCTGGGTGGATATTGACGACGATGGTAATTTCTCCATCGAGGAATTCGAAAAGGCGCTGACGCCGAAGACGAAAATCGTCGCCATCACCCATATGTCGAATATGCTCGGCACGGTGACGCCGGTGAAGGAGATCATCAAGATCGCGCATGAGCGCGGCATACCGGTGTTGATCGACGGTTCGCAGGGCGCGGTGCATCTGGAAGTCGATGTGCGCGATCTCGATGTCGATTTCTATGTAGTCACCGGTCATAAGCTTTACGGGCCGACCGGGATCGGCGCGCTTTACGCCAAGCAGGAATGGCTAGAGAAGCTTCCGCCCTTCCTTGGAGGCGGCGAGATGATTAATGAGGTCACCAAGGATCGCATCACCTATAACGAGCCGCCGCATCGCTTCGAAGCGGGCACGCCGCCGATCGTGCAAGCGATCGGGCTTGGCGCCGCCGTCGACTACATGCAGAAGGTCGGCCGCGCCCGCATTCACGCGCATGAGATGGCCTTAAGCGATTATGCGCATGAGCGTTTGTCGCAGATCAATTCGCTTCGCATCTTCGGCCGCGCGAAGGGAAAAGGCGCGATCGTGGCGTTCGAAATGAAGAACGCCCATGCGCATGACATCGCGACCATCATCGACCGCTCTGGCGTCGCCGTCCGCGCCGGCACCCATTGCGCCCAGCCGCTGCTCGCCCGTTTCGGCGTGACGTCAACCTGCCGAGCCTCGTTCGCGTTGTACAACACGTTCGAGGAGGTCGATAAACTCGCCGAAGCTTTGATCAAGGCCGAAGGCCTATTTGCTTAATGAATGAGGAGTCCGTTATGGCCGAATCGGAAACCATCGAAGCCCAAGAAGTCCTGCCGAACGAGCCGCAATGGATTTTCGACGGCGGAGTTCTGCCGCATGAGCGGACGCGCTACACGAATGATGTCGTGGCCGCGCTCAAGACCGTGTTCGATCCCGAAATTCCTTGCGACGTCTATGAGCTCGGCCTGATCTACAAGGTGGAGATCGATGAACATCGTTTGATCAAGATCGAGATGACCTTGACTGCGCCCGGCTGTCCCGTCGCAGGCGAGATCACGCGGTCGATCGAGACGGCGGTCGGGACCGTGCCGGGAACGCTGGGCGTTATCGTCACGATCGTCTTTGAGCCACCCTGGGATCAAGGGCGCATGTCCGACGAGGCGCGCGTCTCACTCGACATGTTTTGAGCCGTCGCTTGGCGGCTGCGCCGCGAGGGCTTTTTCGGTTTCGGCCGAGCTACGCCCTTTGGCGCCCCGCCGCGCGGTAAAAACGCAACTCTATCATCGGCGAACGTCTCGCCCCCCTGACGCTTCAACGGGTCCTCACCCCTTGAGCAAGGGGTCGAGCAATTTGTCGAGCGCCTCGGGCGTCACCTCGCCGGTTTGCTTCTTGCCATTGATGAAAAAGGTCGGCGTTGCGTTGACGCCGAATTTCTCGGCGGCGTGATCACGCACCTTGTTGATCTTGTCGTAGAGGTCTTGGTTCTTGAGGCAGGCCTCGAAGGCCTCTTGAGTCACGCCGGCTTGCTTGACGAGATTGGCCAAGGATTCGACCGGTTTTTCCGTAAAGGCCCAATTTTTCTGTTGGGCGAAAAGCAGATCGACGATTGCGGTGCGCTTGTCGTCGCCGGCGCAGCGGGCCAGCATGAAGCCGGCCGTCGCCAGCGGGTCGAGCGGAAACTCGCGCAAAATGAAGCGGACCTTGCCCGCGTCGATATATTTGCGTTTCAGCTCCGGATAGGTCGTCGCATGAAAGGCGGCGCAATGGGAGCATGTCATCGAGGCGTATTCGACGATGGTCACAGGCGCGTCGCTCTTGCCGAGAACCACGTCAGGCAAGGCCTCGCCCGCCATTAGCTGATCGACAGGCGCGCCGGCGCCTTGGGCCATAGCTGGGTCCCGCAGATCGCTGACTGCGGCGACGATTCCGGCGGTCGTCAGTCCGGCCGCTGCTGCGATCTCGAGGAATTTGCGGCGGCTCTTCAAAGGCGCCGGGGATTTATTGGGCGAATGCATAAGTTTGTTCCATCCGTTAGGGCAGAGATTGGCCCAACGGCCAAGCTTGAACACGAGCCTATAATGGCGGCGCAGGTAAAACTATCCAGGAAAAACTATCAAGGAGCGCCACGGTTTTTTGATCTCAATCGCCGCGCGGCCGCCGGCTCAGCGCGTGCGCGCCGAGCCGCGCCAGGGCCAGCCGCAAGCCCTCATCCGTGATATTGCTCACGAGATTTTCGGCCGTTTGCGCGGCGATAGAATCGGGCGCCGAAGGCGCGCGCCTCGCGGCGGCGCGCCGCTCCACGGGGCCTTGCTTCAGCGTAAGGCGAGAGACGCAACGCCAGCCGAGATGGGCGTTGACGCGCTCGATGACGGCGCCCGAGAGATGCTGCAATTCGAGCGCAAATCCGGTCTCGACGCGCACTATAAGGGTCGCCGAAGCATCCGCGCCGCTTGCCGCGGCATGACGATCGCGCGCCGGCCATTGCAGCTTGATCGGCTGCGACATTGCGGCGAGTCTCTCGCCGACAATATCGTCCCAATAGAGGATCAGATCGGATTGCCCGAACCCTTGCCGCGCCAGAACAGGATCGATCACAGCTCCGACGAGATCGGCGAGCGGTCGCGACCAAGCGCTTTTGTTGGACTGCTGTTTCCGCATCGGCCTCAAGTCCTACCCTAGCCTTATACCCTAG
>Ga0182030_10003150_pt1 | contig 35187 bp, 45 predicted proteins | sample 812S3MmetaG_FD_121299 | JGI IMG/M metagenome (GOLD analysis project Ga0182030, IMG submission 121299) | Permafrost microbial communities from Stordalen Mire, Sweden - 812S3M metaG (Illumina Assembly) | ecosystem: Environmental > Terrestrial > Soil > Wetlands > Permafrost | place: Sweden...
CGCGCCGCGGCGACATCCGCACGGCGGCGCTGCTGCTGCTGGCTGAGGAGCCGCGCAACGGCTACCAGATCATGCAGGAGGTACAGGAGCGCAGCGGCGACGTGTGGCGCCCCAGCCCGGGGTCGGTGTATCCGGCGCTGCAGCAGCTGGAGGACGAGGGCCTGATCCGCTCGCAGGAGATCGACGGCCGCAAGCTGTTCGCGATCACAGAGGACGGCAAGCGGGTGGTGGACGAGCGCGGCAGCGACCGCGCCGCCCCGTGGGACGAGATGGGAGACGAGTTCAGCGGCAAGGCGCACGAGCTGGGCCGGCTGATGCGCGAGGTCGCCTACGCGTTCGCGCAGGTGATGCGCACAGGCAGCGAGGCTCAGATCACGCGGGCTGGGACAGTGCTGAGCACGACCAGGCGCGAGCTGTACCGCATCCTGGCGGACGGCGAGGAGGGCGTTGGCGGCGAGGGCGATACGGTAGAGAAGTGAGCGCTGCGGCCGCCCCCACGACGACGACGAGCACGCCCGCGACGTCTGCCGCCGTATCGGTGAAAGGCCTGGTGAAGCGCTACCAGGAGGTGGAAGCGGTGCGCGGCATCGACTTCGAGGTGCGGCCAGGCGAGGTGTTCGGCTTCCTGGGTCCCAACGGGGCGGGGAAGTCGACCACCATCAACATGCTGTGCACGCTCGTCACGCCCAGCGGCGGCTCCGCGCTGGTGGCGCGGCACGACGTGGTGAGCGAACGCGACGAGGTGCGTCGCAACATCGGCCTGGTGTTCCAGGACACCACGCTGGACGGATACCTGACGGCGGAGCAGAACCTGCGGCTGCACGCTGAGCTGTATGGCGTGCCGCGCGCGGTGGTAGCGGAGCGAATGCAGCAGGTGACGGAGATGGTGGGGCTGTGGGACCGCCGGGACAGCCTCGTGAAGACGTTCTCCGGCGGCATGAAGCGGCGCCTGGAGATCGCGCGCGGGCTGCTGCACTCCCCGCGCGTGCTGTTCCTGGACGAGCCCACCGTGGGCCTCGATCCGCAGACGCGCAGCTCGATCTGGCGCTACATCCGCGAGCTGAAGGCGCGCGAGGAGATCACGATCTTCCTCACCACGCACTACATGGACGAGGCGGAGTACTGCGACCGCATCGCGATCATGGACCAGGGCCGCATCATCGTGCTGGACACACCGCAGGCGCTGAAGGCGAGCGTGGGCAAGGACAGGGTGCAGCTGCAGACGGACGACGACGAGGCGGCGATCGTGGCTTTGCGGGAGCGCTTCGAGATCGAGGCGACGGTGGCCGAGGGCGCGGTGACCTTCGGCGTCAGCGAGGGCGAGCACTTCGTGCCGCGCCTGTTCGCGGAGCTCGGCCAGCCGATCCGCGCGGTGAGCGTGGCGCGGCCGTCGCTGGACGACGTGTTCATGGCCTACACCGGCACCACGATCCGCGACGCGGAGTCCGGGCTCACGGACTCGCGCCGCAACATGGCGAGGATGATGACGCGCTGATGGCCACGGAAACGGCAGCGCCGCCGCGCGAGCACGAGCTGGCGCGCGTGCGGGTGCCCACGCGCAGCTGGCGCGGGGAGCTGCGGGCGATCAAGGTGGTATGGAAGCGCGAGCTGATCCGCTTCAGCCGCGACCGGCTGCGCATCCTCACGTCGCTGATGCAGCCGTTCCTGTTCCTGTTCGTGCTCGGCACGGGCCTCTCGCGGCTGGCCTCGGCGGGCACGCATGGGGTGAACCTGCGCACGTTCGTGTACCCCGGCGTGCTGTGCATGGCGGTGATGTTCACGGCGATGTTCTCCGCGGCGTCGCTGGTGTGGGATCGCGAGTTTGGTTTCCTGCGGGAGATGATGGTGGCGCCGGTGCGGCGCAGCTCGCTGGTGCTGGGCAAGTGCTTCGGCGGCGCCACCGTGGCGGGCTTCCAGGGCGTGATCGTGCTGTGCCTGGCGGGCCTCGTGGGTGTGCCGTATGCGCCGACGCTGATCCTGGAGGTGTTCGCGCTGCAGCTGCTGCTGGCGTTCTCGATTACGGCCTTCGGCGTGATGGTGGCGGCGCGCATCACACAGATGCAGTCGTTCATGGCGCTGATGCAGATGGCGATCATGCCGATGTACTTCCTCTCGGGAGCGATGTTCCCGGTGACGGGCCAGCCGGGCTGGCTGTCGCTGCTCACGCGCATCGACCCGCTCACCTACGCGGTGGACCCGATGCGCAGGATCGTGTTCGCGCACCTGAAGATCAGCGCGGCGGCGCGCGCGACGCTGGCGCCGGGGGTGACGTGGTTCGGCTGGCGCGTGCCGGGGTTGATGGAGGCGGCGGTGGTGGCGCTGCTGGGGCTGGCGATGCTGACGATCGCGATCGTGCAGTTCAGCACGGCGGAGTAGGGCGCGGGCACGGGCGGCGCCAGTGCGCACGTGTGCGGTGTGCGCCGGCGGGATGAAGGTTGACCGCCATTGGCGAGGCCGTGTAGGGTCGGCGCATGGCTGAGCACGGTCCACAGACACCCGCGCTGCAGCTGGCGGCGGCGCTGCGCGCGGGCGAGATCTCAGCGGTGGAGCTGCTGGAGCAGTGCCTGGCGGCGGTGGACGCGCTGAACCCGCAGGTGAACGCGGTGATCTGGCTGGGCGACGAGGACGCGCGCGCGGCTGCGGCGGACGCCGACCGGCGGATTGTGGCGGGCGAGCAGGCGCCGTTCCTGGGCGTGCCGCTGCCGATCAAGGACCTCACGCCGGTGGCGGGCTGGCCGATCAGCTACGGCTCGAACGGCGGGCCGGGCGGCGTGAGCGAGCAGAGCGAGCTGGTGGTGGAAGCGCTGGAGCGCGCGGGCTTCGTGCTGTGCGGGCGCACGAACACGCCGGAGTTCGGCGTGATCACGGTGGCGGAGAACAGCCGCTACGGGATCACCCGCAACCCATGGGATTTGGATCGTTCGCCGGGCGGCTCCAGCGGCGGTGCGGCAGCGGCGGTGGCGGCGGGCATGTTCCCGATCGCGCACGCCAACGACGGCGGCGGCTCGATCCGCATCCCGGCGTCCTACTGCGGCCTGGTCGGCCTGAAGCCGAGCAGGGGCCGGGTGCCGCGCTTGGCGCAGAGCTGGCTGGGAGCGGTGGTGGAGGGCGTGGTGGCGCGCACGGTGGCGGACGCGGCGGCGGTGCTGGATGAGATCGCGGGCGTGGACCAGTGCGCGTGGTACAACGCGCCGCCGCCACTGCGGCCGTTCCTGGCCGAGGTTGGCGCGGCGACGGGGACGCTGAGGGTGGGGCTGATGGCGCAGGCGCCGTTGGGCATCCCCACGGATCCCGCATGCGTGGCGGCCACACGCGCGGCGGCGGCCACGCTGGAGGGGCTGGGCCACCTGGTGGAGGAGGTGGAGGTGCCGACGATCTCTGAAGAGATGGTGCCTCCTTTCATCGCCCTCACACAGGGCGGCTTGGCGGACTACGAGGGCGTGGATTGGTCGAAGGTGGAGCCGCACATCGCCCACCAGCGCGCGTTGAGCAGCGAGACGGGCGCGTATGACTACGTGCTGGCGGCGCGCACGCTGGAGCTGCTGAGCCGCCGCGAGGTGGCGCGCTGGGGCCGGGACTTCGACGTGCTGCTGACGCCCACCTCGGCGATCCTGCCGCCGCAGGCGGGCGCGGTGATGGCCGCACAGCACGCGGCCCCGGACCAGCCGGTGTTCGACGTGGTGGCGAGCGTGTCGTTCACGGCCTTCGGCAACGTGACGGGTCTGCCGGCTGCGAGCCTGCCGCTGCACTGGACGGATGAGGGCCTGCCGGTGGGCGTGCAGTTGACCGCCGGCCCGTGGCAGGAGGCGCAGCTGATCGCGCTCTCAGCGCAGATGGAAGACGCGCTGCCGTGGAGCGGGCGGCGTCCGGCGGTTGCGGTCGCGTAAGGCGAGCAGGCCTTGGAAGGCCATGCATATTCTAGGACACTTTTCAAACCCATCGTCAAGTCTGCAAGCTATCTTCAATGCTCTGCCAGACGAGCCACTAGAGCCGAGCGAACAACTAACGCCGCCGTCCGAGGCGGGCCGGCTTGGCAACGGAGTAGTCCAGCGAGCCGTCGTCAAGGTACTGGCAGCGGCCAATGGTCCGACGCGAGCCGCAGACATTCATCTGGCAGTTGAGCGTCTGCTAGATCGCGTCGTCTCCAAGGAATCCGTGAGCTGCTGTTTGCGCAAGGGCGTCCGAGGGGTCGAGCCTCGATTTGAGCGAGTCGAGGTTGGCTACTACCGATTGGCTGGCCCTATCTAGCATGTTGCCCGCTGCAACGGGTGCTATACCCATGGACGTGACCGAATACAGCTTCAACATCGGTGCGGCCTGCCCGGCAGACAATGCCGTCGCACGGTTCGTGACTGTGTTGGGAATCGTGAATAACGAATGGCATCGCTCGATGTATCTCATGAACCTCACAAAAGACGATCCCGACGGTGCCGGGATTCGCTTGCAGTTGACCCGCTCACAAGCCGCATCACTGTTGGAGGCGACGAAGTTCATCACTGACTCGCGCAAGCGGTTCCCCGAGGTCGAAGCCTTCGTAAACGGGCTTGAGGCCAACGCCCGGCAGAACCTCGACCGACTGTTGGCTGCCCTCGATCCCAACTCGCCGCACTTCATGGACTGGTTGAAGGATCACCGGGACGTGACCAACCACTTCCCCAAGCTGCATCCGGCTGCCTACGCGAACGGCGACGAGGAGATCGCCAACGCGCTCGTCAGCGCCGCTCCGCACACAGGCACAATCTCCACTGGAGAAACTAAGGCAAAGGAGCGTTTTGGCTTTGCCGACGAAGTCGTCGTGCAACTACTCCCCGATATCGTGGAAAATCCTGATGAGATCAAGAAGCTGGCAGCTGCGAGGATTGCTTTGGGGGCATTCGTTAGCGCGGCGATCGCCGCCTACATGCAGGGCCTTTCGGCCGGCGTCGTCTCGGCAAAAGACTAGCCGGCCTACGTCCGCACAAGTGCCATTGAGCGCACTCGGACTCAGACTTGGCGGCAAGCGACTATGGCGGCACCAACGCCGACGTCCGAACGCCCATGCCACGGGCCAGTGAGATCAGCACGTCGAGCCTGGGATCGAGCCGTCCCGCTTCAAGATTGCTGATGCTCTGTGCGTTGATGCCGGTTCGGGAGGCCAGCTCAGCAACGCTGAGCCGCTGTTGTTCGCGCACCTGTCGGACTGTCTCACCGAGACGCACCAACTCAGCGTCCTTGTTCATGGGTTCCTCCCCGTCGTCGGAAGTGGCGACCGTGGCGCGAGGCAGTAGCCGACGCCCCAGGTTGAAGGCACCCAACCGTCTGCGCCTGCACGAGCGAGCGCTCGACGCAGGCGGGCGGCGTGTGTATCGACGGTGCGTGTAGCGCCGTCTGCGCGGTAGCCCCACACGGCACGCAGTAGGTCGTGCTTAGTATGGACGCGATGGGGATCACGCGCCAGATGCGCCAGTAGCTCGTACTCAAGGCGGCGCAGGCCGACCGGCGTGCCGTCGTAGGTCACGGTGTATTTCGTGGTGTCGATCGCAAGCGCGCCGTGACAAATCACGGGTGGCGTGGCAGGCCGATCACGTCGCAAGAGCGCCCGCAAACGGGCCAGCAACTCGGCGTAGACGAGTGGAGCGCGAATCACGTCGTCAGCGCCCGCCTCGAACGCCCGCAGTGTGTCCCTGGCGTCGTTGGTTCCGCTCATCCAGAGGGCTCGGGCACCGAAGCCCGCGAGCTGGCCCTGGCGCAGCGCACGCAAGGCGTCAAGCCCCGCGCGTCTGTTCGACGTGTGAGCGAAGACGATCAGATCAACCTCGCCGAGCGTTGCGGGGTCGCTGACCAGTCTCACGTCGAAGCCATCAAGCGCCAGCTCATCGGCCAGAACTTGGTTGTCGCTCTCCAGGCCGTAGATGACTACGGCAGGGGGCGCAGCTCGCGGGGTATCCTCCGGCTGCATGGGAAGGACCTACCTTTCCGTGCCACGCCTCCGGGGCAGTTAGCGCTGTCGCCGGAGGCACTTTATGTTTCGCCAGCCAGTCGATGACCGACCGACGCCTGCACTAGCGGACTATACACATGGCGTCATACGCTGCAAGCAGGAATTGCGCTAGTTCCGCTCGTTGGCGCAGGCTTCGGCTCGCATCACGAGTTCGGCCGGACTGACGTCCAGACCTTCGGCCAAGCGCACGACGTTGTTCCAGCTCGGATTCCTGGCTCCGCGCTCCACATGGCTGATCCAGCTCTGCATAAAGCCGGTGTCTGCTGCAAGCTGAACCTGGCTGATGCCACGCTCGGCGCGGATCAGGCGAACGGCTCGCCCGAGGGCGGCGGCATCAGGATGAGGGCTCATCGGCTCCGTTTCGGCTTGGCGAGAGCTGCCACGGCTGCATCGAGGCGATCGAAGCTGGCACGCATGTCGCGGCGCAGACGGTGCAGCTCGCTGAGTACCTGAGCCTCGAAGGATGCGCCGCCAACGTCGCGGCCAGCGAGCTTGAACAGTTCGGCGGGGTCAATATCGAGGATGGCGGCCAGCTTGGTGATGACCTCATCGGCTGGTGGGCCGTGCTCGCCGTTCTCCAGGCGGGAGAGGTTGCCAGGGCTCATCGGGATGCCCGCAGCAACTTGGCGCTGAGTCAGCTTCTTGGCTCGGCGTAGGGAGCGGACGCGGGCACCGAAGGCATGGGCGCGTTCGGCTTGGGATTCGGGGCGACGGATGGGCATACGCCTGGGTCTACACCCGTGGTGTAGTTGATCCCTTGCGCATGTTGCACAACTCGCAGCATGATCGCTAATGTACACCCAGCGTCAGCACCCCAAAGCCACGCGGGCGGTGTCACCGCCTGGCATCGCCCGCAGGCACTCGATCGACAAGGAGACATACCACCGATGCCAAGGCTCTCGCTGCAACCACACGGCCGAGCCCTCGGCAAGCTCATGCCACAGAAGCTCTGGCCGCTCATCACGGTCGGAGCAATCCTCGCCGTAGCGGCCTCACCGGCGAGCGCGGCCAGCATCTACCACGGCTGTGACGCACCGCAGTGGGGGACGGCTCTCTGTTGGGATTCGGCCAACCCGGCTGACGTTGCAGCCATGCACCCGTGCCCCACCTGGACCAACCGGCATACGCGGGCGTTCAATCAAGACGAGGGCTCGTACCAGGGGTTCGTCAAGATTCGCTCCACGGTGAGCTGCAAGCTGGCGTACAAACTCATCAACGACCGAACCGAGGCAGGAGCAGGCTTTTATCCGGCAGAAGGTTGGTACTGGTGGCCCGGATTCAGCAACGTCGGCGGCTCTTGGCACCGAGGTGCCGAGGCGCTGTTCCGTGGGCTGCACATTGCCCGCACAAACAAGCCTGTCCCGTCGGGCATCTGGAACAAGCCCGCAGCCATGCTCGAACACGACCTAATCACCTATGACCAAGAGGAACTGGTCGACTGCGGCACACCGCTCAACAAGGCGAGCGAACACTGCGTCGATGTCACACCGGCCAGCTACGCCGGGGTGCGTCTTTAGCATTGGTGGCTGGTCATCTTGGCCCGAATCAGGCGCTTGATGGCCTTTGGACTAGGCTGCGATAGGACTCTGGCAACGGCTCACAAGGTAGTACTAGCTCTATAAGGTCGCACAATGAATCTCGGGCACATCCCATCACCGCTTGGCGGGTGAACTCGTCAGTTTCTGCACGCCAGGAGAGCCAGCGGCGCATGAGGTCACGACCGCTCACAACCCGCAATAGGCCCGCTGCCGTGATGCTTTCTTCAACGTAGAAGCGCTCAGGCAGCGAAGCCCCTTTGAAGCGTCCTGCTTGGGAGCGTGCTGCTTGGAAGAGTGCTGTTTCCACGAGCCAGTCCCGTTCGGGTTCGCTGTATGGCAGATGTTCATGAAATGTCCGGGTGGCGTCATGAAAGCGTCGGACCTGAGCTTCGCTGTCCAGGTTGGCGGACAACGGCATGAGGAGTAGGCTGTCTTCGAGAGCCAGCCACTGCTCTAGGCCCTGCGAGTCGCCGGGTTGCCATTCCTCGCGTACCAAAAATGGCTCGGCATTTTGTCGCTCAGCGCAGAGATAGTCGAGCAGTTTGCCACCGTAATCGCCTACGGCTCGGCTGTAGGCATCAGGAGGCCGTGTTGCTGGGGAGGCGCCTTCTTGTTCCATAATTTACTACTACCTTATTTATAACAAGATTATCTCATGAAACTGCAAAAAGAGCAATAGGCACTAGCTATCGTGTCAGCTTGATATAAATCCGTGCCTGTCCGTGAGTCGATTCGTCTTCGTGGCGATTTTCTGGACCGACCCAACCATAGGTGTCCACGATCGACCCTTCGGGAGCATTCGCCGGTAGAAGCTCTCTAAATGTGATGTACACGCGTGCTTGACTTGCAAGGTGTTCGATCTTGAGTCCCTTGGCTTGTGTCAGGGGATTTTTGGCGTACCGTGTCCCTTTGGAGTAATGGCCATCACGGTAGAGGCAGGTGGTATTAGGCACAATGGACGCGCCACCACCAAGTGTCACTGTAGCAACGACAGGCATGCCAGGTTCTTCGTCGGTATAGCTGAGCGCTACGAGACGTGTTTCGCCAGGGTGAAATATTTCTTTATGCTTTGGTTCATTGAGGAAATATGCAAGCTCACCGGACCAGCCGTGCTGCGCTTTTTCCTGATGCGGTGCGAACATATACAGATGAGCCCATGAATCGAGGTTTTCTTGAGGTACTAGTTGGGCCGTGGTGGGACCACAGCTGCCCGAGATAGTGCTGGCACCGCCCCCAGTCGGCAGGATCACGGCCAGCGCCATCACGAGCAGTGCCACTGCATACGTGATAATTGCCGAGTACCCAGGCATAAGCCATTTGATAAGGCGCGCCCCTCGACGGTCACGCCGTTCTGGTGGTTTTGTCTCAGTCTCGATCGACGGTGCTTTGGGTGCCGGCTGAGGTGGCGTGGTCGTGACAGTCTGCTCGCGCTCGATCTCAGGGTCTTGATCTTCAGCGTCATCGGAGTGACTGGCATCAGATGCCGCTGGAGTAGGCGCCAGCGTTTCGGGGTCGGTCGCCACCGATGTGTCCTCCGATGGCTGAGCCGGTGTGATCGTGGAGGACTGTGCCTCGTTAATCTGCGTCTCCCGACGGCCGTCGGCAGCGAGACGCGCCAAATGTCCGGCGAGTTCCCGCAGAAGTGGCTTCTCGATTTTCTTGCGGAAGTATTCGCTGCTCCCTAGGCCAAGTCGTTCTGCGGCATGCAAGCGCCGGTCTTCACGATCCGGTTTCTCGATCGGCTTCACGCCGAAGTCGAGGAGGTCGATCACTGCCAGCTCGCGTGCTCGGGCTAGATGTTCGGCTGCCAGTGCGAGCGCTTCCTGGATTTGATCTCGAAGCGACACGCTTGAGTCGCTGGCAAGCAGCTTTGCGACCTCTTCGAGGCGTGGCAACTCAATAGCTCCTGGCCGCCGATGCACGCCGCTGGGCAGCAACTTCGTCCGTAGCTCATCGAAGAGGTCGTCCTCGGTCAGTTCATCCCGGTGTTCTCCCATTGATCTCCGGGGATTATCCCAAGCCTCCGGCAAAAGTCCCGGTACTCGCCCGTTCGCGTGTGCCCAGCAGGTGTAAGAAGGATAAGGCGCAGGAAGCGCCCGTCCCGCCCCCCACCAGAAGGAGCAGCAATGGCGATTATGGCTAGCTCAGACAACAACGATGTTGTGTCGACCGTCCATGCCTTTCGGGATGGTGGCGCCCTTACCCGCTCCCAAGCCGTCCTCTTGCTGGAGGCGTGGCCGCACCTGGACGATGCCTGGGCCGCGAGCCCGTACTTCGGAACAGTTCGTGAGCACACCCGCGCCTACGTCAACCAGCTCAGACGGGCGCGAGCGGGCACGGCGAAGCTAGCTGCCGAGTTCTCGCAGGCGATCCCTGATGAGCCGCTCCCCCTTCGGTACGCCTATGCCAATGCAGCCGACGGAAAGGAGTCCGCATGACCCCGCCCTCCAACCACGCCCATCCATGTGCTGGATGCGCCTTGCAGGAAGCCCGCGAGGGCCGCGTCTGCCCAGCGGCGCGGGATGCCTACGGTCTGCCGGACGTGGAGGCCCAGCGCCATGCTGCGGCTCTGCACGCCGCCATCTTGGCTGATGCCCGAGCTATGCCGGGCTTCGCCGCGCTGGTGCGGCACGACGCCTTCAGTCATACCGGAGTTCTGCCGGTGTCGATCCGACTCGGCCTGCTGACGCCTCAATCGCCTGATCCTGCATCCAACGACGCCCAAGAGGAGGTCATCCGTGTCCCACTTCCATCCCGTGCCCAGCGATAATCAGGCGGGGGGCTTGTCCCGTCGTCAGCTGGACAAGGCGCGCAGAGTCGAAGCCGACACCGCTCTGGAGCTGCATCGATACAAGCATGGTGCGCGCTTCCGGGCGCAGATCGACATATACGACAGCGAAGCCGTGGCCGACGCCAACCAGGCTGCCGCCTGTACGGAAATGGACTTGATGGATTGGTGTCTGAGTCGAGCCGGAATGTCTGTCGCGAAGATCGAGGTTACGGCACGGGCGGCGCAGCGTACGGCAATCATCAACGATCGCCGCATCATGCGTCGGTTTGGAGGATGACTGTGGCCCGGCGTGATTACAACGACGGTCAGTTGGAGGGCGACACCGAGCAGGTGGTGGTCGAGCTGTACCGGCTCCGCCGCCAGATACAGGTAAGCGAGTTCAAGCAAGAACTACGACGGGACGCGGCCACTGTACGACGGGCACTGGATCAGGTATTTCGGGAGATAGATCGGCGGGAAGGCAGGACGCTATGACCGTCCCTCCTTCGCGCTGGCGTGACGGCGCGCTGAACCTCGCCATGACGATCGCCGCTATTGCCGTGCTGCTGTATGTCGCGGCGCACCTCATTGTGGCGGTGCTGCCGGTCCTCATTGTGGGTGGCGTGGTGGTGCTCGTTGGCTTCGTGGGCTGGTCGATTTACCAATTTCGGAAGTCGCGGTGGTGAACACATCTCCAGATAACAGGGGCGTCGTATCGGTGTTGTGAAATAAACAAGCGTCATTGACTAATACACAGAATCATTCTTTAATAGTGATTCTCCCGGTATTGCCATAAGCAGTATCACGGTGCGGTTCGAGATGCGGGTTTACCCGTTAGCAGATGAATAGCCCCTCGCGGGGTGTGAGGCTCTGCGTGCTCAAAACGGCCCGGTCGTGGAGAGGAAGGAGGTTCGTAATGAGTAGAACCTATCATCATGGAGAACGTCATATTCGGGTCCGGGGAGTACGGAGGCCAACCGATCTCAAGCGGCTAGCGCGAGCGCTCATTGAGATGGAGTATCAACAGGCGCAGGCCGAGGCGGAAGCGGAAGCCGAGGCAAAGGCCAAGCAGTCGAAGAAAGGGCAGCGCAAGAGTAAGAGGTCTGACACTGACTCCGAGGCTACCGCGTGAGGTCCGTAGCAATGCTGTGGTATCGGCTGCGCTGGCCGCGTGAAGTCACGCCCGATCAGATAACGCAGGTGTTTCGGGTGCTGGCGACAGTTGGCGGTCAGCCAAACGTCATTGAGGTGGTTGGCTCGGCCGGCGTGGTCGAGCATCGTCTCGCCCTGCCGGAAGCCCGAGCCGAGATCGTGGTGAGCCAGCTCAGGGCTGCGATCCCCGGACTGGCGATCGAGGAAAGCGCGGTGCGCCTGCCGTTGGCGGCGTCCCATGCGGTCGAGCTGCGCCTGACAACCAGGCGACGGCCGCTGCGTACCGATGACATGGCGAGTGTCAGCCGTGTCCTGCTGACGGCCCTGGCGCAACTGCATAAGGGCGAGTCTCTGAGCTTGCAGTGGGTGCTCGGTGCTCCATTGCCGGCGCTGGTCGTCCCGAACAGATTGGAGGCGTTGGGCCGTGAGTCATGGGTTGGGGCTCTACTACTGGCGCCATTCGGTCCACCGCCACCTGTAGACACAGAAGTACGAAACGCGCTGCGGGCCAAGCAAGGCGAACCAGGCTGGCGGGCCGTTGGTCGTCTTGCCGTGCAGGCGAAGTCCAAGGGCCGTGAACGGCAGTTGATTCGCCAAGTGCTCGGCGCGCTGCGTAGCGTTGAAGCCCCCGGTGTCCGCCTGTGGGTACGCACGAGCAGCGTCAAGCGAGCCACCACGGCGGCGACTGGCTGGCGTTTGCCGCTGCGCTTGAACGTCGCGGAGCTGGCGACGATCTCAGGATGGCCGGTTGGCTCAGTCAGCGACTTGCCGGTGAGCATGATCGGTAGTCGGCTGGTGGCTCCCTCCGAAGTCATCCGACGAGCGGGCCGGATCATCGGTCGAGCGAGCTTCCCCGGACGGGAGCGCCCGGTGGCGCTGACTGCCACCGACTCGCTGCGACACATGCACGCGATCGGGCCGACCGGAGTTGGCAAGTCAACGCTGCTGCTCAACCTCATCACACAAGACATGGCGGCTGGACGAGCTGTGGTGGTCATCGAGCCAAAGTCCGATCTGATCGCGGCAGTGCTGGAGCGCATCCCACCCGAGCGTGTTGGCGATGTGGTGCTGCTTGACCCTGCCGATGTGCGGCCGGTTGGGCTGAACCCGTTGGCGCTGCACGGCCGTTCACCGGAGCTGGTGGCCGATCAGCTACTCGGACTCTTTCACTCCATGTATGCGGCGAATTGGGGGCCACGAACGCATGACATTCTCGGCGCTTCGCTGCTGACCTTGGCTCGGACACCGGGCATGACGCTCGCGGCCCTGCCGCTGTTGCTGACCGATCCCGCTTTTCGGCGGCAGGTCGTACCGAAGGTGGCTGATCCGATCGGCCTTGGGCCGTTCTGGAGTGGCTTTGAGGCGTGGAGCGAGCAGCAACGCGCGGAGGCCATCGCCCCGGTAATGAACAAGCTCCGTCCGTTGCTGCTGAGGCCGGAAATGCGAGCCATCGTTGGACAGGCTGGTGGCTTCAATCTTCGACGTGTCTTTACCGAGCGGAAGATTCTGCTCGTTGATCTCAGCAAGGGACTGCTCGGGCCGGAGACTTCGGCGCTGCTCGGCAGCCTGGTTGTCTCCCAGCTCTGGCAGGCCATCCTCGGACGGGCTGCTATCGCTCCCGAGCGTCGTCATCCCGTCTTTGTCTACGTCGATGAGTTTCAGGACTACTTGCACCTGCCGCTGGATTTCGCGGACGCACTGGCGCAGGCGCGAGGCTTGGGTGTCGGGTTTGCCCTCGCGCATCAGTACATGCACCAGCTCGACACCGCCATGCGCTCGGCGGTGATGGCTAACGCACAGTCACGGATCGCCTTCCGCTTGCCGAGTGAGGACGCCAGGGTCATTGCCAGTGGCAGCGCTTTGGCACCTGAAGACTTTCAGAGCCTCGGAGCCTTTCAGTGCTACGCCCAACTTGTTGCACACGATGCGGTTCAGCCGTGGTGCAGCCTGGAGACGTTGCCTGCCGGTGATCCACTGAGCGATCCGGAAGCCATCCGAGCGGCATCGCGGAGCGTCTACGGCGTCGATCGAGCCGAAGTTGAAGCCACGCTGCACGCGCTGTTCTCGGGCGGCCAACGCTCCAGCGGCGACGATCTCACGCCACGGCCACGAACCACCAGGAGCGAACCATGAGTGCCCGTCGTATCGCCCGTCGTGTCGCGTTGAGGTCGGAGCGTCAAAACGCCTGTCTCAGCGCTGTAACCGTCCAAAGCGTGGAGACGAAAGTCTTACACCATTCGGTGCCTTCCCTTCCTGGTCGCGGCCGGATCGGTCGTCGGTTCGTGGTCTGGGTCCAGGGACAACAGCGGTGGCGGTCAGGTGGATTCCGAAGCAGGATCGATCCAGTGGGGGTGTGGTTCCTGCTCTCCCCGCACTGTGCCCGTCGCGTCGCGTCGCCGCCAGCGCTCCTGCCAACACCTTTCCTTACATCTTCTATGGCAACGAAACAAAGCAAAAAGAAGGTGCGAAAGTGACGGGTGTCTCAGCACGACTCAATGTATCGGCGAGGGGGGTCGCACGACTGCGCGAGCGCCTCAGTGAACGAGACCGAGCAATCGTCCGCCAGGTGGCCGAGCTGCGCCTGATGAGCGCCCGCCAGATCCAAGCGATCCACTTCCCGAGCGACCGGCACGACAACGAGCTGGCAGCCACGCGCGCCCGGCAGCGCGTGCTGACGCGGCTCTGTCGTGAGCGGTTGCTGACTCCGCTCAAGCGGCGGGTCGGTGGGGTCCGGGCTGGATCAGCGGGCCTGGTGCTGGCGCTTGGGCCGATCGGTCAACGGGTACTCACGCCAAGCGGTTCGCGGCGCCGCGCCTACGAGCCAACCCTGCGCTTCTTCGATCACACATTGGCCGCGAGTCAACTTGCCGTCGAGCTGAACGTGGCTGCTCGCGCTGGTGTGCTGGAGCTGCTGAGCTGGGAAGCCGAGCCTCAGAGCTGGCGGGAGTTCTCTTGGCTTGGGGGTCGGCGCGTGCTGCGCCCCGATGCCTTCGTGTCGCTTGGGAGCGGTGGGTACGAACTGCGCTGGTTCTGTGAGATTGATCGCTCGACTGAGAGCGTGCCAACAGTGCTGCGTAAGTGCCAGCTCTACGCCGATTACTACCAATCCGGGCAGGAACAGGCTGCGCATGGTGGCGTCTTTCCCCGCGTCTGCTGGATCGTGCCGGATGAGCTGCGAGCCGAGCGGCTACGAGCTGCTATCGAACGGGAGCGGAGGCTACCGGCGCGGCTGTTCGTGGTGACAACCAGCGAGCGGGCCGTGACGATACTCGCTCACACACAAGTAACAGTTAATACATGAATGGAGGTAGCTATATGAGGAATATTTGTCAGTGTAAATGTGGTACACTTAACAACATTATTGGGCTCCATAGAGAGCAAACAGGGGGTAGCCCGTGACAGGCGAAGATAAAGGTAACAATGGCGACGGAGCACCGGCCGTGGTCTACGTGCGGGTGTCTCCCGGCAAGGGCCAAGCGGCCAAGGTCGATGAGCCGGACGGCTACTCCCTGCCAGCACAAATCGGAGCCTGCAAGCGCAAGGCAGCCAGCCTCAAGGCGGCGGTCATTGAAGAGTTCGTAGAGCGCAGCGAGTCCGCCAAGACCGCTGACCGGCCTGAGTTGCAGCGGATGCTCCAGTTCGTCAAGGACAACAACGTCAAGTACGTCATCGTCCACAAGGTTGATCGTTTGGCGCGCAACCGCGTGGATGACGCGCTCATCAACTTGGCGCTCAAGCAGGCCGGTGCTCAACTGGTCAGCGTCAGCGAGAACATTGACGAGACGCCCTCGGGTCTGCTGCTGCACGGCATCATGTCTTCGATTGCGGAGTTCTACAGCCGCAACTTGGCCACGGAGGTCATAAAGGGCTGCGTCCAAAAGGCCAAGAGCGGCGGCACACCCGGCAAGGCTCCCCTCGGCTACCTGAACGTGCGGCAGATGGTCAACGGACTGGAAGGCCGGACGGTCGAGATCGACCCCACACGAGCGCCGCTGATGACCTGGGCCTTCAAGACGTATGCGACCGGCGACTGGACGATCCGCACATTGCTGGCTGAGCTGACCGAGCGTGGTCTGACGACCGTCCCCGGCCCACGAACGCCCGGAAGGCCGCTGACCGTCTCGCACCTGCACCGGCTGCTGCGCCATCCCTACTACATCGGCATTGTCCGCTACCAGGGCGTGCTCTACGAGGGCAAGCACGAGCAGCTTGTGGATCACGATACGTGGCAGCGCGTCCAAGAGCTACTGACCGCCAAGCACCTGACGGGCGAGCGGCACCGCGAACACCCGCACTATCTCAAGGGGAGCATCTACTGCGGCCAGTGCGGCAGTCGCTTGATCGTCTGCCACGCCAAAGGCCGGGGCGGCACCTATCCCTACTTCATCTGCATCGGTCGCCAACAGAAGCGCACCGACTGCAAGCTGCGAGCGCTGCACATCGAGAAGGTGGAGGCCGCCATAGCCCGCCACTACGCGACGGTGCAGCTCAAGGAGAAGGAGCTGGTGGACGTCCGGGCCTTCTTGGAAGAAGAACTGTCGGGCCTGCGCCTCGAAGCTGAGCGCGAACGCCGCGTGCAGGATCGTCGGCTGGTCGGCTTGTTCGCGGAGCGCAAGAAGCTGTTGGATGCCCACTACGCCGACGCCATCCCGCTCGACCTGCTCAAGAGCGAGCAAGAACGACTGAGGCGGGAGATCGACAGCGCCGAAGGTCGCTTGGCCGAGGTCGAAGGCGACTTCAAGAAGGCCGAGAGCAACCTCAAGCGCGCATTGACGCGGGTCGGGGACTGCGAGACGGCATACCGCGAGGCATCCGGCCCGCTCAGGCGGCAGTTCAACCTCGCGTTCTTTCGGCGGCTGGTGATTGACGACGAGTACACCGTCAGCGGCGAGCTGGCCGAGCCGTTCGACGCCTTGCTGGGCGATGAGCTACGGCGGGCGGTTGCAGTCCGAGCCAGCCAAGGGCTACAGGACGGCATCAGAGAGGTCATGCGCCAGCGAGAAGCTGAGGGCATCGTGATCGAGAACGAGCAGCACCCACGAGAGCCAGAACGGCCGCTCGTGGATGCTGCGTCAACCACCGACTCTTTTTTTGGTGGTGGTTTTAGTACGGAACATTTGGTGCGCGAGTCGGGACCCGAACTAAACCCGAAAGTCCAGGTTGAGGCTTTGGTCGCAGCACTGCTTGAGCCATTGGGGCGCAAGGCTCGGGAGGAGCTGCTTGAGCTACTCCGCGGCTAAGGGGATCGCCGCGCGAACCGGTCGTGATGGGCAGCACTGCCCCCTGCATCACCAGGTCTACCTACTGGCCGTCCCGACCCCGCTGGCTCTACGAATGGCTGCATATACCTTCGCCGGAAACTCATTGTCTCCGATCCTGAAAATGCTCCTGTCGTCCGACCCGCTGATCGCATACTTCTCGCGCGGAGCACGTGCCACCTTAATCCACTCGCCGGCCTTTGGATCGTCATCGAGTACTCGTTGATACTCCGATCCGCTTAGACACACAATCCCGTCAGACCCGCAAACGAGCGTGACAAATGCTTCGTCAAACTCGTCGCGAAGCATCGCTATCTCTTCTTGATGCTCGACATTGAAGCGAAAAGCCCAAGGACTAAGGCGGCTCGTTGAATACTTCACGTAAAGCGCGACATGTTCGTCAAGCGTGTACGCTGAGCGACACTCGTCATGCACGCGGAGCAGAATCGCGGGTGACTCGTCAGCGCGGACCAACCGCGCCAGCGACGCGCCATGATATTGCTCGACCTGCCGGATCACGTTATCTCTTTCTTTACGTTCTTCAGGAAGCGGATACTGCCCATCTCTGGCGTGTACTTGTAAAATACTCTCGCTTGTCCCGCTTCATTTCGGAACACCTTAATGTGATGAATCGCATGCGGAAATCGACTCTTCTCCAATGCGTTCGTGCCAATGAACCCCCTACGCCGTCGGACCTCGGTTCGCTCCTCGACCGTGCCATAGCTGCTCCCCAACTCAGTCGCCTTGTGAATCGCAATCGACTCGGGTCCAAGGTTAAACCTCGCTATAAACGCAAGCACATGCTCGGGAAGAGCGTCATCGCCTACCAACTTTGCAAGCGCCTGAAGACGCACTGATGGGTCGCCATCCTCATCAGCGATTACATCAACAGCGGCGTCATACGCAAACATCTCCCAGCTCATCTCGCCGCTGTCTAGTGCGACAGCGGCCTTGTCGATGCTGGCACTGGACACGGCCGCGATCCGTCGATCCTCAAGCCATATGGGACTGCCCTTGCCAGCTCGAATAAAACTCAGCGCCAACTGGTGGAATACAAAGCACTTCTGCCAATCGAAATAGAGTTGTTCCGGGATGTGAAGCTCGAAATACTTCAGATAGCCGCCGCGGGTCCCGAACATCCTCGCACGCTGGATGTACGTATCCTGCTGAATCTTGTGCTTGACGTCCCGAGTAAAGAACATAGAAAGCAGGTTGTCGAAAGTCACTCCACGCGACACGATGTTCCCGCCGATCGCTACTGTAAACAGTGCGGCGGGCGAAGTAGCACGGCGGTAGAGAGAGGCGTTGCGGGGCGTGTCACTGTTCATGACGACAACATCAGACTGATTGATGTGCTCCACTATGTATTGAGTGATCTCCTTCTCATGACTAGGAAAGCGCTCCTTGGCCAACTCAAAGATCGCTTCAAGGTATTTTGCGAACTTCTTGTCGGTGCGGGCCTTGAGAACGCCAAGGAGGTTCATGATCTGCTGGAAGTCCTTGGCATGATCTTCCTTCTTCCCGCTCGTGTGAACCAGCATGCAGTAGTTCTTAGCTAGATCATTGACCTGGGTGTTCAGGTATGCCACGTTAATTAGGAAGGAAAAGAGCGCCACGCGGAGGTACTTTGGAGCGTCTCCCTGTTCGGGGAGGAGCTCAAGTGTAAAAGGCAGCTTGAAGCCCTCGGCCGTAGTCGGGAAAAACGTCTCCTGCCCCGTGTAAAGCGGGTGAACTGGGAAATCGATCCAATGCTCGTTTTGATTGTCGAACGTATTATTGAGATCCAGACGGGCGGGCGTCGCCGTTACCCCTATGTAGATCCCGTCCTTTCCTAGTAGTTGTTCAACAAGTTCGTTGATCCTCGTCTTCTCGTTCTGGTTGATTTTTGAGTTCGGCGTCGCATAGTCAGCCTCATCATCGATCACCTTTCTGCCGCCCGTTGTGCCGAGCTTCGTGATCAGCTTTTTCAAGTCTGCCGCATTCTTCTTGCAGAAAATAACCCAGGTTCCATTGTGGAGATCGATACTTGGATCGAGCAACTCATTGAACTTCTTTGGTGCCGGATCGAGACCAGACCGAAGAAAGCGCTCAAGATTTTGCTCAAGCAATTGCACCGAATCATTCATTAGGACGACTATAATATCGGCCCCCTCGTCGAGAAGGCGAGCCGTAAGAGCAATCATCATTTCGGTCTTCCCGCTTTGCGGCTCTCCGTAAATCACGAATGATCGTGCGTCTTGCGTCGCAATGTTCTCGATGGCACCGTTGACCGTAGACTCGATGCTGTCTGTGTAAAAATCTTTAGCCTGTAGGTGGCTGATGCGGCGCTCATACCGTGCTACGCCTGATGGGACGAAATCGTTGACGTCAAAGCCACTCATTTAGTGATTCCCCCAACCTTCGTTGAGCTGCGCGCAAATCTCATTACTACCTCGTGACGCATACGCTTAGACAGTGCCCCAGAGCTTGACGCTGGGGGCGGCAGATACCGAGACGCTGTCGGCAACGGCCGAGCTTGCTTGTCAGTGAGGACGAGACCGCTTCGCTCGGCCGCTTTCTGGATGATTAGGCTATTGCGTACATAGGAGCCGCTGAGCGTCGAGTCCCCAACGACAAGCACGGCCTCCCCTCGCGGGCTTAGCACCTGCGCTAGTTGTCCCATCAGGGCGCTAGCATCAATCGCGTAGCGGTCGAGCATCCCCTGCTGCTTCGGGGAAAGCTTCCGGTACCGAGGGGCTCGTATCCCGACCGCGGTCATCGCGTCGTCTGGGTAGCGTTCGGCACCAACGGAGTTAGATCTGAGCTGGCTGAGTTGCCCGACTTGATGGCCCAGCCACACCAAGCTCATGCGATGGCCACGCATGTAGTCGATAGCGTTCAGATACGGGGGCGACGTGATGACAAGATCGATCTGCCCTCGCAGCGAAGGCGGTAGGCGACGAGCGTCTCTCCTAGCGACGGAAACTTTCCCTGGGGCGGGTGCATCTATCAGCGGTGTGATCTTCCTGACGGCCTGTAGAAAGCCCCTGTACACGTCGTAGTCGTTGGTGTCGCGAACTCGATGGGGGCGGGAATGCGACACGTCCCTTGCCCGAGAGGCTCCAGCATCCTTCGTGATGATGGTGCGACTAAGCGCCACTCGAAGTACATCCGCGACCTTGCCGCGTCTACCGTGGAGCACAGAGGCAAGTCGGCGGAGCTGATCCTGCTGCTGTGGGTGGAACCAAAAATCAACGAATGCGGAAGTAGTTGGATCTGAGTCGATCCATGGGAGAGCGGCCGTTTTTACGCGTTGTGCGTCTTCGACGGCTGTCGCCGCAGCATGGCGGGCATAGTCGGCGTCAACTCTTGTGCACGTGACTCGCGTGACGAGGATCGCCAGCGGGTCTATGTCATAGCCAAATGCGGACATTCCCTGCTCTCTCGCGTGTTGCAGGACGGTGCCCGATCCGCACATGGGGTCTAGCACGATGGCGTCATCGGGAGCGCTCTCGAGGGCCGCTAGGGCCAGCTCAGGCGCCATGCGCGCCGGGAACGGATGAACCTGCTTCGGGCGGTGTCTAGTGGCGACCATGGGCGCGGAGCTTACGCTAGTCCCACGACGGTGGGACACGTCCTGACTTCGTGATCCCCCAGTTTCCGGGTGTTGTGCGCCTACTAGATAGTGCCGTTCCATATATCCAGTCTGCACTGGAGACCGAAACGCGTCAATGGGCCGCGAGCCGGTGGACTACGTTTTCAGCCGAAAGGAAGTTGGATGTACGATCCGGGGAGAGGCCCAGCGGGGTCGCACAAGCGGCATTAAGCGAAGTCGTCTGAGACGCGCCGAGTGTGGACATCCTACCCGATGCAATCCCTAATGCGGTCGGCAAGTGCCGCAACATTCGTGCCCCTCCGCAGGTCTGTCACCGTCGCGTTGACGGTGACAGACGGGCATGCGTTCCACCCCGACCACCAGCTCTCGTACCGGGCCAGCAAGCTGCTCACCCGATCTATGTCGTATATCTCCTCTCCCGGACGCGCTCGAGAGCGTATGCGACGCCACAACGCTGTGGCGTCGCCGGTCAGCATGACCATCACGTCGGGAGGCCCGACGGCGAGTTCACCGAGACGGCCGATAGCTGTCACGGTCTGTACCTCATCGTCGCTTAGGCCACCAGCGTCCTGAAGATGCGGCACATAGACGCCTAGTGTCTCCTCCAGCGGTCGCTCCACCACGCCTCCGCTTCTGTCACGGCGTGCCTTCTCTGCGGCCTCAGCCGCTGCAAGCAGAAACCTCACCTCCGACGCAAACGCCCATCTACTAGGATCGGCAAGGCCTTTCGCAAAAAATGCGTTGTCCTCCGGTCGCTCGGGCAACGGCAAGAAACCCAGTGCCTCGGCGAGCGGCAGAACAAGAGTCGTCTTGCCAACACCGACCGGACCACACAAGCCTATGACGATTCCGTTCCGAGCGTGCCCCGTCGCTGACTGCTTGCGTAGCACAACCTTGTCAGTGCTGTCCGCCGTGGGGGTGGTCCTTGTTCTCTGTACTGTGGCCAAGCATCTCGCTTCCGGCCCAGTACTCATCTCCAAGGCAGATCAGTGGCTGAACCACCGTGTGGTCGATGTTCCCACGGGGATGATCTTGTCGCAACACATCCGGCCGCACATGCATCTTTATAACCTCGCCACAAAACACGTCGTATAGCCCCACCTGCTGTGTCAGCAAGCAGCGGCACTCAAGACTCAGGTAGCACTCTGAGATTCCTGGCGAGCGTACTAGCGTGCTAGGAGCGAGCGTTAGATGGCGGTCGTGCCGACTCGCTAGCTCGGCTAGCTTGTAATCCCATGGACCAGAGACGGTGCCTAGAAGATTGGCCTCGACGACCAGTCCTCCATCAGGCACGTTGACAACGAACTCGCGTGAATCCACAATGCACCGTCGGGTAAAACTGTCGGGCAGAAATGCCACGGAGACCGTTGGCGGCCGACTGGAAACGATGCCCGTCCACGAGATCGTAGTCGCACCGACAACATCATTCGTATTGATGGAAGTCACGATGACGACCGGCCGCGGAAATAGGGAGATGCGAAGCTCGGGGAGGGCGATCTGAGCCATTCCGACTATGCTATCAGCGGACGCGGGTGTAAAAGACGAGGAAAGGCGTGATGACCGTCCTAGCCGACACAGAGATTCTCCGATTCGTCAACTCAGAAGGACTCATTGAGGACTTCGAGGCCGAATGCCTCGAGGGGGCATCCTACGACATGCGCCTCGGCCATGATTACATGATCGGTGGCACTGTCCTAGTTCTGAACGATAACAACCCCAGCTACTCACTCCAACCAGGCGAGTTCGTCATTTTGACATCACTTGAGCGTCTCAAAATGCCGTTGAACCTCGTCGCACACAACGGCATCATGTCTCCATTGGCACGCTTGGGCCTTGTCTCGCTCTTTAGTCCACAGATAGATCCTGGCTTTGAAGGCATCCTCACTGTGCCGGTGTTTAATGTGGGTGACGCGCCAATCAGCCTCCAGCGATACGACCGCATGTTTACGGTCGAGTTCGTGCATACAGGCACGCCTGCCTCGTACGGTTGGTCTACACATCACGGGCGACAAACAACCATTCCAAGCCGTTCGGGACCGCTGACGACGATGCCTAATATGACTCAGGTCAAGTCGGCGATGGAGCAGTTTGCAGGTCTAAACACACGCGTAGACCAACTCAATCACTCCCTAGAACAGCGTGTTGTGCAGGTCGAAGCAAACGTAAGGGTCGTAGAGAATCGCGTTGACGACGTGATTACAGGACGACAGATGCGTATTGGGCGTACGCAAATCGCCATCGCGATTGTCGCCATGCTCCTGACTCTAGCTCTCGGGGTCATAGGCTCGCATCTCTTGTGGCCGGTTGGTGCGACGAAATCAGCGCAAACGGTGCCACCGGCTTCCAGCGGCACACACATAGCACCCAAGAGTGCCCCTTAACGCGCTCGTCGAACGAAGTGGGGATTTTGCCCATCCTCGAGCCGCATTGAGTGAAAGTCATATGAAAGGCGGTAGAACTCTTCTGCCGGATATGAAACGATTCCGCTACTACTCGGCACGCAGATCTCTGCGATACCGACGTCCAAAATCAAGCGACTACACACGGTACAGTACGGATTGTCCTCGGAGTCCCAGCTGTCGTCATGAAGCAGACGCAGAAAATACAGCGAAGCATTTTGCGGCATGCGACCGGTGCCGGCGGCATCGAGGACGGCTCGCCACTCAGCGTGTAGACAACATGTCTGGTCATAGCGCGGCTTCGCCGAGTTAGCGTTATATACATATGAACACGTTGCGAGATCGCTCCGGTCCTGTGGGGGCGCATTGTAGCCTCTACCCACTACCTGATTGTCGAGCACAACTACTGCACCACAGTGTGCCTTTCGGCACTTTGATTCCTTCGCGACTTCCGCCGCTTGCGCGAGAAATCCTCGGGCGCGGAGAGCTTGGCTAGGAGCTAGGAGTTCCATCTCGTGGTGTAATGCATGGGTTCAGTCTGCCCCCAAAATGGAGCAATTGTCAAGGTGATTGACTAGCCGACTTTGTCCAGGTGCTCGACGATAGATATCATGGACGGTGCCTCGGACGCATTGTTCGCCTCGCACGGTCCCAGCTCCCGGCAGGAAGGCGTCGCACAAGTGCCGTTGTGCGCTCAGCGGCGGGGTTTGGTGGCTGGTGGCTTTCCCCTGACGCCAAAGTAAACGTTGAGCACTTGGCGTACGCGCTCTTGGGAGATGCCGAGCTGCTTTCCGGTGTCGGCTAGGGAGAGTCCTTCGACAGCGCGCAGGCGGAAGACCTCGCGGTTGCGCTCCCCCGGCATGCGTATCGTTCCCCTTGCGGTGGCTGGCAGCATGAGGTCGTGCTGGTTGAGCTTGCAGAAGATCTCGTAGAGAGCGTCTGCTCCGACCTCAGTGTGCCAAAGCAGCTCGCGGCAGGAATAGTTGAGCAGATCGTGCATGGAGCGGATACCGGCTTTGCGCAGGCACGCGAGCGTGGCTGGGCTGAGGCCCAGCTCGGTGATGTACATGGCGGAACCGGCTTAGAAGACGTTGTGGCCGACGAGCTGGACCTGCCGGACGGCTGAGCGGCTGGCGAAGACGTGGCCGTCTGAGGTGCAGTGGATCAGCCCGGAGGCTTGCAACGGCCGGATGAGGGCGTCGATTTCGGGTTCTTCCAGCTCTCGGGCGAGATCCTCAACGGTCCACAGCGGCTGGTTGTCGTCGGGGTCGGTGAGGAGGTAGATGATCTCCAGTTCGATCGTGGCTGCTCTTTCGGCGTAGCTGCATTTAGGCTGAGCGTCGGGCATGGGGAGTTATGGCTCCTTCGTGTCCGGCCCCGGCGCGGCCTAGTATCCGTGCCGGGGCCACTTGGTTTACGAGACGGCCGAGGCTAGGGCTGAGACCCTTGTTGGGTCAAGGTGTGATGACGGCGCTCGATTCGCGCTGCTGATCGCGCTTTGCTCGACTTGACCCACATGCAGACAAAGCGCTACAGTCGGCGCCGACAATTGTCTGAGGCCGTTGGCCGGGGGTGCCTGGCCTGTTCTCGTCCATCGCGTACCCGAAGGAGCTTTCTTGAGGACACTCGTTCTGCCGCTCGTCGTGGCGGCCGTGCTGCTGGCCGGCTGTGGTGCAACAGCCCAGCAGGCCAGCAACCCCGTTGCATCACCGCACGCCGCCCTGACCAATGCCTCGACCTGCACGGCCTGGGCTGAAGCCAGCTCCGAACAGCAGACCGCCTACGCCCAAGTGGCACAGCCCTACATCGCTGTGCCGTATCAGTACCGAGAAAGTGCGGTGCCGTACGTCTCTGGCGCTATCGCAGGACGCTGTCACCGGGCAGCCGTTGCCGGTACGGCGGGCACAACCATCCTGGCCTCACTGCTCGATCGACCGCTGATCACCCCAGCAAGCGCGTCAGTGCGGACCTATCCGATGGTGCATTTCAGCGTTACCAGCGGGGCTCCGGTTGGGTCGTGGCCGTTCACCGCTCAGCTCGTCGGCATCAGCACCAACCCGGCTGGGTTCGGGGGTAGTCCTCCGGTTCCGCCGCAGTACACCTACCTGACGGTGCAGGTGAACATCACCAGCCTGATCACCGATCGGCCGGTGCAACCTCCGGGAGTCACCGTAGACTGCCATGCTCCGGGCGATGGCTCCTGGGTTCTCAACAGCACCCAGGTGGGCTATGACGAAGGCTCGGAACCTCCCAGCCCCAGCGGCTACAACGTACCCATGAATGACGGGCAGCCGCATCCCTGGGATGTGGAGTGGCGGGTGCCTATGGGAACCAGCGTCACCAACGTCAGATGTGTGCTGCTTTCTGAAAAAGGGAGCTTGAAGTTGAATTAGAGCGGCCTGGACGTGAAACGCCCCCGATACGTGGGGGCGTTGTCGGGGGCGAAAGAGCACTTGATGCCTGTGGCGGCACAGATTTGTGCGCTACCCGGCCGTTAGAGCTGGCCGTCAATCTGTGCTGGCGTAGTACCGATCCGATGCGGGTATTGGGCCTATGCGGAGCAGTTCGCCAGTGGCGATAAGATGAGCAAACGTATCCTGGTTGTCAAATTCTCCTCGCACACTCGTGAAATCGTTGTCATCCACAGATCTGGTGTCGTCCTCGTGCAGCCAAGCACCACAGGCCCGGACACCACGCAGATCACCTATGGCCCACTCCAAGCCTAGAACCAAGATTGGTCCATTGAAGTCGGGTGCGTCGTACGTCCAAACTGAATATGTACCAGGTCGGTGCCAGCTTTGCACGCTTGGTGCGGGTGCCTTCCGATGGGCCTTTCCTAGTTGCTGCCATAGCTTGTTTAGCCATGCCCTCATTTGAGTTGTCTCCTTTCGGTTCGGAGAACCGCCGTACACACACGGTGAGCAACGAATCACAGAACCGACAGAAGTCAGCTACTCACATTATCATACATCCATATTCAAATATGTCGATAACCTTACTGTGCCTACGCCTACGGACTTCTAGGTCGCCTTGCGCCATTCCAACCTGTATGTCCGTCCTTTGCGAGCGGATTTTGGCTCATAGCGCATAGTCGCCTCGGCGCTGCGCTGATGATCGGTTTCGTCGCACACGGTGTGCGCCTCACGTTCTTGACAGAGAAAATGTGTCGCCTCGTCGCACGGTATATCAGCGGTTAGCAACAGCTTCTCCGTTGGTAGTGGCAGAGTGTATGACAGCCACGGATACTTCCCACGAGGGCCAATTGCGTGCATGGCAGTCTTTATCGTCACCGGCTTGCCAGGAGGCAGAGGCTTTCCAAGCGACACCACATACCAGTTGTTGCCGTCCTCACCTTTACTTCTCACTGGTACGCTCCCGACCTCCGCGTGTCCTGTGCTCTGGCACTCCCAGTGACTTACCGCTAGATCATGCACGTTATGCGTAAAGCCAAACCAACGCATGTCTGGGACGTCGCTTTGGATGAGCCACTCAAACGAGGTTATCCGGTGCTGGTCATCGCCTTTGTAGACAATGCTCACACTGACGTGTAGATCGAGGATGCGGTAACTCGCAGGCTCAACATCTTGAAGCTTGAGTAGCTCAACTGCTAGTCGTCCAAAGACACTCGTCCACCACCATCTCTTTGCGGGTGCCGAATGTTCGGCAGCCCCGAGGGCACCCCAACGAACACTGAGGTACGACGAGGGATAAAGGATCGGTAGGAGAGTGTTAGCGTGGTTCGCCACCTCAGACGGCAGGTTCGCAATGGCGGTTTCGATATCAGATGCGAGCAGCTCTTGAGGCTCATCCACCTGCTTATAGCGGGGTAGCCGGAGAAGCTTAGGGGCTGCGCTGACGGCATCAACAAGCCTGCCCTTCTTGACATCCATCACGGCATGCAGTTGCTCGATGACGGTGTCGATATCCATGTGGTCGTTTGGCTGCCGGGATCTTCAGGCGGTAGCAAAGCCAATCATAAGCGGTGGGTTCATCTTGCCGTGGTGCCCCGCAAGAGGTCGCATAAAAAAAGTTTGCGACCCCCATACCGACCCTGTGGGGGTGCGTGATTGGCTGCCTCCGAATCGACCAATCACGACCGAAGGAGCAGCCTCATGTCCCATATCCCTGCCCGCAGCACAACCCACGGCGATGCCCTAGCCATCGCATCTGGTGGCTGGATGGCGACGCGCGAGGAGCGTCGGGCTGCCCGCGAGGTCAATCGGGTGCGTTTGCGTGGTGCGGTTGCCACCGCCTATGACGTGACCAGGATCGAAGCCGTTGAGGAGGTCGCGGGGTCGGCGCTGGTGGCGGCTGCGCAGGTGTCGGCGCTGGAGAGTGCGCTGGCGCAGCAGACCCCGCAGGCCCGAGCACGGCTCCAGCACATTGCGGATTCAAGCAGCATCGCTATCGCCGGTATCGTGACGCAGGCCGGGAGGGGCATCTAATGCGTGTCCTTATCGAGCAGGTGCGTTTCCGGCGCTGGAGGCGCCGCAACGCTGAGCTGAGGCTTGCCGCGAATCTCGCTGTGCATGAGATCAAGCGGCGCACGATCCGTGAGCTTCTTGAGGAGCGGCGTCGCGTACCCACCCCGGCCTACGACGATGTGTTCGAGGGCACCGCCGAGGAGTGGAAGTAATGACCGTACCCAATCAGCTCCGTGAAGTCTGTCGCTGGAATGGTCGGTTGGCGCAGGAGAACATTTTGTTGCGTGCGGCTCTGTGCTGCCGGGATCAGGAATGCCGCGAGCTGACGCGCAGCGTCGGGGTTCTCACCACTCAACTGGCTACTTGCGAGGTGTTCCTCGGCGCGGCTATGGACGAGCGTCTGGAGAGGCGGTGAACAAGCTGATCTCGGTGTTGGCGATGGTGGTGGTGCTTGGCGCTGTTGGCCCCGCCCTGGCAAGTGTCCTGGCGGCGCTTGTGCCGCTGGTGCTCGTCGTGGGGATCGTGGTGGCGGTGCTCAGAATGGTCTGGTTCTACACCAGGTGATGAAAAAGTCCTTGACAAAAACGTAATGTACCCGGCAATATCAGAGAGTTCTAACACGAACAAACACCGAACATAACTAACACAGGAGGGAGCCATGTAACAACAACTGACACGAAAGGAGGACTTACCTATGGGAAACACACGTCGTATTAAGGTTAAGGGAATTAGAAAGAGCGAGATTGACTCGGAGCAGCTCGCTCTTGTGTATTGGCTTCAAGCCAAGCGGGTTCTGCGGGAACGCCGGGAAGCTGAGGAGAAAGCCAGAGCCAAGCGCCGGGAGCAGAAGCGATGAACGCGGAGCTTGTACCGGCCGTGGTCGCAGCCACGGGTGGCTCGGCGATGCTTGGTGGTATCTGGCTGCATGAGCACAGGCGGGAGGAAGCGATGCGGGCTGGACGGGTACGGCTTGGCTTGCGGTTTCCTGTGGGTCTTGAGCCGTTGCGGGCGTTTGCGGCTTTGGATGGTCTGTCGGGGTTGCCGTACACCGCGGAGCTGGTCGTGGAGGTCGTGGCGGGCGAGGGTTCTATAGAGCATTTTTTGTGGGTGCCGTCGGCGGCGCGTTCGTCGGTGGAGTCGATCCTGACGGGGGTGATCCCGAGCCTGCGCGTGAGCGAGGTATCGCCTGCGCCAGCCGAGTCGGTCACGTTGGCGCTCCGGCTATTCGTCGCGACGCCGAGCGTGCTTGTGACCGACAACGCTGCGGCTGCCTCAAGGTCGTTGCTGTCTGGGATAGCGACGCTGCGGGCGGGCGAGTCGGTGGCGGTGAAGTTGGCGCTCAGGCCGGGGACTGCTCGTTCTTGTAGGGAGTCGGCTGAGCCGACGCCGAGGGAGCGGGAGATCGCGCGGGCGTGGCAGCGCAAGACCTCAGTACCGGGGTTCGGCACAAGTGGTCTTGTCCTTATCCGTGCCGGGAGTATGGGTCGGGCACGGGAGCTGGCTGCGCATATCGAGAACGTGCTGCGTGCCCGTCGCGGGATCGCTGGCGGTGTTCGCATCACCTACGGGCGCGGCCACCGGAGCCTCACAGCGCTCCCCAAGACGACGCGCACATCGGGCTGGTTGTCTAACGCTGAGCTGCTGCCGCTGTTGGGTTGGCCGTTGGGCGCGGATGTGGCGGTGGCGGGTGTGGAGCTGGGAGGCCGCGAGATTGCCCCGGCCGCGCACCTGGCGACAACGGGGCGGCGGCTGTTCGTGGGCCGCGATTTCCGTGGTGAGCGCTGGGTCGCCCTTGCGCCACAAGCCGCACGCCTGCACACCGCTGTCGTTGGCTCGTCTGGTTCTGGTAAGAGCGAGCTGCTTGCGCGTGGCATCTTGGATGAGATCGCCGCCGGCCACGCGGGAGTCGTGATCGACCCGAAGGCCGACTTGGTTCAGTCGGTGCTTGAGCGCGTACCGGCTGAGCACGCTCACCGTGTGGTGGTGCTCGACCCCGGCGACGGTTCCCGCCCGACACCGGGGGTGGCGGTGCTCGCCGGTGGAGATATCGACCTGCGGGCTGACGTGCTGACCGGGACCGTGAAGTCGATCTTCGCGGAGGCGTGGGGTGTCCGTTCGGATCACTATCTGCGCTTGGCGATTCGCAGCCTCGCAGAGGTTCCCGGCGCGACCCTCGCCGACGTCGGACGACTGTTCACCGACCAGGCGTTCCTGCACCACGTCATCGGGCGGCTGCGTGACCCGTTCCTGCTTGGTACGTGGGAGCAGTATCTCGAGCTGCCCGCCGGGAGCCGAGTCGAGCACGTACAAGCGCCGATGGCGCGGGTGATGGCGCTCCTGGCCCGCCCACGAGTCCGGGCGGTCCTCGCCAACCCCGAACCGAAGCTGGATATCGGGAAGCTGTTCGCAGAGCGCAAGTGGCTGCTCGTCTCCCTTGCTCCCGGCCAGCTCGGGGAGGCGGGGGCATCGATCATCGGGGCGGCGATCACACACCTGGTGTGGAGCGCGATCGAGGCCAGAGTCAGCCTCCCCGCCGGTAAACGCCCGTTCGTATCGCTTTATCTGGACGAGATGGCGACGCTGACCGGCGGGGTGCCGTTTTCCTTTGAGTTGCTGGCCGAGCGTGCCCGTGGCCTCGGCGCTGGGCTGACGGTGGCGGTGCAGACCCTGGGGCGTGTCCCTGAGCCGACCCGCTCAGCACTGCTGGGTAACACAGCGAGCTTCATCAGCTTCCGGGCGGGCGCGGAGGAGGCGTCGCGTATCGCCCGCCAGCTCCCCGGCCTGGGTGACGCGGACGTGATGGCGCTCGGCCGCTTCCACGTCGCAGCACGCGTCGCAAGCGCCGACGGCAGCGCGGTCGTGACCGGACGCACCCTGCCGCTCCCACCAGCCACCGGGCAGGCCGAGGTGATTCGTGACCGCTCCGCACAGCTCTATGGCAGCTCCCCGGTCAAGGCCGATCCGCCCTCGACGCCGCCCATGAACACCGGCCAGAGCGCTGATGATTCGCGGCTGGGGCGCAGAGGGAGGGTCGCGTGAGTCGTCCAGCCGTGCGACCAGGCACGTCGAGTCGCGAGGCCGGGAATCCCCGTGCCGGTGGGGCGTATCGGGGGTTTTCGACGGCGAATGGTTCTGCTGCCCCGCAGTCCCTCTCCTATCTCACGGCCAGCCGTCTCCATCTCACCCGGCAGGCCATGTCCGACCTCGACTGGCAGCTCCTCGCGTTCGTTCACGATGGACGCTTCGCCTCCGGGGCGCAGCTCATCCGAGCGTTCTGGAACACCGACAACGCACAGTCCACCCCCGCCCGCGCGGGACGCCGGGCGCTCAAGCGCCTCACCGACTGGCGAGTCCTCAACACCCTCCCCCGAAGCATCTCAGGGATGCGCGGCAGCGCGGGACTGATCTACTACACCGGCCGCGCCGGGGTACGCCTACTCGCCGCCCGAGGAGTCCACGGGCCGCGCGTGGAGATCCCCGGCACCCTGCACCTCGCGCACACGCTCGCCACCACCGAGCTGGCCCTACGCCTACGAGAAGCCGACCAGGCTGGCGAGCTTGAGCTGATCGAGACGCAACAGGAGCCGGTGTGCTGGCGCAACTACACCGCCACGCTGGGCGCACGCAAGCTGCTCAAGCCCGACCTGTTCATCCGCCTCGGCGCAGGACAGCAGGAAGACCGCTGGATGGTCGAGGTGGACCTCGGCTCAGAGTCAGGGCGCACCATCGCCCGCAAGACCACGCTCTACGCCCAGCACTACCGCTCTAACGCAGAACAACACGAGCACGGCGTCTACCCCCGCGTCCTGTGGGTTGTTCCCGACGAGCGCCGTGCCGAGCAGATCCACAGCGTTCTTGACCGCACACCCGAGCAGGTCCGGCGGCTGTTCACCGTCCGTGCGTTCGATGAGGCCACGGGCTTCCTCGCGGCAGAGGCCCGCTCGTGAGTACCACCACGCACACGCTCTACGCCGACGACACCAAGGCCTGGAGGCTCATCGAGGGCGATGCGCTCACGCTGCTCGCCAACCTGCCCGAGAACTCGATCGATTGCGTCGTCACTGACCCGCCCTACGGCATCGGCTTCCACGGCGAGGCATGGGACGGAGCCGGTAAGGCCGGGAAGCAGCTCGCAGACGCTGAAGCCTTCACGGCGTGGGCGCGCGCCTGGGCGGTGGAGTGCCGACGGGTACTCAAACCCGGCGGGCACCTAGTCGCCTTCGGTGCTCCGCGTACCTTCCACCGGCTCACCACCGGCATCGAGGACAGTGGCCTTGAGATCCGCGACGTACTGATGTGGGTCCACGCACAAGGCGCACCCAAGGCCCGCAAGCTCCCCGGTGGGCGGGCGCCGATGCTCAAACCGGCGTACGAGCCGATCCTGCTCGCTCGTAAACCCCTCACCGGGACCACGCCGTACAACATCGAGACCTGGGGCACGGGCGCGCTGAACATCGAGGCGAGCCGCGTGGGTGGCTACTGGCCCGCGCATCTCGCGCTCGGTCACGACCCCGAATGCACCAAAGACCGCTGCACAGAAATGTGTCCGGCCGGGCTGCTCGATGCGGCCCATCCCAAGCTTTGCCCGAGTCGGATGTTCTTCTGCGCCAAGGCATCCAAGGCCGAACGCGAGGCCGGGTGTGCGGCGCTGCCGCTGCAATCGGATGTGCTCTACGCCCGCCCCGCCCAAAGGCTCAGGAAAAACATCCACCCCACCGTCAAACCGGTCGCCCTGATGCGCTGGCTGGTCGCGCTCACCACCCCACCGGGCAGCGTCGTGCTCGACCCCTTCACGGGTAGCGGCACCACCGGGATCGCGGCCGTCACGGAGGGCCGAGCGTTCCTCGGTATCGAACGCGAAGCAAAGTACATCGACATTGCCTGCGCTCGTCTCACCCATTGGGCGGATGAGGCAAAGGCGTGCTCGTGAGGGCTGGAGGTCTTTCGGCCCGCGGAAAGGACTTCGAATCTTTCTGCGGGCCGACATGGCCCCTACCCCAAAGGAGAACACGCATGGCAGTAACCAAGGCCCAAGAGATCTATGACGCGGCGGAGAAGCTGATCGCCGAGGGCAAAGACAAGGCCGACGCGTTCAAACAGCTCGCCGAGGAAACCGGCAGGCCGTATGACTCAGTTCGTGGGAGCTACTACTCCCACAAGAAAAAACTCGAGGCCGGTGAGAGCAAACCACGAACCCGTCGCCGGGAGACAACCCCCGACGACGCCATAGCCGACGCCCGCGCGGCACTCCAACGAGCGATCGCATCAATCGACCGTGAGATCGAGGCAGCCAAGGCCAGGGCCGAGGAGGCCAAAGCCGAGTATGAAGCCCTCAAAGCCAGCGCGGCCGAGAGGAAGAATGCCATCACAGAGCGCCTGGAAGCGCTGAAGTGAGCAACACGGGCCGGTCGGGGTTTCACACCTTGACCGGCCCGTACCACCAATAAACACATTGCTAAACCCATGACTTAACGGGAAAATGGTTAAGCCAAAATAACCAAGGAAAGGAGGGACCATTGCCGGTAATGACGCCAGAGGTAGTGACCAAGTCCGTACGCGAGAACATCACGGCGACCGCCGTGATTTACCTTCGCGTCTCAAGCGACGGACAGATGAACAAGGCCCACGATCCCGAGGGCTACTCGATCCCCGGTCAGCGTGAGGCGTGCTTGCATCGTGCCGGTCTGCTTGAGGCGAACGTCGTGGCGGAGTACGTCGAGTACGGAATGACCGGCCGCAACGTCCGCCGCCCGGCACTGCAACTGATGCTGGCGGAGCTTGAGCTGCGTCGCCCCGACTACGTGATCGTCTACGACATATCGAGGCTTGCTCGTAACCGCCTGGATGACGCCAACCTCCTCTTGCGGATTGAGCAGAAGGGCGCGCGGCTGGTGTCGGTGCTTGAGAACATCGACGCTACCCCGGCCGGTCGTCTCACGCACGGCGTGCTCGCGGCCGTCAACGAGTTTCGCTCGGCGGGAGACGCCGAGAAGGTCAAAATGGGCCTCTCTCGCAAGCACGCTGACGGCGGCACGATCAGCAAAGCACCCATCGGCTACATCAACACCCGAGAGAGAGTCGAAGGCCGCGAAATCCGCACCGTCGCGATCGACCCCGAGCGCGCCCCGCTGGTGCGGATGGCGTTCGACCTCTACGCCACAGGCGACTATTCGATCACAGAACTCCGAGACCGGCTCGAGGAATCCGGCCTGCGATCCCGGCAGACCGCCAAGTGCGCCCCGGCACCGCTCTCACGCAGCCAAGTCCACCGGATGCTCCACGACGACTACTACATCGGGGTAGTCACCTGGGACGGAGCGAAGAACCCCAACGGCCGCCACGAAGCTCTTATCGACCGCGAAACCTTCCAGAAGGTCCAAGAAATCCTCGGCTCCGCGATGTTGAGCGGGAACCGTACCCGCAAGCACAAGCACTACCTCAGAGGCTCGCTCTTCTGCGGGTACTGCGGACGACGGATGGTCTTCCACCGCGTGCGCGGGCGTGGCGGCGAATACGAGTATTTCGGCTGCCTCAGCCACCAAGGACGTCGCGGCAGTTGTGGCGGACGCCATCTCCAGGTGCGGCACGTTGAGGGAGCCGTGGAGCGCTTCTATGCAGCCGTACGCCTGACCCCTCGCCAGCAACAGATTGTGCGCACAGCCGTAAAGGAATACGCCGGCGCTCTCCTGCAAACAGCCAAGCGCGAGTCAGCCCGCCACACCGGACGGCTCCATGAACTCCAGAACCAGCAACAGAAGCTCCTGCATCTCTTCTACAAGGGCGCGATCGCCGAGGAGGTACTTGCCGCCGAGCAGGACCGAATCGAAGGCGAGCGCACCGAGGCACATCGCTGGGCCGAGATAGCCGCCCAAGACGCAGCCGAGATCATGCAAGCCCTCAAAGAGGCCCTCAAGCTCTTGGAGGACGCCAACATCGCCTACAAGCACGCCAACGCCCAGACACGACGCCTACTCAACCAGGCGCTCTTCGACGCCCTCCTCCTCCGCGACGAAGACATAGCCGACGCCAACCCTACGCCCTGGGTCGCCGAAATCCACCGCCTCGCCGGATCACCCCTCGGACACCAAAACAGCCCCAAAAACGACCCTGACCCCACTTTTGGGGGCCAGGGTTTCAATAAGACAAAGATGGTGCCCCGAGCGGGACTCGAACCCGCCCCACCGGATTAAAAGTCCGGCGCTCTACCAGATGAGCTATCGGGGCTTGCGGGCGACAGTCTGCCAGACGAGCGCAGCATGTGAGACGCCAGTGGACAAGTGCGCGAGTGGCGTGGCGTGGCGCGGCGTCTAGGACGCTTCGGCGGCAGCTGCCTGCAGCAGCTCGTCGATACGGGTGAGCTTCACGCGCGGCCTGCCGGCGGACTCGCCGAGAGAGCGCTCGTGGCGGTCGATGGCTTCCCAGCCTGCGTAGGTGACGAGCTGTGGTTGGCGGGCCAGCAGCAACTTCTCCACGGACGCAGCGCTAGGGTCGGTTGGTACGTGGGGCGTGGGGTGGGCAGGGGAGGCACCATTGCTGTTTCCCACTGCGGTGAGGTCCGCCATCATGGCGTCGACGGTCTCCTGTGCGTCCTTCTTATTGGTGCCGATCACGCCGGAGGGCCCGCGCTTGATCCAGCCGACGACGTACTCGCCGGGGAGCGTGTCACCGCTCTGCGCGTCCTTCACGCGGCCGCCGTCGTTGGGGATGACGGCGGAGCGCTCGTCGAAGGGCACGCCGGGCAGCGGGATGCCGCGGTAGCCGATGGCGCGAAACACTAGCCCCGCGGGAATGGTCTCGCGCTCGTCGGTGGCCTGGGCGCGCAGCCCGCCGCCATCGGTGGGGACGAGCTCGTTGCGGACGAATTCCACACTGTCAAGGTGCCCATGCTCGTCTGCGAGCAGGGCGGTGGGCGAGAGCAGGAAGCGAAGCACGATGCGCTTGCGATGGCCGGCGGGTTGGCGGGCGGCGTAGGAGCGCAGGATCTCCACGTTGCGCCGCGAGGTGGCGTCCTGCTCGGCCTCGCTGTCGTGGACGCTGAGAGCGTGCTCCAGCTCGTCCGAGTCGACGATCA
>Ga0182030_10003151_pt1 | contig 35186 bp, 44 predicted proteins | sample 812S3MmetaG_FD_121299 | JGI IMG/M metagenome (GOLD analysis project Ga0182030, IMG submission 121299) | Permafrost microbial communities from Stordalen Mire, Sweden - 812S3M metaG (Illumina Assembly) | ecosystem: Environmental > Terrestrial > Soil > Wetlands > Permafrost | place: Sweden...
GAGACTCTCAAACTCACGAGTTTGAACAGATGGCAATTGACGCAAAAGAACGGGCTGAGAGAATTCTGGCATGCTATTCCTACTACTATCAAAGATGCCATTGCGGTAGTCAGAGCGGTCGGAGAACGCTATCTATGGGTAGATGCTCTTTGTATAGTCCAAGACGTGAATGACGAGGAGAAGCATTCACAAATTGGAGCTATGGACTGGCTGTACTCAAAAGCTCTTTTCACAATAGTTGCGGCCCAGTCTCGAGACTCAATGGGCGGGCTTAACGGAGCTCGTCCTGGGTCTAGGGATCTACGACAGGATAAAGTACAATTGCGTTCTACACATTTACTTACTCCTATCAAAGCTCCGCAGGGATTAGATACTTCGGTATGGAATTCTCGCGCTTGGACGTTTCAGGAACGACTCCTTTCTAGGCGCCTACTTATTTTCCATGGCGATCAAATGATTTGGCATTGTCGGTCTATGGTCGCCCACGAGGACATGGTCGCTGCTGATAAAGGAGTCACCTACCCACCACTCCGCTGGCTCACTCTCCGAAAGCAATTACTGGGCAGTGAAGGGAAGGTAGATGGAAGTATCATGGTATTCCCAGACCAAACAACGCATATAGTCCGTTCCGAGACGTTCAAGCAATACGCGCAGCTAGTTGAGCAGTACACACATCGACAATTAACGAATGATGGGGATATCCTAAATGCTCTCGGCGGGTTACTCCATATCCTCCGCCAGTTCTTCAGGTTTCCTATGCGGTATGGCTTGCCTGAGATATTATTTGATGTGGCTTTGCTTTGGCAGCCGACGGAAAGACTACAAAGGAGAACTTCAAAGGAGCCAGACGCATCGACATTTCCCAGCTGGTCATGGGCAGGTTGGAAAGGGCGAGTAAGATACGAAGACCCATTCTACGCAGGTGTCGATCAACTACTTGGCACCTTGTCTCGAGGAAAACTCACTGAAGATGAATACCGAAGAGAAGAGCGAGTGAGGCCTTTGGTGCAGTGGCATATTAAACATCGGACTAAGAATGAATTGGTGCCTTTGAATAAGAGTGGATTGGGCGTTCCGCTGTTTTCGAAGGGGAAAAGTCTTCCTGATGAATGGGAGAAGGACCCATTTCCCTCAATCCCAATGAACGAGCGTCCTTCTTCTTTACAAATATCAGATTTATCGAGCGCAATGTCGAAAATTCTGAAAGGCCATCATCTCATATTTTGGACGGCATGCGTAGATACCTTCCGCCTGGGCAAGCTCACACCACAAGATAGCGATGCTCGACTGAATCCTAAGAATCCACCCCTACGACACATTATCCTGGACGGAGGGTCCAAGATCGTAGGTACGCTGCTATTGGATGGTGATGGCCCTTCAAGCCTCCAGGAAAAGCACGAGTTCTTGGTTATTTCCGAAGCACAGTATTACGGACTGGATTTCGAGCCAGGGAAGATTGAGGGATATCCGCTGTATAATGTTATGCTTGTTGAGTGGAATGAGAAAAGGAGTGCTGCGAGACGGCTGGGAATGGGACGGGTTAATAAGGGGGATTGGAGGAGGGCGGGGCCGAGGGTGAAGGTTATTTGCTTGGAATAAGGGATCACACGGATGGAGTTACCAAAGCTCATTGGGGAAATGTGTTTGATTGCCAATAACTCAAGTACAAAAACAATCCACATTCCACGTCCCACCATCTCGAGTTCTTAGCATTTCACAGCCCACAAAAACCCTAACCCTTCACCCACGACCACCATCGATAACCTCTTACTAAAATGTTCCGGTCTTATACACCGGATTCGGCCCCACATCCGCCAACCCTGTCACCGTATTAACATTATTCCACCCAAACCACGCATCCTCCTGACTGTCCCTATTCAACACCGTCATAACAGCTGAGTCATACGCTGGATTATAACCCCAAGAGATAACCCAACCGTCATCTTTACTAATATCGCCATTGCAAGAGTACGAAAACCAGCTTTCGGTGCGAGGGTCGGAATAGGCGGGGGAAGTATTGGTGATTGAGCAAGAGAAGTCCGGTGTGTAGCCGCCAGGGGAGATGTTGAAGGTGTAGGTACAGCTGTGGGTATAGGTGTCGCAGACTAGGGGTGGTTAGTTTATGGATGTGAGGAGCGGGAAATGGGAGGCGGATGAGGATGGGGGAGAACCTCGAGTGAATTCTTTGACGGTCCAGAATAAACCGGGAATCGGTGCTGTGATTGCGCTACCTAGAAGAGCTGTGGCTACAATGAGGCCTTTGGTGAACATTTTGATTTGGTATCGTGAGAAAGTTGCTGTTGTACTCTGAAGATTGCTGGAGAGCTGGGAAGTCTGGGGAGAAGGAGGGAACTCGAGTGGACTTTATACCATAGATTCCTTCTCGCCATGAAAGCGCTCCGAGAAGTTGATCATTATGCGGTACCATCGAGGTTACTTGCCGCCGATTTTCACTCCAATTCTGCAACGTACCAGCCATTGTCTGACCGCTGATGGTTAATTCGGTCTCTCGAGATGTGGAACGAAATGCATGAAGCCTTTGAACTCATCGTAGCAGGAAGGCTCATGTTGGCAAATGCTCATTTCACATCGGGATTGTAGCGACAAGCAACGTTTCTTCCTCCGCTGTACAACCGCTCGTCAGATCATTCTCTTCAAAGTCCATTCGCATTACCTTCTGTGGCACACCGTGTCGCGGCTACTTGCCGCCAGCCATTCGAAAACTTCACCAACTTCCTTGGCAGATTGAAAAACCCGATTTTGTTAAGGTAGAATAGATAGATAGAACATCAGATAGAATTTGTGGAATTAGAGACCCAACGTTGTACAATAACGTGCCAACGAACTGTTTCAGTAAGTAGCCGCACTTTAAGCCACTTCAGGACGCGGGGTCTCCCCAGGCACAAGAGTCAATATATGACGGCTGTGGCTACCCGCCCTAACGATCCAGGTTTTCTGCATCCACAACGGGTCGGGAAGGTAAGCTGACCCTCGAAAACACGAGAAAAGACATTTACAGTGCAACTCAAGCGCAAGTCTGCTGAAGCGGTGAATCTCTATCTCCCCATTCCACTTCTCCCCTGTATTCTTTCCCCCTTCGCACTCATCTCATCCCTCCTCAACACCCCCTCAAACTCCTGCGCAGCAATCCTCCTATTCCAAACTCTATCAGCAACACATCTCAACTGCACGCCAATCTCTCAGAAACTTATCACTTGCCTCAGCAACAACCCCATCTGACTCAACCTCACCTCCATCTTCCCCCTCTCAGTCCTCTGCATCCGTCCCAACACCTCCCTCCTAACCATCAACCACTTCACCCTCCTCCTCACCCCCCATCCCTTCCGCTCATTTCCACCATCCCCATCCCCACCTAAACCCTCTAAATCCACCAACTCCCCCTCCAACCCCTCAACCATCCCCACCACTCGCTGTATCTCAGCCCCCAACACTCCGTCCCTATCATATCTCTCCGACGGCGCCAAACTTGCTTCTTCGCTATAGCAATGTAAGATGGGAAGAAGCTGGGTTCGAATTTCTTGAAGAGAGAGGTGGAGAGAAGCGATTTCGCGAGGTGCAGATAAAGTGAAAGTAGTGAGAGTTAGGTAGGCGACGGTGAGGGAGAGGAGGAAGGTGAGTATTGTGAGGGCGTTGCCGGTTATTGTTAGAGGCGAGTCGGGGCAGTTTGGTGGGGTCATTGGGGCTTGTTGTGTGGCGTATTGTGTGCGAGTGATAGGATGGATTTGTAACTATATGTAGAGATAGGAAAGGCGAGGAAGGGGGATTTCTATATAGGGGGAAATCTAGCCGGTGCTTGGGAAGATGTTTGAAACATTATGAGACGAGGAGAAGAATCGAGGCTTTTCGAATATAGGCTGCCTTTATTTGTAGGTTCCGTGCTCATCTCGAAGCTTGATATAAAAATGTGTAAAGGAAGATTTGATCATGAAAACAAACTGACTCTACTAAAAGACTGTCTAAAATGCCGCCCTAGTATGCTGAACAAAGAAGGAATAAAAATTTACGCCCAGGTTCTACCTCCTTTCGACAAACCTCATTATTAAGGGTTTGAATAGTTCGGCCCAACCCTGTCTCGATACTGGCAGCAACGGCCTACGTTAAGCACTGAGTGATTTCATCCATCTCCTTGTCTCCTTCATTACATAGCACGTTTCTCTTGGAGTCCTCGTCAATGCCTTCCTCAGACATTGTGCTTAAACGGGGTAAGATAACACATTTTGAATAGTACTGGGAATGATATCTTTCATTTCTTCCCATAGCCTAGAACGGGATCTGGTGTCCAGAGGTGCTGTCCTTGTTTTTGGACTCTCGGCACCAGCCATTGATACAGATGCTACGGATTTAGAACTACTGAGTAAATGCCATATATTTTTCTTCATACGACGGTGCAAGTCTCCAGGTAATTGGTAGAGGATGGCCTCTGCAGTCGCTTGAACTATTCGCTGTCTCACCTTATCATCAATCCCGACCATGCCAGAATCTATCAAAACTTGCACGATCTCCGATCCAAGCCTGATCATCCCAACAACAGAGGAGCGAACAGTAATCCACAAAGTCTCCCACAACGCTCCTTTCATAGCTTCTGCCAGCTCACCCTGAGCTCCCATCTCCGTAAGTACGACCTGATGAAGAGCATCGCTCGAATCCAAGGCTGGATCGACATCATATGCGTCATCGAGCTCAATCACATCGTTCCTCTTTGAAAACGATGTAGCTATATTGTAAGGATGGCACGATATCATGTTCATTTAGGAGGGGGGGGGAGTAATCACTTCCCAGTGATTGAAGAGATTGATAAGAGCGTGCACGAAATCTATCTGATCAGGATCAGAAGATTGTATTAGGATAAAGCAAAGCGTTCGTTTGACCGGAATTATGAGCTCTACGAATAGGCCATAGAGCTTGGAAAGAACGATTGCCGCGCCGGAATTTGTCGAGGTAGTAGTCTGGCTCTTTACAGTGGAAGATATCCGATCGCTGACTCAGGATCTGGAATATCAGGGATGCATGTGACAGGACATATCTGGCGACCGGATTATATGGATGAGAATTTGGCTGTTGAGTGAGGCTTGAGCGGCTTGGAATCGGAGGTAGACTAGTTGAGGTTGGAGTGTGTCGCATAAGACTTGGACGAGAGAGGATTGGAGGTGATGTGGCCAGGGAACGTATGCTATCTCTTCCACCAGCCAAGTGCTCCATTCTTCGGCCCGTGTAGCCTTGGAGAGCTGGATGACTTCTTCGTGGTATGAGATATCGATTTCGTGGCCAGTGAAAAGATCTTGGCGGAGATTGGTCAGAAGTATTGCTATTTGGACTTGCTTGAGATCTGTTCCTTGTCATGAGACGTCTAAAATATAACAGATATATTAGCAGAATATTGCAATGCCTACGTTGTATACTGGAGAGCGTGTCTGTAAAAGTGGGTTAGCGATGTCGGACAAAAGACCAAAAGATGAAACATACGTCTAGTGATGAGAGTCAATTCCGAAAGCTGTAGAGAAAGAGTTGCGTTATCAATTTGATGTTGGGCTATGGCTGTAGCATGAGCATCGCTCTCCAAGCACCTTTGAAGACTCTGTATCTTATCCACCGTGTCCTGAAATCTGATCTCAAATGGCGGTCACAATGCCGAGACATACTTCCCTACAGTGTTTATCCGGTATGATGCAGGATATGAAATGTATGGCAGTGATCCACAGACTGAAACGACAATGCCAAAAGAATGCTATTGTCAGTTGTAAAAATTCGACGATTGCGGCATAAAGCTCCGCCAATATTTTTCTCATCCTAGTTGTGGGTAAAAAATGCTGATAGAAGAGAAACCTTGGAAGATTAAAAGCAATAGCTTAGAGAAAAGCGGAGAGTCTCTGGAGCAAATTGAAATGGTTCATAGAGACTTATGATATTTTGTATTAATTTGATACAGAATGGATGTCAAGACAGCCTCACCTGCAATAGCCATTTCATAGATCCCCATAATAGACAGGTGTTTCTGAGCGAGCTTGTGATAGAACGTCCAATAGGTTTGAATAGTGGTTGAGGACTTGGAAGAATCTCCCTATCTTGTTCTCAATTGATCCTTTCTGGCAGCCTCGTTGAGCCTGGACAGCAGCTTTATAGACATCTTCGAGGCTGAACGAAGATCGAATACGTTCTAATTTGTCAGTGGAAACACATAGACTGGAAGCCGATATAGCTTTCTCGTAGGCAGAATTCGTGGCTCTGCGTGATATATGCGTATCTTTCACGTCTTCCGGATTTATAGGACATACGCAAAACTTGAATTTGGCTCGAGAAAGCTCCGAACTTGCGAATAGGACAATCGACGTGACAATGCACTCGATAAGACTGTTTCTTCAAGGCTTGAATTACTCTGATTGGGGTCAAGCTCCCGAAGTGATGTAGTCCCAAGCATTTTCTCGCGAAACGAGCGTGTAACATTCATAGAAAGGCATAGCCAGAGTAGCTTGAAGATATTGCACTTTGAATATCGCTTTACTTTGGTGATCTGAAAGCCCTATCAAGGCTATCGGTGGCTTTTCAGAGTCTGAAACAAAATCTCTCAATTCGTTGGGCGAATGGCGCTGAAACCCCATCTCAAAAACCGGTTGTTGTATAAGGCTAGGGATGAACACGATGAGGACGGATCTGAACTCAAGGAGGGCAGGAATTCTCGCTGAGCAAGAGCATCTTTCTAGCAACAGCCCTCGCAGTATTTGGAAATACATTTTGAACGGGCGTGATACAGGGGGACAGTAGGGTAGGGTAACTATTGACCATGATTTTATACTGCTTAGAAGGCTTTTGCAAGCTCTATGGAATGAACGCCTAAAGAGCAAAATAACTCTGAATACCGTCCCAATGCATACATGAAAACCTCTAAGCTCTAACAGCAGCTCCCAAAGCACCACCAGTGAATTGAGTTCCACCGGCTTGTCTTGGAGCACTTGATCCACCACGTCCCCCACCTCCGCCACCTCTGCCACCTCGCTGACCACCTCTCCCGCCTCGTCCACCTCTGCCTCCTTGTCGCTCAAACGCATTCGCCGTTCCTTGTGTTCTTGTCTCCAGTGTCCGCTCATTGCTCTCGATGAGACCACTTGCCTTGTCGCTGAGCGTGAGAGCCAAGCTCTGTAGTCTGCTCAATTCAACACCCTTTCTGAAGATGATTGAAGAGTTGACTTGATCAAGAGCAGCCATCAATTCTTCGTGACTGATCATCTTACTGACGATAGCAGCAACCTTTCGGTTTGACAACTCGAACATCGAAGAAAGAGTTGCTACGGAGAGAGTATCGTAGTAAGGGGCGTATGTGAAGAGATATGTTCGGAGACCTTCTTCTTGGATCTGTTCTGACAGCATAGTTTTGATGGAGTCAGGCTTTGCCATGAGCTCCCAGATCTTGATAGAATGGATGAACTCGGTAGCTCTCTTCCATTCGCCAGCAGCCAGGGCCTTTGATGCCTGCATGACATGATCTCTCGTATTCTCAGGCGGGCCGGTGAATATTTGACGTTCGTGGTACTCGAGCATACGTCTGTAGGTTTTGCTGATGACGCGCTTTTTGATATCTGGTGATGACCCGGTTTGTGCAAGTAGAGGGATTTCCAGAAGCATACTGCAGGTGAGATAGACACATTCCAAAAGCTCGAGATTGATGTGCATGTGGAATGGAAGTTGGCGTTGTCGCTCGAGGCGTTCTTGTTCAGGTGATACTTGAGTATATCGCTGAATCATGACACCTTGAGCCAATAACTCCTTTTGACGTCCGCTACCACAGATTTCTTGTAGGGTGGTTTGGGCTTCGTAAACTAGACCTGCTCGGAAAGCGCATAGGCCGACCTGGACCAAAGTTCGGTTGAAGAGGATCTGGCTGTTGACATCAAAAGAGTTGATAGTTTCTTGCAAATGAGACATAAGCATCATATCCCGACCCTTGTAGTAGTCATCATGAAGAGAGACGAAGTAGATTTGGCAGAGTAATGCGCGAGCACGGATAATGCCTTCGCTATTTTTGAATAGGTAGTCGCAGAGAACGTTGACGAGAGTAGTCGCATCGGAAGATTTGCTTCGGGGAGTAATAGAGGAGTCCAACTTCTCAGGTATTGATTCCCAGCATTTCCCTTCCAAAGTCTTGACAACGGTAGACGGCTATTGGAGATGATTAGCAAGTGAAGACATATGGCAGAGGTTTGACTAACCTTAAAGTAGACGTGTTCCAATCTTCTCATGACAATTCGGTTGAGACTATCTTGTGGAATCTCCAAATCCTTGTCCTTGCGTATTCCTTCAATGTATAGTAAAGTGCAAACGATTTTGTTGTAGAGTGCTCCCTCGTCCTGGAGTCGATCGATGTACTCCGCAGTGTGGGGATCAATATGTTGAAGGGATCTTGTGAGCTCATCATCAAGTCTCTCCACATACGAGACTATACTACCAGGGATCTTGAATTTCTGACCAGGGGTGATCGTGGGAGCCTTGTCATCGTCTTCCCATTCCTCTGCGTTTTCGACCACTACCAGCTCTGGGTTGGCCTCGAGGACTTTAAGGAGATTTCCAAATTCTTGTTCAGCGGCTTTCCATTGATCCTGGGACATAAAAGTCTGAACACCCGTACTTAAATCGAATCTTGTTGAAATTAGGGTTAAGAGAACTCGAACACGCTGGTAGGGGGTAGTGGCAACCTCATAGAGCTTCTCCATGATTTTAATCTGCTCTGCACGATCTGTGTTCTTCTTTCCCCGGGACTCCATGATTGTTCGAAGATGTTTCAAAATACTCTCAGGAGTAAACTGCAACGTTCGCCCACCCTTCCCAACGGTTGAGAAGCCTTCGTCGTCATCGTCGAATGAGGCAACAGGAACTCCTTGAACAGGCTTTGGTTTCTTTGTCTTCGGCTCTGGAGGCTCATCATCCGATGTCTCCATAAATTCATCTTTATTCGCATTGTAGGCATCAATTTCCTTTTGGTAATCCTTATTGTTCTTCTTGATGCGTTGCTTGACAGCGTTCAAACCTCTTGCATTGGTCGCATTCATCTTCTTCGTCGAAACCTTCTGCTTGGCAATGGTCTCATTCATGAAGTCCTCCAACTCTGCAATGGCCTTGATATACAATTTTGGGGTGTTGCCAGCCTGGACGAGCTTGACCACTTGTCGATTGAGTTTATCGAATTCTGTACATAATCATTAGCCAAGTTCATCACTTGTTCCATCCGTTATGACCAACCTGTGGAAATAGAACCCCAATCATTGATCTTCTCTCCATTTTCAATAGCCTTAACTGTGCCCTCCAACTCCTCCAACCGCTTGTCTTTGGCACTCTTCACAACCTTGGCTCGATCCTCGTCGCTACTTTCTTCGCTTTCGGAATCTGCATCTCGCATGAATCTGTTTGCACCGCTCTTTTTCGCACCATCTTCATCCTCGCTGGAAGATTCATCTTCGTCCTCGTCTTCTTCTTCATCGGAGTCTTCGTCGGACGCGACCTTTTCCTCTTCCTCCTCCTCGGAGTAGAGCTCCTCCTCGTCGGATGAGCTGCTCTCGCTTGAGCTATCGCCGTGGAAGAATCGTGACATCTTGACAAATGTGTATGAATCCCAGAGAGTTGTCAAGCGTTGCGCAGAGTTGAGTGAGGTTCGACGTGTTTTCAGAAATATTTGACCCCACACTAAAATTGTCGCTGAGGCAAATTAAGCGAGGTGTGCGAGAAGAGGGCTGAGGTTTAGGGCGATGATGAGACGCAATATTGAGGTTGATTTCCAGTACAATTTAGGATTTGAATCAATAATTCGTCTATCATATTTCCTATGATGCTGTTTGATTTGAGTCATGGATTGTCAGTGTTATGACGGCGGGTCATCAGTTTTGTCACCTCTCAATACCCAAGGTCACGGAGATCTCGAACGACGTCTGGAGCTTTGTGGCTTTCATTCTTCTGAGTCATCCCCTAATGTATACACATCCTAGAAGAATCCTAGCGGCAAGAGCGCCCATGGTCTCTAGCTTAATTACACAACCGATTATCCACAATAACAGTATTTCGTACGCCAGATCCAACCAGGTCTCTATATGACTCCTGCAAAGACCCCTAGGTCTTAATTGCCCTACCGATTTTGACACAACTGAATAGCCTTAACGCCGCCTAATGCTTATCAAAGCAATAGCCTAATATTCGTACCACACAGTTCTTGAAACCAAGACGCTTATGTTTCCCGTGTAAGCCAGTCAGGATGTTCTGACACCCTCCAAGGTTTGATTCCATTTGGGTTTTCCGCTCGACTCTTCTTTACCTGCTCCAGGACCTTCAGACTCTCTTCGTCATTCATGAGTCGTCGAAATTGCTGAACCTCTTTATTGGCAGTGCTGCTTGATGTAGAGAATTCGTGGAAAAGGGCTTCAGCTAGAAAAGGATTAGCCAAATATTCTGGGAAGAATGAGAATAATGAGACTGAAGAGCAGTATCATAGAGGGCTCTGTAATGAAGCAACCAACAAGGATAAGAGAAAATATGATACATACGTGAAGGTTGTTTAACAGTCAGGGGCGCGAGGAGCCGTGGTATAGTAGATCGCAAGCCACGAAGCTGTATCAACGATCAACGGAAACCCCCGCAGAGAAAGCTATCGATGTTAAACTCACCTGTATATGCATTTCTTTTAGGGTCTTGAGACCTTTCTCATTGCGCTCTTCGTCCCAGACCTCCTCTTCGACGTTGTTTGAGGGATCTGCCGGGTGGCCATTCTCGAGTTTGTTGCCATCCGTAGCCACATGAGAGTCTTGTTGACCAGTCGCCATCCCAACAGATACTTGCGATGATTGCGCCTCTTCCAGAGAGGAGCGCAATTGCGAATTCCTCCTGCACACTCACGAGCCAGGTACTGTCAAAATAGCAGTTTGCTCTTTCCTTTGACGCGGGGTTGCGAGTAGCGTCATGCAAGGCTGTTGGACCCCTGTCAGAGGCTACTAGTAAACGCAATAAACGCCGAAAGTTGATATCAGATTTGCATCATCAGACTACCAACAACCTATGATATTCTCTTCTTTGGAGTCTGACCTCCCCAAGAGCCACGGAAAATTGGAAGAATAGCCCCAAATCCAAGTCTGTTCAACTCTAAAGGCATAGTTGCTGCCTATAGAGTTAATCCCGACGGTCTTTCTCAACCACCCATTCATCTCACCTTGAACGGTTTCCCATTTTTATTGTATTTTCTCCAGCCAGAAGGCCGTCGCTGAGTGGCTCGGCTACTAGCGCCTCTCGTTTGAGAAGCTTCAATATCAATCCAGTCTCGAAACAATGAAGTTAGCAACTTGCGCTCTCGTACTCTCATTTCTCCACGCACCAAACCTGCTTAGAGCACAAAACAACTTTGCTGCGCACAACTTCGCTCAAGATGGCTCAAGCACAAGATGATCCATTCGTTGATACCCCAAGCATGTCTCAAGACATGCCATTCCCAATGGACTCGGACGATGCCTTCGTTGCGACTCCGATTGTAGCAAACGGTGGCGCGCCCAAGACCGGAGATCCCGTTGCTAAGGTTGATCCCACTTTCATGCAGGATCACATTTCTATCCAGCGCAGTCCCTCCACAGCTCAATCCCAAGTCACTGTGCTCTCTCGGCGATTGTCTGTCAAGTCTAACGGAAGCCATGATCGGTCTCCAAAAGTCGCCATTGCTAGTGTCTTAGTCGAGGAAGCGGACACCCGTGGACGCACCCGTGCAGACAGCGACAGCAGTATCACTCAGGCAATCAACCACTGCACCTTAAAGAAATCTCTCTCTGACAGATCTAATGGCTCTACGCGTTCTGCCAAATCTGTACGATCTGTTCACGCTGTCGGTAGCTATCCCATCGGAACCCTTCGTGTTCATTCACCCTCACCAACCAGAATTCCAAAGGAAGAAAACCATCCATGCCTTCAGTCGGGAGATGTCATCCTTGTTCGAGACGTCCCAGCTGGAACTTGCTTTGGCTATGACACTATCAGCTTTGTTGTCCAGCCTGGCCATGTATTTGATGGTATTAAAGATATCCCTGCTGGCCCTCATCTTGTTTGGGGAGGATCTGCAGGATCTTCTCTCAGAGACGGATTTTGGATCATGTCAAAGAAACGAGCTTCTGACCAACTAGGCTCCATCCACTTGAAGCGCTGGAACAAATTTGATGAAGTGTTGGAGGAGGAGATTAGTGTTGCGGAAACATTGATTCAGAAGCAATGTCTACCAGAGATCTTTGACAAGCTCGAGTCGTATACTGTTGCTAATCCTAATACCGCCAACAAGAAGACGCAGGGTATTCCAGGAACATCTGTTCTTTACGCGCCGGATTCAAATATCTGGCATCACTTGACGTCCTGTATTAAATTTCCCTTGCTAGACAAGGTCACTGGAAAATCTTGGAATAAGTGGCACGTATCGTCCGCACATGATGCTAAACCCGCAATTGAGCATCTTAGCTCCAAAATCGATGGCCCTGCAGATTTCGGAAAGAGCGAGGTTCTCAATTTTGTCTTCCCAAAAGACACGAGAACTTTCTCTCAGAACTCTGTCGGACGTGAGCGCACTGAGCAGGCCATGGATACAAGCTCCCATGTCCGAGCCATCATATCTAATTGTAGTGCAGAAGATGCAGACGAGATTATTGGCGAGACGCAATTCTGCTATGTCACTGGAATGATCTTAGGCAATGCTGCTTGCATGGAGCACTGGGCTCACATCATCCGAACTATTTTCAGAGCTTTCCGTCTTGCTGTTGTCGAACCTGTCTTCTTCCGTAAAGTCATTGAAGCTGTTCATGCACAGTTCATCTATGACGATTCATTGACTGCCAGTATTTTCGACCATGACAGCAGCCTGGAGAGTGATCTTAAGCTACTTCTCACGACTTTTAAATCCCGGTTGAATGAACAATTGCTTGCTCAAGGTTCCTATCTTTCCAACGATCAGAGTGCTGTTGGTAGAGCTTTTGAAGAATTCGAGTCTTGGCTGTGGAAGTGGGACTGGGACTTGCGGGGCAATTACGTTCGTGCGGGAAAGATCCAATTGGAGGATGGCGAGTATGTTGATGCTGAAATGAAGGATTTCGAAGCAGAAGATGAGCGAGGTAAGCTTTAAATAACTCCCCAACACCACCAGTACTAATCACACCAGGTGAGTACGCGGCGGTCGTGGTCGAGCTTGATGAGGAAGGGCGCGAGAAGGACCTCATTCGTCTGTGAGTTCGTTATTCTAACCAGTGTTTTGCTCTTAGGTCAAAAGAAAGACAAGGGCAAGATTCTCCGACGTAGTTCTCGATCTGTAGCTAGAGTTCGTTGGAAGTCCTAGGTCGGCTTCTTACAAATACTCTGGTTTTCAGTTTATCTTCGCAAGTGCACCATTCGAATCTCTCCCTTTCGACTTTTCGACATAAGAGCGTTTCACTGGTTTTCGCAATAACGATGTTATGAAGGCTGGATATGGGTCAAAAGGCTGGATGGGCGACAACGTCTATTTGCATGGTGTTCAGGACTGGATTGATGGCATTTCGACTGGCGTTTACTTGAACGATGGATGTACTTACTTGAGGTCTATTTGTGGATGATCAGGCAGGGCATAGCGAAAGGGCGTCTAAAGGATAAAGGGATGATTTTTATGTACGAATATTTGCGATATGTCCACAGAGGCATCAACCACTCTCACGCATCAGAAATGAGACACATTTGCATGGATTTGATTTTCTTCTACTGCTGGGCTTCATAGCCATAATGTGACAAGAGAGCCAAATTTGGAGACCAGGCGAAAAATGCCGTCCTCCGCGTGATTGTCAACTCCACAGTAAAAACCAAGCCATGCATGCAAGACCATCCAGGACCGTAAAATCAGAGACGACGACCACGACGACCTCCCTTGCGACGAGTGGAGTCAGATGGTGTAGGGGTAACGTCCTCGATTCTACCAATCTTCATGCCTGAACGAGCGAGAGCACGGAGTGCGGATTGAGCACCTGGGCCGGGGGTCTTGGTGCCGTTGCCTAAAACCAACCATCAGCAAGCTATGACAAAGTTATGCATGATGAGAGAAGAAGCTCCCACCTCCGGTAGCACGAATCTTAATGTGCAAAGCATTGATACCCAATTCCTTGCATCTAGTCGCAACATCCTGAGCAGCTAACATAGCAGCGTATGGAGACGACTCGTCACGGTCTGCCTTGACCTTCATGCCGCCGGTGACACGAGTGATGGTTTCGCGGCCACTGGAATCACCCAGGATGTTAGCCTTTGAACCATTCCACTTGTAATTTTCCCTTTTCCTCCATGGGATCTTTTGGGCTTTTTATGGATATACGGACCTGAGATCGGTGACATGGACGAAGGTGTCGTTGAAGGAGGCAAAGATACGGGCTACGCCGAAGACAAGCTCTCCTGTAAATGGGTCAGCGTCTGGTATTTGAGGGATTTCCAAGAAAGGAAGAGCATAGAGGGGCCAACTCCTTTGCATCTAAGATATAGCTAGCAAAAGGCGAGAACATACCATCTCGAACTTGAGGACCCAAGGAGATGTTCTCCTGGGCGGGACGCGCAGCTTTCTTTGGAGGCATGATGGTTTTCGTTGGTTGCTGAGTTGACAATCAATCTCTCTTGAAGATCAAAAAGTTCATCGTGCGTTTTCAAAATTCGGCGTTTGTGTGGTGGGTTAGGCGCTAGCAGGGATTTAGCACTAGCGTCATCAAGACTTTATGTCGCTTGGATTTTTCTTTTCTTTGACCTCGAAAATTGTCAACAGCTTCATGATTTTCAAACTCCTTAAGATTTCTCTTTCTTTTAATGGAGAACGGTGAGAAGGTGATGTGATACGACTTACTTCTAGATTTACGAAGGAGACTTCAAGAATGGCGTCTAATAAATTGGTGGGCAACATGGAGCGACCGACTGAGAAGAGTCAACCCTTCGATGGCCATGAAAACTTTACAATTGGCATTATCGGCCTAGGAGACATGGGCAAGATGTATGCCATGAGACTCAGCGATGCAGGATGGAGGTAAAATCACCCTTCTTCGTAGCAGCCATCGCTGGGTCAAACCTTTTGGTAAGCACAACTCCTTCTCATCCCTTTCTACCTTCCTGATGACTTGAGTGCATTTGGCTCGAGTATTGTCCTCTGCCGGCTTGACTACCATTCTGGTACCAGGTTCAGCGGTTGACTTTCACTGATGAAAAATCTCAGCTACCTTTTTATACATTGTCTGAAAACAACCACATTATTCTCAAGCTCTGTGTCAGCCATTGTGGTATCAACTGCTAACATGCTTTCAGTTCATAGATATCCTTCGAGTCATCGCTGATATTATATCACATCAGGGTCAACGCTTGCGATAGGGAAGAGAAATATGAAGAGTTACGCAAGGAATTTGCAGATAGAGTAGGGTCTTTGTACATAGTTAGATTGCACCAAGTGCTGAGAAGTCGATAGAAACAAATCAATATACTTCCAAATGGACATCTCGTCTCCAGAGCCAGCGATTACATTATTTACAACGTTGAAGCTGCTTCAATTGGCAATGTTGTTGCTCAATATGGTCCTTGTATGATATGGAACCTTCAGGTAAACTTGCCATTACTGATCAGCTACAGCAACGAAACTCGGTGCTATTGTTGGAGGTCAGACTTCTTGCAAAGCCCCGGAAATTGCTGCTTTTGAGAAATATCTCCCCGGCGATGTTGAGGTTGTCTGCTGTCACTCCCTTCATGGCCCCAAGATTGACCCTCGAGGTCAGCCACTGGTAAATACACACCCTCCTACCGTATTACAATAGTCACAGAAACCCACAGGTTCTAATCAAACACCGTGCCTCTCAACAAAGCTTCGACAAAGTCGAATACGTCCTCTCCTGCCTTGGTTCCACTCACGTCTACCTCTCCGCAACACAACACGACCGCATAACCGCCGACACGCAAGCTGTAACACATGCCGCCTTCCTCTCCATGGGCAAAGCCTGGCACGCCAATGCCCAATTCCCCTGGGAAATAGCGCGCTACGTCGGCGGCATCGAAAACGTAAAAATAAACCTCACGCTCCGCATCTACTCTCAAAAATGGCATGTCTACGCCGGTCTCGCAATTCTGAATCCTGAGGCTGGAAAGCAGATTAGACAGTATGCGCAGAGTGTCACAGATTTGTATAAGTTGATGCTTGGGGGTCATAGAGAGGAGTTGGAGGATAGGATTAAGAGGGCTGGGCAGAGGGTTTTTGGGAGTCGGGAGTGGGAGGGTGAGTTATTGCTTCAGGACGATGTTTTGGATCGGTTTTCGCTGGGCAAGAAGCCAGAGACGCCGACGCCAAATAATCATTTAAGTTTACTTGCTATGGTGGATTGTTGGTCTCAACTTGGTATCGTCCCTTATGACCACATGATCTGCTCTACTCCTTTATTTCGACTCTGGCTTGGTGTTACGGAGTATTTGTTTCGTAAGCCGGGGCTGTTGGATGATGTGATCAAGATTGCGGTAGAGGATAATACCTTTAGGTCCGATGATCTGGAGTTTACATTTGCGGCAAGGGGCTGGTCAGACTGTGTTACGTTTGGTGATTTTGAGTCTTATAAGGATAGGTTCTTGAGTACGCAGAAGTTCTTTGAGCCTAGGTTTGCGGATGCGACGAAGGTGGGGAATGAGATGATTAGTACGATTTTAAGGAATACGAAGTGAGCGTAGGGAAGAGGCGTTCTAGGCGGTATGCAATAGGACTCTGGGGGATGGGTGATTGCTTTGGCATGGAGAATTACACTTCCTCGTTGGCTTCATGTATAGCATGATAAGCGCTTTCTTTAAGAACTAGAGAACAGAGAAAGAACACTCCATCCTTTCTTGCAATTGCTCCTTGGCCTTGGTACAAATGTGCTTATGGGCGGAGGTGTATACCCTGACGGGATTTCTTGAACATATATCATGAGAAACCAATCTTTACACGAGATCGCTTTGGCAGACTTCATGAAGAACACAATCAGGGTCGTATACTCAAACCACAGCCAGAGCTCACAATCCCAGTGGGCTAGAAATCCAAGAATTGCACATTCAACCAGAGATCCATCATCGTCAGAGAACAGCCTTATACATGCCGGAAGAATCTTGCATTTGTCTGCTTAAAATTCTAAAAACCAGCAAATACCGTCGCCCAGCCATTGCAAATGCATCAGAAACCACGTCTCCAACCCCAGACCCCGAAACAGCATCCTTAACGGTACGACTTTTGGTATCTGGCTCTGGCTCCGGGACCTGTCACACTCATTAGCACCTTCCTTCGATTCCTCAAAACAGAAAAACCCACCTCCAAACTTCTTAGGTTCGCATCGCCTGTTATCCGCAACCAACAACGTCCTGTCATACTGAACTAACGCCTGCTTCAATTGATTCTTGCTGTGCTCGTCCACGAACTTCTGGTAGTACGCAACGATCGACTTGGCGATAGCTTGACGGATAGCATAGATTTGCGAAGTGTGACCACCGCCCGTAACGCGAACGCGGATATCGACACCAGCGAATTTGTCGAGACCGATGATTAGGAGGGGTTCATAGACCTTGAATCGTAGGATCTCGGGTTGCACTAGGTTGAGGGGTTTGCCGTTGACTTTGACGAGTCCTTTACCAGCCTATTTCCTTGCAGTTAGTATCTTTGCGCGAGTTCTGGTGTTGTTGTATCGTATGTACCTTGCAGTGGGCGACCGCAGTAGCTGTTGGGATTCTGTCAGCGTTTCGTCTCAAATGGCGATCGGAATTGAAGCATACCAGTCTTCTTCTTGCCGAAGCATTGAACACTCTGGGATGCCATGATTGCGAATGGCGTTAGTCGAGTGTTTCGTTGAGTTGAAGTCGAGATGTCGTTGGCGCTTCGAAAATCGACGTTCTCGAATAATTTTCGCGTAGGGTTTTGTGCGCTGGTAGCCCTCAAAATTCGAAAAGCGCTAAGCCCAAAGCGCTTGGCGCATTAGCACGGACTCAGAACCTCCCGTCGTTATTATACCTAATGTCTCACGTGCTTTTGAACATTTAACGACATACTTCAGTAATGTCTCGCAAAGGAGTAGGTCTTGCGGCCTTTGATCGTTCACGAATAACATCTGCCCAATATGCTTCTCATGGGAATAGTCTACGTAGCTCACACTCCACTTCTCTTGCCACCCAACTCTCAGTGTTCCGGTCCCTGCTCCAGCAATTCGCCCAGACTCATGCCAAAGATATCCGTTCCAATCCTACTTTCCGAGCAGAATTTGCACGCATGTGTGCTGCTATAGGTGTAGATCCTTTGGCAAGCAGTAATAATGCTGCAGGAAAGGATGGAAGTGGGAGCTTCTGGGCTCAAATGCTTGGTACAAGTGTGAATGACTTCTACTTTGAGTTAGCTGTTAGAGTTGTGGAAGTTTGTGGGGCTACAAGGGAAGAGAATGGAGGTCTCATTGGAGTTAAAGAAGTTAGGGATCGAATCATGAGTACAAGGATGGAAGGAGGGGCGGAAATCACTGAGTATGAACTCGAGGGTCATGGATTATGAACGATGCTAAAATTGTATAGTGATGATGTCCTCCGGGCTGTCAGCACTCTTAAGCCTCTTGGGTCATCGTACTCTACTTTGACGGTAGGCCATAAGATGTACATTCGTTCTGTTCCAAAAGAGCTTAACACCGACCAAAGTGCTGTTCTCGAGGCCGCGCAACTGTTGGGGTACGTCAGTGTCTCGATGCTCATGTTGAATCTCCGGTGGCCTAGAGCAAGAGCGAAAACGGCTATCGAGGATCTTGTTTCCGAAAGCATGCTTTGGGTGGATAAGCAATGTGAAGAGTATGAATATTGGAGTCCTGGGTTCATGCTTGAGGTGGAGGAGAGTGGCATTACCGGATGAAGTCGGGCGCATTACTGAAGGACGACGAATTATTGACGAGGTAATGAAGTAGGACTGCAATGCCCTATCCTGGCAAAAGAGCCGATGATCCATCCTAGGAAAATATACTGGGATCCAGATCTAGAAGCCGGTTGTCTAGGAGCGTCGTGAGCTAGAGTGCCTTAAGAGACCAGGTGCATTGTGGCACCAGATGTAGCCAGGACGCCGAATAATGATCGCTGAATTTGAGAGAAGGCGGGGAATTGGCGGAGGTTGCGCTCGCTCCCTTAACTATCGTATATATTTAAATAAGCGATTCCGTATCAACAAACCACGCAAACTCAGCCTGTCTAGCGCAATGGTTGTGTGCTTCGTTACCGAACCCTCAGCGTGTATCTAAGTAACTCTTCGGAGCGAAAGAGAACCCGCGTTGACTGAGGTAGTAGATCCCTAGAGGCCTCGCTCGTAGAGGTACTTGATCATGGAACACGGGAGAAGGTAGGCAAACCTACAAAGCCCGAGGAGAGGATATAAATTATCTTTTTGGATTTTTGGCATTTGGGGTTCCGCGAGGTAGAAGGGGAGAAAGGGTGAATTCGAAGATGGTTTTTGAAGGCTCCTTAAACGACATAAAGCCCGTTGAGGATATGGCTGCGCGTCGGGAATCGTCTTTTTGTCGTTTGCAGGGGTTTACAGGGTTCAGACTGTGGGCCAGGTAAGAGGTATAAAAAGGGGAAACCAGGTTGTCCGTTCAGGCTCGATGTCGAGTCTTCAAGCTCTTTCTTGCTCAGCGGTAGCCTGCCTGCGAAACCAAGCTTTCTCTGCGAGTAGCCCTTGATGGATGATATAGCCACAAATTTCACCTAGGACTACAAATCCAACGACTATTATCGCGATCACAACGTTTGGATTCATTTTGACTTTATTGTTGTGCTGTTATTACCCATCGACTGAAATGCCAAGAAATTGAGCTTGTATTGGAATTCTCCGAGCATTTTGTAGACTGGAAGTCAATCTTACCATGACTCCACGCAGTTATCTTGTGTCTGTGATTCACAGCATCACAGTTGCAAAGCTCCTGAATCACCGTTCAGCTAGTTGATTCTCAACTTCCACTATGATATATAATCGGAATGGGGGTTTAGTTCTCCTTTTACCTCTTGATAGATGTAGACACCATAGACCATGAGGATTAATGAAAGTTGACGGCTACGTCAAACCTCGACTACCTTATTAACAAACTCATCTCAAAATTTCGCGCACTTCTCGAAATGTTAAAAACACTCCCACCTTAGCGCTTCCCTCCTCGAGGCCGTCTACCCTAGAAGTCTTCCCCTCTAAGAAAGAGCGAAGCGTTCAAGGAAGACTGAGGCAGGACACCTGGTTAATATCATTTGTTGTAACGGGTCTACTTCTCCTATATATTGCTCTTTGTCGTTCCTTGGGACATATTCTTACAGTTTTCGATGTCAAAATGACGTTCAACATAGAAGCTGTTTCTCAATCTAGGGCCCCCGCAAAGAAGAGAATGAGAGGAAATCATCACTCTAGAGGTTGATTCGCAGACTAAGACTACTTCCAGCTAATCCTCGTCTCCTCCTCCGCCCCCTCTTAGACAAAATACCGCTCGCCATCCCTCAATGCTCAACCCCTCTTCCCTACCTACATTCAAGACTAAAACCTCCCCATTTAACATGAATACTCAAGATAAGTTACATCTCCTGGACGCCCAATCTCGATCCTCATCCACCTTCCTCACAACTTGCTACAAGTTCTGAAATACCCTTCTTGAAAGAGGCTTCATGCAGCTTTTGAAACTAAGAGCACGAGATCATAGATCTCCTGACTTTGTTTGGTCTTCTGCGATTTCTCTTGTGTTCCGGTTGGTTGATTTCTGACTTCGATGTCAGTAGTAAGGGCTAGTAACGACAGACTTGCGGTCTTTTATAAGTTCTGGAAGTGGCTCATCCGATCTAGTAGCTTCAGCGTGAAGCTTAGAGCCAATGTCTTTAGTTTACCTGCCCGGGGGTGGGTTCAGGTGTAGGGATTCGAGATGGACATTGAGAAGGCCCCCTATTTAATTCACGAGTAAAGGGGTTCTACTTCGTGAGGGGTTTGTTTTGTTTCTCGCTTCATGTATGGCCATAATGCAGAGAGCAAGAGGAGAAGAGTGCACAATGCATTACGAGGAGACTAAAGAATGAAGTCTTGAATGTATTTTATTCATTCATCATGCAAGCCATGATACCGCGAATCCATAAAACACACATCTATCTTCTCTTCTCTTTCATCTGATGATAGTATCCAGTCCCATCCATCCCCATCTTATCCACCACCCTGTCCACCGTTTCCACAGCCAAAACACTCCCAAAAACACCACCATACTCCCGCCCAACCAAACAAAGCCAAGCCAAGCCAGTAAAAGACATTAAGCCCCCGTCCAACAAGTCAAGAGGCAAAACATAGCCATAACAAGAAAGCACGCATCCACCATGCAAAATAATATTCGGTTTCCCATGTAAACATACCATACCAAATACTCGTAGAAGAAATTTCATATCCATAATGTAAGCCTATTTCTTCCATACAATCCATGCAACGAATATCGAAGAACCGAACACCTGAGGTAAAAATATTCGCAGACCGGAGAACCCATTAATAAAATCACTTTTCCATCCAGACCAGCCTACGCGCCTGCTATGAGTATTTTTGTGTTGAAAAGAGAAAGAGTTGGGAGAGTGTTGAATTAGACGCCGTTGATGACCACTTCTGGGCAATGTTTTTCGTTGATCTCGATAATTGTTTTGCCCGAAGATGCACTTTCGGTGGGATCGTCTATTGTGCTGACGCTCGTGCTTGGAAGACTGCTTTGTGGGCTGTTTTGCCCATTTGTAAGCATTGGCGTGGGGGCGCTCGAAGTAATCTCGATTGGTAACGTTTGTGTCGTTGGAGCCATTATTGAGGAAGGCGTCATGTACGGTTGAGGGCCAGTGAAGATCAGTTTCTCGATAGCGGCGATCTGCTTGCCGTAGTTGTACTTCTTGAGGGATATGAGTTGTGGTTTCATGTCTTCCACGAAGGCATCACGTTCTGCACCCTTGAGTTGTCCGAGGAGTTTTTCTGATAAGGGATTAGAAGACACCGCACAGTAGGGAGAATAAGACTCACGAATCACATAGTTGCCGTATTGGTCTTTCATCATGAGCTGCAAAGGGCTTGTACCATCGCTATGCAAGGCGGTCAACTGTCCAACAATTGCTTTTCTCTGTTCGTCCGTGCCATACTGTATACTCTTCTCAACAACATTGGATGCAAACTTGTGCTTTGACAGAGTAAGCAGTTGGGCGGTGATGATCTTGATAATCTTTGCTCGATCTTCAGGCTTTCCGTGTTGAATGACATGTTGGGTGACATAGTTGCCATATTGATCGGTGATGAGCATTGTAGCGCATTGGTGTAATTCCTCGAGAACGGCGGCTTGGTCATGAGGTTTGCAGTATTCCAATATCCGTTGAATGACACGGCAGCCATAGGGATGGGTAGCGAGAACGTGGACTTGGCCTCTGAAGGCCTCGATGACGAATTGAATATGTTCAGTCGGAACTCGTTCGATGGCTTTTTGGACGACGTGGTTTCCGTTTTGATCCTTGACACACTTGAGGACGTCCGCTTGGAGTTCCTCAACAAGTTCAGCTTGTTGATCCGCGAGGACATGTTCAAGAGCCTAATAACGTTAGCGGATTAGAGGAATAGATTGCGAACAGTGGTATACCTTTTGCACGACTCTGCAGCCGTACATTTGCATTGATAACTCCATCACATGGTTCTTCATTTGTTCTGCGAGCACCCGCTTCTGCACTTGGTTACCGTGCTCGAATAGCTTTTGAATCACGTAATTTCCGAATACATCTGTCATCAACTGGAGGGCGTTCGGTTGGATCTCGCGGAAGAGTTGTTCTTTTTCGTCGCTGTTGGCTGTTTCGAGTTTTTGCTGAATGAAACGGGATCCATGTTGATCTCCACTGAATTCAACCACATGGTGATAGATATCCTATTTAAATGTTAGTTTATGTTGTGCCTTGGAACCGCCATTCACGCATACCTTGAGCTCATATCGTTTGACCGATTTTGAATTGGAACGAAATTCTTCTAGCAGAACACTTCGAACTCCGACACCAACGTCCTGATCCTTGGCTGGGCGGGTTGGCACGACCTGTGTTGAGGAATATGACGGCGCAGGCATATAACCGTAGCCAGCGTTGCTCTGCCTGAAATTCTGTGGAGGAAAATCATAGTTGAGTGGGGGGTATTGTCCCTGGAAATGATTATAGTAATTCTGTTGTTGGGCGTAGTGAATGTTTTGGAGTCGGCGGTCCAACTCGCTAGGTCCTTGTGGGATTCGGGGGCCTCTTGAACCTGGTCGATAGATTTGTTCTGCCGGAGGTGTCCCTGCTGACGAGTAATACTTCGGGCTGTTAATCCCACGACGATAATCACTTCCAGCCGGTGAGACAGACCCTCGATCGAAGCGAGGTTTGTTGAAGTAGGACTGCTCTGGGAAGGGTTGGTTTGAGAAAGCTTCGTAGTTGTTCGAACCCTTGGAGTTGTTTGAATTCTCGTTCCACATAGTTGATCCCCCATTAAACTGATAGCCCGGAGCATAATTCGGATTCCCCGGAGAATAGGATGTTCCGCCATTGTTAATCTGAGACGCACTTGTAGAGTCGACGTCACCAAAGTTGAATTCTTTGAAATTCTCTCTCAGTTCTACCTCGGACTGTTCAGTGTATCTGGAGCCATTGGGTTGCTGCTGGTACGATCCTGATAGTCCTGAAAATGATGGGCGATTTGAGTGGATCGAACTGGTTGGTGTGTGACCGATAGAACCAAAAGATAGATTTCCATTCCCATAAGGCAATCCGCCTGAGTTCAGACCGGAATCGGACGCTCGTGAAGGAGGTACGCTTCCATCTCTTGATGCACTGTTACCGATACCAAGGAAAACACTGTTCTGACTCCCAATCCGATCTCCTCTCAAGGATCTCGATGAAATGTCAATGCTGTAATCTGCAGAGTACTGCCCCGAGTTCTCCTTGTCATCATTGAAACCAGTTGAAGGCTTTTGTACATATTTGAAAGGTCCAGAAGAAGGGTCAAGACCTTTTGGTTGTGACCTAGTGTAATTTCCTCCTTGGCCGATAGTGGGCCGTGAAAGTGGGTATAAATTTTGAATTTCCGAAAGCTGAGGTGTAGTGGTCGAGATGCTATTGCGGACGTGGGTAGGAGAGGTGCTGCCGCTGTGTGTAGATTGGTTAGGAGAAGTAGTGTCTGGTGGATTCCAAGGTCCACTCGCACGAGCAACCCAAGGGTCAGCCTCAGATCTTTCTGCTAAGGCAGCAGATCCACTGGGTGCATCCTGAAACTCATCACCGTCTGCCGCTGCTTTGTTATCAGTAACTGCAATATCTCCTTCATCTACTCTCAACATACCACGAGAACGTGAAGCATCTCTCTTTGAATTTCCGAAACCAGTACCAATAGGATTGTTTCCCCAGATGCCACTCGAGGGTTGCCAGCTACCTCCATTGCCAAAAGTTTGTCCGAGGCTTGAAGTTTGTGTGTTTCTATCGTCGCTATTGTGCCTACCAGGGGCTGTATTAAAATCTCCAAACCTAGTCGATCGTGCCTATAGTATAGTATTAGCAAGATGTGCCAAATAGAATCGAGAGATGTGGGAGACTCACAGCACCTGCTGGCCGATTGCTCGTGGCAGAAGACATAACTTCGCCGTGTGTGAAAAATCCGGAATGTAGGACGAGGTCGAGGCTGGTGGGGTTCGAAATATGTTTAGGAGACGATATGTTTGGAGGACGATTACTTTAACCAAAGAATAGTCTTTCTACTGCGTATTTGACAAGTTGTAGATTCTATGTGACTGCGATGGTTTGCAGATGTCAGCATCTATGCGGTAAGGCTGATCCGAGGATTGGTGAGCTGAACGGGGCCAGGAATGGTAAACCCACCAGTGAAGTTTGTCGGTGTATGTAACGGTCGACTATGGTGAAAGCTCATTTACAAAATAGGGATTTCGAAGAAAGGATAGAGTTCATGAGGTGTCGAGCATCGAGGGAGGGGGAGAAGGAGGTAATTGAAGGGTTGAAGGTAGGGCAAAGAAAAGGTCGCGCGACACAACCCCTTCGTTTGTCATATGCAACGTCAAGAAGGCGCGGCTTTGCTGGAGAGAGGTAGGCACCCGCGCAAGAGGAGCCAGATCACCGAAGTATTTGAGCGGAAATTTGCGTTTCCCTTCTTGCTTTGTGCGTTGTCTCGGTCGAGTCGTGGTAGTTGAGGTGGTTCTTATTCTCATTCGGGGTCCAGCTGGCGTGGGTGTGAGCATGAAATTGACGCGGACGATGCAACTGGGGAAGCAAGGGAGGAGGGTCCAGGAACGCAAGATTTGCGGGTCGGTATTATTTCCAAGTATCCAGACTAGATGAGAACGATGAGAGACGTACGAAGGGTCGGGAAAGAGGTATAGTGAGTGTTCCACAGCTTTTGATGATCCGTGACTGAGAAGAATGTATCGTTTTTGGGGTAGGCTAGTGGTCGATCTCTTCAACTCCACTCACTTTTTTTCGATACCCCAAAAATGAAGGAAAACGATGAAAGACGATGATAATTGGATTAACAGTATGGTTGGTCCACCCTGGGGTCGCGCATGGCCTCTACAGTTTTGTATGGATAGTGAAAAGGGAAGGATTTCAATGCACGCAAGCAACGTCCGGTACAGCTTGTCAGAGTGGGTGGCTTCAGAAATATATTTTTGGGGTCCTTTTTAATCGGGTCCTATCACTGGTTCAGGGACAAGACAAGCCTAAGCAAGCTGACAGTTACAGAACGGGTTGTGGTTGGTCTCTCACGACTGACTTAATCCAGCCTTATTGCGGGCACTACGAATTGGGGGAATTCCTAGAATCCTTAATGGAGATTCTCACTGTACGAGCATTTAAAGTGCGAGTATCTTTTCTCAATACGAGGAAGGGTGCCCCTTGAATCCTTGATATCGGCGAAGCTTATATAGGCTGCATGCCGTTGAAACGAGAATTCCTTTCCACACTATTATTGTCAATCTTCAGGAAATCATCGAATTTCCGTCGCACAATCAAGGAATTCAACACCCCTTCACATAATGGCAGGTTCCATTGCACATGCGAACCTTTCAATTCAATGCCATCAATGTCCCAGAATTGGTGACAAATTCAGAGGGCACTGACAAACAAACCTTCTTTGAACTTTTCTCGCCTACATATGCAACACTACGGATTGTTTCATCCGGGGGTGTATCCTGACGCCATTCTCTCCTCAGCCCGATCGAGCAAAGAGATTCAGCTTGGACCTTAAGTCAGTATTGACCACAAGAATTGTTCCTATCTCAACATATCTCCACCACCTCGAAGAAGCCATCAATATGGTTACATTCCAGGTTTGCTGGCACAAAAGATCTCCTTCCAGATCCGCCAAGTCGAGATCAGCAGATGTACTCCAGTAACTCTGATACACTAGTCCTGCTCGAGGTCATCGTCTTACGGGTACTAGCATTTGGGCATTGAGCCATTATTGCACGAGTATAGCTCTCTGCATAACAATCAGAGCTCGAGCAACAGAACACCTTTTAAGTGGCGTTGGTGCTACGATGCAAGTCAATGCAGCAGGCTTTCCGATGGCTCGCCCGGCGAGAAAGCTTTAGCAAAATTTGTTATTTGAGGGCCTCGGATTGCAACATTTGAAGATCAAGAAAAAAAAAAGAGCACTCGTTGTCTAAAAAGATATAAAATAATTGGACAGTCGTTCGGTAGGTCGCCCTTATGCATATCTCGATACAGGTCTACCACTTCAATCTTTTCGTACCTCCAACCAGCAAATTTCGTTCCACTCTGCTGGCCTCCCAGCTCCTCCACTGTTCTACAAAACCTTACAATCTAAGAGCGATTGGATCAATATTTTATCTGCACTACCGTTGCTGGCTGGGGAGAGAGTTCCGCCTCGCCTAGTTAGAAAAAAGCAAACCCAACTACCTACATCGCGGTCAGACCATTCCATTCGCCCCAACAGCTTTACTGATGCATAGACTTCAGTAAATCTGACAAGTGACAAGAGCCAGCTCAGAATATGTATCTCAATATACCCAAGTGGGCCATACCTACATTCTTCTCCTCACCGCTGTTTGTCACTTTTCTGTGAGTCAATCTACGACCTATATTGGTGAGGCAACTCGCCCGTGGGGACACTCTGAGCTGCAACCTAGCCATGTTACACAGCATAAGTGCCCGGCATAGGGTATCCAAGCAATTAAGGTTGAAGTATATCATGTGATTTATCTGATCTTCGATACACAGCATAAGATGGCTGAAGCTAAGATCATGGGCGATGGGGAGTGATTTTTTCTTTGGACCTCCTTGAGTTTTCGCTGTTCAGGGATCTTGGTCCTTCTAAACGTTGTCAAATGGACATTCTAGACCGGCCCACAACAATTTAAGGTAGTAGAAAAGTTTGAATTTCAGCCTCAAATATGTAATTACAGCTGGCACTTTCACTGCCGAGCCTTTTCATCACTCCCGATTTGTTCACATTCACAATGACCCATGCTTGAGGCTTGGAGCAGCTGCAGCTCGACGGACAATGGGATTGGTGTTAAATTTGAAGAATGACATGGCCTGGGAAAAAATGACTTCTTCTAGAACAAGCTTTGAATCTGTGGTACACGGGATCGACCGAGCAAGCCGTTGGGTCTGAGCAGATGATGTATTTGAGTCGTTTCTCGGTCGGCCAAACTTATGACAAAGCAATTGTATGTAACACCTGGAAAGAATGAGCATAGATAGGTAGAGAAGGAAATGATTCGACTTATGTTGTTAATAATTGCAAAGGCCCACAATCATCGTGGCAGTACCACTTCAACATCCGGCGCAAAGAATAAGGTACTCGTTTCATCCCAAATCCCGCATTTCTGGCTATAACAAGACCCCAAATCTCAGAATTATTGCGGATGAACCATCGTCTTTTCAAATAAGTCCCTATGCCAGAAAATCAATCATTCCAAGCAAGTCGGAAGCTCTGCCGTTCGCGTCAAGAGGCTCAGCGGTTCCACGACCCATGATCCGCGACACGATAAACCCGTATTTTATGCGAAGCCCTCCTCTGAGATGACCTCCACCAGGGAGCCGCAACAATAATAAGCTTACCACTATGATCAAGGAGATCATACAATTGTACTTACATCCTCCAAAACAAGGAAACATCCAGAGATGTCGTTGATGCCGACAACCGCGCAAAGATTAACTAACACCCCTGACAATCGATAAAGAATAGGCTCAGGCATCCCCAATTTAGGCGCTTTCTATCAGGACAGGATCCTGAAAGGGTCAAAAAGGGGCAGATCTCAGCGCTTCTCGTCCTCCAGCGCCGGTGGGCCAGAAGGTCTGCAGGATTTTTGGGGGGGGGGGGGCTTCAATCTGGTTCAATCTCCGTGATCCCACAGCCTCCCAAGGCTACTTATCTACTAATCCTTAGCGAACCATACAAACCCGTTGAAACTTATTGCGGCCTGTCATCCTTCTCTCGCCTGCCCAAATTAAAAGACCCACTTTTCAAGGATCTGATCTTTTCATTGGTGGCCTTAGTCTCCTCTCCTGAATTAGCCTCAGGTACGCGAGAGTTCGTCCGAATTTAGCAGAGTCGGAGCGGTTAGCGTAGATTGCAGCCGTTTTCCCCTTCTTCGAGAGTGAAAGAAAAGCTCACCGTCGTCGTCGGTCCTTGCTTCCTTCATCATCAACGATCATCACGAAGTCGAAGGCTCAACGCTCGCCCTTTCCTCAACTCTCCTTCGGGACTCCACATTCATTCCTCAGGTATCGGCTTCACTCTTTTAGCTGATTACCGTCCATTCTTTCCAAGAAATTACCCCAGATCCTCCCCCCAGCCTCAAAACACTCAACACCTTGCTTTTGCTCCTTGCGTAAGTACATTCCACATCGCGACATCCAGCCTCAAATATACAGAAATCTAGCCACAACTATGGGATTGCAAAGGAAACGGAGAATATTACAATCATGTAGCTAACAATGGTTTCGCACAATAGTTCTAAATACCCTTGATCAACAATACTTGGATCTCACAATATCAACTGACGATTCTGAACGATTATCACGATTCTACACTTCTTACAATGGACTCTATATCAACCTTGATGGCCAGAGGCAAGACCTTAATCGTCCGTGACGACTCTGAAAGAACAATGTCTGTGCCAATGATCGACCTGCTCATCGCCTTGATGGTCCTGATCTTCATTTCCCTCCTCTTAATCGGAGCTCTCTACACCGTGCGCAAGATCCGCCAACGTAGAGCCATTGCCCGCCAACAACTGCCCCAATACAACGAGAAATCAGCCCCAGGTCACCGCCGTCTGACAATCACCGCTACGCCTTATGGCCGCAATTCCAGCGTCTACATCTACGATGAGAAGTCCTCTATGATTGATAGTCCCAGGTCTCCCCCTCTCTCACCCGACAACGTCCCCGAGATCCGTATCACCTTTCCTGACGAGCAAGACGAGTCCGGAAAGCGAAAAAGCGGTCGTGTAGTCGTCGTCCGCGTCGGCGAGACAGGTGTTGGCTTGGAGCCCTTGAAAGAAGAAGAGCAACTCCCAGCCTACCAAAGAGAGACCTCCGAGCGCTTCCACTCAATCGACATGGAGCGTATCGGCGGCTTGAAAGAGAAATCCCAATGGTCATAACCCTCTTCTCTCCCGAAGCATTTGCACATTCTCTCCTAAGACCTCTGACACTTTACATCATGACCTGATGGGATCAACCGCGAATCTATTTTCCTCTGGATGGTTGGGCTACTGGATGGGCTAGCGAAAACCTGAACTCTGCACATATTATCACCTTCTCTGGCTGAGCTGTACATGACAACTAAATTCACGAACGAACTCTTTTGCACAAACACACTACCTTCTCACCCATACACATACAAACTTTCTCAACCTGTCTGTACGCAACATTTGCAACTTCTTCGGCGCCTCGACACTCAACCTTCGCATGTTGCTCTTTCTGGAGGATTGGATTCTAGGATTTGGGAGTTTTCGCATTTTGATATTTTCGACATGGAATTGGTCGCTTGCTTTCGGTAAATCAATTGAGATACATAAAGTATGAGGTGTTTTGGGAAGACAGAAAACCTTGCGTGGATAAGAAAGGTCGTTCAGTACATTAATGCACAGATGCTCAGCCAGAGAACAGAAACGTGGTCCTTCCTCCTACTTTACACCTAATCCCTTCATACAGCTAATTCTATTGGAAATGGGTGAGGCGGTGGACGATGGATGGGCTATTCAATACTGTTGTACTTAATGTATTCTACGTAATTTCAAGTCTCTTGAATATACACACCTGTGCCGGGGATCTCGTGAACTGATTTCAGATGCCTTCCACAGCCTAGCGGCACGGTCTCGCGGGCAATTTCTACCACTGCATGTTAGATGATATATATCCGTGAATCCCATCCTTGTCTATTGCGTTTTCAGTCAATGTTACCTGAGGGGTCGATAAATTCTGGCCCCCAATCAGCGAAGGTTGCCCCTTCCGCGGTAATAAATAGATTTTGAAGCCTCAAATATGCAGGAATCATTCCAGCCTGCATTAGGTCTTCCCCTTTCTTTCTTTCTTTCTTTCTTTCACCATAATTCCCAAAGAATAAGTATCAACGGGCGACACATGCTATTGGCGCAGCAGCACAATAGCAACCAGGACTTTCCGCTGCGGCAACGAAACCTCATCCGACAGCTCATGAACAGAGTCTGCTAGTCTACCAGCATATGTCAAGTTATCGACTCCTCGAGCGCAGTTGATTACGTTCGTAGTGCTTGTACGGATCAGCTGTGGGAGGCTGAGGCTTGCTTGCAGGCTTGTGGTTAGAGTAGTTCATCTCATTTGGTTAATGCATTTCATCCATCTATGTGCAATTCTCTCTCCCATAATATTTCCTCTCCCTCCACCCTATCTCCACACACCTCCGCCCCCACAACAAAAAGAATACAGAAACTCACCACCCCCTTCTCAGTTAATCTGGCGCTGGAGCCGAAATACGACCTTGTGGCGGTATCACCAACAATTTCTGAATACTGCTGCGACGCCACTCCAGCAGATAACAGCAACTTTGCCTGTTGCTCTACTGCATCCAACATCTTCACTTTGCCTATTCCGACGGCCATTGCTACGATACCGGGTGGTATATTCGCTGTTTCTAGCAACAGCGTATCTACCTCTCGCAGCAACCCCACATCATCACCAATCCTCGCAACCTCATCCAACGCCAGTCTCCTACCAGTGTCTTCAAGCTCAACTTCCACCCGGCCATCATTGAGCTCTGATCAAGATATAGCACTAGTGATAAGACGACCCTAGACACAAGCATCTGAATCAGGTTGCCAGCTACGCTGGCACCGATTTGATCGTTATATCTGTTGCGGGAACAGGTCAGGAGGGGGTTGCGAAGAGAGTGAAGCAGCACACACCCATCACCAAGCTTTCAAAAAACCAGAAACACAAATACAAGTTAATTCAAAATGCAAATGAAACGTTTATTCATCACTCAAATTTCAACATCTACAAATCGGTATACAATCGAATTATAGAACGAAACGGCATTCAACCCACCTCATACTTTCTTACTAGCCACTTGCGCAGCTCTTAAATCCAGAATAAAAGGATGCAAACAGGATCAGCGGCATACACCTATTCCAGGAATTGAGGGGAACGCGGGTTTTGAAATCTTAGTTATATATGATAGATATATCTAGACACTTATTTCGCGAGAGAATCTTCCCCTTCCTTACTATTTCTATGGAATAGAGTCCACACCATGGCCTCAATACCCAATTTTTACATAAGCTGTCTATTATTTAGCGCCTGTATCTCACCAGGTAATTTACTTGCGTGGACCCACTAGGATGAGATGTTTACAGAGCTGCATACCAGAAAGGCAGACTTGAAGTCAAGGAAGGTTGATTTCACAAATTTTAGCAAATTTAGCCATCACGAACAATAAAACTTCGAAGAATCATCGAATTTTTCTATAATACCAGCTAGCTAGCTACACGGCAATCTAATCGCAGCAATACCGCATTAAAGAGAACTAACAGTCCAGCAAGCAAACCATAACCATATCAAGACGAGGTCTTTGCCTGTCAAGATCATGGAAAAGATGCAAGATGTAAAATGTCCCCTACCAAAGCAAGCAATATAATGAAGTAGGCAGCCCTCAATCTAATACCATGTCCATGAAAATGAAATGCAAAAGAATTTTTGTCGCAGGGGAAAATTACAAGAGGTTCGATGAGAAAGAGGCAAATGAAGGCAATCTAACCATCTCCCCGTATCCTCTCTGATGACCAATAACGCCTAAACGACCAGTATGACATGCTTCATTCGAGAATCGATATTACCGCGACGGGGTGTTGTGACTAGGAGTCACTTGGAATCGTTCGTTCGGTCTCTTACCAACGTCTGTTCCCGCCGAGAGGTGCAGAGTTAGAAGAGGTAAAACCTCCTAATAACGTCCTTGTTAGTTCCATCAGCTGATGGAACGGGGGTCTAAAAAATATGATGGGAACTTACCTCCTCCTCGTCCGCCGCCACGGCCTCCACGGTATCCACCTCCACCATATCGACCACCTCCGCCGCCGCCTCCATATCTAGTCATCTCAGCAAGACGAGGATCAATCTGTTGCTTTGCCTCTGTGAGAACGGATACTAGATCACGAGCCTGCTTTTGGTCTATGAAGATGTTAGAGAAGATCAACCCAACAATAATGGAGGAAACTTACTGTCAGTTGTGAAAAGCGTAATGGCAGTACCCTTTGCACCCGCACGGCCAGTACGACCAATACGATGGATGTAATCCTCGGAATTGTTCGGGTAGTCATAATTGAACACATGAGTAATGTTTCGGACATCTTTTTTGGTTGGGTTAGCAAGAACAGAGAAAAAGTGTATAGCAACGTTCCAGGGCGGCTAGTGAAGAAGCTGCATTTAAATGCATCCAATACTCTCTCTGCATCTGACATGGACTGTCCATTGCGGGTTTAATGCCAGGGTAGGTGATCCACACATCCAGGTCCTCTGGTTTGGGAGTCTTGGAGACAGGCTTGATCAAGTCAAGAAATGCCAATTCCATATCTGGTACCCCTTAAAAGTACTTTGAGTTTGGAATTACGAGTGTAGCACGAAACATGCTGCACCAAAGATCCAAGACACCCTTTGATAGAGAACCGAAAGACACGAAAGAACCCGGGCATATTTACGCAATCTAGAAAGAGCCTGAGCGTTGAGAGTAAAGCACTACTGTATATGCGACTGGGCGTTGCTGTGAAGGGGAGGGGAGTTTCAATCATACCAATACCACGAGAAGCCACGTCAGTGGCAACCATGATGGGACTCTTGCCAGTCTTGAATTCATTCAAGACCCAATCACGCTCATTTTGCTGTTTGTCTCCGTGAATAGCTAAAGCTGGTCAGTAAAGGAAAGATTGTAGAGCGAAGAGTAGACTTACAGAGTGCAGGCCAACCGTCTTGTCTAAGGAATCGGGTAATATCGTCAGCAACACGCTTGGTTCCTGTAAAAATCAAAATCTTGTTGTCCTTATCCTCCATGATCTTCTCGAGGTGCTTTGTCATCTTATCGCGCTTCTCGAACTCAGATACGACTTCAACGATTTGGGTGATTCTGTGGTTAGCAGAGAGTTCCATGGATCCAATGTTGACTTGAATGAAGTCGTTCAAATAATCAGAGGCAAGGGCTCGGACTTCCTTTGGCCAGGTGGCAGACCACATACAGGTTTGTCTGTCAGGACGAATTTGACCAAGGATCTTGCGGATTTGTGGCTCGAAACCCATATCCAACATACGATCAGCCTCATCAAGAACAAGGTAGGTAACACGGCGAAGGTTGGTCTTTCCAGACTCGATCATATCGATAAGACGACCAGGAGTCGCAATACAAACCTCTACACCCTTGGCAAGATCACGAATTTGACCTCCCTTAGGAACGCCACCGTAAACACAGGTGTTGCGAATGCGAGAGGATTTGCCGAATTTGGTGATCTCTTGTTGAATCTGAACAGCCAACTCACGAGTAGGAGCGAGGACCAAAACGATAGGACCATCGCCCTGAGCGAGGAGAGGCTGGGCATTGATGTGGACAATGGCGGGTAGGCAGTAAGTCAAAGTCTTTCCAGACCCGGTCTCGGCAATACCAACGACATCGCGTCCAGAGAGAGCCATGGGCCAACCCTGAGATTGAATGGCGGTAGGTGCTGGGAAGCCCTGAGCCTTGACTTCAGTCATAACGTAGGCAGGGAAGCCAGCTTCATCGAAAGTTTCAACGGGACGTGGAACATCGCGACCTTGAACAGAGATCTGGTGTTGAGCTCTGAACTTGGCGACGTCTGCTTCTGATCGGTTTGTGACTAAAGGATCCTCCTTGTAGAAAGACTTCTCGAACTTGGGCATGGCGTTCAAATCTGCAGAACTCGTTAGCTTATACGATCTATGATTAGAGAGTTTTATTCTCCACTTACCCCAGTTCTGCTTTTGAAGGCCAGCGCCTAGGTTAGACATGCGATCGCCACCTGCACCACCGCCATATCCACCTCCACCACCTCCTCCGTACCCCCCTCCACCGCTGTATCCATTGACATTACCGCCGCCTCCACCTCCGCCTCCATAGCCGCCACCGCCTCCTCCATTGGAGTAGCCGTTGCTTCCCCTAGAACGTTAGGGTAGTTAGTACATTAATCCTCAAAATAAGTGAAACAAGGAGAAGAAGGAATGTTGTTAGCTCGAGCCACGAGAAGACAGGTTGCGCTCCATTTTGGAGCGATAGCGTCATCGCCGCAGCTCAAGACAACGAAATGCATCAAACTTCACAACAATATCTAGACCGTAGGTTGTCATACCCGTTGGAATAGCCACTGGAGTAGTTATTGCGGCTGCCGTATGAATCGTACCCATTTGAATAGCCTCCTCCACCACCTCGTCCTCCGCCTCCATATCCGCCGCCACCGTAAGACATTTTTGGGGGGATGTTGGGTCTTTTGAAAAGAGTGGATGGTCGTTAGTGAATCGCGATATTACAATCGATGTATTTGCTCTGCGCGAATAGCTTCTCTGGTGATGAGAAGAAGCCTAGCAGGTAAGGTCGTGATGGTTGTGACTTGATTGTTAGATTAAGAAAGAGGTGTTGCGAAGATTGC
>Ga0182030_10003152_pt1 | contig 35185 bp, 36 predicted proteins | sample 812S3MmetaG_FD_121299 | JGI IMG/M metagenome (GOLD analysis project Ga0182030, IMG submission 121299) | Permafrost microbial communities from Stordalen Mire, Sweden - 812S3M metaG (Illumina Assembly) | ecosystem: Environmental > Terrestrial > Soil > Wetlands > Permafrost | place: Sweden...
GATGGCGTAGTTGTTGAAGAGCCCACCGGTGGACGCACACACGCCCATCGAGATGACCCACTTGGGCACCATCATCTGGTCGTAGACCTGGCGCAGGACGGGCGCCATCTTCTGGCTCACCCGACCGGCCACGATCATGAGGTCGGCCTGGCGCGGGGAGTTGCGAAAGACCTCCATGCCAAAGCGCGCGAGGTCGAAGTCGGCGCCGCCGGCAGCCATCATCTCGATAGCGCAACACGCGAGTCCAAAGGACGCCGGCCACACCGACGCGCGGCGCGCCCAGCGCACCAGGTCCTCGATGGGCGCGGTTAAGAAATTGTGCTGCAGGTCTTCGAGGGCCACTACGCCGCCTGTTCGGGTTCGGCGCTGATGCGCGCAATCGTGGACGAACTGGTGCGTTCGGGCATTCCCACGGTCAAGTGCTGGCGCGGACCCCACGAGAGGGCGCCCTCACGGACCAAGAACAGCAGGGCGCCGAAGACGAAGAGGGAGAACACGAGCACTTCGATCAGTCCGAAGCCGCCCAATTGGCGAAAGACCACGGCGAAGGGGTACATGAAGACGACTTCGATGTCGAAGATCACGAAGATCATCGCCACGAGGTAGAAACGAACCGGGAAGCGCTGCGGCGGTTCCACTTCAGGGACGATCCCGCACTCGTAGGGGGCGATCTTGGCGTCAGTGGGTCGCTTGTGCGGCGCCAGCAAAGCCGACGCAACAAACGATCCCGACGCGAACAACGCTCCCAGAATCAGGAGTCCCAGTATTGGTAAATACTGGTTCACGGATTCAGTTCTATCACTCCTGACGCCACCCTCGGCGACGGGACCGCTCGACCAACGGCCTAATCTGTCACGATGCCCTCTCTGCAAGAAGTCGCCGCCCGCCCCATCGAATTCGATGTCGTGATCGTGGGAGCGGGACCGAGCGGGTCGGCCTGCGCGTATTGGTTGGCCCAGGCCGGATGGTCGGTCTGCCTGATCGAGAAGAAGACCTTCCCCCGCGAGAAGACCTGCGGTGACGGACTCACCCCGCGCTCGGTGCACCAGATCATCGAGATGGGGCTCGAGCCCGACGTCGCGAAGCACGCCCACCGCTACCAGGGGTTGCGCGGCTTCGGTTTCGGTGCGTCACTCGAGATGAAATGGCCCGAGCACCCGATCTTTCCCAACTACGGCTACACCATCACTCGCTTCAACCTTGACGGTCTCATCGCCGAGCACGCCGTCGAGTACGGCGCGACGTTGCTCACCGGCGTCGAGGCGCTCGAACTCCTCGACGCCGTTCCCTCGGCCCAGGGCGCCCTCAGCGGGGCCGCGGGTGTCGTCGTCAAGGACAAGGAGACGGGGGCGAGCGCCGAGATCCGTGGGCGATACCTGGTGGTGGGTGACGGGCAGAACTCTCGGATGGGTCGCGCCCTAGGCACCACGCGCAACCGTGAGTGGCCGATGGGGATGGCGCTGCGCGGCTACTACACCAGCGAGCGTCACGACGAACCCTGGATCGACTCGCACCTCGACATCCGCGACCCCCACGGCGACGTCGTCCCCGGATACGGCTGGATCTTTCCGCTGGGCGACGGCCGGGTGAACGTGGGCGTCGGACTCTTGTCGACCGGCGGCGCCTGGAAGGGCGTCAACACCACCAAGCTCCAGGAATATTTCGTCGCCCAGACCGCCGAGGCGTGGGGTCTCAACGACGACACCTGTGAGGGCCCGGCGACCGGCGGACGATTGCCGATGGGCTTGGCGATCGGACCGCGGGTGGGTCCCAACACGTTGACTATTGGCGACGCCACCGGCACGGTCAACCCCTTCAACGGTGAGGGCATCGCCTACGGCTACGAGACGGGTCGCCTGGCGGCCGGCGCGCTCGGTGAAGCGCTGGTCAGCAACGACGCGTCGGCGCTCGCGCTCTACGACGAGCGCATGGACCAGGCCTACGGCGACTACTACAAGGTGGCGCGCGCGTTCGTGCGCCTGATCTCAGAGCCCAAGATCCTGTCGGTGTGCGTGGGAGTGGGAATGCGCATCGAGCCGCTGATGAACGAGCTGTTGGCGATCATGGCCAACCTGATGAACAACGACAACCAGGGTCCCGCCGAGGTGGGCTATCGCGCCATGGTCCGACTGGCCCACGCGGTGCCCGAAGAGGCGTACGCCATGCTGCTCGGCAACAGAAGTGGCCACGACGCTCACGCCTGATACGTCGCGCACGACGACCCCTTGAGGCGCACCCGTAGGATGACCCCGTGAAAATGTCGCATCGACACGAACGTGGCGTGACGGGGCAGTGACGTGATCCCCACTTTCGTGATTTTCCTGCGCGAGGGCATCGAGGCATCGATGATCGTCGCCATCTTGCTCGCGTACCTCAAGCGTCTGGGCCAGACGCGCCATTTCCGCGACGTCTTCTGGGGCGTCGGCGCCGCGCTAGTCCTCACGCTCGTGGGAGGCATCGCCGCGTACTTCGCCATCTCGCGCTACTCGGGGTCGCGAGTGCAGACCTATTTCGAGACCGCGACGTACATCGTCGCCGCGGGATTCTTGACCGCCATGACGTTCTGGATGCACAAGCACGCGCGCACCATGACCAAGGAGTTGCAGTCGCGCAGTGACCAGGCCCTCTCCCAGGGCAACCGCTGGGGACTCGGACTACTTGCGTTCCAGGCGGTCGGACGCGAGGGCCTCGAGACCATGGTCTTCACCCTGGCGATCCTCTTCGCCAACTCGCACCAGGCCGCCGCGCCGGTGCACGGGTACCTGGTGCTCGTGGGCGGTGCGCTGGGACTGGTCCTGGCCCTGGCCCTGGCCGTCGCGATGTACCGCATGGGTACCAAGGTCAACTTGAAGATCTTCTTTCGCGTGCTGGGCGTGACGCTGATGTTCTTCGCCGCGGGCCTGCTCGCCGACGCCATCGAGAACTTCCAACAACTCGGGTGGATCACCGTGGGTTCGCACGTTCTCTGGAACACCAGCGGCGTCATGAGCGAGTCATCGAGCCTCGGTGACGTCTTTCACTCGTTGCTCGGCTACGCGGACCAACCCACGGTCTTGCAGGGCCTGGTCTGGGTCGCCTACGTGGCCCTCAGCATCGGGACCTTCGTGATGCTCGGGCGAAAGTCCCCCGCGACTCGCGCCAAGCACTGACCGAGTCAGTCGTCCTGGCCTAGGCCGACAGCGCCGCACTCGACGTCGTGCGCACCAGCAGGGCATTGGCCAAGTTGTCGATCGCGGCGCGCGCGGCGCGCAGGTCGGACGCCAGCGCCGCCAGCGTCACTTCGTAGTGACCCGCCGCCTCGACGACGACCACCAGGTCGGCGTGCGTCAGCCCGATGCTCGGAATCGACACCGCGACCGACCCGCCGGTCACCCAGCCCTTGACGAAGGTGCGCGCATCGTAAGTGACGCCGTTGGTCAGGTTCGGCGTCGCGGCCGAACTGCGACCGATCATCATGTCGGCATTGGACTCGGCGAAGCAGCGACCAAAGGACGCCTGGGACATCTCGTGCACGTCACTGGTCACGTTCAGGGTCGACGCGTAGTACTGAGCGGTCGACTCCACCTGGATGCCGCCGTCACTCGACGACGAGAACACGGGCGAACTCACCTGGTACGTCGGGCTCTGCCCGGCCAGGCCGTAGATGCGGTCGTTCACGTTCTGAACGCCGAGGCAGCGCTGAAAGTGATTCGCCGCGAGATTGAAGGCGCTGTCCTCGGCGGGCAACGTCGTGGAGGGATTCAACGTGATCACTTGGCCGGGCGCCGGCATAATCGTCTCGAGTTCTGAGCTCGACGCCGATGTCGAGACACCCCACGTGCCGGGCACGTCGCGGGCGCTCAGGTTCACTGCGCTCAGCGCCGTCAACGTCGAGGACCGGGGCGTGGAGGTGAAGAGTCCCCCGAAATAGCCGCCGAAGGACGCCAGGGTCACCAGGCCCGCCACGGCGAGCGCACCGTTTCGTCGCGAGCGCGGCATCTCGCGAGCACCGTGCACCGAGAGAGCCGCGACGAGCTCGTCGAACTGCGCGCGCGACAGTGCGCGTCGCCGACGCCACTGATAGAGCACGTTGGCCACGACGGCGACGATGGTGACGCCCCCGCGTCGGCGCACCAGACGAAGGTATGTCACCTCGCTCCAGGGAGTCTGCCAGGCGACGGCCGGGTCGCCGGCCAGTTGGGTGAAACCTGTTTCGTCGAACAACAGCGTGACCGGTTCGATAGGACCGTGCGGCGAGAAACTCGGCCGGACCGCCCACCCCTCACTGCGAATGACGCTCACGAGGCCGTGGCGACACCCGCCGCCACGCGCGCCGCCTGGGCCGCGGCGTCGACGGTGCGCGAGAGGTCCTCGTCACTGTGCGCGAGTGAGACGAAGAGGATCTCGTAGGCCCCGGGCGCGAGCGCCACGCCCTGATCGAGCATCGCGTGAAAGAACGGACGATAGAGGCCGTTGTCGCACAGGCGTCGGGCCTGGTCGAAGTTCTCAGGCTCCTCGAACTCCTCGTGCGACAAGTACAGGCCCAGTAGCGGACCGCGCACCGGCACACGCGCGAAGAGCCCCGCGGAGCGCACCGCGTCGTTCAGGCGCGTCGCGAAGTGCGCGACGCGTGCGCTCAATTGCGCGTAGTCCTGGGGCGTCACGCGACTCAAGACCTCGGCACCGGCCGCGGTCGCCAACGGATTTCCCGACAGGGTGCCCGCCTGATACACCGGTCCCGCGGGTGCCAGCACGCTCAGGACTTCGCGCGAACCGCCGAAGGCGCCCACCGGCAGACCGCCGCCGATGACCTTGCCGAAGCAGTACAAATCGGGCGTCACGTGAAAGAACTCCTCGGCGCCGGCGTAGTCGAGGCGAAAACCCGTGATGACCTCGTCGAAGATGAGTAGCGCACCGACGCGGTCGCATTCGGCGCGAAGTCCCTGCAAGAAGTCGGCGCGCGGCGCGACCAGGTTCATGTTGGCGGCCACCGGTTCGACGAGCACTGCGGCCACCGACTCGTCCAGTGTCGGCACCACGTTGTAGGGCGCCACGATCGTGTCGGCGACGGCGCCCGCGGTGACCCCGGCTGAACCCGGTAGCCCCAATTGGGCCACGCCGCTGCCGCCGGCCACCAGCAGCGCGTCGGAGTGCCCGTGATAGCAGCCATCGAACTTGAGGATCTTGTCGCGTCCCGTGCTACCGCGCGCCACGCGCACCGCACTCATGACCGCCTCGGTGCCCGAGGAGACCAGACGGACCTGCTCGAGTCCTGTCACCCGAGTCGTCATGATCTCGGCGAGAAGGACCTCGCCCGGCGTCGGTGCACCGAACGTGGTCCCCAGGGCGACGGCGTCACGCAGTCTCGCCACGACGGCGGGGTGCGCGTGACCCAGCAGCGAGGCGCCATAGGACTGGACGTAGTCGATGTAGGTGCGGCCTTGGACGTCGGTGACGTAGGCGCCCGATCCACTCACGACGGTGTAGGGCGTGCCGCCGACGGAACGAAAGGACCGCACCGGCGAATCGACGCCACCGGGGATCACGCGCAGTGCGCGCTCGAACCATTCCTGGTTGGTGCTCATGGGTTGAGGGCCTCGGCGACCTCTCTGGCGAAGTACGTCAAGACGAAGTCCGCGCCCGCGCGGCGCACCGCGGTGAGCTGCTCGAGGGCGACCGCTGGCCCGTCGATCCAGCCATTGGCCGCGGCCGCCTTGACCATGGCGTACTCACCGCTCACGTGGTAGGCGCACAGGGGCACGTCGACCTCGCGTCGCAGGTCGCTCAAGATGTCCAAGTACGTCATCGCTGGCTTCACCATCACAATGTCCGCGCCCTCGTCGACGTCGAGTCGCGCCTCGCGCCAGGACTCGCGGCGATTACGGTAGTCCTGCTGATAACTGCGGCGGTCGCCCCCGTTGGCGATCTCCACGCCCACCGCTTCGCGAAAAGGGCCGTAGAGGGCCGAGGCGTACTTGACCGCGTACGCCATGATCACGGTGTCGACGTAGCCCTCGGCGTCGAGCGCCTCGCGGATAGCTCCGACTTGACCGTCCATCATCCCCGACGGGGCCACCACGGCGGCTCCCGCCGCGGCTTGGGCGACCGCGGCGCGCGCGTACAGATCGAGGGTGGCGTCGTTGTCAACGGTGCCGTCGGCGCGCAGGACGCCGCAGTGACCGTGACTGGTGTATTCGTCCAGGCAGAGATCGGCCATCACCACCAGTTCGTCACCGAACTCGTTGCGCAGTTGACGCAGGGCCACTTGGACGATGCCGTCGTCGTCAAAGGCGCCCGAACCCAATTCGTCTTTCGTCGTCGGGACCCCGAAGAGGATCACTCCCCCGACGCCCGCGGCGTGCAGGGCGCGCACCTCCGCGCTCAGGCTCTCCAAGGTGTGCTGGAAGTGCCCCGGCAGTGAGGTGATCGCTCGAGCCTCGCTGCGACCCTCGGCGACGAAGAGCGGCGCCACCAGGTCGGCGGGTCGCAAGCTCGTTTCGGCGACGAGGCGCCGTAGCGCGCTGGTACGGCGAAGACGGCGGGGTCGTTCGATGGGAAACACGACCCCAGCCTAGAACGCGACACCGTCGCCCAGACCACGCCGTGGGCACTCGTCGTCCCCGCGACGCGGTGTTAGACGAGGATCTCGTGGTCGACGAAGGTCGCCAGGGACTCCAGCACCACGTCGAGTTCAGGTGTCGGACGGTGACGCTGACGCAGCGCCACGATGGTCGCCATCGATGCCCGGTCGACGCCGATCCCGGGCACCAGACCGGTCGAGAGGTCCTTGATGCTCCAGAGGTGCCGGCGAGCGCTCTCGTCGTCGAGGCCTAACAAGGGCTGGACCACCTCGAGCACGTCAGCGTCGCGGAAGCCCGAGAGCACGCTCATGATGGTGTCATCGAGGACCCCTCGAAAACGGTTCTGAGCGGCCACCGTGTCGGCGTCGGTGCTCGTCATGGCGCAGAGCACCGTGCCGAGGTAGGGACCGATGTCGGTGACCGCAGAGATCATGACGCAGCCCTGCGCCGCGGCGCGAAGATCGTTACCCGCGTTGAGGATGGTGTAATCGCAGTCGCCCGCGATGAGGGCGTCGGCGCGTCGCGGCGTCGCGCCCAAGGTCTCGATGACGACGTCGGCGAGCGCCACGCCGTGGCGGGCCAGGACCTCGTAGGCGATGAAGGCGAAGCCCGAACTAGCGACGTCGACGCCGAGTCGACCCGCGTGCACCGGCTCGGCCACGTGCGCCCCGCGATAGAGCGCGAGCCCCAGTCCGCGATCGATCCCGGCGAAGACGCGCAGCGCCAATCGCTCGCCCAGGGGATTGTCGTGGAGGAACTGATAGGCGATCACGTTGTCGGGATTGGTGAAGACCACGTCGTAGTCGCCGTCGGCCAGTGAGCGAAACTGCTGGGGCGACGAGGCGACTGGTTCCTCGACCACGTTGAGCCCGGCCTGCTCGAAGCGCCCGTCGCGGCGGGCGAGTTCGATGAGGAACGATGGCGTGAACGTGCCGACGGTGAGGTCCACCAGCGACCCCTAGTCCCGGGGCGGCCAGGTGGGTACGACGCCGTGGCCCGACGCGAAGCGGACGTTCTTGGCGCGCACGAACTCGTGCAGCGTCTCGGCGCAGTACTCGCGACCGTATCCCGAACCCTTCACACCACCGAAGGGCGAGCCAATGAAGGTGCGACGCGTGTACTGGTTCACGAACACCATGCCCACTTCGAGTCGGGCCGCCAATCGCGCGGCGCGCGTCTCGTCGCGCGTGCAGATCGCCGCGGTGAGTCCGTAATCGGTGTCGTTGGTGATCCTCACGGCTTCGTCATCGTCGCTGAAGCGCATCAGTGCCGCCACGGGACCGAAGATCTCCTCCTTGGCGATGGTGTTCGACGGGGTGATATCGCCGAAGATGCGCGGCTTCACCCAGAAGCCGTCTCGCCAAGCGGGGTCGTCGGGAACGCCGCCCTCGAACAGCAGCGGCGCGCCTTCGGCCAGCGTGGTGGCGACGTAGGCCTCGACGCGCTCTTGTTGGCGCGCGTCCACCAACGGACCGATGTCGGTGCGCGGGTCGAGAGGCTCACCCACTCGCAGTTGTGCGGCCGCGGCGACGAAGCGTGCGGCGAAGTCGTCGTAGAGCGACTCGTGCACCAGCAGTCGCGACGTCGACGTGCAGGCCATGCCGTTGTTGTAGAACATGCCCTCGATCGCCACGCGCACCGCCGCGTCGACGTCGGCGTCGTCGAGCACCACCAGGGCGTTCTTGCCACCGAGCTCGAGCGTGACGAACGTCACGTGTTGCGCCGCGGCCTGCATCACCTTGCGTCCGGTGGCGGTCGATCCGGTAAAGGTCACGCGCTCGATGCGCGGGTTGGCGATCAACGCCGGACCCGCACCCATGCCGTTGACGGCGTTGAGGACCCCGGGCGGAAGGATCTCGTTCGCCAACTCGATGACGCGCAGGATGGCCAGGGGCGCCTGTTCGCCGGGCTTGACCACCACGGTGTTTCCCACCGCCAAGGCGGGCGCGCACTTCTTGGCCACGTGCTGCACCGGCCAGTTGAAGGGCAGGATCGCCGCGACCACGCCGTAGGGCTCGTAGGTCACCCGCGCCTCGATCGGACCCTGGTGGATCAACTCGCCGTGCACGGTGTCCGCGATGCCGGCGTAGTAGTCGAAGTTCGTGTGGCACGACACCACGTCCACGCGCAGGGCGTCGCGCTTGGGCTTGCCGACCTCGCGAGCGCACAGCTCCGCCAGTTCGTCGGCGTGCTCGCGGATCTTGGCGGCCACTTGGCGCATGAGGGCGCCACGCTCGCGCGGCGACATGTCGCGCCAGCCCTCCTCGTAGGCGCGCCGCGAATCCGCGACGGCCTCGTTGACCGTGTCGACGCTGGCGTTCGCGACGCGGGCGAGGACGCGCCCGGTGGCCGCCTCGAGTACCTCGTAGGTATCGGCATCGGCGTCGTCCCCGACGAAGGCGCCGCCGATGAACGAACCCCAGAGTGGGCGCGCGGCCAACAACGCGTCGGTGGCGGGCGCGCTCTGGCCGACCTCGTTACCAGTCGTCATCTCGTCATCCCCCACCACGTCGACTAAACACTCAAGTTAGTCACGTCGCGCCCGCCGGCGCCCACCTCTCGGGGTGAGAAAAATTCACGTCCGCCTCGTCGCTAGTCGGCGAACCTCGCCGCGGTGAAGGCGATCGTCGTCGGCACACTCACTCCAAAGACGACGAGCATTCCCGAGATGATCACCAGTGACGCGCCGCTGACGTGGTTGCGGACGAAGGCGAATTCAATGATGCCCGCTTCGATGACGTAGGCCAGCAGCGCCCACTTGAACACCGTGGCGAACGTCGACCAGGCGAAGTCCTTGAGACGCGCGAAGATCACGACGACACTCACCAACAGCACGGCGGCCAACGCCAGCAGCGCCTCCGCCAGACCCAGGGGCGCCTTGCGCGGTGCGTACGACGCCATCACGATGCCGCCGACGACCACCAGCGCCAGCGCGCCAGTGGTGAGCCAGGCGACCGGCGGGAAGGGCCGATCGCCGCTCGGATTCAGTTCGGCGCTCATTGAGTCGCGATCCTCGTCATGATGACCAACGTCGCGACCTGCATGATGCCGGTGATCCCCGCGGTGTAGATGAAACGCTTCATCAGTCGACCGATGCGCTCGCCATTGGGCACCGGCTTGTTCATCTCGAAGAGCACCGCGATATTGGCGGGCTCGAGGATTCCCAGTGCGATGGTGGCCATGATGCCCACGACGATCATCGATGCGATGATCCACGCGTGGTTGGGGCTCGAGGGACTCAAGTTTCCCAGTTTGCGCGCGAGTTGGAACCCCGAGCCGAGGTTCATCGTGACCAGGGTCGGCATGATGATCACCATCGCGGGCATGAACTTGGCCGAGAACTCCGCGCGCGCGGGAATCGAGAGGCGTCCCAGAATGGGACCGATGACCAGACCGACGAAGAGGTCGATGGCGGTCCACAGGCCGCCGCCCGCCACGTGGGCGAACATCAAGAGCCACGTCCAATTCGTCGCGATGGCGACGGTGACCAACACCAGCGCCGCACCGGCGAAGGGCAGGCCCTTCAGGGGCACGATCTGGATCTTGGTGCGTTCGGGCGGCGCTCCGTGCGCCACGCGCGTCTGAGTGTCGAGTACTTCGGTCATCAACATCCCCTCATGTCGTGTCCTACTTAGGAGCGAATAGTAAATCGTGGGAGCGACAAAATCAATGCCTGACGCGATTGAGGGCCCTAGGCATCTGGTGACACGACCACTCGCCAGGCGTGGGCGAAGTCCTCGCCCCATCCGACGAGGACTCGCTCGTGGTCCTCGCGCACCTCGTCCAACGTGGTGGCGCCGGGCACCAGGACCCAGGCGTGGGCCGACACGAAGCGTCGCGCCACGCGCCAGGCCGAGGGCGCACCGATGAACACGACGTCGGCGCGGCCCAAGAGCTCCTGGCCACCTTCGTCGAGAACGACGTCGACGGTCGAGTAGCACTCGACCACGTGTGGTTGCAAGTGTCGGCGCGCAAGTTCCTCGCACAACTCCCTGCGACCGCCGGTCGCCGCAAGCAACACGACCGGAGAGCGGGTGATGACGTCGGCGAGGTCGAGCGCGGTCGTCGAGGACTCGCCGGTGACGCTCAGGCCCGCACTCTCGAGCGCGGCGGTCGTCGACGGACCGACGCTGAAGACGTCGTGGCCGTCGACGAGGGCGTCAGTGACGAGCGCCACGTAACGCGCGCAGCGCGCACTGGTCACCACGAGCGAGCGAAAGTCCCCGAAATGCTTGAGCGCGTTGATCTGCGCGGCGACGTCGTCGAGTGGGCGAAAGACTGTCGTGGTGAGGGGCAACTCGGCGACCTCGGCGACCTCGGCGACCTCGGCGACCACGTGGCGCAGCTCCTCGTTGTGACCGCGCTCACGAGTGAGGGCGACCAGCACGTCAGTCTCGCCAGCCCGGCAGTGTGGCGCCGTCGAGGTCGTCGCGCAGCGTGATCGCCAGTTCACGTCCGAGCGCGTCGGGGTCGCGACCACTCAACCGGTGACGGACGCTGCGACTCCCGTCGTAGGCGATCATCAGTCCCGAGAGGTGCAGCGCACCCTCCTCCCAGGTGGCATACGCTCCTGCGGGCACCGAGCAGCCAGCACCCAACTCGCGCAGGAATGAGCGTTCGGCGCTTAGGGCCTCGAAGGCGTCGAGGTCGTTCAGCGCGGCCACGACGGTGGCGCTCGCGTGGTCGTCGTCGCGGGTCTCGAGCGCGATCGAGCCTTGACCGACCTGGGGGACGAACCACGCCGGGTCCAGTCGCTCGGCCACCCGCGAACTCTCGCCCAGACGCTCCAACGCCGCGGCTGCGGCCACGACGGCATCGACCCCGTCGTGTCCGGGCGCGGCCAGTCGCCGGGCCATGTTGCCACGCAGTTCGACGATGTGCAGGTCGGGACGGCGCTCCAGGAGCAGCGCCCGACGACGCGGTGAACCCGTGGCCACCGTCGCACCCGGTCCGAGTCCGGCGAGCGAACGCCCCACCAGGACGTCGACCGGGTCACGGCGCTCGGGTACGCACGACAGTCGCAGCCCCACCGGCGTGGTGCTCGGCAGGTCCTTGGCCGAGTGCACGGCGACGTCGGCGTCACCCCGCAACACCGCGAGCTGTACCTCCACCGCGAAGACGCCCTGGCCCCCGAGGCTCGACAGGGCGACGTCGGTGCTGACGTCGCCACTGGTCTGCACCGGCACCAGCTCTGACGTGATATCGAGCGCGAGGAGTCGTTCCTGCACGTAGCGCGCCTGCAGTAGCGCGAGTGGCGAGCGCCGCGTGGCGAGGCGCAGGTCCATCAGATGTCGAAGAGCGTGCGAACAGCCTCGGTGAGGCGCGCACCCTGATCGGTGCCCGCCGACCCCTTGAGGGCCGTGGTCGGCCGATGCGCGATCTTGGCCACCACTGAGCGCACGACCGAGCGCACTAACTCCGCCTCGGACTCGCCCAGCGCCTCGATCTCCGAGGAGCGCCGCTGGAACTCCGCGGCCACCAGCGAGTCGAAGTGCGCGCGCAGGTCGGACACGATGGCGGCTGCGCCGCGAGCGCGCTGGTCCTCCAAGTACCTCTCGACGTCCTCGGCGACGATGGCGTCGGCCTCGGCGACGGCGTCGCGACGGTCGTCGAGCGCCTGGTTCACCCGCGCGTGCAGCGCACCGATGTCGATGCGTACGACGCCGGCCGCGGTGCCGACATCGCGGGCCACCGCGTGCGGCACGGCCAGGTCCATCGCCAGCAGCGACGTGTTGCGCCCCGCCAGGGTGTCGAGTGTGATGAGTGGTTCGGGCACTTCGACCGCCACCATGACGGCGCGCGCGTCGCCCAGGAGCACCGAGAGCTCGTCGAGCGCGGCGACGCTGACGCGCTCATCCGAGAGGATGCGGCGAAGATCCTCGGCGCGTTCGACGGTTCGATTGCAAATGACTACCCGGCCGATCCGCGACGAGGACGCCAGCAGACTGCGCGTGACGCCACTCGCCAACTGCCCCGCGCCCACCACGACGACGGTCGCGCCCGCGGCCTCGTCGCGCAGTGATTCGAGCGTCGCCTCGACGGCGGCGTGAGCGAAACTCGTGGTACCGCGCGAGATCGTCGTCTCATTGCGAACGCGCCGTCCCGAGGTGAGAGCCTTTTGGAATAACTCGGTCAACGTCGGTCCGGCGACGTGCTCGTCGCTGGCCAGTTCCACGGCGCGGCGCAACTGGCCCAACACTTCGAACTCGCCGGGCACCACCGAACGCAGTCCCGCGGCGACCGAGAACAGATGGTTGGCGACACCGCGGTCGAAGTGCACGCTCAGGTGCTCCTCGAACTCGACCGGCGCCAGGCCGGTCGCCTCGGCCAGCGTGGCGGTGATCTCCTCGATGGCTCCGTGGAAACGGTCGATGACAGCGACGACTTCGGTGCGCAAGCAGGTGGAGACGAAGACTGCCTCGTGGATGTTGCGGTGGCTCACCAATGTGCGCAACACCTTGACCCACTCGTGTTCGAGCACCGTGGCGCGCTCGAGCAGGTCGAGACTAGCGTGTTCGTGGTCGAGACCGACCGAGATCAGTGCCATGTCGCTCGCCTCATCCGCACAATTCTACGGTGCGCGCAGCGTGTGGCTCGCGCTAATCCCCAGGGAGTGCAGCAGCCCCCCGCCCAGCGGCCCCGTGCCGTTGTTGAGGTGGTACATCAGGATCTGCAGCTCAATGGAGAAGTCCACGTAGTGCACCGCCGTGCCCAGGGGCACGTTGAGTACCACGGGGGCGAAGTTGAGCAGCCCGTGGACCTGCGCTGCGATGAGTCGGTCGGCGACCGCCTGCGCCGTTTCGGGAGGCACGCAGATGACCCCGACGGTGGCGTTCACCATCTCATCGTCGATGGAGCGCACGACGTGCCCGGCGATCTCCGTGCCGACCAGGGCGGGGTCGCTGTCGTAGAGCGCGGCGAGGTTGGCGCCGCGAATCAAGAAATTCGACGAATTCACCAGGGCCCGCCCGAGGTTGCCCAGTCCGACTACGACGACTTGGTAGGAACGGTCGTGACCCAGGGCCTCGCTGATGCGTTCGACCAGCACCCCGACGTCGTAACCCGATCCTCGAGTGCCTAGCGTGCCGAGCCCCGCGAGGTCGCGGCGCACCGTGGTCGCGGTCACGCCGGCGAGTTCACTGATCTGACGCGAGTCGATGCTCGTCTCACCTCGGCGCTGCCAGCCTTCGACGATGCGTTGGTAGACCGGAAGTCGCGAAATCGTGGGTTCAGACAGCTTTCGAGGCCGCAGACGGGGGGACGCCATCGCCCAACGCTAGCCACTCACGCCAGGAAAAGACAGGAATCTGCCGGGACTTATCGCCCGAGTTGGCGTGAACGCTCCGCGGCGCCGGCGACGGCCTCTAAGAACGCCGCGCGCACGGCACGGCCCTCGAGCATGCGCAGACCCGCCGCGGTCGTGCCCCCCGGGCTGGTGACCTGGGCGCGCAATTCCTCGGGCGACTCCCCCGACTGCACCAGCAACGCGGCGGATCCCTCGAAAGTACCCACCACCAATTGGCGCGAGACTTCGCGCGAGAGACCCTGGTGCACACCCGCTTCGATCATTGCTTCGACCACGAGGTAGAAGTAGGCCGGACCCGACCCGGACAGTCCAGTGACCGCGTCGAGGTGGCGTTCGCTCACGCGCACGACGGTCCCCACAGCGCCCAAGATCGACTCGGCCCAGTCCAAGTCCGCCGCCGTGACCTGTGATCCCCCGGCGATGGCGCTCACGCCCTTGCGGATGAGGACCGGCGTGTTGGGCATGGCACGCACGACGGCCACGGGAGCGGGGAACGCGGCTTCGATGCGTGCCGTGGAGAGACCCGCGACCACCGAGAGGATCCGTGGCGCGCCGCACGCGGCGGCCATGCGAGCGACGCCATCGGCGAAGTCGGGCTTGACACTGAGGACGACGCCGGTGTCGGGACCCACGTGCTCGAGTTCGAGCGACGGCAACACCGTGACATCCACGAAACGCTCGCTCAGCAGGGCTCGCTGCTCGGCGGCGCTCTCGACCACGCAGAGTTGGTCGCGCGCGCACCACTGCGCGCTCAAGAGACCTTCGACCAGGGCTGAGCCCATGCGTCCACCACCGATGACGACGAGTTCAAACGACATGGTCGTACGTTACAAGGCCTCGCTGATCCTCTCGTCGCGACGTCAGGCCCGCGACGCCCAGATCGTGGCGATGTTTCGCGTCGTCGTTGTCACGTAGTGCACCTGGGTCGGGTTCTTCACGAGTCCCGCGAGGAACCGCGAGACCGCCGCGCCACGGGCGCGGGCCAAGGCCGGGTCGCCCCTGGCGAAGCCGGTGATGATCACCACACTGTCCGACGTCATTGATCGGGCGATAGCCAGGATCGTCGCTTTGCCAGCGCCGCTCACGGTGGCGCTCGCCGGCAAGAACGACACGGCGGCCTGCGCGGGGTGCACGCCCACGGCCGCGCCGGACATCACGACGGTGGTGGGCGCCGACCTCACGGCGGGTTCGCTCGGGCTCGGCGCGCGATAGGCGACGACGACGCAGGTCCCGCCCGTGAGTGAACGCAACGTCGACGCGCTGATCCGACATCCTCGCGCCGTGCCATCCACGGCGACGTAGGAGAGTTCCCCACCGAGATCATCACCAGTCGTTGACAGGGTCAGGCCGAGCCGCGCGCGACCGGCACGCGTGGTGATCACGAGACGCGGCGCGGTGGGCGTGACCGGCGACGAGGGGCTCGACGAAGGACCGGTCCCCGCCTCGTTGGACGCGACGACGGTGAAGACGTACCGGTCCCCCGTGGCGAGTCCGGTCACCACACACGAGGTCTGACCCGTGGGGGAAGCACACGTCATCCCCCCGCGCGTCGCCTTGCTCAGGTCAGTCGCCACGACGACGTAACCGGTGAGGGAGCCGCCGCCATTGGACTCAGGTGCGCTCCACGACACCTTCGCCGATCCATCGCCGGCGACACCCACGACGTCGGTGGGTGCGCCGGGATCGTTGACGACGCCCGTGCCGGTGATCGAGAGAGTCACTGACACACTCGCGCTCGTGATGGCCCAACTGCTGGTCACGGCCCCCGCCGCCGACGGAGCGAACTGCACGGTCTCTTGGACCGATGAGTGAGGAGGAATCACCGTGTTCGCCGCCAAGGTGCTGACCGCGTTGAATCCGTCCGCATGAGTGGGACCCGACGACGACGTGATGGTGAGGGGCGTGTCGCCGTTGTTCTCCACATTGAAACTCAGGTCCGACGTGGTGCCCACCTGCAGGTCGTTGAAGGCCAGGGTGGGCTGGCTGAGGGCCAGGAGGGCCGGGACCGTGGGTGTCACGGCACTCGACGGTGACGAGGCGGGTCCGTTGCCGACGATATTGGTCGCTACCACGCTGAAGGTGTAGGAATCGCCGTTGGTCAGGCCGGCCACCTGACACGTGGTCTGTCCGGCGCCGGGTGAACACGTCTGGCCACCGCGACCACTCGCCGTCAGGTCCGTCGACGTGGCCGCGTATGAGGTGATCGCACTCGCACCGTCGGAGGATGGCGCCGACCACGAGACGTCCGCCAACCCATTGCCCGGGTTCGCCGTGACGTTCGTCGCCGCGCCAGGCACGTCGATCCCGGTGCCCGTGACGTTCAGCGTCTGCGAGCCTGCGCTACTCGTGATGGCCCAACTGCTGGTCACGGCTCCCGCCGACGTCGGGTGGAATTGCACGGTCTCGGTGAGCGACGAGTACGCCGGTATCTGCGTGGAGGTGCCCAGCGACGTGGTCGCCGTGAAGCCGTTGGCGTTGGGCGGCGTCGAGCCAGTGATGGTGAGGGGAAGACCGCCGTTGTTCTGCACCTCGAAACTCATGTCCTGGGTCGTACCCACCCGCACGTCACCCAGAGCAATGGTGGACGAGCTCAAGGCCAGAACGGCCGGGGGTTCGGGCGTGAGGGCGTTCGAGGACGTCGAGGCGGGTCCGTCGCCGACGATGTTGATGGCCGTGACGCTGAAGGTGTACTGATCACCATTCGTGAGGTTGTTCACCTGACACGTCGTCTGTCCGGCGCCGGGAGAACACGTCTGGCCACCGCGGCCGCTCGACGTGATGTCGGTCGCACTCACGAGGTACCCGGTGATCGAGCTTGCGCCGTCAGAGGAAGGAGCCGACCACGACACGTTCGCCACAGCATTTCCGGCGGTGGCCTGAACGTTGCTCGGTGCACCGGGCACGTCGATGCCGGTGCCTGTGATGATCAGCGTCTGCGATCCATTGTCACTCGTGATGGCCCAACTGCTGCTCACGGCGCCCGCCGAGGTCGGCGCGAACTGCACCGTCTCTTGGACCGATGAGTTCGCCGCAATCTGCGTGGCGCTGCTCAGCGACGTGGTCGCGCTGAAGCCGTTGGCACTCGGCGGCGTCGAACCGGTGATGGTGAGCGGCAGCGCACCGTTGTTCTCCACCGTGAAGTTCATGTCATGGGACTGGCCCACTTTCACGGTGCCAAAGGCCAGTGGCGACGAGACAATCGCCAACTGCGCGGGAGGGTTGGCCGAACCCGACAAGGGCACGCCGAAGTCACCGATGCTCGTCTCGAGGGTGGCGACCGATCCATAGACGTGCGCGAAGTTCCCCGATGACCCCGGGGGTGAGAAGTTGACGGTGAAGGTCACCGAGGCATCGCTCGCCAGCGTCTGATTCCCTGGCGCTCCCGTCACGCTGAAGGGCGTCGTGGCGAGCGGCGCGACGAAGCCAGTGATCGAGATGGGGTTCGCGGTCGTGTTGGTCATGGTGACGGGCATCGAGACCATGGCGCCACCAATGGTCTGCGCGCTGAAGTCGGCCTCGAGGGGCGAGGCGACGACGGTCGAGGCGCCAGCACCGACGCCGCTCAGGTTGATAACGGTCGTGGCCGCCGTTGAGCCCACGGTGGACGTGTTGGCCGTCAACGTGCCGTTAATGGTGCCGTACGCGCTGGGGGTGAAGGTGACGGGCACGGTGATCGACTGGCCCGTCGTCAGTGACACCGGGGTGGCGGGCGTCGACGAACCCATAGCGAAGGCCGAACCCGAGAGGGCGAACGACTCCACGGTCGTGGCCGCCGTTGCGGTGAAGGTCGCCGTCAACGGTGTCGACTGCGAGACCACCGTGGCGGGGAAATCGACGTTGTCCCCCGTCAACACGGGCGTGGCGGATCCGAAACCGAATCCCAGCAACTGACCGTCGCGCGTGCCGACGTAGATCATCGCGTTACCCACTCCGGGCTCGGTGTACTTCTCAGCGGAGAAGGTGGACGAACTCCACACCTCGCTGAGAGAGCCGCTCGCGCCGGGATTCTGCGGGATCGGGTTATAGGCCTGCAGCTGACCGCCGCCGCCGCTCGCATCGTTGGTGTGGATGACCCATACGAGCGACGAACCCGACGTCGACTGATTGGAGGTGACGATCGGCGAACCTGTCGTGTAACCCATGGAGCCGGCACCCGTCGAGCCCACGACGTCGAAGCCCACCGCGCCCGAAGCGCTCACCACGCGCTGGAGGACCTTCAGGGACCCCGTGGTTTGATTACCGTCCGCGCCGGTGACCGGCACGTAGATGTAGCCGCCGTCACCGGGCCAGACGGCGGGTTTGCCCCAGACACCACCACCCACGTCAGTCTCGGAGGGGACGTTGTCGCCGAGATTCGGACCGTCTTGGTAGCCGCCCAGGTTGGCCATATCCATGGAATAGAGGATCCCCTCCTTGCCGACTCCCAACAAGACGTTGGGCTCCTCGGGCGAACCCATACTCGATGGCAACGCCACCGGACCCCCGGAACCGAAATCGAGGTCCCCGGAGTTGAGCGCCGCGGCGTTCTGTGGAATAAACCAGTCGACGGGGGTGAGGATGCCCGAGGACGTGCTGAGCTCCACGACCGCTTCACCGAAATAGGTGATGGTCCCGCTGCCCGGACCCGGCGACGGCAGTGAGCTGTTGGACCAACCATTGCCGGTGATCACGTAGATGTCGCCCTGGGAATCGACCACCGGCGCGGCACCCGACTGCCAGATGCCGCCACCGTCGACGCCCTGGGTCTCGGACGCCCACAACGTGGTCACTGTTCCCGACGTGGCGTTGACGCCGATGACCCAACCGGCGTAGGTGCCCGTGGGCGGGATGAAATCGCACTGGGCGCTGAAGGCGGCGTAGACCACGCCGTTCACCAGCACCAATCCGGGCCGCTGGGTCTCGTAGGGCGCGTTGAAGCTAGTTCCCGAGTCGTTGTTGGCGTTGCCCTGGATGAGTACACCCCCCGAGGGCCAGAAGGACGGCGTCGACCCGCTGGCGACGTCGACCGCCTCCATCCAGTACTGCGTCGCCCCACCAGCGCCGCTCGCCCTCGCGGCGACGAAGTACGCGACCCCCGTCGAGGGATCGATCACTGGCGTGCCGGTGATCCCGATCGACGGACCGATGTCGCCGCACGCGGTAGTCGTGTTGCCCGACACCTGGTCAGTCGGTGTCGCGGTGGGTGTGAAGGAGTCGGTCCAGATCGGTGCACCCGTGGTGGCGTTTCGACCGTAGGCGTACCCGTTCTCGGTCACCGCGAGGACGACGCCATTACTGACGAGAGGTTGGGCGTAGATCATGCCGCTCAGCGATTGGTCGAAACGCTGGCCGAAGGTACCACCGGCCACCGACGAGGGCGTGAGCAACGGCTGATTAGGGTACCAACTAGTGGAGGAATCGTCGTTGCCGATCCGGTAGGAATCAGCCGTCGCGGGCGCGGTGCTCAGCACCGCACTGAGTGCCAGCATCAACGTCGACGTCGCGACGGCGAGTCGACCAAGACGACGACGCACTCTCACGGCCGTGACGGCGGCCCGTGGGGAGTTCGTGCATCCCCGCGAGCGATGAAACCTTTCATTTCGCGACTTTATTACTCATCGACTTCTCGACCGACGTGACGCGAGATCAACCTGTGGAATCACTCAGACCCCCCTTCGGTGCCTCAGCGGGCCTCATCGGCGAATCACGGCGTCGTGATGGTGCTGAGACGACACGCCACGGTCAGATCCAGCGACTCACCAGGGTGAGCTAGCAGCGCACCAATCCGGATTCGACCAGTTGACCGACCAATGACTCCAGGGACTCCGCCGCCGAACGCCAGGTGTAGCGCTGGGCGAGAAGGACGGCGGAATTGGACATGGCGCTGTTCACGTTGTCCCTCACCACCTCGTCCACGGCATCGGCCCACACGTCGGCGTCACGCTGTGCGATGAGTTGACCATTGGCGCCAGGTTCGATCAGCGTCAACAGACCGCCCACGGCGCTCGCGACCACGGGAGTGCCGCAGGCAGACGATTCGAGCGCGACGAGTCCGAAACTCTCCGAGCGCGACGGTACCAACGTCACGTCGGCGGCACGCATCCACGTCGAGAGCAACTGGTGGCTCTGGGGGGCCACGAAACTGACGTGCTCGATCACGCCCGCCTCGATCACCCGAGAATGCAGCCGGGCCAGCGTCGCGCCGCCCTCGGGACCCGAGGGGCCACCGACGATCGCCAAGCTGGCGTCGCGGCCGCGCCGGCGCATGGTGATGAGCGTTTCGAGGGCGAGTTCGACGCCCTTGAGCGCCTGGAGGCGACCGACGAAGAGCAACAACGTGTCGTTCTCGTCGCGACCGAGAGCTTGACGCGCGGCTCGTTGGTCGCCAGGTGCGAAGAAGGCGTGCTGCACGCCCAGGGGCACCACGTGCACCCTCTGCGGATCAGCGTTGTAGTAGTCGACGAATTGCGCGGCCTCGACGTCGCAACTGGCCAGTACCGCGTCGGCGCAAGCGAAGATCGCCGCCTCTTGGTGGGCCCGGTCCTCGCTCTCGCCCTCGAAGTGATCCGCCTTCACGCGTTCGAGAGTGTGGAAGGTCATGATGAGCGGAATGTTCAGATCATGCTTCAATTGGTGGCCCGCGAGTCCGCTCAGCCAATAATTGGCGTGCAGCGCGTCGGGCACGCCGTGACGTGCGAAGTACCGCGCGACCTGACCGGTATAGACCGCGACGTGATCGCCCAGTTCGCTGCGCTCGAGGGAACGCACCGGTCCCGCCGTCACGTGGTGCACGCGAAAACCGGGCTCCACCAGTTGGATCGTCGGCAATGACTCCGCGTCGCGTCGGGTGAAAACGTCGACCTCATGACCTTGTCGCGCGAGGGCGCTCGCCAGTTCTCGCACGTAGACGTTCATGCCTCCGCCGTCGCCGGTACCCGGCTGGGCCAGGGGCGACGTGTGATACGAGAGGACAGCGAGGCGAGCCACGTCACGAGCCTATAGGTCAATTCCCGATGTAACTACTCAGGATTTGGCGACTTTTGCGGCGCGCCGATCACCAAGTACCGCACGAGGGAACGATGCACCAGTCCGAAGTCGCGTGAATCAGTGCTCGCACGCTCGTTATCCCCTCGCAGATCGAGCAATGCGCCCTGGCGCGCCACGCAGCGCTTGAGCAACCACCGCGAGGTGTCGCGTGGATCGCGCACCACGACCACATCGCCCACGCGCACCCCGCGCCACTGGCGTACCGCCGTCAGGACCTCGCCGGGAACGTAGGTGGGCAGCATCGAGTGTCCCTCGACGCGAATACGACGGATAAGGGACTCCACGAACCGGGCCACGTCCGTGAACGCTAGACGACGCTTCTGACTAACCTGACCACATGAGAAATGGTCGCCCGACCCCGTCTATCGAAAGGTGAAGCCATGACGCTTCTTTCCCGCATCAACAATCTGTTGGACTCAACCAGCACCGCGTTGAAGGTCTCGGCGCACTGCGACCTGCCCTGCGGTGTGTACGACCCCGCCCAAGCCCGGCTCGAAGCGCAGTCGGTGAAGGCTTGCATGGAGAAGTACAACGCGTCCGACGACGCCGACTTCAAGGTTCGCGCGACGTTCATCAAGGAAGAGCGCAGCGACCTCGTCAAGCACCACCTGTGGGTCCTGTGGACGGACTACTTCAAGCCGGCGCACCTCGAGGCGCACCCGAACCTGCACGAACTCTTCTGGACGGCCACCAAGACCGCCGGTGAGGCGAAGAAGACCAACGACGTCGCCGTGGCCGACAAGCTCCTCGGCGAAATCGACGCCATTGCCGATATCTTCTGGGAGACCAAGAAGTAGTTCTGCCCACCCCGCAACAAAGACCCCGGTGGCGATGGCCACCGGGGTCTTTCGCGTAGAGGCCCCTAGTCAGAATCGAGCGCCCCACAGACAATTCACGCCGTTCTCTTAGCGAACTCTGTCAAAACATTGTCCCCTTCCTCAGCCGTCCTTCATGCTCCTCTCATACGCCCCGCGTTAGATGGTTGCGAGGAGGAAAGTTGGTGTGATCGACACGCCGACGAAAAACAAAATGAACATCTTGCTATTGAACATTCCCATTGCCATTGTCGCCGTTGCCATCGCGGTCGTCCCGTTGCTCATCGGGATGAAGCACCAATCTCGTGACAACGCTCACGACGTCGGCACGGCGCGCGTCGTTGACGTCACGGCCGACCATCGCGTTAAGGAGTACGAACACGCCGCATGACCCGTCGCTGCTTCGTCTCAGTTGCGAGCGAACCGCCGTCACCGCCAGCGCACCGCGCTAGCGGTGACGGCGCTCGACTTCCTACCCCAGTTCAGGGTGCGAAGGGCAATTGGCCAGGAGCGGCGTGGCGATGAGATCGGCCTCGGCGATGGGCGTCTGGCACACCTGGCAGGTCCGATACGTGCCGACGCGCAATCGCTCGAGCACGCGGTCGACGTCATTGAGGGTGGTCTCGATCGCGATGACGGACTCGTTGTTGAACTCGGGCATAGGTGCCACGATACTTCGGTCCTCTCAGGGCCGATTGAGCGAGACCTCTGTGTTCACCTCGTCGGGCAAACCGGTCCATCCGCTCATAGGACCAGTCTTTCTGATCAGGGGAGTAAGTGACTTACCTTTTTGGTCCTGCAAATGCCACGTTGTTGGCGGTTGCAGACCTAGCGTTGGATCGTCCGCTTGATGCGCGACGATGGTCGTCGAATGGTGAGCATCGTCACATGGTCGGCGAACGGCCGATGCCAGTGCGACGAAGGGAGTGAGCGATGCTGATCAACAAGTTGGGGACTGAGTCTGACGACGAGATCGTCGACCTGGGAAGTCGCCGACCACTTCCCGATCCGCATAACCGTGAGACGATGACCATGTTGTTACAAATGGCGTTGCGTCCCGTTCCTCGGTCTGAGTTGCTGGCCACCGCCACCACACCCGACGCGACCGTCTCAGTTATTGAATCCCCGGTGGCGCCCCTCGAACAGTCCTCCCAGACGGACGTCGCCTAACTTCGCTCGCAGGATCGAAGATCTTCGGTTCTTGCGCGAACCCACACCGGACCAGCATCCTGGGCGACGCAGGCCCGTGGCGCGGCGCTAGACCAGTGCTTTCGCACGTGTGTCAGGCTATTGACCCGACGGAGAGTTGTTGTTCCTCCGTCGTGAGAAGGGATTTTTGTGACGGCGCGTCTCGAACTCGGTCTGGACACATTCGGCGACGTCACCGACGACTCAGCCGCGACACCGTCCTCGTACGCGGCGACGATTCGCGAAGTAGTCGAACAAGGGGTCCTCGCCGACGAGCTTGGCGTCGACTTCTTCGGGGTGGGCGAACACCATCGCGACGACTTCGCCATCTCTTCGCCCGAGATGGTGTTGGCAACCATCGCGGGTCGAACTCGTCGCATCCGACTGGGATCGGCGGTAACGGTGATGAGTTCGGACGATCCCGTGCGGGTGTTCGAGAGATTCGCCACGCTCGACGCCCTCTCGAACGGCCGAGCCGAAGTGATCCTCGGTCGTGGCTCCTTCACCGAATCGTTTCCCCTCTTCGGCTTCGACCTCAACGACTACGAGATCCTCTTCGAGGAGAAGGTCGCATTGTTCGCCCAACTGCTCACCGAGCGTCCCGTCACCTGGCGTGGTACCACGCGCTCGGCGTTGACGGATCAGCGGGTCTATCCCACCACGGAATCGGGGCACCTCACCACGTGGATCGGCGTCGGGGGAAGTCCGCAATCGGTCGCGCGCGCCGCGCGCCTGCAGATGCCCCTGGTGATCGCGATCATCGGCGGTAGTCCCGCCCGGTTCAAGCCTTTCGTCGATCTCTATCACCGTTCACTCGATTCCCTGGGGGCGGTTCGGCTCCCGGTCGCCGTGCACTCACCGGGCTACATCGCCGACACCGACGAGCAGGCCAAGGAGGAGGTCTGGCCGTACATGAAACAGATGCGCGACCGCATCGGCGCCGAGCGTGGGTGGGGACCGATACAACGTGGCGACTTCGAACGCGACACGGGTCCCGAAGGCTCCTGGTACGTCGGTTCACCCGAGACGGTCGCGCGCAAGATCGCCACCACTGCGCGAACACTCGGCATCGCCCGATTCGACATGAAGTACAGCGCGGGGCGACTTCCCCATTCCCTCCTGATGCGCAGCATCGAACTCTACGGTCGCCGGGTGATCCCGTTAGTCCAGGACATGCTCGACTGACGATCCCTCGGACCGACGAGACCTCGACACCGCCACCATCACGACCGCAGAGTGATGCGACCACTCGCACGCAACCCTCGCTGATGTGCGGATCACGAAGGTGGTCCTGGTGCGACGCGAGGTGCGACGCGAGATGCGACGCGAGATCACCCGTATCCGAGTTTCTCCACCCATGATCGACAATGGGCCATTGGCCCCTGAACGGATAGCTATCGTTCGCGCGACAATGATGGAGAAGACAGAAATGGGTTCCGCGAACTCTACAGGCGGTCCACCGAGTTCGGAACCCTGGGACGCAAGGGGTGCACGGTGGTCATGGCGCAATTCACGCCCCCAGTGTGCGCCGCCTTCCGCGACCGAGGTATTTCGACGTGACCGTCATCGAGGTCAGCAACCTCACCAAGAAATTTGGGCGGTTCACCGCGGTCGACGACGTGAGTTTTCACGTCAACTCAGGCGAGATCTTCGGCCTGCTCGGCGAGAATGGAGCCGGCAAGACCACCACGATCGAGATGCTCGAGGGTTTCCAGCGGCCCGACGGGGGATCGATCAAGGTGCTGGACCACAATCCCCAGCACGCGCCACGTGAATGGCGCGACCGTATCGGTCTCGTCCTTCAGGAATCCGAATTCGATCCTCTGCATTCGGTTCGTGAAACCCTCCAGTTGTTCGCCAGTTTCTTCTCGCACCCTCGCGACGTCGACGAGACCCTCGACATGGTCGGCCTTGCCGACAAAGCGAACGAGCGGGTCGGACGACTGTCGGGTGGTCAGAAACGCCGCGTCGATGTCGCACTGGGCATCGTGGGTCGGCCTCAGTTGCTCTTCCTCGACGAACCGACGACCGGATTCGATCCGGTGGCGCGCCGCGAGTTTTGGCAAGTCATCGAGGGGCTTCGCGACAGCGGCACGTCGATGGTCCTCACCACCCACTACATGGAGGAAGCGGAACGGCTCTGCGACCGACTAGCCATCATGTCCAAGGGGCAGATCGTGGCCGAAGGGACGTCGGCGGCCTTGATCAGCGCCTTTGGAGCCACCACCGTTCGATTCGAATTGCCCTACGACGTCGACCTGTCGGCCCTGTGCACGTTGGCCGGTGCCCCCTTCGTTCTTCGCGACAACATCGTCACCGCCCTCTTGGGCGATGAACTCGAATCCGTACTCCTGCGACTCTTGAAGTGGACCAAGGCGACGGGCACCGTCCTGCACCGACTCGAAGTGGTGCGTCCGACACTCAATGACGTCTTCCTCGGAGCGACGAGGGGTGACGAATGAGATTCGTTCGGCTCAGTCTGTCTCTCGCGATGTACAACCTGAGGGCGTACCTGCGCAGCGCTCGCACGGTGGCGCTCGGCGTCATCATGCCCGTCGGGTTACTCGTCATCTTGAGTTGGGTCTTCGCGCATCAGGGCACCATCGCCGCGGCCGCCGGCTACCCCATCAGCGCGATCGCCTTCTACGCCGGAGGGTTGACCTCGTACGGATTGATGCTGGGAACCTTCACCGGCGTGATGGTCGCCGTGGTGAGCGCACGCGAGGCGGGCTGGCTCAAGAGGTTTCGGGCGTCGCCGATGCCGCCAGGTTCGTATCTCTCGGGCCAGATCGTCTTCAACGTCCTGATCTCCATGGGCCTGGTGATCGTGATGATGGCCATTGCGTCGTTGGTCTACGGTTTGCACCTGCGCTTCATCTCCCTAGTGGCGATGTTCTGCTACACGATGCTGGGCGTCTTCTGTTTCACCGCCGTGGCGCTCGCCATCACCCGACTGGTGACCACCCCGGAAATGGGATCATCAGTGGGACCCTTCGTCACCATCACGTTGAGCTTCACCAGTGGCGTCTTCCTGCCCCCGGACCTGATGCCCCACTGGCTGGTCAGTTTCTCCAACTATCTACCGCTCGAACCTCTGGCCCAATCGATGCAGACGGCGCTATCTGTCTCGTCGGGCACAGGAATCATGTTCCGTCCCTTCGTGGTGCTGGGAATCTGGGGCATCGTCGCCTTCGTGGTGGCCCGCTGGACGTTCACCTGGCAGCCCTTGAGAAGGTGACGGACCTTGTTTGTCACATTGTGGCGTCGTCGCACGTCAAGATGACGTGATCAAGAATACGAGCGACTTCGATATCGAGCGGCCGCGGCTGACGGCCCTGGCGACGCGAATACTCGGTTCCGCGGCGGACGCCGATGACGTGGTGCAAGAGGCCTGGCTGCGTTTCACGCGTGCCGACGGCATCGAGGTACTGTCGGCATGGCTCACCACGGTGGTGACTCGCCTGTGCCTGGACCTCCTGCGCCAGCGAAGGACACGACCAGTCACCGAGGACACGAACAACGTCGATTCGACCGCGACCGACCCGGAGGCCGACGCGTTGCTCGTCGAGCGAGTGGGCGACGCGGTGCAGGTCGTCCTCGACACTCTGGCACCCGCCGAGCGAGTGGCGCTCGTCATGCACGACGTGTTCGGTTTTCCCTTCGACGAGATCGGCGTGGCGATGGGACGTTCGAGTACCGCTGTTCGCCAACTCGCGAGTCGCGCGCGACACAAGGTGCAGGGCGGATCCCCCCGCGACGAAATGCGCACGGCCAGTGACGACAGCCGCCGAGTGGTCGCCGCGTTCCTGGCGGCCGCACGCGGTGGGGACGTCACTACTCTCATGTCGCTGCTCGCTCCCGACGCCGTCATCCGCGCCGACGCCGCCGCACAGTCAATGGGCGCCGAGTCGTCGTATGACGGCGCCGTCGCCGTCGCGACGCGTTTCAATGGCGCCAAGGGAGCCGTGGCGGCGATTGTCGACGGGGAACTCGGCGCGGCGTGGATCCAGGCCGGTATCGTCAAGGTCGCCTTCGTGTTCCACGTGGTGAGCGGTATCGTGTGCGAAATTGAACAAATTGCCGACCCCGAGGTCCTCAGCGTGATGGACATCCATCGAGTGCGAATGAGTCCACCGCCGCCCACCAACACCTGACGTGAATGATGTGATTGCGAGAGTCGGCCCAGTGAAAGGAATAGAATCATGAAGACAATGACGTGCCAGGATTTAGGTGGTCCGTGCGACTTCGCCCACCACGGCGCTAGCGCCGACGAGATCATCAAGTCCCAAGATCAACACCTCAAAGACATGGTCGCCAACGGCGACGCGTCGCACGAGCACGCGTTAGACGAGATGAAGGGCCGTTGGAAGAACCCCCTCAAAGGCATGGGGTGGTACAAGAAGACCAAGAAGGAATTCGCTGCCCTCCCCGAGAAATGATCGGTGAGTAGGAGCAGCCACGTCTGGTGCGTCCGAGGTCGATGACGCGACACGAATTGGCAATGATTCAAACAGTGCCGTCGCGCGCGTCCACTCGGTGAGCGGCCAGCAGGCCGAAGGCCGCCGCGACGAGTGCCGCGACTCCGCCGATGAGGAGTGGCGCGCGCACGCCGACCGCGTCGGCAATCGCACCGAGAATCGGCCCCCCGATCGGTGCGGTGCCGATCAGGAGAACAGTCTGTATCGCCAGGACTCGCCCGATCATGAGTGGCTCGGTCCGCAACTGAGCGATGGCGGTCGTGGCCGTCATGTAGGCGACGCTGGCGGCGCCGACCAGAGTCGCCACCACGTAAGCGAGGGCGATACTGGGGACGACGGAGAACAAGAGCATGGCCGCCCCGAGACCGGCGGCGCCGACGGCCACCGTGCGAATACTGACGGTAGAGCGCCGCGCGACGAGCAGCGCCCCGACGAGGCCCCCCACGCTGAAGGACGAGTAGACCAGGGTGTAGGTGCCGTCGCCGCCGTGTAGTCCCTTCTCGACGAAGAGCGGGAAGACGACCGCGAAGTTGTAGCTCAGGGTGCCGACCACCAAGAGCATCACGTAAGTGATCCAAAGGTCCGGCACGCCAAAGATGTACTTGAGACCAGCCCGGACCTGTCCGGCCGCGCGATGCGTCACCGGCAGGCGCAACAGTTCGCCCGCGCGCATCATGGCCAGTGCGGAGATGACGGCCACGTAGGAGACGGCGTCGATCGTGAAGCACCACCCGAAGCCGACCGTCACGATAAGGAGACCGGCGAGGGCTGGTCCCGCGATGCGAGCCATGCTGTTCATGGCGCTGTAGAGGGTCACGGCATTGGCAATGTCATCCTTGGGCACCATCTCGTTGACGAACGTCCGTCGCACCGGGTTGTCCAACGCCAACAAGGAACCTCCGGCGAGGGCGATGCCGTAGAACGCGGGGAGCGGTGCGTTGTGCATGAACGCCAGCGCTGCGAGTGCGATCGACTCGCCCATCTCGAGCGTCTGGGTGAGGTAGAGAAGATTGCGCTTATTGGTGCGATCGACGAGCACGCCGGCCCACGCCGACAACAACAGGATCGGGCCGTACTGACACGCCACCAACAGACCGACGGCAACCCCACTACCCGTACGGTGCAGGATGAGGAGGGTCAGGGCAATATTCGTTAGCCAATTGCCGGTCTGGGAGATCGTCTGGCCGATGAAGAAGAGGCGGAAGTTACGCCACCGGAGCGACGACAGAGTCCGCCGCACGAATCCTCGTTCCTCGCCCAGACTATCGACCACCGCAGAGGGCTCCTTCGACGCACCGATCGCCAGGTCCCTTGACCGTTGGGGCAACTCTTTTGGCGTCGTCTGCGACCAATGCGTGACCCGTGCGTTGGCCGATCAACGTTCGTAGATTCCGGTCAACCGGCCCCGTGACACGACGGGCACGTTGATCGAAGCGAGAAGGGTGCGTGGTCGTGCTCGATCAATTTTGGATTCGCCAAGGGTGCTGATTGGCTCACCCGCGAGAGCGAAGAACTGGAAGCTGTAACGATGCGGTCCGTGGCCCTTGAGCGGATCGGGACCCTGATAGCCCCGACTGATGGTGGATCGCAGGATTCGCACTCCGCGAGCGGGTTCGCGCGCCGAGAGCGCTCCTGGCGGCAAGTGCTGTGGTGAGTCGAGCTGAGACGGATCGATGAGTACCAAACAGTGAACGGCGGGCGTGGCGATCGGACCGTCAAGGTCTTCGACCACGAGTAGTAGTTCGGTCGTCTCCGGTGGTGGCGGACTCCAGGTGAGATCAGGTGAGAGGTTCTTGCCGCCGATCCGCTTTCGAGTGTGCTCGAGTGCGATGACTCCCCCCTCTTCGATACCGCTGCTCGTCACCGTCAGCAAGGGTGGTCCCTGGAGGTTCGCGAAGTTCCACGCCGATTGGGAGTCTCTCGCCCGTCGATTCCTAAAAAGCGTGCCCAGGACTGTCACGTCGTCTCCCTCAGCATGTCAATAATCACGGCGGTCGTAGTGGTCTCTCCGAGCTTGGGAAATATTCGCTCGATGCTGTTCGCGTGGGCCGCGGAGTCAGTGTCGGTCACGGCGTCGGTGGCCACGACCACGTGGTAGCCGTAGTCGTAGGCGGATCGGGCCGTGGACTCGTCGCCGGAAGTGGTCGAGATGCCGGTCAATACCACCCGCGTGACTCCAAGCCCTCGTAATTGAGCGTCCAATCCCGTGTCGTGAAACGCGCTTCGTCGCCGCTTCGTGACGAGGTGATCGCTCGGTTGCAAGTGGAGTTCGTCCACCAGGTCGGCCCAGTCAGGGGAATTGCCGATCCTGAGCGGGCGGGTCCGCTCCGTTCTTCCAGGAGCCCCCTCCGTCACGTTGACTAACACGACGGGAAGGGAGCGGCGGCGAAACGCCGTGGCCAGATCGGCAGACCGCTGGACGACATCGGCGGTGGGATGGGCCGTCAACATGTCGACGACACCCTTTTGTAGGTCGATCACGATGAGTGCGGTCTTGGGATCCAAGGTCGTCAGTGTCACTGTTCTTCTCCCCTCCCTTCGTATCTCTTCAGATCGATACCGCATTCACCACGACGTCGTAGTGATTCGGCCACCTCACGCCGCAAGCGGACGTCCACGTCTTTGACCATCGCGATCACAGGCTTTGCGCTAGTCGCTCGATCAACGGTGCCGCGACCATCAACTGTCGACGTTCCGCGGCGCTGAAACCCGCCCTTAGCGCCTTCGCCAGTTGCTCGGCGCGCCCGTTGTGCTTGTCGCTCAGTAACCGCGTGCCCGACTTGGTGATTGATAGGACGGAACGCCGACGGTCGCTCGGATGGGGATGACGCGCAACGAGGCCACGCGCCTCGAGCGCGCTCAATGTCGTTCCCATTGACTGCACGCTGATCTGTTCAGCCTTGGCCAACTCGGTCACTGAGGTCGGACCACCCCGGTCTAACCGCTTGAGGGCCGATGCTTCGGGCAACCTCAGCCCGCCATCGACCGTCATCTGGCGCAATTGTCGCACGCACAGTCCGATGCTCAACTGAAGAGCCGCCGCAACGTCATTGACACTGGGATCCTGGGGCATTTACCAAGTCTAGCCTTACTAAATGAACTTAGCAAGGTGAAACTTGGTATCTCGACGACCCGAGCGTGATCGATCCCACGGGCCACCGACAAATGGTTCGTTACGTCAGACCTTGCTGGAATAGGAACGAACGGCGAGTGGAATGAAGATAGCGGCGACGATGGCGCACCCCAACAACGCCCAACCGACCTGAGCGGTGACGACGCCGTCATTCATCAGATCACGCAATGCCGACACGACGTGCGAGATCGGATTGATCCGCGTGACCGCCTGGAGCCATCCCGGGAGGGTGTTGGCAGGGACGAAGGCGTTGGATAGGAACGCGAGCGGGAACATCAACATCATGGACAAACCTTGGACGGCGCCGGCGCTCCTTGCCTTCGTCCCGATCCACAAGAAGATCCAGGCGATTGACCAGCCGGTGATGACGGCGAGTACGACGCCACCGAGCACACCGAAGACGCCACCACCTGGGCGATATCCCATGACGGCACCGACAATCAGGGTAACGGCGGCGGCAATGGCGTAGCGAGCCAGGTCGGCCAGCATCGGCCCGGCGAGTGGAGCGATCCGAGCGATGGGTAGAGAGAGAAAGCGATTGAAGACGCCCTTGTCCATGTCCTCGCGGAGCTGAATGCCGGCACCGACGCACGCGGTAATGGTGGTCATGGCGATGATTCCCGGGATGAGGGTCGGCAAATAGCGTGTGATACTGCCCGAGACGGCACCGCCGAACATGAGCCCGAACATCACGGTGAACAGGACCGGCATCGCTGTGACGTCAACCAACTGTTCGGGATTGCGCCTCATCTTTACCAGAGCGCGCCACGCCAGCGTCGTAATCTGGCTGATCGCCTCGCGCACCGGCACTGACTCATTGATGGTCCGCTCGACCGGGTGTGAGATTCCAGTTGCTTTGGTGATGACGTCGCTCATTGGTTGCTCTCCTCGGGCTCGGGAATGATGGATCCACTGTTATGTCCGGTCAGGGCCAAGAACACGTCGTCCAGACTCGGTTGGTCCACCGTGACGCTCGAGATGTCGATGTGGTGTTGCCGCAGCGCGACGAGAATGTCAGCGGCCTGGTTGGCGTCGTTCAGCGTGACGCTGAAACCTGAGCCGGCGACTGGAACAACTGGGGTGTCACCCGTCAGGCTCGCCGCCAGTGTGACCGCCGCCGCGGTGTCGCTAGGGTCTCTCATGTGGACGCGCAGACTCGATGTCCCGATCTGGGTCTTGAGTTGGCTGGGGGTGCCTTCGGCCACCTTGCGACCACGATCGATGACGGCGACGCGTCCAGCGAGGGCGTCGGCTTCATCAAGATATTGCGTCGTCAACAAGATGGTCGATCCCTCGCTGACCAGGTCGCGAATCGTGTCCCACATCTGGCTGCGATTGCGAGGATCGAGACCTGTCGTGGGCTCGTCGAGAAAGAGCAGGGCCGGCCTGGTGATCAAGCTGGCCGCGAGATCGAGGCGGCGGCGCATGCCGCCGGAGAATTGAGCGATAGGACGGTTGGCGGCTTCCGTGAGGTCGAACTTCGCGAGCAAGTCGTCAGCCGTGACCCGTGCCTTCTTCGACGACAATCCTTGTAGACGACCGAACATCCAGAGGTTCTCTCGTCCCGTCAGGTTCTCGTCCACCGAGGCGAATTGACCAGTGACCCTGATCAATTGCCGTACCGAGTGGCTCTGACTTCGAACGTCGTAACCGAAGATCCGCGCCTCGCCGTCACCAATCGGCAGCAACGTCGCCAGCATGTTCAGTACCGTCGTCTTGCCGGCACCGTTCGGCCCGAGCACTCCAAAGATCTCTCCTTCCATCACAGTGAGATCGATGGCGTCCACAGCACGATTCGAGCCGAACGACTTGCTCAAACCGCGAGCCATCACGGCTGGAACGTCCGCAGACGGGCTGGCCATCGTCCGGCGAATATCTGTCAGACCTTCGGTTGTCATGGTCACCTCATAATTAGAGTTACTCTAAGTTTAGCACAACTCAAAAATTTCACTTACACTGGATTCCATGGGTGGGAGCAACGACTTCGATGTGAATACAATCCTTGAAGCTTTCAACGAGGTCCGCAGCGCAGAGATCACAGACCCGAGCGAAGGCCTTCGAAAGCGCAAGAAACGACAGCTCCGCCAAAAGATCTCCGATACCGCGACAGCGATGTTTCTGGTTCACGGATTCGACCAGGTCACCGTCGCCCAAATTGCGGAGGCGTGCGAAGTCTCCGAACAGACCCTGTTCAATTACTTCACGACGAAGGAGTCGATGCTGTTCGATCGTTCCGAGCCCATGATCGCAACCGTGGCCGACGCCGTGAGACAACCTGGCAGCGGATCACTATTTGATGCCGTCGTTCACGCGGTCACTTCTGAGATTCACCCCGCTCGCTGGGATACGTTGCACGATGCAGAACAGCTTCGTTTTACTCGGCTCTTCTGCGAAGTCGTCGTTAATTCGCCAACACTTGTCGCGGCACAATTCGCTGATCTGCAGCGCTTCATCGATCAGGTATCCATCGCACTTGCGCAACGAATCAACGCGGAAAGTATCGATCCCGAGGTGCAGCTCGCCACTTTTGTCATTGCTGGCCTCGTTGGCGTGCGAGTGCGGTCGGCGTTCCACCATGTCAAGCATGCGACGACCTTCGCAACTCTCAACAAACTCATCCACAGCGACTTTGTCAAGGCGGCTCAGATCGCGGAGCCGTCGCTCGCCGCATTCGACGATCTTCGCAAGAACCGGCACCAAATCCAAGCTGCCCGCGCGACTGCACCAGGCAAGCAACCGGTCAAGGGACGCAAGTCGACGGCGTGACGCTCGTGGCGCCAAAGGCTGTTCTCGCCCCCAAATGGGTGCCAGCAATGTGTGTTGCCCAATTCGATTGTTGACGAGAGCTCAAACCAATTGGAGAATATGGCAATTCGGCTGCACTAACGTGTGGAGTCCGGAGTTTGAGCATCTTGAATGTGATTCTCCATTTACGGGCCGCTAGCTCATCGGGAAGAGCAGGAGACTTTTAATCTCAAGGTGCCGGGATCGAGACCCGGGCGGCCCACTAAATCCCTGGTCAGGGGCTCCGAATAACTATTGGCTACATCATTTGTAGCCAATTTTGTAGCCAAACCGTTGGACGGTTGCGTATTCGCACGGACGTCGTCCTCAAAAAGCACCGTCCTCATCGCTTCGGCAGCCTTGGCTCGAGAACTGGGCATGAGGTGCCCGTAGACGTCTTTAGTGACCCGAATCGAGGCGTGTCCGAGCTGCTCGGCCACCACCTCGAGGGGAACTTCCTGGGCGATGAGTAGCGAGGCGCACGAGTGCCGTAGTTCGTGGATTGACCAGTGTCCTAGTCCCGCTTCCTTGCAAAATTTGGGCACTGACTTCCCGAACCCATCGGGGTTAAGCGGTGTCCCCACCGACGTAGTGAAGATTAGATCGTTGGCGTTGTTCCACCGCGGCCCGCGAATGAGTTCTTCGGCCTGTTGGCGAACCCGACGTTGCTCCAGCAGCTCCATCAGCGGAGGCGACAAATGCAGCCGCCGTCGACTGCCGACGGTCTTGAGATCGCTCAAGTGGATACCGTCTCGATCGTCGACCAATTGGCGACGAATGTTCAAGACCACGGTGTCTTCGCAGGCCTCCACATCGTCCCACGTCAACCCCAGAACCTCCCCACGACGAAGACCTAACGCGAGTGTTAATACGTATGCAGCCTCGAGCCGATGATCCTTCACCGCCGTCAAGAACACCTTCGCTTGTTCAGATGTGAAACTTCGACCTTCCCGTTGATCCATCTTCACCCCTTCGGCGATGGCCGCAGAATTGCGAGCCAAGATGCCGTCCTGCTCCGCCATGCGCAAAGCCCGGCGTAAAGTCGCGCGGGCCATTCTTCGTGTGGAGGGTGAGTAGTTCTTCGCCTCAAGATCCTGAAGCATCCGAGCGACGTCCGAAGGAGTGAGCTTGGCGAGTCGAATCTTGCCGAGGGAAGGATTGATATAGGCGCGAACTACGTGTGCGTAGAGCATCTCGGTGCGAACAGTGATGGTGCCAGGAATTCTTGTCGTGAGCCATTGTTCGAGGTACGCCTCGACGGTCAGGCGCTCCGACACCGGGCTGATGCCTTGGGCAATCACGGGCTGCAATGCCATCATCTTCTTCACGACATCGCCACGCGTTCGACCGTTTACGACCTTGCGAGACCGCTTTCCGCCCACCCAGCCAAGATCAATGGCCCCGACCCACACTCCGTCATCACGCTTGTAAATCGAGCCCTCGCCTTTACCTCTTCGTCCTGCCACAACTCCTCCTTGAAACTGACTAGCTCGAATTCGACTTGAAGCTGACTGCCTAATCGGCCAACTCGAGATTCGAGACGAACTTCTCGAGATCGGTCCTTCTCACCCGTCGCGACGCCCCAATCTTTACCGACGGGAGTTCTCCGGCGTACAACAATTCGTAGACCTTCGTCCGACTCAAACTCAATATCTTCGCGACTTCGACAACGGTGAAAAGAAGTTGCCCTTGAAACACCAACGGTCGGTCAAGTTCGTAGAAATCGACCAGATTTCCACATAATTCACCCTCCGAATCTTGAAGCGACTGATTCACTTCGTCCAGCAACCCAATCGATTCATAGGGCAGCCTCGCCAGCGACTGTTGGTGAGTGGCGTTGATTGTCGGTTGCGTCATCAGGATCCTCCAGAGGTGACAGTTGAGGCGTAGGGGAA
>Ga0182030_10003153_pt1 | contig 35173 bp, 26 predicted proteins | sample 812S3MmetaG_FD_121299 | JGI IMG/M metagenome (GOLD analysis project Ga0182030, IMG submission 121299) | Permafrost microbial communities from Stordalen Mire, Sweden - 812S3M metaG (Illumina Assembly) | ecosystem: Environmental > Terrestrial > Soil > Wetlands > Permafrost | place: Sweden...
ATGAGGGCCGCAATCGAGCATGTGGTTGAAATAGATGGATTCTTCGAGGCCCCTGTGGACTGGGAACAGCGTGTATTTGTCAAACTTGCAATTGGCAATGTGACACGAGAGGCAAGCATCGGGCTGGTATTGACGGGTGTGATGATTCTCGTATTTCTTGGCAGTCCGCGTGCCACGATTGCTGTGTTACTGTCTGTACCGCTCTCTATGCTGATCTGCTTACTGGTCTCTGATTACACGGGCGGGTCTATTAATACAATGCTTCTGGGTGGCCTTGCACTGGTATTCTCGCGTCTCATCGATAACGGCGTGATTGTGCTTGAGAACATATTCCGGCACATGGAGATGGGGGAATCTCCGAGTGTTGCTGCGGAAAGAGGTGGGAGCGAAGTATCGATGGCAGTATTAGCCGCCACATTTACCACCGCAATCGTGTTTTTTCCGGTAACATTTTTCAGCGGAGTCAGTAAGTATATCTTTACTCCGTTGGCGCTCGGCGTGGTGGTGTCGATCTTCGCATCGTATTTCTTTGCAATGACAGTAGTACCGCTCTACTGCGCCAAATTCATTCGCCTGAGGGACGAAGGGGAGCACAATGAAGAACCAAGTCAGGGCATCATGGCTCGGTTGGAGAGAAGCTTCAACAACAAGTATGAGCGTATGCTCATCTGGTACGAGGGTCTTGCCATGCGGGCCATGCGGCGGCCCGGCTTTACCGCGACAGTGATATTGGGCGGAGTGGCCGTGGTGCTGGTTGCAACCACTCCTTTCCTGGGACGTGCATACTTTCCCCGAACTGACCCAGGTCAATTCGTCATCAATGTGCGGATGCCAAGTGGCACACGACTGGAATCCAGTAACGACTATATCGCCAAAGTTGAGACGGCTATTCGCAGCGTGGTCAAACCAACCGACCTGGATATGATCGTTTCCAATATCGGCGTTTATCCCGACCTCTCTGCGATCTATACCACCAACGCCTCCATGGATACGGCTTTTGTGCAGGTGAGCCTGCAAGAAGGGCACAAACTCGGCAGCTACGAGTATATGCAGCGCGTACGCGAAAAGCTTTCTCGCGAGATGCCTGAACTTACCGCATACTATCAGGCTGGCGGATTAGTTGATAGTGTAATTAACCAGGGACTACCCGCTCCAATCGATATCCAGATCAGTTCCATGGATATGCATGGAGCCTACGCACTGGCGAATACACTCTCACAGAAAATCAAAACCATGCCGAATGTGAGTGGCGTGTACATTCCTCAAGATTTGGACTACCCAGGGATTGCGCTGAACATCGATCGTGAGAAGGCGAGCCTGATCGGCCTATCCGCAAAGGACGTGGTGCAGAACGTGATTACTGCTATGACCTCTGATGGGATGGTTGCCCCAAGTTATTGGATCGACCCAAAGACCGGTAACAATTACATGGTGACGGTCCAATACGCGAATAGCTTGCTCAACAATATGTCGATGGAAGACTTTGAGAGTATTCCCTTGCGCGGGATTCAGCCTACCGGCTACAGCCCGATGCAGCAGGCCCACGGTGCGTCCAGCGACGCGCGCGCATTCTGGAAGGGCGACCACACCGCAGGGTATACGCCGCTCAGTTCTGTTGCCGATATTACGATGATCAATACGCCCACAGAGGTAGACCATTACCAGATTCGCCGCGTAATCGATATTTATGTCTCCACAAAGACAGAGGCGCTACAGGGGGTTGGAAGCGATGTCAACAAGCTTCTGACCAACACCAGGACCGACAAGAATACTGTGCTTAATCTCCGCGGCGCAGTAGTCAGCATGAACCGGTCGTTCGAGGAATTTGGAATCGGCCTCATTGTTGCGGTGCTAATGGTTTACCTGATCCTGATGACCCAATTCACCTCATTTGTCGATCCGTTCATCATTCTCATGGCTATTCCGCCTGGACTAGCGGGAGTGGCCATGATCCTTCTGGTAACAGGTAGCACGCTGAACATCATGTCGTTGATGGGTGTGATCATGATGACCGGCATCGTGGTCTCGAACAGCATTCTAATCGTAGAATTTGCCGGCACATTGCACAAACAGGGACTGCCACTGTTGGAAGCGGTTGTCCAGTCGTGCAAGATACGGCTGCGGCCAATTCTGATGACCTCGCTGGCGACATTGCTTGGCATGATTCCGATGGCACTCGGTAGGGAAGCTGGCAGTGAGCAATATGCACCGTTGGCACGTGCGGTCATCGGCGGCCTTGCAGTTTCGGTAGTCGTCACTGTGTTTCTGGTTCCTGCTGTTTACCTGATCGTTCACGGCAGGCATGACAAGAAGTCTGCGCTGGCCGGGGAGGCATAAGTAGAATGAAACGACTGAAGACTCAAAGACCCTTTGTTGTGTTATTTTTTGCGTTTGTAATTCTCAGCGCCAGTTCTCTTTTTGGACAGACGACAAACGCGAAGCCATCGTTACCAGATGCACCCCAAGAAGCACTCGTGGTGCTCGCACAACAAGAGGTACCGCCGATGCAGCAGAGAATTGGCGATATCCATGCGGCGCAGGCCGATGGCGCTGCGTTTAGCCAACACCCGCGCCTGACACAGTCCGATGCGGAACAGCTTGCGATCAAGAACAACCCTCGGGTCAGTGTAGCTCGACTGCTCGCACAGGCACAGCATCAGGTTGTTCGTGAAACCAGATCTGCGGAGTTGCCAACAGCAACAGCCAACATTACCGCAGAGGATGCGGAAGATGCAAGCCGCATCTCCGCAGGTTCGCTCACTGCCTCGCGCCTCTTTGAGCACGCAGGAGCCGGAGGGGGATTTACTCAACTGATTACCGACTTTGGAAAGACCAGCAATCTTGTAGCCTCTTCGAAACTTCAGGAGAAAGCACAGAATGCGAATGCGCTTGCCTCAATCGAAGATATAGTTCTCACGGCAGATCAAGCGTTCTTCAACGCACTTCAGGCTCAGGCTTTGCTTAAAGTGGCACAACAAAATGTCAGCACACGGCAGACTACGGAGACACAAGTCAGTGAGTTGACGAAGAACAAGCTCAAATCAACTCTCGACCTGAGTTTTGCAGATGTCAACTTGTCGCAAGCCAAACTATTGCTGCTCGACGCTGAAAGCAATGTTGACTCAACAATGGCCACACTAGATTCAGTCTTGGGACTTGATCATCAAGTAACCTACAACTTGGTCGATAGTGAGGAAGCCTTGCAAGCGCCTCCAACTGACGCGGATCAACTCCTGCATCTAGCGTTGCAACAGCGGCCTGATTTGCAGGCCTTGGCCTATAGCCAGCAAGCAGCTGTCAAGTTTAGCCATGCGCAGCGCGATCAGATGCTGCCCAGCATCAGCGCTGCAGGGACTGTGGGCAGCGTCCCCATACGTCCAGCCGCGTACTACCTTACGAATTGGTGGGGCGGCATCGGCGTGAACATGAATATTCCGATCTTCAATGGTTTCCTCTACTCGGCTCAGGCAAAGGAAGCATCCATCCGCGCTCAGGCTGCTTGTGAACAAAGCCGCGATTTGCGTGACAGGGTTGTCCGGGATGTTCGCACCGCATGGCTTGCTGCCAATACAGCGTTTCAGCGCGTCTCGGTCTCAGGCGAACTTCTTAGGGAAACGAACCTCGCACTGTCACTGGCGCAAACACGTTATCAATTGGGACTCAGTTCGATTGTGGAACTGAGTCAGGCGCAGTATCAGCAGACAGATGCTGCAATCAGCAACACAAATGCGCAGTACCAATACCGGTTGGCGCTCGCTACGCTGAACTATCAGACAGGAGCAAATCCATGATTGACGTGACTGCTGACTTCTATTTGAGCTGCGGATACATCCTCGCTGGCGTGGCGATGCCAGTAATGCTAGAGGTCCTCGCCGGTTCTCTTTTCGGGATACTGTTGCTCATTGCAGGCCCGGTTTGCAGAGTCAGCTTCTCGGCGGGGAGATAGCCATGATGTCTGAAATCGATGACAGGGCAGTTCTGAATCTGAATTCGGTTGTGTATGCGACTGATTTCTCTTCATGTTCCCAGAATGCCGGGTTCTACGCCGCGCGAATGGCTGCCTTCTTCTCGGCGAAGCTTTTAGTTGCTCACGCATTCACGCTTTCTCAAGCCGCATTGGAGGTTGAGATAGGCAACCGAAAAGTCAGTCAGCAGAGAGTCGATCTAAATAGTCTCGTGTCGAAGGAGGCACATCTTCTCGGAACGGATTCGTCGAAAGCCATTCCTCTTCTTCTGGAGGGCAATCCCAAATATGCCATTACACAACTTGCTGACAGCAATGAGCCTTCCATGATCGTCTTAGGGACGCATGGCAGGACCAGATTGGAGCGGGGAATCATTGGCTCTGTCGCAGAAAAGATTTTGCGCTCCACTGGTTGGCCAGCGCTTACTGTTGGCCCGCACGTTCCAGCATTGACCTCAAAGAATTTTCTATTTAAAAAGATTCTCTTTGCTACTGACTTCACCTCAGAGGCTGCCATCGCAGCGGCGTTCGTTGTGAACTTTGCAGAGGCATTCGGATCTGGAATCGATGTTCTCAATGTGGTTGAGGACGACGCAATGGATGACCCCGCGCTATTGGCCGATGTTCGGAGTCGGTACTTTTCCGTTGTCGATGGTTTAGTGCCGCATCATGCTCGTGCGTTTTGCGATCCGAAGACTTTTGTGGCAATTGGTGACGCACATGATCGCATCATTGAGCACATCAGGGACAAATCAATTGACTTGTTGGTGCTAAGTATTCGGAATGCTTCGCATCTCAGAATGGAAATGAGGACGTCTGGGGTCTTTCAGATCATAGTGGATGCGGAATGCCCTGTACTGACTATTAGAAGGTAAGATTGCGACCGCATTGCAGTAGGCACAGATGGGACAAAGAAGGAAAATTGCAATCATCGAGTATAACGACACATCGAGAACGCTGCTTGTTGCGTTGTTCTGTGGCGTATGTGCGGTCCTGCAACAGCGATCATGGCCTATCGGATCGTGCCCGCGTCCTTGGTTGGCCACAGCACGAAGACAGCTTTTCCGTAGATGAGGGAACGATCGACCGTGCCAAACGAGCGGCTGTCGGAGGAGATGCAGCGATGGTCGCCCATCATGAAATAGCTGTCCGGTGGAACGATCATCTCGGCCATCGAGACATTGTCGCGATACTCCTCTGGGACATAGTCCTCTTTGAGAGGTTTGCCGTTGAGCCAGACTGTGCCATGGTCAATCCAAAGCCTGTCTCCGGGCAGCGCGATCACCCGTTTGATATAGCTCTTTTCTGGATTGCGTGGATAGTGAAAGACGACGATGTCTGCACGTTCAATGGCCGTGAAGCGATAGACAAATTTGTTGATGAAGAGACGGTCGCTGTCTTCAAGCCGAGGCAACATACTGGTGCCTTCTACTCGGACAGGCTGATAGAGAAAGGTGATAATCAGCACCGACGCAACCGAGGCAACCAGCAGATCGCGCAACCAGAGACCAACGCCTGCTGCTTGCGGCGGTGGCGCAGTTGCTGGCGTAGTTGGGCAGAGTTCCGTCGTAGTTGCGATTGTTTCGGGGAGCGAAGAATTTTGAGGTGCTGTTTCCATCTTCTACTAGATTACTCGATATCCAACCCTATCGAGAGAGCAGAATTGAATCCAGGCAAAAAATGGCTGTTCTTGAACTTATAGAAAGAAAACGGAGCATTCACCGTTGAACAGATGCAGAATCGAACAGAAACTCCATTCACGACATCAAGAAGGATGAAACCAACTCCCGCTCTTCTGCATCAGGCAGGTTTCTGGACATCTATTAGCCGTGTGTACAGCAAAAACTCTTTGTTACCCTCCATGCCAGTGATTGGCGATGGAATGGTTTCGACTACCTGCCAGCCCAGAGAACGCACACAATCAGCGACTTTGTTGATCGCCAACTGATGCGCCACCGGGTCACGCACGATACCTCCCTTGCCGACGTGCACCCGTCCAGCCTCGAACTGCGGCTTGACCAGAATTACCGCTTCAACAAGGTTGGGGGCAGCGGCAAAGACAGGCTCCAACAGCAGCGTCGCGGAGATGAAGGAGACATCCATCACTAGCAGAGTAAGCTCTTGACTTCCCTGCCCTGTCATCAAGCTTCCAGGCTCTAGCAGGCGAGCATTGGTACGCTCCAGCAGACGCACACGCTCATCGTTGCGCAGCTTCATTGCGATTTGGCCAAAGCCGGTATCAATCGCCGTCACCTGCGCAGCACCATGCTGCAACAGACAGTCCGTGAACCCTCCCGTCGATGCGCCAACGTCCAGACAGGCCCGGGCCACAACGGAAATCTTCCAATGATCGAGCGCGGCCGCCAGCTTCAGTCCGCCGCGACTCACATACGGAGGGTCTTGGCCGAGTATGCGAACCTCTGCATTGGCCGCGACAGTCGCACCAGGCTTATCGACCTTTTGCTGCTGCACCAGAACTCGTCCGGCAAGGATATAAGAACGAGCCCGCTCGCGGCTGGGAACAAGTCCTCTCTCTACAAGCAGAAGATCCACGCGGATTTTTGCTTCAGTTGCCATGATTCCCAGTCACTCTTCGCATCACACTTTCATCAAGTCGAAGAGGTCATCCCATAGCCCGGAATGACCTCTTTGTTTTCTACCAATCGACTGCGATTGCTGCTTAGGGCTGCGTCTGGCAGGCGACGAGCGTTGCCGCAACCGTCGTCCCTGGCAGATTGCATGGCTGACCACGACCGGGAACGCGACTGACATAGTTCATGTTGGCGCCGTTTGACCCATTCGGACTGCTCACACGAACATCCACCACATCGCCTTCTACCAGAACCGCCGTATCCACAATGTCCAGATCAGTACGCAGGATGGTGATATTGGGCTTGTCAGGCGAGGCCACATACACCTTGCCGTAGAGCGAATTCTGAATGGAAACCACAGTACGCGGGTGACCGATCACAGGCAGAGTCTTCTCGACCGTATGACTGATCAGGTTCACCACCGTCACGGTGCTATCAGCCTGGTTGGCCGCATAGGCTCGGCTGCCATCGGCCAGCACAGTAACACTGGCCGGATTGTTGCCTACCGGCATGGTGTACGTGGTGCCAAAGGTTGGACTGTCGTTCCCGAACACATCCAGACTAACGTCGATCATGCTGATCGTATTGCCGTCGTAGTTGGAGACCACAAGTTCGTTGGTGGCGGGATTGAACTCCGCATAGACAGGACCAGCAATGGTTCCCATCCCGCTTGTCCCATTGGGAGGATTTCCTGAACCAGGGTTTGCAGTATTCAATGCATTCACAGCAGTGGTTGAAAGCGGCAAAGAGGGATGGCAGGTGATCTGCTGGCCATTCTGATTCTGAAACGGCGTGCAGGAATCAAGCGTGTTGTTCAAACTATTGATCACAGTGATTGTGTCATCGCCGCGGTTCAGCACAAACAGACGCCGACCATCTGGACTTTGAACCGCATAGACCGGGCACTTGCCCAGCGGTATGCGAGCCGAAATCGTCAAACTGGTGCCCTCGATTGCGTCAGCCACACCGAGCGGGGCCGTTGTAGGCGAGGTATTGCAGGCCACGCCGGTCGGATCGGCAAAACCCTGACTGATGGCATAGTTGCGCTGACCAACGAGCTGACCAGAACCCATGATGGCAACGGGAGTAGCCGCAACTGGAATCGCCAGCTTGAAATCCGCCGGGATGTTGGACATGATATCGACGACATTCCCATCCAGGTCTGGTATCCATAGTCCCAACGTCAGCGAGTAAAGGCCAGCAGGCTGGAACCCCGTTGGCAAGGTGCTATAGGTAATGTTTTTGGCTTGCAAGTTGGTGATGGAAACCGGAAAGTTGGTCAGGGTGCCGTCGCTGTTGAGCGTATAACCGTATGACCCGGTCGGGTCGATAGTAAACGCCGTTGGTCCGGGACCGATGGGTGCCTGCGCCATGATTGTATCGCCGGAGTAGTCGATCATGGTGGCGATGCCCGGGGTTGTCGTGGATGGAGCCGAAACCACAACTGCATACGACGTCGGCTGGGGGGCGGGTCCATTTGTGTAGATGGGCGTTACTACGGGGCGATATTGGCTGCCGCAACCGGCAACCAGGGCAGCCGCTAGAAATGCCGCGCCAGTCTGAACCGACCGCGTGCGCGTCTGGCCAAAATTCATTCGAAAAAGCATCATTCAGTTCTTTCCTGCGTACCTAGTGATTGTAAATCAGGCGGCTGGGGATTAGACGCGAACAACGCATGGAGGGTATCGGCACCACTTGCTGTTATTCCGTGTGGCTTGATGACACGACAGTGCACTGAAGGGTTGCGGTCTCCCAAATCCCGGAATCGTTTTTGGAAGACCGCAGCATTTGCAGCCATACCTCAGTGACCAGCCACCTCGACAATCTTGCTGTCAGGCTCGCTCCAGGCTGCTGCGCCTTCGTGAGTCAGTTTGTGCTTGGCATCGTCCCAGTGCAATTTTGTGATTGAACCAGCACCGTTCTCATAGGCATAGGTCGTCCCGTCGTCAGAGAAGAGTGTAAAGCTAGCATCCGCGCCGGGATAGACCATGACCTTGGCAATGGCCTGCTTCTCATGGGTGCTCTCAACCGGCACTCCCAGCGGGATGATCGAACCGGCCCGAACAAACAGCGGAATCGTATCAATCGGCGCTTGCACGGTAATGGTCTGTCCGCCCTTCACGCGCTCGTTGGTCCAGTAGTTGTACCAATCAGTTCCGGCTGGCAGGTAGACCTGGCGGCTGGTTGCACCTTGTTCAGTGACGGGAGCCACCAGAAACGCTGGCCCGAACATATACTCATCGCGCAAATCGGCAACTTTGGGATCATTCGGAAAATCCAGCGGCAGGGCGCGCATGAACGGCGATCCATCGAGCCAGGTCTTGTATCCGAGTGAGTAGATGTACGGCATCAATTGGTAGCGCATCTTCAGATACTTTTCCAGAATCGGTTCCGCCTGCTTGCCATAGGACCAGACTTCGTTCGTCTTACGGCTACCGTGCGTGCGGAAGATGGGCAGGAAGCTAGCGTACTGGAACCAGCGCGTATACAACTCCGGGAAGTCGTCATAGCCACCCACATTGTCGCGCGCGTCCGAGGGGTCCAGCAGGGGCTTGTGAGCCGGATGATGCTCCGCTGGCAAGTACTGCCAGCCACCTGTATCGTTCGTCCAATAGGTAATTCCCGAAGCCGCAAAATCCAACCCGGTAGGAATCTGGCGTTTCAGTGTATCCCATGTCGGAAAAATATCCGAAGACCAGAAGATCGCTCCATTACTTTGCGCACCCAGGTAGGCATCGCGAGAAAGGATTAAAGCCCGCTTTGTCGGCTCATCCTTGCGGTAGCCATCATAGAGCGCCTTGGTGTGAAAGTAGGGGTAAACATTGAAGTATTGCGTCCCTGGTCCAATTTTGAAATACGCGCCATTCGGAGGCAGGTCCGGCTCCGTCTCATCGGCCCACAATGAGTCAAATCCCTTGTTGATAATGTTCTCACGCACAATCTTCCAATACCATGCAGCGGCTTCAGGATTGGTTGTGTCGATGTCTGATCCAGCGCGATCATACGGCAAGCCATCAACCGGTTTGCCGTCTGCGGTGTGAATCAACCAGCCCTTCGTCAACAACTCATCATAGAAACGATCAGCGGGAACAAACCGCGGCCAGATACTGATCATGGTTTCAAAGTTCAATTCGTGGAGTTTCTTGTTCATCGCCACTGGATCAGGCCAGAACTTTGCATCAAAGTCGAACTGGCCCATCTTGGTGTAATAAAACCAGTCCACCACCAACACGTCTGCCGGCAGATGCCGATCACGATACCCCTGCGCAACATCCAGCAATTCCTTCTGGCTGCTGTAACGCTGCTTGCATTGGATATACCCGTACGCGGCCTTGGGGAGCATATGTGTCGGCCCAGTGAGCAGCTTGTAGCCTGCATAAATCTCATCTGCCGTTTCACCGGCAATTACGAAGAAAGAAACGCGGTCGCCCACTTGCGATGTCCACTTGGTCTGCTCGTTGAATCCTGGTTCAACGATTGTTTTCGATGGGTTATCCCAGACAAGTCCGTAGCCTTTGTTGGTCACAACAAACGGCACGCAGGTGGTGGGTGCCACGGTTGCAAGATAATCATTCCAGCAACGCACCGGGTGGCCGCGATAATCGAGAAACCCCTCCTGGTTTTGACCAAGCCCGTAATAGTGCTCATCGTCGGGCGAAGCAAAGGCCGCCCCGACGGTAAAGAATGGCGGATCAGTCTCACGGCGATCATGCAATATCTCAGCCGTACCGTCTTTCTGATTAGGAATAGCTTGCGTCCATCCCGTCATCTCCAGCAGTTTTTTGCCCTCAGGTGTGGAGAAGGTAATTCCGCCACCAGGCGTGGAACCAATGAAATAGCTGCTGGTATCATCAGCCGGGTTGTTCTGTGGCCGATCAACTGTAGCAACAATGCGGCTCGACTTATATATATCGGTACGATCTGTCTTGCTTGCGCTCCAGCCATCGGCGTCAGGATTGGCCACAAATCCATATCCAGGACCAGCCACAGCCGGATCGTGGTTCAAGCTGATCGTCACACGCAGAATATTTGCCGCATACGGCTCCAAAACCACTGTCTCGGCCTTGTAGTCCAGTTCCAGCTTCTGGTTTTGTGCCTGAGCACTGGTTATGGTCAGCAACAAACCGGACAAAACAGCAACGACTGAAAACCTATGCATCCCTATCTCCGTCTGACGCAATCTAAAAAGCGCCGCGCATTGAGTGTAAACCGATTCACTAGGGCTTTCCCAGCAAAATGCGTGGAGCAGATTTTCTTATAGTAATGCATCCTTCGACCCCGCCAACAGGTCATCTATCACAAACAGAATTCGAGGCAGCAACCCGCCAGTTGAAGCAACTTACAAGTTCGATTCCCTTCCCTGTCCCAGCGCGTCGAACCTTCAATCGTCGCCCGTCAAGCTCAGCCCCGTTAAACTGTTCAGAGAGGTATCTCGTGCTTCGTATCGCCATTCTAGTTTTGCTGCTGGCCTCTGTTACCGCATTCGGCCAGAACTCCAAGAATCTGCCCCCAGCCGCGCCAGCCGCCACCGCTGCACCCCAGCCTTCATCCGGCCCCGTAGATGATGCCGAGGCGGCCATCGCCCAATCCGACTGGAAGGCCGCAGAAGCAAAATTGAATCCGTGGCTGGCCGCTCATCCTGATGATTCCAGGGCACTTTTCGACGCGGGATACGTTGCCGATGCACAGAATCGGTTAGAGGATGCGGTTGGCCTGTACCGGCGAGCAATCGGAGCCGATGCCAAGTTGTTTGAGGCACATCTTTCACTCGGCCTGCTGCTGGCCCGACAAAACAAACTCGACCAAGCCCGTCCAGAACTGGCGACTGCCACAACACTCGACCCCGGCGCGGACGGGCCGGCGATGAAGGCGCGAGCCTGGAGAGCCTTGGCCCGCATCGACAGCAACGACGATCCGACCGAAGCATCCGATGATTTATTGAAGGCCCTCAAACTTTCGCCGGAAACGGAAGCAGATACATTGCTAACCGCCACTCTAGCCGAGAAGGCCGGTAAGGAAGATATTGCAGAAAGGGCCTATCGCCGCGTTCTGGCTCAGGATGCCAAATCAGCCCCCGCCAGCGCCGGTTTAGCCCATCTGTTGATTGCCCGCAAACAATATCCTGAGGCTGAAACATTTATCCGCAGTGCCCTCGAACAAACTCCCGACGATCCGGCTCTGACCGCGCAACTGGCCACTGTTCTTGCAGCACAGAACAAGGGCGAAGCCTTGGCTGTGCTGCAAAAATTGCATACCGACCACCCTGCCGACGTGGCCATCACCAAAATGCTGGCCGCAGTGCTGGCCGAGGCTGGCGACACGGCTGGCTCTGACCGACTTTACCTCTTGCTGCTCAAGGCAACTCCAGATGACGCGGCTCTTTTGCTCGGTCATGGTCAGAATCTGATTCGCCAACTCAAGAACGCAGAAGCATTTGCCATCTTCGACAAGGCCACACAGTTGGCCCCGTCCAACGCCGACGCCTGGAGCGGTCTAGCCTTTACCGCCTCCAAAACCAATCAGCCTTCCGTAACGCTGCACGCGCTTACCATGCGCTCAAAATATCTGCCCGAGCTTCCGTCAACCTATTTTCTTTGGGCCACGGCTTACGATACACTCCACCAGAAAGCGGCGGCAGCAACTTATTATCATCATTTCCTGGACGCTTCTGCCGGAAAATTTCCGGATCAGGAGTGGCAAGCGCGGCAACGTCTCAAATTGCTCGAAAAATAATCTTTGCAAAAGAAATACTTGCTTGATTGCCAAAAAGGTCCTATAGTCTCCACCTAAGGTAAGCGCAACTGCGGAGGTTCCTCATGCGCAATCCTGCCTCGTTGGCGACTCTTCTGCTGCTGGCCGCGACCACGCTTCCGGTCTGTGCCTCCGGCTTAGACAACAAGAACTTCAATCAGCAGAGCATTGACATGCTCACCACTAGAGCCAGTCTGGCGCAACCGCGCGAGCAATGCTTTCTCTATGCGGAGCTGATGCATCAGATGACCGAATTCAGTCTGCGACAGTACGCTGCCGGAGACTTTGACCATGCTGCCAACCTGTTGCGTCAGGTGCAGCAAATCGCGCAGAAACTCCATCTCTCAGTGATCGGGCACGACGAAAAGCGTCTGAAAGGTGCTGAAATTCTGTTGCGCCACACATCCTTCCGACTCGCCGAGATGCTTCATGCCAGCAGCAGCGAAGACCGCCCGCTTGTGGAGCAGACTTTGGCGGAGGTCAATCAGGCGCAGAACGAAGCGATGTTGCAGGTCTTCAGCAAATAAATCCAAGGGCGTTAACCGGCGATTAGGGCTGAGCAGCCACGACGAGTTGTTGCCCATATCGGCTCTCCTCAGCAAATTTGCGGCAATTCCACAGCCTGCTGCGCCCCCAGCCTAGTAGAATTTAGCTGAAACCTGCCTCATTCCGGCTCTGGAGGCCACTTGCTTTACTGGCTGCTCTACGAAAAGCTCTTTCCGTTCTTTCATCCGTTCCGTATCTTCCGCTATTTGACCTTCCGCACAGCTTTTGCCTCAGGCACAGCTCTGCTGATCGCGCTCTTCATCGGTCCATGGGTCATCCAAAAACTGCGCGAATTTCAGATCGGCCAGTACGTCCGCGATGACGGGCCGCAGTCGCATCTGAAGAAATCCGGCACGCCCACCATGGGCGGCGTACTCATCGCGATTGCCATTCTGCTCCCCACCGTTCTATGGTCGGTTCCGTCAAACCCCTTCGTATGGATCACTGTTTTTTCTACGCTTGCCTTTGGAGCCATCGGTTTTGCTGACGACTACATCAAAGTGGTCAAGCGGCGCAGTCTGGGCCTCACGGCGCGAGCCAAGCTGTTCTACCAGGGGTTGGCCGGGGCTGCGGTTGCCATCGCGCTGGTGGTGCTCGATCAATTCAAATGGTTCTCTACACAGATGAGCGTGCCGTTCATCAAGAGTTGGCGGCCAGACTGGCAATGGCACTGGCTGGGATCCATTCCACATCTTGGATTTCTGATGTTCTTGCCTTTCGTTCTCTGGGTGATCGTGGTGCTCATCGGCTCAACCAACGCTGTCAATCTTACCGACGGTCTTGATGGTCTGGCCATCGGTTGCACCATCATCGCAGCGGGCGCACTGACCGTACTAACTTATGTCAGTGGCCACGTCGTCTTTGCCGACTATCTCGAATTGCAGCGAATGCCGCTGGTCTCTGAACTGACCGTCTTTTGCGGCTCCATGGTGGGCGCTTCCATCGGCTTTCTCTGGTACAACGCCCATCCTGCTGAAATCTTCATGGGCGATGTTGGCTCGCTTGCTCTCGGCGGAGCCATCGGCACCGTTGCGATCATCATTCGCCAGGAACTTCTGCTGCCATTTATCGGCGGAGTCTTTGTGCTCGAAGCGTTGTCAGTGATTCTGCAAGTGGGCAGCTACAAGTTGCGCAACGGAAAACGCATCTTCAAGATGGCTCCGTTGCATCATCACTTTGAGCAATTGGGATGGCAGGAGTCCAAGGTCATTGCCCGCTTCTGGATCACGGCCCTGGTCTTTGCGTTGTTCGCGCTGACCACGCTCAAACTGCGTTGAGGAGTCTGCGTTCGATGGTCAATCTCTCGAAACCGTATGCATTGAGCAATGACATTCAAGGATGGAGCCAGTTCCGATCCAATCGAAACCAGATCGTTACTAGAACGGCTTCTCAGTCAAGAACGGCTCCGCTTTCAAGGAGCCGTCGCGCTGACGAACCAGCATTTGCACCTTGCCTTCTGCTGCATCGAGTTCCTGCTTGCAGGCAGCCGAAAGCCCCACCCCCTGCTCGAATAACTTGAGTGAGTCTTCGAGCGCCAGATCGCCCTTTTCCAGTTGATCGACGATTGTTTCGAGCTTCTTGAGCGATTCTTCAAACGAGGGCATGGGTTACTCCAAAATGTTAGCGGGGTGTACGCAAACTTATGTACCAAGCCGGGGCGTAAATCCGGCTATGGTGGCCAAGCAACTGCCCGAAGATAATCCGTATGTTGTGCCAATTCGCTTGGGGTGGTCCCACCCGGCAACGCAATCAGGACAACCTGAACCCCACTCTTGCGAGCGAGTTTCATTGCCGGTACGCAATCGGTATCCGCCGTCACTAATCCTATCCTATCCACATTTCTCAATGCCGAATAAGCAGCAATATCAAGGCCAATGCGCATATCGACGCCTTTTTGCTCGAAATAGGGTTTGAAATCGGCATCCGTCAACGCCGCAACTCCATTCACGGGAGTTCTCTTCAATTTGTAACCCCTAAACTTGAGCACACCAAGCCTTATAGCCATCAAGTCTTTCTTGGCGAGATCCTTCAGCCATTGGCCCGAGTCGGCAAAAGTCTGAGTCAAACCGGAAACTGGAAGATTTTGCTGTCCCTGATACGGAGCGCAGTCGTAATAGAGAGATCGGAGAAGCTCTTCATCTGGAGCAGAACATATTTTTGAAAAGGCCTCAATAAAATCAGGATTATAGACGATTCTGGCTTTTTTTGCGGCTACGCGCAGAAACCCACCGTCGATCATGAGGACTAGCTTTTTCATCCACCTACAATAACAAACCCCGGAACTCTCGCGCCGGGGTTTGTTGTAAACATGCTCGCCTACGAGCGTACGGAATAACTACATTCCACGTTGTTTGCCGTTCTTTGTCAAGAAGAAAATAAATCATGCCGGTCTAGACTTTGCGTTTGCAGGCGGAAGCACTTGGGCGATCACTTCACCGGCGACAGCGTAGCGGCCAAAAGGAGCGCTCACCTGCACGCCCTGCACAAACGGGCGCACCGCCTCCAGCATCTCCTGAGCGATGAGAATACCTTCGCGTCGCGCGGCGTCGGGCGTATCAGCCTGAGCCATGCGCAGCATGATTTCTTCAGGCATTGAGACGCGCAGATCGTTCTTCATGAACTCAGCATTGCGCAGGCTGGTCAACGGCCAGATGCCCGCGATGACCGGAATACGATGTTCTTTGATCCGTTCCAGAAAAATCTCCAGCAGACGCAGATCAAAGACGGGCTGAGTGATAGCGTACTCGGCTCCAGCCTCGACTTTGTAATTAAAGCGCCGCAATTCCTGCTCAATATCCGGTACGCCAGGATTGGCAGCAATGCCGATGGTGAAGTTGGTGCTGGCGCCGATCGAGTTGGCACCGATGTCGAGTCCATGATTCAGTCTCCGCACCATGTTGACCAGACCGATGGAGTCCACGTCAAAGACAGCAGTGGCATCGGGATAGTTGCCCAGCTTGGGCGGGTCACCGGTAAGGCAGAGAATGTTGTGCAGACCGATAGATGATGCACCGAGCAGGTCCGATTGGATGCTGAGGATATTGCGGTCGCGGCAGGTGTAATGCAGAATCGTATCAATGCTGGTGTGTTGCTGAATCTGGATGCAGAGGCTCTGTGCGCTCATGCGAGCCGAGGCGCGTGGGGAGTCCGGCACGTTGATCGCGTGCACGCCAAGCGATGCCAGCAAGCGTGCGCCCTCGATCTCTTTGGAGCAATCAATTCCGCGCGGTGGAACGATCTCAACCATCGTGACAAAGCTGCCCTCAGCGACCAGTGCGCCAACGCGGGAACGAGCACTGAGCGAAGCCGGTGGAGTTTCGGTATTCATCACCGGGGCTGCGTCGGTCACCTCGACGCGAGCCTGAGCATCCATCGCGCGCATAGCCGAACGCATGGCGCGAATGTGGTTCGGTGTGGTGCCGCAGCATCCACCCACCATTTGGACTCCGGCGCTGATGGCCTTGCGGGCAAAGCTGGCCATGTACTCCGGCGAGCAGAGATAAATGTTGCGCCCATCGACAGCACGTGGCATTCCCGCGTTGGGCATGGCAGCCAGCGGCAGCGTTGTTGCCGGTCGCATGGCCTCAATGGCCGAGAGCACCATCGTCGGGCCGGTAGAGCAGTTGACGCCGATGGCTCCTGCTCCCCACTCGGTCAACAGCGCAGCGGCCTGCTGTGGCGAGGCACCGTCCAGGCAGTTGCCGTCGTCATCGACAGTGACCATCACCAGAATGGGCAGATCGGGAGCGGTCTGGTGCGCGGCCTCAAGCGCAACATGAGCCTCGTTAAGAGCGGGCATCGTCTCCACAATCAGCAGATCCACCCCAGCGTTTGCCAGTGCGCTGATCTGCTCAGAGAATGCGGCACGGGCTTCGTCCAGGCCAGTCTTTCCCAGCGGCTCCAAACGTACGCCCAGTGGTCCAATGGCACCAGCAACCCAGGCCTCGCCAGCCTGCTTGTCCTTGAGATGCTCAACGGCCTGCCGCGCAATCTGCACTCCAGCCGTATTGATTTCGAAAACTTTTTCTGCCAGCCCATGACGCGCCAGCCGGAATCGGTTCGCGCCAAATGTGTTGGATTCAAGAATCTCCGCTCCTGCCTGCAAATACTCCTCGTGAACCGCGAGAATCAGGTTGGGATCAGAGAGATTCAGCTCGTCATAGCAGCGATTGATGAAGATGCCGCGGGCGTAAAGCACGGTGCCCATGGCTCCATCGGCAAGCAGGGGTCGGTTGGCGAAGATGTCAGCAAAATGCGGCATTCTCTAGCCATGCTAAGGCACGCGAGCCATCCGCGCCAGCCACCCGGCCCACTTTGTTATACTTCGGGAGTCATAAGCTTGGTTCAAACCGGCTCCCGAGCAGAGAATTGCATTCCATTTTTGCGATCTCCGCGAGGATCTGGAGACCGCTTTCCGTCTGTTCACGCTGCGTCTGCAGGCATTATCTGCTGTACGCTCCGCACTTTTTGTCGAGGTAAGAGATTTTGAAGAAGAGAAGTCTTTGGTTGAGTGCTGCAGCGGCTCTGATAGTCGCAGCCGCGCTGGCAGGTTGCGGTAAAACAAGTTATTTTGCGGGCCGGACCCTGCCGCCCAGTGGTTTGCTGAACCGCGTTCTGATCTCCATTGATAACGCCAACGCTCTCAACAAGGGCGCACTGGCGTTTGTCGATGCATTTTACGACATTCGGGGCAGCTACAACAACAAGACCGCATCGTATCCCATCTCTGGTTACTCTGGTGCGCAGCCGGTAAGCATCCAGAATATGCCGGAAGAGCAGAAAGGTGCTGTCTATAGTTCCACAGACGGATTTCTTGCTGTGGTCAATTATGCCACTGAGGCGATAACCGGTGGAAATGTAAGAGGTCTCAGCGGAATCTACACCAGCGTCTTCATCACACGCGATCAGGGCTACGTCTTTGGTACCAATCCTACCGGGCAAATTTTTACAGCCTTGGACAATGGAACTGGTGCGGGAGCCAATTTCAGCCTTCCCGGTGCCTACCGCGTCAGCGTCAGTCCGGTTGGCACCTCGGCACTGGTGTTTGCGCAAAACTCAAACTACGCCTATTACCCACGTGAGTTGACCACAGCGCAAGGCATTAACTACTCAGGCGGCCCAACCACATGGCCCAAAGCCGCCATAGATTGCGAGCCGCAGACCGCGCCGACATGGTGCCTGTTCCAAGTGCAGAGTCCAGACCATGTGGACGCGACCGGCAATGCCTACGGAGCACCGCTCGCCTTCGACCGGCCCATCAAAGCGGTATTCTCTGGCGACGGTAGCACAGCCTACGTACTGAACTGCGGACCGGAATGCGGTGGTACAACAGCTTCAATCATGCAGTTGCCGGTCGCGCCAATGATCTTTCGCGCTGGTCAGGCATCGGGCAATCTTCCCACCAGCACAGCTCTCGCCAGTTCCACCGTCGCTGTTTCCGGCGGAGCCAGCAATGCTCTGGTTGCAAGTTCCACAATTTATATTGTTGGCCAACAGCCTCAGCAGGTTCAGGGTCAGACTCTGTTTGGTGGAAATCTGACGATCTTCAACGCCCAGAACAACACAGTCTCCAAACCGATCTCCATCAGCGATGGTCAGCCGGGTACAAACAGCCGCATGATTCTTGCCGACGACAACACACTGTGGATCGGCATGATCAAGTGCAACAACGGTGTGCGCGCGGCAACTGGCTTGCCCTATGGCTGCCTGACCATGTTCAACACAGCAACCAATTCCGTCACGCTGGTTGAACCGTATCAGGGCGACGCCACAGGCATCGCTTCTGTGACCAATCTGCACAAGGTCTATACGGCTGAAGGCGGTCAGGTTTACATCCATTCCACTGTGGATGGTTCCTCCATCGACAACCAATACGTCACAGTAACAGGCACGGCTTACGATGTGGCCTACATGGATGGAATCTCCGATTACAACAATACCGTTTATTAGAGCATTTTCGGAATACATATAGACTTTAGGAGGGACGTGCAAGGTGGCTTTTTCTTAAGGAAAAAGCCACCTTGAGTGTCTGCTTTCGGTCTACAGTAATTCCGAAAATGCTATAACCCGCGCGGAGTTGGCTCGCTCTTCAGACCGAGCCAACTCTCCAGCAATTTTCACTGTCCGTCACGAGTGATCCACAATGAGCGCTGATACTGTCCCTGATTCTTGCGTCGCCGATGTGTTGGCAATTGCTGCGCACCGCGACGATGTGGAACAGACCTGCGGCGGAACTCTCTTACGCATGGCCTCGCGCGGTCTGTGCACAGCCATTCTCGATCTCACGCAGGGTGAGGCCGGTACTCGCGGCTCGGCTGAAGAACGTGCCTCTGAAGCTGCCGAAGCTGCACGCATCCTGGGCGCTTCCTGGCGACAGGCTCTCGATCTGCCCGATGGCGCAGTCGAAAATACCCTTGAAAATCGCATCAAAATCGTCCGCGTCCTGCGCTTGCTCCGCCCCCGCGTTGTGATTCTTCCCTACTGGCAGGCCCGCCACCCGGATCACGCCGCGGTTGCTGAACTTGGCTATCAAGCCTGCTTTCTCTCTGGCCTTGCCAAGGTTGAAACGGGTTCAGTTCCCCACCGACCCTTCAAGATCGTCTATGCCAGTCTCTACGCCGACGTGCGACCGAGTTTCATCGTAGACATTACACCCTTCATTGACCAGCGCCATCAGGCATTGATGGCCTACCGCTCGCAGTACGCCAATCAACTCAACGGCAGCAGCCTCTTTGTTCCTGAAGATGAGATTCGCGAGCGCACTTACGCCGAGGCTCGCCACTACGGCCTATTGGCCGGAGTGAAATATGGCGAGCCGTTCATGCAAAAAGAAGTTGGGTTGGTAGACGATCTGACGCTCGTTCCTGTGCAATCGATCTGAGAGCTTGACGGGTTTATTCGAGTGGCAGTCCATCCAGAGTAAGTAACCGCCCAACAGGATACTCTCCAATCCGGTTCTGCAAATACCACGGCGACCGCTCATAGAAGAACTCCAGCCGGGCGTCAGGACTGGCTGCAAAGTGCGGATCGGTCTGGATGCGATGCTCGAACTCGGCTTTCAACGCCGGGTCTTTCGCCATATTCTCACGCGCCAGCTTCTCCACCACATATGCCTCGCCATACTCCCTTTGCTCAAAGATCGGATCAAAGAATCCCCAGCGCAAAGCGGAGTCAGGCGCATCCGGCTCAAGCCATTGAATCGCCACCTTTGATAGCCGTGTATTGAGCGGAACCACCACCGAGCCAGCAGGAAACGAGACGGTCTCTGTCATCAGCGTGCATTGTCCATAGTGCCCTGGCTGCGTGCCCGCTCCCTCACCGTCTGAAGCCGGGTGACGTCCCTCAAACGGCGGTCCCTGCCATTGCATCCCGCCGCACCGATAGCGTTCCACCTTGCCCGTCCACGGCGCGGCTGTGCGGCGAACGGCGATGTCGTGCGCTGCGAGCACGTCAATTACGTGCGTCCATTGCGGCGGCACTATGTAACCTGCCGGAACCGTTGTCGAGGTCGTCACTTTGCCCTCGGATGCCAGCGGCAGCGTTATATTCCAAGGCTCGTGGTTGTACTTGATCCACATGGCGCCAGATACCTCGCTCAGTTGACGAGTGAACTGGCAGCCATGAAAGAGCGTTGGTCTGGTTTCGCCGTTCCAATCAATTGCCAGCGGGAATCGCTCATTGCTGAACGGATGAGTGCCAAGTTTTGCGGCGGCTGCGTCGGCCCCGTGGTTCAATGAAATCAGCTTGGTTGCGTCGCGATTCATCACATTGAGCAACGCAACCAGAATTTCATAATTGCCAGTCACTCTTGTTTGATAGTCCTTGAGCATATGCAGTTCAACCAGCATTCCCGGTCGATCTTCAAGAATCATCTGGCCCGTAGAAAAACGCGGCTCGTCGGGATTGAATGCCAGCCCCTTTGCGGGATCGCTGTCGTCGTTGAGTGTGATGTAAATGGGAAACGCAAGATGGCCGCTCGCATTCACTTGCCGCTCTAGTTCCGGCGTCACAGTGTCGCGAATCCATTTGGCGGTTGCAGGCGCAACGTCGGGCGTAGCGTCAATCGTAAACGTTACATCGTACTGGTAATCGGCACCATCGGTCACGTGGTCATCGACAAAAAAATCCGGCAGCCAACGATGAAACATCTTCAGAAAGGCGCGCGTCTCTGGCGCATCGGCCTTCATATAATCGCGATTCAGATTGAGATTGCTGGCATTGCCGCGCCAACCAGCCAACTCCGGTCCATTCTGATTGATGCGGTTATAAGCTGATCGCCGTTCGTGGCCGTCGATGTTATAAACCGGAATAAAAACGAAGACAACATTATCTAACAGTGCTGCTTTACTCTTGGCGATGACAATGTCACGCAATAGAGACAGGCAAGCATCCTTGCCGTCCATCTCGCCAGCGTGGATCGAATTCTGCACCAGCAGAATGGCCCGTCTTGAAGCGTGAACCGCGGCAGGATCAAATACGCCATCCTTGGAGACAATCACAATCTTCAGATCGCGCCCTTCGCCCGTCTGGCCAAAATTCTCAATGCGAACCTGCCCGGGAGCAGCCTGTGCAATGCGTTCAAGATACGCAACAGTCTCAGCGTAGTCCGGCGTTGTGCGATAGTTGCTGATCTCGGCAGGCGTGCGCCAGTCCGCTCCCTGCGCCGAAAGACCAAGCGGCATAGAAGTAATAAACAAAGCTAATAAAAGAGCGAATGAACGTGCGATCATCGAATGAACCTCCCAGTGAATGCAATGGATCTGCTTTAGATTTGTGCGGCTTTTCCCATTTAGTTCAGATGTTTGAATCCCCCGGTGCCGATGAGCATGAATGTGAAAAGCAGAAAATTATAGCAAGAATGAAGCAGCGTGCTTGCGGCCAGCGATCGTGTCTTGAGCCGCGCCGCGCACAGCACCATGCTTATCACAATCAACAGCACAAATGGTCCGATTGAATTGCCTTGCTGCTCTCGATGCACCAGCGCAAAGGGTAAACTCGTTGCAAGGGATGCGATCACCATCGCTGGCATCGACCATTGCGGATGACCGTTTTCATCGAGCGGCTGAACAGGCTTGTGGGTGATGCGCTCCACGACCCAATCGCAAGCTGTAGCCAGCGAAGGCAACAGAAAACCGCGGAAAGCTACCTCCTCAAACAAGGGTGCAAAGCTGATGCCGAAAGCAAACAACAGCCATGCAGCGCCAGGAGAGCGAAACATCTCTTCGATCGGCGCATTGGATGGACCAGGCAGTAACCATTCGTCGAGCATCGCAAGTCCAAAGCAACCCACTGCTGTTGCCACCAACAGCTTGTAATGTTTGAGTGCAGTTGCTCCGCGCCAATGAATTCCGTCAAGAAATCCCATGTTCCAAAACAGAGGAAAGATCCAAAAACTGAGCGCAAGCGTGACCAGATAAATGATGGCTTCGCCGCCCAATAGAAAATGAATCTCCGTGCCCATCTTATCCAAGCTGGTAACTCCAAATAAGTGGAGATACGCTCCCAGCAACATCATCAAAACCCCGCAGAGCGTTCCAACAAGTCCAAGCGTGATAAAGATGCAGAGATGTCCCAGATGCGGAATACGTGTCGGCGGAACAATCACCGATTGCGACCACGACTCAAAGAGCGGCGCTTGCTCGGATTCAAGCGAAATCGCTTCAGGTGGAAGCTGCGGCAAATCTTCTGGAGTAATCGGCTCAGTCTGTTGAGAAGTATTCTCGAAGTTTTCGTTCTGGCTCATGGGAGTACCGTCTTCTTGCGCGTGGCAGATTTCTTGGCAGCAGTTTTTGTTGGCACAGGTTGTTTGCTTGCTGATCGCGGTTCGTCAGCTTTGATCGACTCGGCAGAATCAAGCTGCAACCCTTGAGGTTGGATCGGTTGCAGCATATCGTTCGCCTTCAGCCGACCGTTACTCGATGAGTAATAGCGAGAAAGGAACTGGCCAGTATACGAACCCGGAGTCGCCGCAATCATCGCTGGGCGACCTTCGCCGACGATGCGTCCGCCATCCTCGCCGCCTTCAGGACCAAGATCGAGAATCCAGTCAGCGTTGCGAATTACGTCGAGATTGTGCTCGATTATGATGACCGTATTACCCAAATCAGCGAGCCGATGCAAGACCTCCAGCAGCTTGCGCACATCGTCGAAGTGCAGGCCGGTCGTCGGCTCATCCAGCAAGTAAAGCGTGCGGCCCGTCTGTCGTTTGCTCAACTCGCGCGCCAGTTTCATGCGTTGCGCTTCACCACCAGAGAGCGTGGTCGCGCTCTGCCCTAGATGCACATAGCCCAGGCCCACATCGACCAGTGTTTGCAGTTTCTGCCGCACCTGCGGTACATCAGCCAACACTGCGAGCGCGTCTTCAATGGTTAGATCGAGTATGTCCGCAATCGAGCGACCTTTGAATTTAACTGCCAGTGTCTCCTGGTTATAGCGGCGACCGTTGCAAACCTCGCACTGCACATAAACATCTGGCATGAAGTTCATTTCGATGCGCCTCTGACCGTCGCCCTGGCAGGTTTCGCAGCGGCCTCCGCTCACATTGAAGCTAAAGCGGCCAGGCTTGTAACCACGCTCGCGCGATTCAGGCAACATCGCAAACAGATCGCGCAAAGGCGAGAAGACCTGTGTATAGGTTGCGGGGTTAGAGCGCGGCGTGCGTCCAATCGGTGATTGGTCAATGCGAACAACTTTATCCAGTTGATCCGAGCCTGTCAGCGACTCATGCGCACCGGGTTCCTCACGCGATCCGTAAATAGTCTGCGCCAGCGAGCGATAAAGAATGTCATTGATCAGCGTGCTCTTGCCGCTGCCACTGACACCTGTAACTACGGTCATCACGCCCAGCGGAACGCGCACATTTACATCTTGCAAATTATGTTCGCGCGCGCCGGAGATCGTCAGCCATTTGCCAGTCAGCTTACGCGGCTCGTTGCGTTGCAGCATCTCTGATGCGCCAGAAAGATAGCGCCCGGTAAGTGATTCCGGGCAGGCCATGATCTCGGCAGGAGTACCCTCTGCGACTACATAACCACCCAAACGCCCCGCGCCAGGGCCAAGATCAAGCACATAGTCTGCGTGGCGAATTGTATCTTCATCGTGCTCAACGACCAGCACCGTGTTGCCCAGGTCGCGCAGCTTGATCAGCGCCTCAATCAGCCGCATATTGTCGCGTTGATGCAAACCAATCGAAGGCTCATCGAGCACATACAGCACACCGCGCAGCCTTGAACCAATCTGCGTTGCAAGACGAATGCGTTGCCCCTCGCCTCCAGATAGCGTTGCAGCATTGCGGTCGAGCGAGAGATACGTCAGGCCGACAGCACAGAGAAACTCAAGTCTCTCGACGATCTCATGGCGGATGCGCTCAGCCACCAGCGCCTCGCGTGCCGTGAAGCATAGATTGATTGCTGCTGAAAGCGCACGATTCAGCGGCAACGAAGTAAAGTCGGCTATCGAAAGGCCGCCGATCTTGACTGCCAGCGACTCCGGGCGCAGCCGCTTGCCGCGACAAACCGGACAGGGCGTAGCCGACATATAGTTCATCATCGACTCGCGATAACTGTCTGGTGCAGCCTCAATGCTGTCGCGTAAAAAGCTGAGTATGCCGTGAAAACCGGTGCGCGGTGCTTCATTCTTCGGCGGTCCATAAACCAGTATGTGCTGCTGGCGAACCGGCAAATCTTCAAATGGAATACTAAGGTCGATCTTGTAACGAGTTGCTGCAAGATTGACGAGTTTGAGTAGATATTGTGATGAGGAGCCTGGGCCGAGTCCACCATCGAGCAGCGGTTTTGACCAATCTGTGATGACCTTTGCGGGATCAAGATCATAAAGCGAACCAAGTCCGTGACACTCCGGGCAGGCTCCAAAATTCGAATTGAAGCTGAAGCTGCGCGGCTCCAGTTTGGGCACATCAAGTCCACAATCAGGGCACGCCATCGACGAAGAGAACAACTGCTCCTCGCTACCAGTAACTGCGATCAACGCAAGCCCGTTTGCCAGTTGCAATGCTTTGGCGACCGCAGCATCGAGGCGCTTCTCCACCGAGGGTTTGCTGCTCGGCGGCGCATCGGTTGGCGGAGCCTTCAGCAGAATACGATCAATCACGGCATCAATCGTGTGGTTCTTGCGACGGTCAAGATAGAGCGGTTCGGCAAGGTCACGCAACTCACCGTCCACGCGCGCACGAAAGCCTTGCTGAGCAAGCTGGTCCAACAATTCGCGGAACTCGCCCTTGCGTCCGCGCACAACCGGCGCCATCACAGTGACGCGCTCGCCAGCCCCAAGTTGCAAGATGCGCTGAACAATCTGCTCCGCAGTCTGCCGAGCAATCGGTCTTCCGCAGTTGGGGCAATGCGGCGTGCCCACTGACGCATAGAGTAGACGCAGGTAATCGTATATCTCGGTGATGGTCCCAACCGTGGAACGTGGACTGCGGCTGGTGGTCTTCTGCTCAATTGAAATCGCAGGACTCAGACCTTCAATCGAATCCACATCCGGTCGCTCGATTTGGTCAAGAAATTGCCGCGCATAGGCAGAAAGCGTCTCGACGTAGCGCCGCTGGCCTTCAGCATAGATGGTATCGAAGGCCAGCGAACTTTTGCCCGAGCCAGAAAGTCCGGTAACAACCGTGAGCGAATTGCGCGGAATGCGCACGTTGATGTCGCGCAAGTTGTGCTGACGCGCTCCCCGCACCGAGATGTGTGTGATTGCCATGAGTGTATCGAATTGCTCTACAGGGTTTTGTGAGTGCCGTCGCAAACAACAGGATTGGCGCTATGCTTGCAACCGCAGAAGCGAACCGTCTTGGTTTCTGTTGCTTCAAATTTAACCGGCGTAAATTCGCTGCCCTTGTGACTTCCGTCGCAGAACGGCTGGCTAGCGCTCAGACCGCAGGAGCACCAATAATAACTTTTGCCTGCTTCGACGTCGACGGGATAGGAACTTTTTTGGGCAATGGTAGGTTCTGACATTGGGAAGCTCTCCTTGAAACGGTGGTAGTGCGATTATCGTTGATAGGGGCACGAATCCGAACGATTCGGTTCGCGATTGGGGAAATTCACGATCAGCAGACGATTTCAGACAGTGCTCACCGAGCCGAGTAGCAGAATTGCCGCGGACTGAAAAATGCTACTGGGGGTATTCTATTGGTCAATAGAATCAAGGGTCAACGCGGCGGCATTTCTGCGACAATAATGATAGGATTTATCAAAAGTTGGTTTCCAAGGCGGGGGTAATGACGGATTTGTTGAATTTGGCTATGTTGGTTGCGGCATCAGTGGGTTCAATGGCGTTTGGTGTTCTTGCCGCCTACGGAATTCTGCGCACGGGATTCGCACTGATGCGTCAAGCGCCTCGCCAACCCGCCGCGAAGACACGAAGCCAGGTCGCGCGGCTCTCATAGCCTGCCACGGATTCGGCAATCAGATTCCCCACACAATTATTCAGGAATTAACCGTACGCATATTGACGATCTCAGTATGAGTACATTCAGCAGCAATGCGGCGGTCTGAGTAACTGCGTGGCTCTCCGAAATGCACTTCGGCGTGGAATGCAGGCGCATTCAAAACCTTCCACATATGAGGCAATAACGCGTCATCGCCGAACCAGCACAGATCTCGCTCCTGGATGTTATTGCTCGCTCTATCGTCGATCACATAACGAATTGCCGCAGCAGTTACCGGAGCAGCCATAGCAATACCAGGTTCGAACAATCGGGAATGGAAGCGCAACAGCTTGCTTCCATCGGTGCTTGTACCTTCAGGAAAGAAGAGGATGGGAACCGGAAGAGACAACCGCTCAGCGATCTGTCGATTGACTGACATGGCACTTGACTTGCTTGACCGCTCGACGAACAAAGTTCCCCCGGCGCGTGCCATTGTTCCAAAGAAAGGCCACCGACCTATCTCAGATTTAGCGACAAAGAAGCATGGCATTATTGCGCCATAAATTAGAATATCGAGATAACTTAAATGATTGGAGACGACTAAACCCTGTTCTGGCGCATCACCTTTAACTGTTATGCGTATGTCGAGACTATCCATCAACGGCTGCCCGCAAGACTGTCCCCACCGAGCGCGCTGTTCCAGCGTCAGCGGTCCTCGCAAGCGGAGAAGCCCGTAGCGAAGCATACAGAAAGTAAGTGTCCAAATCAGCGCCACAGCGCGTCGGAAAGCACGCATCCTCATTGTGTAAGCGGAGTCAGAAAGCGATTCCGTGCCGAGGACGAGACCGACTTCAGATCGAGCAAGGTGAGAAAATCTATGGTGCCGAATTCGCGGTCCCAAGCAGGGGGAGCGCAGATACGAGCACCAATCGCCAGATAAGTCTTGAGTAACTTTGGAACCTTTACCTGAGTTACTTCAACTTGAGTGGATTGCTGCTCGTTTGAGTCATTTACACAGAGCGAAGGCTCTATCTCTGCTTCTTGCAGCGCATCGGGGCAAACAAAGGTCGTAGTCGGCACAGTCTCAAACTCCGGCGAAACCCGATAGCGCTCAAGCTGCTTGAACATCTGCCAACCTTCAGCCGGCTCCTTGGATGTGAGCGAAGAACAACCAATCAGATAGCGCAATCCCTTATTATTAGCATATTGCGCGATACCTCTCCAGAGGAGCGTCAGAACTTCCGGCGTACGGTGTTCACGGTCGATTGAGGCCCGCCCCAACTCCAGTATTTCAGGCCTGAGCAACTTATACGGAGCAAAGCTGAATTCCCGTTCAGAGTAATAGCCAAGATAGCGACCTGCAGTAACTCCGGTCTGCATTCTATAAGTACCAACTATGCGCCTTGAAGGATTGTCCTCCGACTTATCCTCGACCAATAAGTGTTCACAATAGGGATCAAACTGATCGGTATCCAGACCTGTACGATATGAACTTTCCAACCCCTCGCCAAGTTCGATATTGAACACTCTGAAACGCAACCGGCAAGCAGCGTTGCGATCTTCAGCCGTCTCGGCCAATCGCAGACGATAGCGTCCCACCTCCGCATGAATGCTGGGCTTATCCGTAACAGGGGTTTGATAGGGACGATAAGTCGGGAAGGCAATATCCACCAGAGGGGTGGAAGCAACGGCCAACTTCAAAGGCACTTTTTGTCGTACGTGCGGATTCACGAGATCAGTATCAGTCAGAGTCCGTAAACAGGCTGTGAAATTGATGCGAATACCGTGCAAAATTTCATGAACTTTGTAACTTACTCGTAATAATCCAGCTTAATTCAGAGAAAAAGACCTATGACGATTACAGCAGATAGTATCCCCTCGCATCATATTTTGCGATACGGCATTTTCATGGATGAATACGTTGATCGAGAGGCGTTCTCAAGAGGCAAGGCCCACTGCGCTGCATCCCATGCAATTGCATCTTCATGCGCGTGTTCAGCCATATCTTCGGCTTGGCGCGCATCTGCATTCATCTCGTTTTGTGCCGTCAAGCGAAGAAGAAAATCGAAGATGTCGAAGAGTCGATTCGAAAGCAACTGCAAGCGAGCCAGTTTCTTATGATCGAGCGCTCCTTTCGGATTGAGAATGCGTGACGCCAGAATCTTGGCGCAAACCGAGTGCAGACGAAAGACGAGATTTGCGCCAGGGCCATATTCGCACTCCATAGACATCTGAATCGGAAGCTCCCCTTGATGCCGCATACAACCCCTATCAAAACCGGAGATCAGATCCTCGATGAAACCATTCAACCGCTCCAGCTTACGGTTCAACTTCCAGTCCGAAAACCGCGAGCGAACACTGCTCCGGGGTATATCCAACTCAGCTGCCAACTCCGTGGCCAAAGAAAGACCCGCGTAGATATGCACATTCCAAAGCCCGCTGCCTATCTCGTTTGTTGCGGTTGCATTCATAGACTCACTCACCCCAATCACACCGATTGAATTACTGTGCATATGGAAGATGCTCTTGTTGCCTATATCGGCGGAAGGAGTTTGCGCTTCAGTGGATAAGTATTGAATGGTGATTACAAATCGCAAAAAGACGAACGGCGGGGAGAGCCGCTGCCGTGAAGCAGCAGCGCCCCAGCCGTTCGAGGAGGCACCCTCTTTCCTTGTTGCCGTATTTCCACTGTTGCACAAAGAGAGATAATCCCATGCAAAATTGAAAACGATGAAATGGATTTGTAGGAAAAAACAAGGCCCGTCTGCCGAAGCAGACGGGCCTTGTTAGAAAGATTCCCTGAATTACCGGTGTCCACCACCGCCGTGGCCGCCTCCACCGCTGAAGCCGCCTGCATGGCCGCCGCCACTAAAACCACCGCCAGCAGAGCCTCGGCCACCACTTATATGTTCGCCTCCACTGGTGTGGCCGCCGCTAAAGCCGCGAGCCGCACCCGCATAGCCACCACCGCGGTATGCGCCGCCAGCATTCGGTGCTCGCCCTGCGTAGCCGCCACGATATCCATATCCCCCGCGTCCTGCATAGCCACTGCGGTAGCCGTACCCGCCGCGTCCATACCCGCCGTGGTGATACCAGGGACCAGCACCAATAAAGAGGCCGCCGTAAAACCACTGAGGCCCGTAAAAACCATACGGAGCGCATGCATAAGGGTAGTAAGAGTAATAGCCCCAATCGCAAACTGGCGGGCCGTAGGCATCGGGGGCATCGACGATTGCGGGGCCAACACCAACCCCGACCGCCACTTGGGCCTTCGCCGTTGCCGCTAACGGCAGTGCCAACAGCATCGCTATCAATACCATACGCATATTCCGCATAAATCCTCCTGGTGCTGGTCTGATCTCTTCGATTCAGACCTGGGAACTGGAGTTGCCTCCGTCCTCACTACTTGCCGGGATTCTATCTCTGACCGGCTTCTATACATTGAAACAGCAGTTCCGCAATTAAGTTGCGGTCTACATAAAAAATAATCGCCCCGCAAAGGAGAAATGGCAAGTCCGAATTGCTCAATCCACTTTCTTGGTTATATTCAGCAAGATGCCGATGCTGGCCAGTGTGGTGAACAGCGAAGTACCGCCGTAGGAGATCAGTGGCAGAGGAATCCCTTTGGTGGGCAACAGCGACAGCACCACACTGATGTTAAAGAAAGCTTGCAGCAGAATCGCTGTCGTGATTCCGAAGGCAACCAACCTTGAGAATGGGTCCTGGCAGCGATAAGCCGCACGCAGTCCGCGCACGCCAAAGACGACAAAGAGTACCACAATCAGGATTGCGCCAATGAAACCAAGTTCTTCGGCGATATTGGCAAAGATGAAATCGGTGTGCGCCTCGGGCAGGTAAAAGAGCTTCTGCACACCCTCCATGTAGCCGCGTCCGCTCAGTCCGCCACTGCCAACAGCAATTAACGACTGGTAGATGTGGAAGCCGGTTCCTTGCGGGTCAGAATCCGGATTGAGAAATACCAGCATACGTTGGCGCCGCCAAGGAACCATAAACAGCAGCGCAACCAAAAACGGCAACAGTGCGCTTGCACCCAGGGCTAGATACTTCCACTCCATGCCAGCCAGCACCAGCATCATTGCGGTCACACCCACCAGCACCAGTGCGGTCCCCAGGTCCGGCTGACGCACAATCAACAGGATAAACACCATCGGCATCACGATGGCACGCAGCAGCGTGTGCTTCCAATCGCGCATCGCGTCCAGACGAGTGTGCAGAAACCAAGCCAGAAACAAGATCAGAACCGGTTTGGCGATCTCCGAAGGCTGAAATGTATTGAAGCCGCCAAAGCGAATCCACCGATGCGTATTATGTGAGCCGGGAATGAAAAACACCAACACCAACAGGAATGTAGTGACGCACAACGCGGAATAGATAAATCTCGGCGACTTGTAGTGATTGACATCAATATGCATCAGCACCAGCATCGCCAGAACTCCCGCCAGCGCCCAGACCGCCTGTCTGCCTACAAACTGATAAGGAGAGTGATAGCGTTCCTGCGCCACTACAGCCGAGGCGGAGAATACCATCACCAGACCCACTACGATCAGCAGCAGCGTGGTAAAAAACATCCACTTATCAACGCCTACGCGTTTGGCCATGCCTTCAACTCCGCCGTTGGTGCACGAGTTCCTTGAAGATGCGCCCGCGTTGCTCGTAGTTTTCAAACTGATCAAAGCTGGAGCAGGCCGGGGCCAGCAGCACCACCTCGCCGTGATGTGCGGCCGCAGCAGCCGCGTTGACAGCATTTTGCAAGGTCTCGCAGGAGTGGATCGTGACCACTCCTCGCAGTTGCGACTCAATCTTGGCCGCCGCAGAGCCGATGGTGTAAACCGCGCACACTCTCTGCTGAAGGAGTTGTGTCAGTTCGGTATAGTCCGAGCCTTTGTCCTTGCCACCCAGAATCAGATGAACGCCATTCGAGAAGGATGCGACAGCCTTGGCAGTAGCATCCACGTTGGTGGCCTTCGAGTCGTTGTAGAACTCGACGCCGTTGAGAGTCGCAACGTACTCCAGCCGATGCTCGACCGCTCGAAAATTCTCTATGGATTTGGCGATTGCTTCTGCAGAGACTCCCGCCAGTCGCGCCGCAACCACAGCGGCCAGCACATTCTCAACATTGTGAGCGCCTTTGAGCGGAATTCCACTCAGTGGCATCACACGCTCTGTCTCCGCGTCTTGGGCGGAACGATAGACCACATAACCGTTTTCCAGCCATGCACCGCGCGATACTGGATGCTCAACCGAAAACCAATAGACAGTTGCTTTGGAACTGGTCGAGGCGGAAGCAGCGCGTGGATTATCGGCATTCAGCACCACGCTGTCTTCACTGTTCTGTGCTGCAAAGATTCTCTCCTTGGCCCGTGCATAGTTCTCAAAGCTGCCGTGCCGGTCCAGGTGGTCGGGAGTGATATTCAGTATCACAGCAATCTTTGGATGGAATTGCTGGGTGCTTTCAAGCTGAAAGCTGGAAACCTCAAGGACTGCCCAGCTTTCGTCGCTACTTTTGTCAATCAGCGCCACCACGGGAATGCCAATGTTGCCGCCCACAAGCGTCGGCAAGCCCGCGCTGTCAAGAATCTCGCCCAACAAAGCCGTGGTCGTGGTCTTGCCGTTGGAGCCGGTAATCGCCAGCGTCTTGCCTTTGAGAAAACGAGCAGCAAGTTCCAACTCGCCGATTATCGGCAGGCCAAAGTTCCTGGCCTGAACCAGTTCGGCCGTATCCAGCGGCACGCCGGGGCTGACTACGATCAAATCCTGACGACGAAAGGTAAGCAAACCGTGGCCGCCACTCTCGACGATGATGCCTTCTTCCAGAAGCGAGGGAATCTCAGTGGCCAACTGTGCTGCGCTGCGCGTATCTGAAACCGTTACCACTGCTCCGCGATGACGCAGAAACAACGCCGCCGCCAGCCCGGATTTCCCCAGCCCAACGACCAAAATCTTCTTGCCCTTCAAATCCATCATGCGGGTCATTCCTCAAAACTTATCAGAGACTGAAACCACGCCCGGTCAAGGATTCACCGACTGCGAAAAGTCCAAACTTCTCACTTTTCGTCCCGCTGAATCCATTCATACTCCCATTAAATGGATCATAAATCATCGCAGCGTTGATTCATTGCTGGCCAGCCTTAGACGAAGTCTTCAAACGGATAACATCGTCGGTGATCTTTGTAACCTCAACGCAACATTCCTGTAACTTTCTACTCACAATCAATTGTTAAAGTTCAAAGTGTTGCTTGGAATCCCCACCTCGCTCATATCTGAATCAGATAAAAATTCAACTGCACTTACCTTTGGAGGACCATTTTGACACACTCGATTACGAGCGCAAAGAAACCCTTGTCCGCGCTTGCTCTATCACTACTGATGCTGTTCATCAGTTCCGCTGTCTACGCGCAAACAGCAGGCGTAAAGCTCGAAGGCACCGTCACCGACGCGCAAGGCAAGTCGCTCGTCAATGCCCTTGTCATTGCAATGAATGATGCGACCGGCGCCACAAAATCCGCGCATACCGATAGCAATGGCTATTACTCCATTGACGCACTTGCAGCCGGAACCTACTCGGTGAAAGCAACCGCTTCTGGGTTTGCAGTCGATACCAAAAACGGCATTGTCCTGGCTGCCGGAGCAACCCAGTTTGTCGCCCTTCCACTGTCCATCAGCACCGTCGCGCAAGAGGTCATAGTCAATGCCGGCGTTGATTCCATCGCAGCGGAAACCGCGCCTAGCGGCGGCTTTCTTGAAGAACGTTCCGCGCAATCGATCGTCTCAAATACCTATATTGAGAACTTCACTTCGCCCATTGCCGACTATGGTGAGATCGTACAGATTGTTCCCGGCACCTTCACCCTCAGTGCCGACGGCGTAGGCCTGGGCCAGAGCAAGACTTACTTTCGCGGCTTTGTTGACGGCGATTACGACATCGACTTCGATGGCATTCCGTTTTTCGACACCAACTCACCATCACACCACTCATGGGCCTTTTTTCCCTCGCAGTGGGTCGGCGGAGTTGACTTCGACCGCAGTCCTGGCACCGCCTCCACCACCGGACCCACCCCCTTTGGCGGATCCATTCATCTGCTCTCCAAGCCGCTAACCAACGAGTTGGATATTCGCGGCACTGTCTCTTACGGCACCTGGAACACCAAACTATACGACGGCGCATTCAATTCTGGCAGCTTTGGCCTCTTTGGCAGCCCCAAAAAGTCGAATCTATTTATCGACGTGCATCACATGAGTTCAGACGGATACCAGACTTTCAACTTCAACCGGCGCGATGCTGGCTCCATACTTTATCAGTATCAATTCTCCCCCAGAACGGTTCTGACCGGCTTCAGCGGCGTCATCCAACTCAGATCCAATGCGCCCGGTTTCAGCCAATTCCGCTGCCAGGCATACGGAGCAGGTTCTGTCAACGGCAACCCCTACACGTGTACCGGCATCTATGCTCCATTCGTGGGAGCAGGCATCAAGTTCCTGCTAACGGACAACTCCGATCCCGTCAATTGGCTCGATTACCAGTACAACACCTATCACGTCCCCACCGACTTTGAGTATGTCAGCCTCAAAACCGAATTCGGCAAGGGCTGGTATCTCGAAGCAAAGCCCTACACCTATAACTACGACAACGCCGAACTTTTCACCAACGCCACGCCCATCACCGAGTCCGCCACAGTTAACGGCTCTAAAACCTATAACGGGGTAGCAATTGCCCCTTGTAATGTGCAAGTGGCCGGTGTTCTGCCTTGCGGCGTCGATAAGTACAACAGCTATCGCAAATACGGCGAGACGCTGGTGGTCACGCAGACCTCAAAGCTCGGCGTACTGCGCACAGGTATGTGGTATGAGTGGGCTCGCACCGATCGCCACCAGTATCCCAGCGATCCGTTGAACAACTGGGCCGATCAAACGTTGCCAAACTTTGCCGAGCAGTTCTGGACCAACTCCTATCAGCCCTACGGTGAGTTCGAGCTCCATGCAACCGACAAGCTGAACATCACAGCAGGCGTCAAGTTTTCCGATTTCAACTTTGACGTGCTGCACCACGCCGATGATGGCGCAACTGTGGGCAACCTTTGCCCAGTTGGACAAACAACCGGATGCCCTACCACTGTTACCGACACCGGTAACTTCACAGCATGGCTGCCGTCACTCGACGCTAACTACCGCATACGTCCCGACTGGTCAGTCTATGGTCAAGTATCAACAGGCAGCATTGAGCCTCCCAGCAACGTCTACGACTTCAACCACACCATCTCAGCAAGCAATCCCAAGCCCGGGCTGGCCACTCCTCCCAAGCAGCAGAAATCCACCACCTACCAGATCGGCTCAGTGATGAAGCTGCCCCGGTTCACGCTCGATGCGGATGCCTATCGCATTCGCTTCCAAAACAGTTACTCATCGGTTGTGGACTCGGTTGCGACCGATGCAACCTTCAACCAGACCATCTACTTTCTCCAGCCCAGTTCCGTTACGCAGGGTGTTGAGTTCGAGAGCAACATGGTTCTCGCAACAGGTCTCAGCGCCTATCTGAATGCAACAGCAGCCAACGCATACTATTCAGGTGAACTGAATGCTGGCACAGCCGCAGCGCCATACTTCGAGAAGGCTCCCTCTGGCCTGTGGATAGCATCCACACCAACCGATACAGAGATGCAAGGACTGACCTACCAGAACAAGGGTATGGATCTGGGCATCTTCAACAAGCGTGTCGGTGAGCAGCGCGTGGACAACAAAGCCTTCCACAATCAGGCCATCGTTGCTCCCTTCAGCTCAGTCAGCAGTTATATCAACTACACCATCCGCAACCACTCCATCTTCGACCAGACCAAGATTCGTCTAAGCGCAAACAATCTGCTCGACTCGCACAGCATTCAGAGTCTCAAGTTGGGCACCAAGCCAGCCGCTGTGGCC
>Ga0182030_10003154_pt1 | contig 35171 bp, 27 predicted proteins | sample 812S3MmetaG_FD_121299 | JGI IMG/M metagenome (GOLD analysis project Ga0182030, IMG submission 121299) | Permafrost microbial communities from Stordalen Mire, Sweden - 812S3M metaG (Illumina Assembly) | ecosystem: Environmental > Terrestrial > Soil > Wetlands > Permafrost | place: Sweden...
GACCGACTTGCAACATGAGGAGGAGAGGGTTCGGATGGAGGAGGACGCAGAAGTGGATAGGAAACGTGAGGCCGCTGTTCGATTAGCGAGAGAAAAAGGTCTTCATTCTAGTGAGCCATCAGAAGAGGCATTATCAGAAACGAAGCTAGATCCACCCACTGTCCAGGAGATTCTCCCTCCAACATCTCTTCAAGAAGTAAGCCAAGAGATCCCGGATGAATCAACTCCAAAGGTTTCAAGGGATCCACCTCCTAAGGGGGAAGCAGGGAAGGATTTCGTTCCGGCCAGACTACCGAACTTCCACTGAGCAGTAATTGGTTTATGACTTCAATGTAGGCTTTTATGCTATCAGAAGGGAATGGAAATGGCGTTATATAAGCATGCGAAGCGCTCGCTGCAGGTTGTTTTGGTGTTCGGCGCAAATAACTAGATCAATTTGATGAATCTGACATTGCTAATGTGCTTGCTCTATATTACAGATGTTCATAGTTTGCTCAGAAATGTTTGACCTTGCTTCAACATCTCAACAGCCTCTGCTACCATTTCATCCACAATCTGACCTGCTGGCTGAATTTCCTTGATGACTCCAGCCACAATACCCATCTGGTGGCAAATTAGTAAACCTTTTGATATATGGTTTAAGAGCAGAAGAGCCGAGCTCTTAATGTCTAAGGTTATTCAAATATATACTCTCAAGACATGCTGCCAGAGCTCGGCTTCTGCAATTTCTTGAAATGAAGGGCAAAATAGGACATACCAAATGAGGGATATCAACATCTTCGCCGGCTTCCATGTCGAAATTGATGGGAACAATTCCCTTCTCTGTCAATTCCTTGATCTTCTCGGGTTGCGCCTCCCACTTATCAACCCATTCGTTCCTCCTTACTCTCAAAGGTCTTCCACTAACCGTGAGAGTCCTCAAAGTATCCTCAAAAGTCGCACTAACAACGCTCTCTTTGTGGGCCTGACTACATCCAGCCTCCGTACTCGCCACAAACCTCGTTCCGACCCAAACCCCAGCCGCTCCTTGCATCAGACTGCTGGCCAAACTCCTCCCATTATAAATGCCTCCTGCCGCAACTACTAATGCCGGTTCCCCACCAAGCAACTTGGGTCTATACTGCCTCGCCACATCAACCACAGATGGGATCAAAATAGAGTTGGGAATATCTCCCGTATGCCCACCTCCCTCTCCTCCTTGCGCACACACAATATCCACGCCCGCATCCAATGCTTTCTTCGCATGCTTGGGTGCCCCAACCATATTCATGACCAAGATTCCCGCATCATGCAACCTCTTGACCACATGAGGAGGCGGGATGCCCACCGCAGAAATAAACAGCTTGGCACCCTCCTCGATCGTGACTGTAATCAAGTCATCCAGCTGTCCATGCGTATAATCGTGATTGGTTTTCCTGGCTCCCTCGCCTACTTTTGGTAAAGCGAGATCAACGCCAAAGGAGAGAGAGGGATCAGAGAGGTTGACTTTAAGCTCGTGGATGATTTCGCGGAGTTGGGTTGGTGTGTAGCCTAAGCCACCAATGCACCCTAGTCCTCCAGCGTTGGAGACAGCGGCTGCAAGGGGACCGCCGGAGGTACGAGCCATGCCTGCGAGGAGGATAGGGTGCTTAATATCTAGGAGTTTGGTGAGCGGGGTGGATATTGGGCCTTGAGGCGCCATGATTGCGGTTCGTCTGAAGATGGGTGTGAGGGAGAGAAAGTAGCCTCAAGGCGGATGAGGGAGAACTGTAAATAAATACATGTCCATGGCTAGTGGGGGTGTTTATGGCATGGGTTGTAACCACAACGGCTCGCTTCACAGGTATGGAGAAGTGTGGGGGAAGCCGAGGCGCAGGAGTCATTCGGATATTCAGGGGCAGGGCATTGTCGGTGGCAACTACGCACGTGAAAGGGATTATTCTCAAAATATTTTGAGGCAGATTACTTTTGCTGTGCATTTAGTTTTCTCTTGAGCAAAATGTTTAAGTTAGGTTCAGTGATTGAATCAAATGATAGACATTCGAAATTTCGGAGTCTCTCAAATCGTTGGTCAAGAGCTCTGACTCGGCTCATGCACAGACGGCCGAGCAGGCACATCGTTTGCACATAACAGAATCCCCAAATCCCTGAATACTGTCCAGAACCAAAGCAGTCAAATAGAGAATCTTCACCTTGGTATGGGTGGTATCGTGCTTGGGCGACATCGCTTCAACTCCTTGCATGAGTGAATACCAAAGCTCGCACTTCAATACCTGCTACTTTTCGATTGCATCTTTATATCTAGAATGTTTAAATGAAGCATATGGAGGATCTAAATGTGGTCAGCAACTCAGCTTTGATTCCCTTACTTATTGCTTTCACATTCTCGTCCGAATCGAACATCTTCATGATGTATGCTTCCTCAAGGCGTGAATAGCTTGGTTAGTACTACTTCTGCGGGGTGATATAGTGACCATAGAGTACAGTCATTCAGATCCACTGCTAGATCAGTTCTGTTATCCGCAGTACCTGTTCAAAGCTATCTTGATAAGCAAACGTCCTCGAAAATATTGTTAAACGTACTCTATTCCCCAAGAATAAACCTGATCAATACCTTCTGCATGTTTCTTCATGAATTCCTCAACATATTTTTGCTCAAGATACGATCGATCTTGATTGAAGTAGGAAAGAAATTCGTCTTGAAATACTTTACCATAAATCCATGGCCATCCAAAGTGAACTGTTCTGACTTCCACGGTCGTCTTGGGTGTGATGGAGTTCGAGTTCAAACTCAGTGTTCGTGGCTCTCTTGTCGGGGGAATATGCATGAAAATCTCCAAGGGCTTCTCATACTGGTAAAGCTCCGGCTTCTTCAGATGCAAGAGTGCTATATGGACATCAGCTACCGCCATGGTCACGAAAACTTGGTTTACTAGAATTGAAGAGGCAAAAAGCAGATGGTAGGTGGCTATTTGGCGAATGGAGAATCCCAGAGGACATAAGCGAACCTAACTTTGAGCACGCTCTACTTGGGTAGAATGCAAGCTCTCGCTGTACTGCTAATTGAGATATACTGTGCAAAGAGTGGTGCTTCAACGGCTTTCTCTTCGCTTGTCTATGGTCTCACGACCTTGAGTCATTACCACAAGGTCACATCAAGCGCAAATATGCTGAAATGAGACAAAGAAGTGGATAAGTAACCTTTGTAAAAGCTCCCTCCACGCCGTATCTCGAAGTCATCCTATGAAAAACAACCTTATCAATTAGGATGCCGAGTGAGATCGCCTTTCTGGTACTAGAAATTTGTGAGGAAGATGCTAACCTGAAGATCCATAGACTCCACTCGGAGCTGTCTTAAATCTAGACAGGTCGAAGCTTTGTTTGCCTCGAGACAGCTGTTACTGACCTCAATGACTTTTCAGACTTTCAGATGAAGCAACGCTAGCTCGAAAAGGCGGTGCTGGATGTGGTATGAAATTGCAATGAGATGAGACGACGTAGCGGTGAATAGTGGGGGAGAGGCTACCAAGATCAAATCGCAATTATTCGCAAAGTCTTCTAAATTGAACGAAAACCCTGATTGGATCATCGTGCAAATGTAATAAATGCTTCGAAGGATGCAATCTTTTATTAGAATAAAAAACAATGGCATGCATGCACTCCTCTCACGCCTTCAGAAGTTCTATCAAAGTCTGCTGCTCTTTTTTGCCGAATCCAATCGTTTCACAATATCCCTCGACCCCACCATACTTGTTATGCAAATGCTCCTGCATCTTCTCGATCCAGTTTTCTGGACATCCCGCAAAGTCCTCTGTGAGACCAATCGACTTGATCTCCTTCATTCTGCTTTCTCTTTCGGGTAGTAGCTCTGCCTCACTCAAGCAATAGTCTTTCGATACAGCTTCCCTAGGAACCTGAAGTAAGAAGAGGACAAGGCAAATGATCAGTCCAGTTCGATCTTTGCCTTGGGTGCAGTGAACCAGGATGCCGTAATTCGAAAGATGACAGAATGCTCGCAGTGCCTATATATGGTCAACTGGGACCGTAAAAAAGCTTAGGGAATACAATTACCTCCGCTATTTCTGGCTGACAACTGTCCAAGCTGTCGTATCCCAGTCCAATCAGGCCACGAGGTTGCATCACTTCTCTACCAAGTATACTAATGGCTTCCATGCGATATCCGAATGCCATCAAAGTGACCAATTTGCTGAATACCGTCAGCTTAATATCGTTGAAAGAGTGACGTGACCCACGTGAAACTCCAAGCGGATAATTGCCATAGCAAGCTTCTTTCAAACCCTTTCCCGTTCACATTTATTTCGAGATAGTTCATACTTGGTATCTTTACAGCTTCGGCCAGGGAATCATTGGATTGGAAAATTGTCGGAGTCTTTAAATCAGCGTCTCGTTTCTTGGCTTGATTGGCATGTTCGGTCCTATCAGAATTAGAACATTGGGTCACTTGTATGGGAGAAAGCAATACACTGTTCGCAGATCCATAATCGTCTTGATGCCAAATTCTTCTTTTAATCTCCTTCTGTCGGACAACGTGGCGTCATCTGTGGGAGTCAGCTTGTCTTCTTCACGTTGACCACGGGGATGAAGGATTACCAGGGCGAGCTGAGCGGTAAAGACGACCTTCAACAACGCGCCTAGGAGGTGTCAGCTGCATACACTGACTGCTTCATCCAGGCCCTCTCGATGACCCCAGCAAACATGAAGTACCTCTCCCCTAGAAATTCATTGATCGTCTTCCCAACATCTCGAAAGTTCAAGATATTCTCAAATGGCGGAGATTTGAGGTCTCCCTCCTGACTGCCGCTGTTCGCATCTGACTTTAGTTGCGCCATACTACTACTCCAAATAGGCGAAGAAATATATCGCTGCTGACAGGCGACGAGTGACTATTGATGTCAAAGGAAGCGGATTCCAAATCAGGTTTCTAGTAAGATCGTATGCCTGCTATCATCATAGATTAAGACCTCCAGCTTTCAAAGGTATCTCGTTCCCAATGAGGACATTTGATGCAGCTTGAAGATGAATTGGGACATGGACAACAGAGAAAAGCGAACGAAATAGGAAATAGTGAAGCGAGCAGAATCCCGGTTGCAGATCCGCGCTGCTAGTACTAGTACTGGGATTAAATTTGCGGAGCTCTGGAGAAGACAAGAAGATTCATAGTTCGCATTGTATGCGTCTTACAACGTCGTATATACCGCCCAGTATTTATTATTGGTGCGGTGATCTTGAAAAGACACAACGACGGAGCCTTCGTCGCACGCAAATCAGACGATCTACTAGTAGATATAAAAATTGTGATAGGCATTCGGTAAAGCCGTTACGTGACGGTTTGGGTGTGGTACGATGCTGTGGCTTGGACGTTAGGATGCAATGACATCACTAGAAGTTGGACCCTTGATGGTGCCCTCCTCCTAGGTAGTAGGTGCCGTCTACCCACCCCAAAGTATCTACTAGAGACGATCCAAAGAGCTTGAACGACGAAACTAAACAATACTGAGTTAGAACGATGATGCCAACACAATTTCCAGGTAAACAAGTACTTGTCATTGTGCGCTTCCTTCTCTTTACCTTTACACGTCTGTGAGCTCTTTGCAACGTCTGGGAGTTGCTCTTGATCCTTTCTGCATTCTCGGCCACTCAATGAGATACACACATGCTTTGTGAAGTCATCATCGACATATTTCCTCCCTTGATCTCTGAAATAATCGACCACTATCAAATTAATCCATCGTCGTGAGCAATGGCGGCCGTTCATCCAACGCCTACGGCTGCGGTACCGACTGGGCCAATTGAAGATGTCACTCACAACCCTCACACAACCTCTCAGAAGCTAGAAGATCAGGCTGCGACAGCTGCGTTATACGTCACAATTCACGACAAAACCCATGGTAAAACGGGCTACGAATTTCTGGATAAAGATAACAAGCTATCATCTGCTGGTAAGTGCACCCCGGAGTGAACGGAAAATTGACTGACGTTTGGTACGACAGGTGCCGCAGCTTCTCTCAAATACGCCAATCCACAAGATCTGCCCAGCTACCCCTCCTCCGGGCTGAAGAAGAATGATTCTGCTGCCGGTGCAGCTGCGAGTCTAGGATGGGCAAACCAGAAGCCTTTTGAACATTGGAAACCAGATCCATCCGCTTCCGCATCTGCCGCAGCGGTGCTTGCGAAAGACTACAAAATGGCACCCCTCTGGCAACCCGAACAAAGCGCAAACGGTGCGAAGGCAGCTCTTCTCGCTCATAGGGATGGAGGCAAGGTCGATATTTCGCAGCCGGAGCCATCCGTATGGGGAGAATCAGCTGCGTCTCAAGCCTTCAAGAAATTTGGTGCCGGAACATTGTCTCCTGTGTTGGACTATGGATACACCGCGCTCGGACGTCAAGGCTCTCTTCAAGCTGCGACAGGAGCAATGGCACAAGGCCGAAAGCGAGCAGATTCGACGCCGATTGTAGTTGCAAAGCCAGAGACCTACCCCGACGAAGCAAATGCACTTAAAAATGCTCTGAGTGCTGCGACCTCTGCTAGCAAGCAGGGCAAGCGAACCGAGACTCCTACGGAAGGCGGCTCAGTTCCATATACGACTATGTCAAGAGATATGTATACGTCGCACCCTCCTGTCGCACCTGAGGTCGAAGAGAGAAACAGAAACGATACACTTCGGGCATCAGCTGTCGCTATGGCCCAAGGAATGTATAATCATCAACAAGCGCAATTCGCAGCTACCTCCCAAGCTCAAAGCGGGGCGATATTCGCGCACGGGAGATACCCTTCATCTTCAACTATCAGCGAAGAAGTGCAACCCATGCGGTTCAACAATCTACAAGAAGCGGCACAGAAACTTGCTCAAGAGCGATTGGCTAAACTTCATGATGAGTACGCGAAGGCCCGCGAATATCGGGAGTACTATGGGGGCAATGACAAGTATACTCCAGGCACCAATCAGCCCTCCTATAAATTGTCAATGAGAGGTAGGACCAGAAACCGATCATCAAGTGATGGTCGCATGGATGAGGACCGAGAGCAGTCTAATAAGATTCGCGCTCAAATGTCGCTTTTTTCCAGCAATCTCTCACAAGTTGATGAGAAGAAGCGCCAAAAAGATCGGGAAGATTTGATTGCAGTAGCTCAGCGCAATGTTACCAAGAGCCTCCACGGTATGGACGAAAGGGTGTTTGCTGAGACTGGGCATGTTGCGCCGTCCCTCCTCAATGAATGGGAGGTGAAGGCACATGCTGCTGCCCAGGCAAAGAGCGACAGTCGCATGGAGAATCATGGCAAAGTTCATATCGGAGGTGGAAAATTCATTGACCAGAGTGCAATCGATGCTGTTGCTGCACGAAATGTGCAACCTGTCCTGGACGAGATCAATGAAAAGGCTGATGCAGAACATGAACGTCAGGCAGCCCTCAAGCTGGAACAAGAGACCCAGGCCAGAAAAGCAGCGGAGAAGAAGCAAAGAGAAAAGGAGTCCAAGCAGATCAATAAAAAGTTGAAGCGTAAGTGATATTATTGGTGGCCATGATCGAGTGCTAAGTCTTTACAGAACAAGATAAGGAGGAGGAAAGAGCCGCGAAAAAAGAGAATCGCAAATCTGCCAAATCAGAGGTCGCACCTGTCGCAGCTGAGTCCGATGTTGAGCCAGCAGTTGCTAGCGGTGCCGTTGCTGAACCTGCTGGTGAAGAGCCTGAGACCGTTGCGGAGCGTCGTGACGCTACTCCAGTTGCACCACTTCGCACCTCAATGGAAGATCAGGCTAGCCTACGTATAGCTGAGAATGCTTCAGCTGCGAATGGAGAGGATGTCACCCCTTTGTCTCCCACAAGCTCAAGCAACGGAAAAGTTAAAAACTGGTTGAAGTCTAGATTCTCAAGACGGTCGAGCAAAAGTATGAAGTCTTCCGGTGACAAAGGCAAAGAGGAGGGATTCGTTGGCGGTGCAGCTCTGACAGGTGCGAGTGCTAATAACAGCACAGCCAGCCTAGGTGTGAATAATTCCTCGGCCAGAGAAGCTGCTGCTTCTACTGGTAAAGCGAAAGAGGAGATCATTGGGCCAGTTAGCCCCGTAGAACCAGTATCCGGGCCTACCGTGGACCATGATACTGAGCCGGAAGTAGAGGGAGAAGAAGAGAGAATTGGAAGACCAGCCCACCGAGCTTCAGATGTCAGCTCTATGGAACCAGTAGAGAAGCGTGAAACTGCAGATGACGACGAATTTCAAGAGGCGAGAGACAATTTCGACGAGGATCTTGCTCCCCCTCCAACCTTCCCAGCTGAAAAGTCGAGCAGCCCAGTCAGAGATTCGAAATTCATTGAGGCTGTCTAAATATAAATACAGGGTGGGGTGGTGCACGGAAGTCCGGGGATGGTTCGAAGGTGGAGGGCTCTGACGAGGTGATGAATTTTAGCGTACGGTTTACTGCAATCATTTCCAGTACTTATAATTCCTCCATGTTTAGCTTTTAATGCGGAATGGTTTGGTGGGATGTTTGATTTGGAGGACGTGGATGTACATATAGGGGCTTATGATTTTTGTAGATATTGAGAATGAGCAATGCCAGTGTATCAGTATGTTGCTAAATATCGAAATGTTCCTGAATTTGCAGGAGATGACAGCGGAAAACGCAGCATCGAAAGGACTATCGACATTCGATCATAGTAACATTCATAAAGGTGGAGTTGCATGCGTGGAGGGCTTTTGCAGTATTTAATGTGAATGTGCAAAGCCTACTGACACAATCATATCTGAGCACTGAAATTTTGGGATTTGTTTTCTTCTGTCACCGAAAGAAGATGCGGCTATTAGGAGGAATCAGGGGTATCCACGATTTAATTTTTTCATAACTGCCCAGAACGCCTTGCAAATGCCCATCTCACGTTCTGGTTGTATCAATTGAACGCCGTCAAACAATCAATTCCCATCCTGTTATTACACCTCCCACCATCGCCTTATTTTAAAAATTACTAGCAATAGGAGTTCCTTCAGTATGCTGCTTATCTCCTCTCACAGCCTGGACATCATTCCCACCAACCGTCCTCTGGCTATCATAGCCGTTCGCCAACCTATTATCAGGACCATCCCGGCCATCATTAGCCTCGACCTGCATCTCCGTCTCATCACCCCAACTCTTCCTTCCAGAATGCTTCGAGTGCACCGCTGGGATCAGATCGATGAAAAAAGAGAAGACATAGAACGTGAAGATGAACGCGATGGCCCATTCGAGAACCGCGGCTGCGTTGTATGAGTGCTTGAAATTGGTAGCGCCGAATGCGATTGCGAGAACTACTTCAATGAGGATGAAGGCGAGTTTGATCCAGAAGGAGATGCGGAGGATGCGATGTTCTCGGTATTCTGTATTCGACATTAGAATTTTACGATAAGAGTGGGAGGGGAGAGCGTACGAATTCCTAGACGTTGGTATTCCCAGCAAATAAAAACTGCTGAAATAACGTATCCGGCAATGAAGAGAAGAAGGAAGATGTCGTGCAGGGTATGGTGTCTTTTCGTATCAAAGATACTCAAGAGAATCAAGCCGGCAGTACCAATCAGGGCAAAGCCCATGCTCAACCCGCTCAACACCTTCTCTATCAAACTTGTATTCCTCGCCAATCTCCCCCGATGCCGTAGCCATCTTTCTGACAGGAACGACAAATCGAGGAAGATGGTCGTAACGCAGGAACCCGCAATGAACAAGGGCTTTAAGTTTTCCGCTCCAACATCGGATATGTAGGCGATTGTCTGATTTGGTTTCATGGAGGTATAGTGCGGTCTGCCATCGACGTTCCAGTGGATGAGTAGGCCCAACAGCGTGCCGAGCCAACAGAGGCTGGAAATCACTGGGAAGACCTGTCAGGTGGTTAGCATAGCTACTATTGGTGCAAAGCCGGAAGACCCGGTGCAGCTGGACGAACCCAATATGATAATCCCCACATGATTGAGGGACGAACGGACGAATTAGACTATATATGGTGTAAGGACTAGCAGAAGTGAGGCTCTCGTCGCAATTCGCGAGGATGACCGGTGGACGGTGAACGGCGAACGGTGAACGGTGAACAGATAATAAGAATTAATATGTACAACTCAGGGAAATGAAAATGAAAATGAAAATGAAAATGAAAATGAAAAGACGAAGAGGAAACGACAGGATATATCTTCCTCCCCTGCCCACTCATCCTTGGCAGAACGTATGTATCCTGGGCATCTCCTTGGAAGCAAGACAACTCAAATCAAGCCTCCGGGCTCCGTGACTGCGAGGCAACGCCGATGAAATATGCATCGATGACATCATTTGCAGTTGTAACTGATCGCCAGTGCCGATTGGGTATCTCAAACTCTACTATAAGCGTTTGCAGAGCACTGCACTTCAACTTCAACTTTCATCTTGGAATCCTTGGAATTTTAGTATGCTAAGGGTCGAGAAGAACTATGAAGTCATCGATGGTGGGAGTCAAGCCACAATTGTTGATTACGACAGAGCTTTTTTTGTTTCGGCGAATTGGAAGAGCGACGCATCATCAAGGTGCATACTTGTGCTTACGGTTCCAACCGATAATGGTCCTCAGCCGATAATCGTAGATTTTTAGTGGTTACTACCCTATAAGCCTGCTGAAAATTACAGGGAATTACGGGGAGTTACAGGGAGCTATAGGGTAGTAACCACTAAAAACTTAGGATTATCGGTGGTGGGGGACTATTGGTTGACCAGTGAACTCTACTAGACCTGACGCAATCAGTGGAGGGATCGCCCAGGCCATCGACACGTTAGCTGTACTAGTACAGTCAGCTGACATCTGAACTTGAGTTTCAGCCTCGTTCTTCAGCCCTGTCAATTTTCAAGATTGAACATCACCCTTAAACTTCACTAGCGATCTGTCGAACATCGACAAGAATTGATCACGCTCGCGTGGGTTCGTCTCCAACAATCAAGGCATGTCGTAGCACCCACAAATCCTCATCCTCCACCTCCACCTCCACCTCCACCTCCACCTCCGGCCTCCTCGTCCCTTCATTATGGCAAACTCACCCCTCGTTGTGCCCTCGAGCTCCGAAAGGCATCCTCCCACCAAATCCAAACTCCCCCTGTTGGCCCCGAATGGCGCAACTACCCACTCTCCCACCCCTGAACCTTCCACTACCAACGGCAGCCATGACCTGGCGGAGCAAATGAACGATGTTGAAAAGAACAAATATATCAAAGACAAGAAACTCGGAGAAGGAACCTACGCCAACGTCTACCTAGGATGGCTGCGGACCGACCCCTCCCAAAAAGTCGCCATCAAGAAGATCAAGATCCAAAAAGAATACACAGAAGGCATGGCACCCGATGCCATCCGCGAACTCAAACATCTACAAGAACTAAGCCATCCGAACATCATCTCCCTCCTCTCCGTCTTCTCCTCCAAAGATCAAAACCTCAACCTTGTACTCGAATTCCTGCCTCTAGGAGACCTAGAAATGCTTATCAAAGATGTAGAAGGAGTACGCTATGGAGCAGCAGACATAAAAGCCTGGATGGGAATGCTTAGCCGCGCAATCTGGTTCTGCCACGAAAACTTTGTGCTCCACCGGGATATCAAACCAAACAATTTACTCATAGCCGCTAATGGAGAAGTCAAACTCGCCGATTTTGGTCTTGCTCGTTCCTTTTCCGATCCCTATCGGGTTATGACCTCGAATGTGATTACACGATGGTATCGACCTCCCGAGCTTCTGTTTGGCGCAAAGCATTATTCTGGGGCTGTGGATGTCTGGTCTGTAGGATTAGTATTCGCGGAGTTGGTGCTTAGGACACCATATATAGCGGGCGACACCGAAGTGCATCAAATCAACCTAATCTGTCAAGCCGTCGGTACACCCACGGAAGAGAACTGGCCTGGAGTCTCGAAACTACCTGAATTCACGGTTCCTGATCCACCAAATCCCATACGTGGACGAGATTACTATTTACAAACTTTTGGGACGGCGGGACAGGAGGGTGTGGATCTTTTGATGAAGATGTTGATTTTGGATCCGAGGAAGAGGATTACGGCGAGGCAGGTGCTGGAGCATGAGTGGTGGGGAAAGGAACCTAGACCAACGAGGAATGGGGATCTACCAAAGAAGAGGGGCGGCGAGGAGAAGGTTGCGGAAGATTTGAAGAGAAGAGCGGGGATGTTGGATGATGAGAGGGGTGGCAAGGTTGCTAGAAAGTTAGATTTTACATCCATGAGATGATGTTAAAAATTATATTTGGCGTAGAAGCATTGCGGGCGTTCGGAAATACAGAATGGAGCAAAAGCATCTGGTTTCTAATCAAAACGATTCTTCATTGTCTCAAAATCCTTGAGACATTATCGATGCTCCCTATATGCATCTTATTCCTATTTAATATCCCCTCACATAACACCACACCCAATCCCATACATCGCCCTCTCCACATCCCTCTTAACACTATACCAATCCGCTCTCCTCTCGGCAAACTCATACACCTCTTCCGCCCTGAAAATCCCATAAAACCGATCCCCATCCGCGATAATCGTCGCCATCTCCTTCGAATGCTTAGCCTCTATCAAATAAATCTGCGACAACTCTCTCAGCGCCTTAAAATACTGCAGCAAATCCTGATTCCGTAACGTGCGGATATATTGGAAATAGAGATTCATGTCGGAGATGAGCTTGATGGCGCCGTCGGTCGAGATACGTTGGCGTTTGAGGTGTTTGCAAAGGGCGGTGAAGAGGCGTATGCCCACTTCTTGGTTGAAGACGTCAAGCATGTTTTTGTCGGTGCTGCCGGTTAACATTTTGGTGTGAGATTCGACGATTGAGACGACTTGCTCCGCTGCTTTGGTGGGCCCGATGTCCATGTCTTGGGGTTTGCCGTCCGCGGCTGGTAAGGGGTTGAAGTCTGTGGGTTGTTGGAGAGTTGCGCAGACGTACTCGACTTCGTCCATTAGAACGTCGATGCCTTTGTTTAGACCAGCGGCTACACGTTCGTCTAGCATTTGTTCGAATTTCTTTTTTGCTTTGACGGCGGGGTCGAGAAAGTCGTTCTTGTCGGCGAGTTTGGTAGCTGCGAGTTGTTGCTCGTAGAAGACGTCGATCATTTGGGAGATCAGGTCACCGACATTGACGAGTTCCAGGAATGTCACGAGAGGGGCGACTCCTTGTTGATGCTCGCTCACTTCGCGTGGATTGTACTTTGAAAGATGATCGACTGCTTTGTCGAATCCAATCTTTACATGCCTAGTGCCAAGAATTTGGAGAAGGACGACAAATATTGCCAAGCACTGCTCTCGTGCTTCCTCTCCAGTCTGACCTCCTAGGCGAACAAACAATGCTGCTCGCTCTATGCTAGCTTTAGCAGCATGAGTGAGAACCAGTGCAACTTCAATACTAAACAATGATCTAATGCCTTCCAGCCTCGAAGCCATAAGAGCCGCTTTCGCAGCAAGCTCATCTGTAGGAGCTTCAGAAGGAAGCGGGGAACCGCTACGAGTAGTTACACCAATACTGGGTGAGTGAGGCCTTGAAGTGGCAGGTGTTGGTGTCTGAAGACTTGTCTTTGCCTGTACTGGGGTCGGTTTGGCGACAGCAAATGGTGATGATAATGGCAGACTAGGCAGTACGTTCACTGGCATCATGACCACTTTCTTGAAGGAAGTCAAGAAATCCTTCTTATCGGCTTGTCTGTTGAAATTACCCATGAAAAATGATTCTGTTGTTGCTTCTTGTGCCGAGAGTTTGCTTTCCCAAGTGCCAACTTCAGCATCTGCTAACCGTTTGAAGTAATCGAGCTCCTCTTGTAGATATAAATCCACGTGTGGCTCGAAAACCCTGGCCACAAATGTTTTGACCTTTGAAATGAAGTCGTCGCCTGAATTCTTGGTTGGTTTCAACGTCAAGCCAAACTGCATACTTTGTTCAAACATTCCAGACACTGCCTTGAGGTAGGATGGAATGCTTCTTTCGTGAGCTTCGTCAAATAACGGCGTAACATACTCCATAAGAATATCTTCTCCCACTTTATCCAAGAAAATTCGATATACGTCCTCACCTGCTGGAAAGACTCTATCAATGATATCTGCCTGCTCATTGATTTTCTTGCTAAGATTTTCCAAGAATTGGAGAGACGGGCCGAGTGCAATGCCCTCGGAAGACGCTTGGTTGAGACAATCCATAGAATTTCCAAGGACTTCTCGGTCCGTGAAGATAGGATGCTTTTGAACAAATAATTCTATTCCGGCATGGCCACCGTTTAACACCCCGAGGACATGGGCATAACGACGCATTCTGCCATCAATATCCCACGCTTCGTAGCCTTGTTCAAATTCTCGGAGAACAGCATTTTCAAATATCCCGACCATAGTGATCAGTTTCTCCTCGCGTTGTCTCCACCCTTGGGCCCAATCACTCTTTGAGAATATCTGTAAATGTGCTAACATTTGTGCTTGTTGTTCTGGGTCTCGATAGACTCTGAATATGACAGGATCCATATGGCTTTTTGATCTTGCAAGATCAAAGTAGAACGGAGCCAGAGCCGCATATATCTTCCCATACTCCTTCCTGGCGGAGCCCCTTATAGACTTCACTCCAGAGAATACATTCAGTAAAGCCTCTGGATCCAACATGGGTGCTCGTGAATTTGAATATGGAGTGGTAGGCGTAGGTGATAATGTCATAGTCTCAAACCCATCCAGAGGTGTCATCGCAGCCTTCGAAGCCAACTCAACAGATCTCCTTTGCCGCTCTTCCTCCAGTCCCGCATCGAACAGCGTTGTGCTCGTCTTTTGAACAGGCACATTCCCATTGACCCCAATACCCGTTCTTTTGCCATTATCTTCTGCTCTTATTCTCATCATCTCCCTCTTCGCTTTCAGCGCCTCTTCGAATCTCTTCCTGGCTTCTCCATCGTTCCAGACACCCATAGCTTTTAATCTTTGTACCCATCTCGAGTCCTCATATACCATTTCTTGCATTCGCTTGCATGTTCGCGCAAAGCTCATAAGATCAGGGACGGGAAGGAAGTCGAGAATAGTAGATATAATCTCTGCGGGCAGGACTGGCTTGCTTTCGATCATTTGCGTTGCTTTGAGGGATGTCAGAATGCTATTCCTCGGCGCTCCCACTGGAGCGCGCTTGAAGTTCGACATCGTGGCTAGCTTTGAAGTTCCGGGGCATTCTTTTGCGCCTGTTCAAAAAGTATTTGAGGAACTCGTCATAGCAGATCAATTGAGCTGATGGTCGTACATCAAGTGTCGTCGTGAAAATTGACCTGCCTGGAGTGTGAGCTAACTCGCTAATTGGATGACCATACGAGGCTGAGAATTGGCCTTCTGGCTTTCTAGAAATTATAGAAAGGTAAACCAGTCAACCCTGATTGCAAAATCATCTTCTGAATCGTCATCGAAATAACAGTCTTCTTCAACTCTTAGTTATACAATTATTCTCTGTTTGATGAACTTGGCTTTGAGGCACCTTGTACATTTCAGCATATTCAAGTGATATTGATGAGGTTATTGTCTCCGTTTCTTTCCAAAGTTAGAGCAGGATATAACACCTGAATGAAATGCCCCCCTCCTCAAAATATATATATATATATATATATATATCTTTGTTGGCAAGTATCACCGCAAAATGAACAAAAGGTCTTCAGTCGTTAAGGGAGCTTCTGCCAAAAAACATGCAAAGTATGTGCATAATTTAATGTAAGCTCAATGAAACAAAGGAGTCGAGGGCAAAGGAATTTGAAGAGATTGATAGCATTATTATGTCTTCAGTGAAGAAACGACGGTCTATGTCCTTTAAATTATGGCACATCCAACTCTCGGAGAAGGATCTCGAAGCCAAGTGTCTCTGAACATATAACATGGTCAAAATCTTTGAGAGAAGTATGAATCAGAATATCTGATGTGGCAATGCCAGTGATACTGTTGATTTTCCAAATCTACGTGTCTTGTATTTTCTGGCACATGCACGAGTTAGGAGACAGCTCTGATCATATATCGTACACTCTCACTTGTAAGACCCCACTCTACGTTTAGACCCTCTCATTCATAAGACCACATTACAACCTATCATTTTGTATGCAAACCCCTGAAGAATACCCAAATTAGGTCCAAAATACAAGCCCCCCTCATTTATAAGTCAAGGTCTTAAACTAATGTTGTATGTACAAGTTAAAAGAGCTTGGTCTTACAAGTGAGAATATACGATGCTCTTCATCGCTGCAATATAAATGCCCTAGGAATCCAGATTAATAGGCTGCTGTGGAAATTGACTGTGTTAAAAATTCAGCTGAAAATCACTAGAAAGTCTAGCATAAGGGAAATGGGACGAGGTTGAGTAAAGAATTTAAGTCTAAGTTTTTACACATCTAAATTTATAGATGCTATGGCTCGACGACGTCCTTCGAAGAAAATTATGGCAGAGATCTCGCTTCCCTGAACCGTTGAAGAATGGTTGCAGCATCCTCAATCTCCAAAACTCTCAGACCTGATAGTGGGGCCCGAGGAGCTGCAACTGGCTCTTCAACGATAGTGGGCGCACGAAACCTCGGCGGCTCAGGAAACTGCCTCCCTCCAAAACCATCGTCAGGAGTGAGATTTGCTTGAAACGGCTCCCATTCCTGGTCAATTAATTTGACAAGCTCTCAGCGTTGATCATTCTGCTCGTTCATGTGCTATACATCGTAATATAGTCTTCCTAAGCAAAGTACTATATGGAGCATTCAACATGTTGCTTCCTGTGGTTCAATAGCTTTGTCTTTTGCTCCTACCTGGGCAAAGAACCTGGGATCAAAGCATAAAAACGCCGGCCGTGGAGAATTACACTATACATTATTTTGCCCATTTGCCATACATTGAGAGCGGTGCCATACCTCCGAGAAGCCAGAGGAAGTCGATCATCGTATTGTTCTGGAGTTAAATGGGCTCTAGTACCCCGGCCGCTGCGTGCCCACCAGTAGCTAGCGTTTTGGTTTACGGGGACATCTTCTGCCATGCCAAAGTCTGCAATCTGGGATATGGTTATTTTGTTGGAAATATAGATTTTAGGAACGCCATACCTTGAGTATGGGCATCTTGGTGTGTTGTTGGTCATATCCTGACATGAGAACTGATACTTTTAACGTTTTGAAAGTCAAGATATTCAGAGCAGACATATTGTTGGCGGGTTTCAGCGTAATGGACTAACTCGTTGTCCCAATTAGCACCGTCAAGGTCTTCATTTCCATGTTCCATTACTCCTAGTCCTAATGCAAGCTTCCTCTATCGATCCTCTGGTTGGCTATTCTTATCCAAATTTAGGTTCGGATTTGCAGATCTACCGAATGCCCTTCATGACGGGTCTTTCGACTGAGATGATAATTGCGTACCAATGCGTCCGAATGCCTGTGGAGGTCCTTCTACGGGTCCCGCCTTCCAAGCAAGTAGAACATCATCGCCAGGTACTGGAGGATCTAGTGTGGTAGCTGGCGTTGCCGGAAAGGGAGCGGGAACGCCTGGCAGTGGGGTCGCCGGACCCCCGGGAGTTGCTGCAGGAGTAGGTGGGTCAGCGGGTCGCCTACTACGATGAGTAGTTCGACCCGAACTACGGGATCTCCTTCTGCGTGGTCCTGGTTTCCTTGGTGTTTTTCCTGCTCTTGGCGTCCTTGCTGGAGTCTGTGGGTTTCCTTTAATCCCAGCACTGGAATGTTAGATGGAGTACTAGGCGTAGGAGCGCCATAATTACCAGCCCTCGCACGCCTCACTGGAGGCCGACCAAAAATCTCATTCGAATCTTCATCGCGTTTTCTCTTGTTGTCGTCAGCCATATTGGTTGAATCGAAATCCTGTGCGACAGAATTTGAGAGGGGAATTTTAAACACCTATATTATCTGTGGAAACTCAAAGTTTGTACAGTTGAAAAACGCAAGAATGTTTACTCTAAAACTTCAATGAAATAAATTGAATGTTGGAGTTCGGAGAACTTGTAGCCGTTTCTTTGTTTTTGTTGCCTTTGCTTTCGGGGTCAACAACCACATTTTGAGGTTCAAAGTTGTCCGACAAAGAACCCTTGACCCCCAAAACAATTTACCTTTACCAAGCCATATCGAGTTCTTCACATATCACGCTTCAAGTCGTAGTATTAAAGTAAAGAATAATGAAGTGAGATCATTTTCCATTGTCTGGAGAAAGCTCATTCTTCTGATCTTCGTGGATGTCCTACCTCTGCGATGCCATTTCTGCTCATCTCGCTAGGAGGTCGACATGTATAACTGCCGTCCTATCCGTATCTTCGCCCAATTGAAACGTTGGCCTCGTAGGATGACTTCTACCTAGAGAATGCAGGTGGAGCGATGGAGAAATGCCAGAAACACAAGCATATGACCAATCTTCGCTATTACTCAGTAAGGGCTAACTTCCACTTGAAAGCTACCTCAATAACTCCTCAAAAACTCACCGCTGAACGCCAAGAACACGTGATATTTTATAAAACGGAGAAAGACGGCAATTCGGCTCTTAACTCCATGCTGTAAGGCAAGGAATTCCGGCGAGTAAAGTGGTGGATGATTGAACCAATGCCAGCTTTATCTTTAAGCTGAACACTTTTAGTCGAGTAGAAAGCGTTCATTCAGCCTTAGCGCAGACCAACGACGACATGAGGTTGTGAAATCCGAGCAGGGAGACGTGGTCCTGTACTCTGATGGTCTTTGTCAGATGTAAACGTGGGCCCTGTGGCATTGACAGCAATTTTTGAAATTGGAACAGCACTCTGTGATATGCTCATGTTTGTGAGGGGTCTGGTTCTGGGGTTGTGGATGCAGAGGAAAGGCTTGTTTCTACTTGATAGCCCACTATTGTCTGCGCATAGACTATCTCCTAATGGGGTATGTGACAAGGAAACTTGAACCAATCACAAGTATAGCAATTCAAAGATAGATGTAATGACAATGGCAATGACAATGGCGAAATATGCGAAGACAATGAAAAAGAACAAAGAAACAAGTTCCTCGATCTACTCTACTCTACTCGACTACCTATACTCTACACGACTCTACTCTGTACTACTCTGTACTACTCCGTAGCTGGTTGCTCTGTAGGTGGTGGTCGGCATTTCGTATTCGCCGGCCGATGTTTGTTGTTCCCCGATCGACTGGCGATAGGGCATTTTAATCCCTGAAATCCAGATACACTAGGTATCTTCTGCAGTGTGCAGTATTATCAAAAAGAAATACGTCGGTGCCGAAGTGGTGGACGTACTAGGCACCCAGTACCCTTACGAACATTTTATTCCGCAGGTGAATGTAGGTGGTCTCTCTTATAACAACTCTTTCTTCATTACATCTTCTCATGGTATGGACCATTCCTTTTGCCTCCCAAAGCAATAACAATGGCCGAGCCTGGCCAAGAGAAAGAGTATGGACCCACAGATCCTGTTGGAGGCGCCAATTCAGCAAACCACGAAGAGCCTCTTGACGTTGACGGAAAAGAGAAGGAGTACATCGAGATCAATACTCATTCAAGTCAAACCAGTTCAGAAAAGGCTTCCGACGAGAAGGGAACGCGGCCTGGACTAGACCATACGAAGAGCTATGCGACAGATGCGAGCGCGCTGACAAGAACCGATTCGAATGTCGATGCGCCACCGAAGAACAAGCCGTGGTACAAGAAGGTCAATCCTTTGAAATGGGGCAAGATCCCTCCCGTGCCCGCGGCGAGAGGGGTGTCAAGGGAATACAATGCCTCATTCTTAAGCTTGGTTTATTTCCAATGGATGGCACCATTAATGAGTGTGAGTTTTTCAATGCTTCAGCAGGAACCAAGTACTGACGTTTCAAAGGTTGGATACAAGCGACAACTCGAGCCCAATGATATCTGGGCCGTGAACCCCAATCGGACAGCAGAGTTGATGACCACAAAATTACAAGCGTCTTTCAAGAAGAGGGTGGCACGAGGAGACAAATATCCTCTCTTATTCGCAATGCACGAGACATTCAAGGTTGAGTTTTGGATAGGTGGGACCTGCCAGTTCTTTGCAAATATATTTCAAGTCATATCGCCGTTTACGCTCCGATACCTTATTCAATTCGCCGAGGATGCGTACATTGCACAACAAAAAGGTATGCCTGCGCCTGCAATTGGAAAGGGCTTGGGTCTTGTCTTTGGAATCACATTTATGCAGATGTGTCAAAGTCTTGGAACAAATCACTTCATCTATCGTGGAATGATGGTCGGAGGGCAATCACGAGCAGTACTGATATCTGTGATCTTCGAAAAGGCTATGAGGATCTCTGGAAGGGCAAAGGCGGGGGGGAAAGAGATCAAGGAAGGGCAAGCGGAGGAAAAGCCGATTGATGATACTGCCAAAGAAGGCGAGAAATCCAAGAGCAACAAGAAGCCAGCTGGCCCAAAGATTGCTGTCGATGCTGGAAAAGGAATCGCCGGTGATGGGACCGGCTGGTCAAATGGTCGAGTAGTGAACTTGATGTCAGTCGATACGTATCGAGTGGATCAGGCATCTGGAATGTTTCATATGATTTGGACTGCTCCATTGGCCTGTCTAATCACTCTAGCTCTTCTCCTCGTCAACTTGACTTACAGCGCTCTGGCGGGGTTTGGGCTCCTTGTGATTGGGCTACCTGCATTGACCAAAGCTGTCAAGATTCTCTTCGCTCGAAGAAGAGCCATCAACAAAATTACTGATCAAAGAGTCAGTCTCACTCAGGAAATTCTCCAAGCAGTAAGATTTGTCAAATTCTTTGGCTGGGAAAGTGCCTTCCTCGGTCGTCTTGGAGAGATTCGACGGCGCGAGATTCGTGCCATTCAAGTTCTTTTGGCTATTCGCAACGCTATCAACGCTGTCAGTATGAGCTTGCCTATCTTTGCATCGATGCTGGCATTTATTACCTACTCGCTCACAAGCCACAATCTAAATCCCGCACATGTCTTCTCGTCGCTCGCATTGTTCAACTCCCTTCGAATGCCTCTCAATTTGCTTCCCCTGGTTATTGGACAAGTCATTGATGCCTGGTCATCGGTCTATCGTATCCAAGAATACCTTCTGTGTGAGGAACAAGACGATGATGCCTACTTCGATCCTGAAGCTAAGAATGCTGTTCGCATGGAAAATGCCGACTTCACTTGGGAGCGAACCGCCACGCAAGATCCAGACCAAGCTAAAATGCCCGGAAAGAAGCAAACAAAGGATGAGCTCAAGATTGAGAAGAAATCCCAAAAGAAAGTGATCAAGGATGAAAAGGCTGCTGCAAAGATCAAGCTAGCTGCGGAGGGACATTCCTCTGGTTCAAGCACACCGGATGATGCGAGCACGCTTATTGAGGATAGGGACCCGTTCAAACTCCATAACATGAACTTCTCGATCGGCCGAAACGAATTGGTGGCTGTCATTGGTGGGGTAGGAAGTGGAAAGAGTTCGCTCTTGGCAGCGCTTGCTGGAGATATGCGCAAGACTCGAGGGGAAGTAACGATGGGTGCTAATCGGGCTTTTTGTCCTCAATACGCATGGATTCAAAATGCTACTGTCCGGGAGAATATCCTCTTTGGAAAGGATCTCGACAGAAAGTGGTACCAGCAAGTAATCGAGGCTTGTGCATTGCAACCTGATCTCGATATGCTTCCGCAAGGAGATGCTACAGAGATCGGCGAGCGAGGAATTACTGTCTCCGGTGGCCAAAAGCAACGGCTCAATATCGCCAGGGCAATTTATTTCGACGCCGATTTGATCATTATGGACGATCCTTTGTCCGCCGTCGACGCGCATGTCGGTCGCCATATTTTCGACAACGCTATCATGGGATTACTGAAGAACAAGTCTCGTATTTTGGCCACTCATCAACTTTGGGTCTTGAACAGATGTGATAGAATCATTTGGCTCGAAGAAGGAAAGATTCAAGCCATTGATACGTTTGATAATTTAATGAAGGAAAACTTCGGATTTCAACAACTGATGGAAACAATAGGTGTCGAGGAAGAGCGCGAAGAGGAAGATCATGTTAATGATGATGAGGTTGAAGAAGAGAAGAAAGATGTCAAGAAGAAACGCAAGGCGCCCGGCTTGATGCAAGCGGAAGAACGAGCTGTTAAGAGTGTCCCCTGGTCAGTCTACATCGACTATATTCGAGCAAGCGGCAGTCTCCTGAATGCTCCACTCGTCCTTGGCCTGCTCATCATGTCGCAAGGTGCCAATATTTCGACAAGTTTATGGCTGTCATGGTGGACCTCAAATAAGTTTGGTTATTCAAATGGTGTTTACATTGGCGTTTATGCAGCGCTGGGCGCAACTCAGGCATTACTCCTCTTTTTCTTTGCTTTTTCTCTTACAATCATTGGCACGAACGCTTCCAAGAATATGCTAAGGCGAGCAATAACACGGGCACTGCGAGCTCCCATGTCTTTCTTCGACACCACACCTCTTGGACGAATTACGAATCGTTTCTCGAGAGATGTCGATGTTATGGACAACAACTTGACAGACGCCATGAGAATGTACTTCTTGACTCTGGCCATGATTACCTCTGTTTTTGCTCTAATCATCGCCTACTTCCATTACTTTGCCATCGCTCTCGGTCCCCTTTTCCTTCTCTTCCTCTTCTCGGCCGGCTATTATCGTGCTTCCGCGCGTGAAATGAAACGATTCGAATCCGTCTTCCGTTCCAATGTCTTCGCAAAATTCAGTGAAGGGCTTTCGGGGACAGCTTGCATTCGAGCTTATGGGTTAAAAGACCGTTTCATCGTTAATCTTCGCAATTCTATCGACGAGATGAATAGTGCATACTATCTGACTTTCGCGAATCAGCGCTGGTTGTCTACTCGTCTTGATATTATCGGAAATCTTCTGGTCTTTGTTACAGGACTTTTGGTCGTGACTTCTCGGTTCAATGTCGGCCCATCGACGGCTGGGTTAGTTCTCAGTTACATCTTGTCTATCGTTCAAATGATTCAATTCACGGTCAGACAATTGGCTGAAGTTGAGAACGGAATGAATGCAACAGAACGTCTTCATTACTACGGCACAGCACTCGAGGAAGAGGCGCCTCTTCACACTATCGAAGTGCGAAAGTCTTGGCCAGAATCTGGCGAGATCATTTTCGACAATGTTCAGATGAGATACCGTCAAAACCTACCTCTTGTACTTTCTGGTTTGAACATGCATGTGAAAGGTGGTGAGCGTATCGGAGTTGTTGGTCGAACAGGTGCTGGTAAATCTAGTATTATGTCCACTCTCTTCCGACTCGTTGAGCTCTCGGCTGGCTCAATCACAATCGATGGGCTTGACATCAGCACAATCGGCCTGCACGACTTGCGATCTCGACTAGCAATTATCCCACAGGATCCAACACTCTTTAAGGGCACGATTAGAAGCAATTTGGATCCCTTCAATGAACATACCGACCTCGAACTTTGGTCTGCTCTCCGCCAATCAGATCTCATTTCCGCAGAAGCAGCACTCGACGACAAATCACCTGGCCGCATCCACCTCGACGGCATCGTCGAAGACGAAGGCCTCAACTTCTCCCTCGGCCAACGCCAACTCATGGCACTCGCTCGGGCCCTCGTCCGTGGTTCTCAAATCATCGTCTGCGACGAAGCCACCTCATCAGTCGACATGGAGACCGACGAGAAGATTCAAAAGACTATCGCCACAGGTTTCAAAGGCAAGACTTTACTCTGTATCGCCCATAGACTTAAGACGATCATAAATTATGATCGTATTTGTGTTATGGATCAAGGACGAATTGCAGAGTTGAATACACCGTATAATCTGTATGAGCAGGGAGGCATTTTCAGGAGTATGTGTGATAGGGGTGGGATTCGAAAAGAAGATTTCACGGACTATGGAAAAGAAAACTAATCATTATTGTAAATATTGGATCGATTGCATTGGAAAGATTGGATGGATAAACATTGCGCGGCGTTTTGGGATTCTTTTTGATAAAGATAGCGATTCTTAGCAACGTAATTTATTGGCATGCTAAAATCCAATTTAGTTAGAGGAAATTAGATGATCAATTTCCTGATGTTCAACCGGATTCATTCAAATAGCGGGAAAATATTGAAATATATGTGCAATAGGTCTATATACATTGTCCTACCTAGTATCATATCTACACAAGCTGACTAGAGAAGGATACACAAAGAAGAAAGAAGATGAGACTATCCCCTTCACCCCACGCCGAACCTGCTGCAACGTCACGCTATGTACAGTCCTAGCTCATCACATACCATTCTCCATCTTCCCACAACCAAAAGCTCTCTCAATCTCCGCCTCAGCATCCAAAACCTTATTCCCACTCCTATCATTGTACGCTTGCACTTTAAATACCATCCTCCCCTCCATCACCACCACATGCTGCATCTCCACCTTCAACTTGTCACCAGCCGACACTATCCCCTCAAAGCAGCATACCACCTCCTGAAACGGGAACAATTTCCTCCAGCAACAGCATCCTCAACCACTCTTCGAACGACGGCTGAGAAATACATGCCACGAGTGACGGCTCCGGGGAGGTGTGCGTAGTTTGCGAAGACACGAGAAACGTGTATTGGGTTTAGATTTTGGGATATTTGTGCGTAGTGGCCGTTGTCACCTGAGATTTGATCTTGAAAGAAGACGTTCCGTCTCACTTTTGGCTGTCGACAGTCATTGGTCGTTTGGATCGCTGTCCAAGATTGTCGAGGAAATCCATCACTGGGTTTGCGTTGCAGAGTCTACTTTTGAAAATGGCTCTCCCAAGTTTCGCCATCACTCCAGCGCTGTTTCAAATATATGCTTGGCCGGTGACCTGAAGACTGCTGAGTGAGGTCGAACTGTCGAATGTGGTGACAGTTCGAAGTCTGAAGACAACGGTGCTCCCAATAGTATAGTGGGCCTCCTCCGAGACGTCGAGCCACTCTCGGCTGAGAAGTAGGGATTTCTACTTCCATTTCAGGTTCATCCGTACATCGAAAAGTATCCTCGTAGTCTGAGAATGTGCCCCAGAAACGGAAGATGCAGGTCACCTGGACGACTGGAGTCTCGTGTCTGCGTATTTGTGCAACAATCCGCATTGACTTCACTTCCTCCTCGATAGTAATCCCCTCGATGTATGAAGTGGTGTATAGAACATCGCCGAGCCGGATCGGTTCCGCGCCTAAATAATACTCAAATTCATTGCTTCGACGTATCAACCTCAGTAGGTCGCCATCCATTTCGGGAATCAAAAGCGGTTTCATGAGAGCTTCCCATGCAACGAGGATGGATATATCCAATATCACGTATTCATTTCCAGATTCTTCAATCCGCTAGTGGTGATGAGAGCTCCCAGGAACGTTCATGAATTCGTCGACCATCTCTTGATTCACTGTAATTTTTCCACCTGAAAAAGTTCTGTCAATTTTATAGTCAGTTAGACTGGATTGGGATTGCCCTAGCTACAGCTTAGAACAAAAGGCCTTGATGCTTTTGGAACGTCCCCTCATATCCTCACTCAGCTTCATATGAGTCCCTTGCGAAAAGTACTCGAATTTGAATTCCAGAGCAAGATCTCCCTACCGCAGGAGGGTTTGATTCGAAGAGGTTAACGGTGATGTGCCTTCCATTGTGGCTGTTCATAGAGAATAACGTTCGAAAGTCGTTTACAATCTTGCTTGGTGAGCAAAGATAAATTGATTTGATCTCCCCGGCTGCACCGTACCTCAAATCTACAAGGTCACCAGGCTGTGGATTAAAAGTAGTGCGAATGGGATTCTTTGTACGCTTGGTTTCTTGTGTGATCGTGTTATCCCATAAGCATGCTTGAGCCCATCCAGCACGGACGCCAGGTAAGTGTCTGATCAGAATCTCTGGGTTAGGCGCCTTCTAATTCTTAGATAGTTTATAGGTTCTCTGGCCAGGAAAATCAGTTATGATGATATTCTCGAGAGGGGTTGGACACTAAATACCAGAAGCACCACTCGCACTGTACCTAAGATCGCGGCGGAGAGTTTCAATGTGAGATTTAACAATACCATCTAATATTTCTGCGCAAGACTCATCCACAACTTTTGACGATCGAGCAGCAATAGGACTATGCATGACACAAACTCGCTGTACGTCTTGATATGGAACAGCATCGATATGTTCCGCGTACCATAAGCAATCTTCTTTGAACCATCTTTCGAAGTCTTCGTCCAAGCGAGGAATGAAATTAACAGGCTTCTGCCCAGCTCTTGTACAAAGTGTCATGAAATGTAACACGTCTTCACTACTCAGCTGTTCGCCCTCAGCAGTCGGATAACAATTCAAGAAGTCTGTCAAAAATTCGAAAGGATCTTCAAGACGTCGAGGAAGATTGAAAGGCGACAACATCACCAGGCTTTTTTGAGCACGAGCGGCGAAGTCCAACACGAAATTTTCGTATGATTCGTCGATCCATCGGTTCCTGCTTCGAACATACATCAATGACACCAGACGATGCAGGACTTCGAGGTAGGTCATACTGCTGAGGTCGACGTTATTTCCCATCCAGTCAACACCGAACCATGGCTTTTGGAAGTCTTTGTTGAGTCTGTTAATTATATCTTCTCGATTTCGCACTATCTTGGTAAATCTCTTCACAGGGTTCTTTATTGAGAAGATTGTTTCGTCAAGGTGCTTCCAGAGCAGAATCCCTCTGGTTGCTAGAGCATGAAGAGGTTGGCCAGATTCTGAAAGAACGGTGATGATTCTACCCATCGACCTGTCGTAAGACTTGTGCCATTCATCTTCACACATTCCCTCCGTCTCGACAATCAAGTTTTTCGCTGGTATTGAGGCATGAGACTCTTTAGAGACCATCCGGCTCCCTAGAAGCACGCCATCAAATGGCATTCGAGGATAGCCCAACGGCTCCGCCCACTCTCCAGTTAAATAGGGGTAAGTATCGTCGGGACCTCCAAAGCCCCCACTAATAATAAGGAATATATTAGGGCATTTTCGAATTTGGCCGTAATTTTTAATGATTGGATTATGGAATTCTTCAAGAGAAGCATTGCCAGCTTTTCCTCCAATCCATTGCAACCCGAATCTGAAGTTCGGATATTCCTTCGCAATCTTGACCAATTCCAAGATAGACCTAGAAGAATCCAGTTGGAAAGAAATGTGTTTCAGGCCAATGACTTCAATATAATTTTTCACAGTCTTTATAGAGGGTTCGTCGCCCAAAGTCAGACCTTCGACGGGCAAAGTTTTTGCAATAAGCCGTTGGATGAGAGGAACTTGCCACACTAAAGCCGATGAGCTTGTATCAACGAGGTTACAAGTTATGCCGCGGCCTGTTGGGAATTTTTGAGCAATTTTGCATATGGCTTCTTCAAAACCCTTTTCATCATGATAATCGCTCGTAGCGAGTTCCACATGATATCCAGCTTTCATAACAGCAACCACAAAATTCCATGGAGTTGCTGTAGGACTCGTTCCCGCGACCATTACTGGAGGTGCGTCAAGAAGTGTAGTCATCCTGGTCTGAAACTTTGCCTCCCCATTTGAGTCTTTCACAAGTTTTGGACCAAAGACTTGTCCCCAGTTTGTAGCTGGTGGTGGCAGGCTAGAAGAGAAAAGTTCTTCTTTACTACCGACACCTTCCGTCACCGAGCGCATATCCGATGCTATGATCACTCGAACTCCAGTCCCTTCTGTCAGTTGATTTTGGAGAAGTCCGATACGACCAGGACCAAAATCGATTATATGAGTCGCTTTAGTAAATGACGATGCCTTCGGCCAATCAACTTTTTCGGTCATCACCATTTGAATGAGGCTGCGCTTCAAATCCCCTAGGCCCTTGCGTCGCAGATCTTCTCCCGTACCTGTGTGATAGAGATCCAGTCTCAGGCGACCATCTAGGAAAGAAGAGGTACCGAGGACCTCCATGACCCTGTCCACAGCATTATTTAGATGTGGACTGTGAAAAGGAGCAGATATTGGTAAATATCGATTTTGAATTGCAGTATGCCGCTCATCTCCATCGCCTCTGAGCTTACGAAGTCGAAGACTCAAGGCCCTCAGCGATCCTTGTGGTCCGGACACAACCATGTTGTCTCGTGAGTTGATGAGAGCCAGATACAACCGATCCCTCTTCGATACCTCGCTGTTAGTTTCGTCGATCAGATTCTGAAGGGTCATCTGATTGAGGCCCCGAACGCCCAACATTACCGATGGCTGCCCCTCTCCTGATCTGATAGAATCTGTGTTGTCGGCTTTGGTCAAAGAAGATGGCGCAGTGGCGACGTGACTTTCAAATCCAATCCAAAATAGCATTTCCATCACCATGGTCACAGAATCGTAAAACGCGTTCCACGACCCAGATCGGGCTACGGCGGCGGCGATGACAATACCCTGACTGTGTCCTGTAACTCCGCGGAAGGAGTCTCGAACCTGTCCTGGGTGCTTTCCCAACGACTTGCATGTTATACAATAATGTGCGAGGCCCAATAGCCCAATTATTGGGAAGCTCAATGGAGATGCAGCCACGATAGTTGGACTTGGCATACTTGCTGGCTCTGTGAGCCATCTTTTGAGGTCGAATTCAAGTTTCTCATAGAAAGTCGACGCTCGTCGGGAAGACGAAAGCTTCTTGAGAGTATCTGCTGCAACATCGACAAGCTGCTCAAGAAAGTAACCATAGATTGAATAGACTTGACTTAAGTCTTTTAAACATAGTGGGTTGCCTGCACCTTGTCCTCCAAAGACTGCGTAGAGATGTGCATGGCCTTTCTGAGCAGCTTCAAACAGGGCCGACTTTGCGGATGAACCAGGAGAGTCTGTCTTTTCGAGTGCAGTGTAGTATGTCTTCAATAAGTTGGCTTGCTCGGGATCTTCTAGGCGAAATGCGAGGTTGTGAATATCTGCATCTAGAAGAAAATGCCTTTCGAAGATCCGAAGAACGATCCGCAATGCATCTTCCGGAATCCCTGGTCGCGAAAGATATTCTAGAAATGCTGAAGCAAGAACAAGAGGTGAGTCAATAGGCGATTTCCCGATTTTCAGGTGCCTTTTCAATAGTCTTTTTGAAAATTGATCCAAATGGGGGAGAACAAGATCTCTTTCTTCGGTCGACAAACGAATGTTCCATCGCGTGTCTTGGTAAGAGACAGTAACCTCAAACTTTTCGGAGAAGGTGGAAGGGTTCGACAAGCGAAAGTCAACAGCTGAAAGTAGACTGAGAGTCGTTGGTCTTGATTTGAAGAATCCAGGAGTCCCAGCGGATCCTGGTGTAGTCCCAGCCGAGGAAGGAGTGTGTGAAAGTCTGGGAGGACTAAAGAGTGGGGTCTCGAAGTACTCTGTCTCTGGGGTTTCGGCCATCGTTACACGAGGATGGCTATTTAGCGTGAGAGCCGTATTTCACATTGACGAAAAGACCAAGAGGAGATAAGGAGGATGTATGGACTTGTTGTAGGTCATGACAATTCATGAAATCGGGAATGAAAGCTGCCACTGATATTTAGGCCGACGTCATTTCTCTTAATTTCTGCATCGTATTCGGGGGATTATGAGCCCAACAGGGAGTGATGTGACAATGACTGCAGACCTTTAAAGTGGCGCCATTGGGGCAGAGTACTAGAGATTGCTAGGCGCCTGCTGCAGTTGTCCAAAGCTGGATCCCAATAGTGCAGATATGGAACCCTGCAAGTAGAATATATGAAACCGCATCTCGATCCCATGGATTCAACCTTCGATTCAATATGTTGGAGGTGCAGAATTGCTCAATCAGGCAGAGCTAGAAGAATCCAACGCTGACATTAGCAAAAGTTGTTCGTCGTCTCTTCCCTCAGGGGCTGAGCCCAGCTAGATTCGGTTAAACTTGGCGTAATCCGGGGTGCAACTGTCGGGAACCGAAATATCTCGTCAGACTCATGCGATTTCCTGGCATCCAATGATTAAAGCCATATCGTCGGGGATCAAAGAGTTTAGTAGAAAGAACGTACGGATAGCCACTGCCGTATCACTGGTTGAATTTATATCTCGATTGGAAAGTATGGAGAAGGAGAATGCTCCGTATATCTCCAGGTACAAATGAGTTAATTCAATCATCCTAAGGTTAGCGGACGCTCTACTTACATCCATTTCAGTCATTTATGTGCCATATAAGAGGTGAGAGACGTCTCTCGACACAAGAGGCTCCACCGGAGTCACTATAAATGGCCTTCAAGGCCCGAAACTCGATAAAGCTTGATAGGCCAGGTAAACTTGAACAATGAGTGAAAAATAAACCCCCACAAAGAGAGGCTTATGGAATGGCCTCTCACAGTCATAGCTTATCGCTGTGGAAAGAGGCAAGGGATGCGGGAAAATCACGGACTAGAATTTGCCCACTTCGATCTCAGCTTTGACTTCTGAATCCGTAATCAATATACGTTCTCACCAAATTAGAGGCCACCATAGCTCATTAAGCCGGTCACAGACCACAATGATATGCATGGAAGCAGTCGGTATGTGCTGGCAGTCGCCAATCCCGAAGGTATTACCGTGAGGTGCTGCCACCACAGGTTCCTCATCTAAAACCCGCCACGCCTTTGATGATCTATCTGCGACAACCAAAACTCGATAAAATCATGGTCACGGTATTGTGGCATCATAAAAAAGAGCTAAAGGATCGAACGAGCCCGAGAGGAGCCTTCCCGCCTCCTGTCAGAGCGGTCAAACATTCTCAGCGACGTGACTTCAGAGGCTCGATAATGACAATAAAATATTCAAAGCACAGCACCGATCACTGCTTTTTAAATCTGACACGATAGGCAAGATCTGACATCCTCGGTCACACGTTTGGGAAAAGAGGCTTGTTCGGAAAATGAGGTAATCCGTTACTTCCTCTCGGGGATCCACAACGACTTCGAGGGATATTGAGACATGACTCGTAGCTCCTGATGAGCAATTAACCCCATCGGGAGTTTGGTTTGGAATCATCACGGAATCTAAACGGTTCAGACTGGAAAGTCCAGAAACAGAGATGCCTTGAACGATACGAATCTTTTTAGGGCGGTTCGATCCCATTGTCTAAAATTTTGGCGCTAGAACTAGCCAGGCGGTAAAGAGGGCGGTCAGCCGAATCGGATAAGAAGTCATCCAAATCGGGCTGTTTCTCATCAATTCTCTAATTAATACCAAAATGTATTTAGATATCACCCAATAAAACCTAGGAAATTAATTGATCTCACTTAACAAAGTATACCATAATAATTCAAATATATATTTCAAAAACAAATCTCTAAATTATGAAGTTTATTCAAAAGTAAGTAATTAATACACCCTATTCACTATAACTTTAGCGAGGAAAGCGCTGGAAAATTGTTTAGCAAAATTGTATTATAGTGTAGCTAAGGTACATTGTATTGGGTAACTATCTTAGTGAGCCGTGCAATATATTTTAGTAACTACTCGCTGTAAAGGCTCTGTGGTTCCTTACCAACAGAATCCATTTAGCGCCCAACGGACAACATCATCAATGACAAACAGAGCACACACGACCGAGGCCAAATGGAAGATTCATCACCAAGCTGTGACACGGCAATGCGGAACTGAGAGGAGATATAATCTCTTCTTTGCTGTTGACGTTAGTTGGTAAGGTTGAGCCAGTTCGAGGTTGAGTTTACGATTTGATAATAAGCTGATGACTTTAAGGGATGTGGTTTGCTCAACCCAATTTTATATCAGAGTTTACTAGTTATTTCAAAATATCGTGCTTCGAATCCTTTATTTACGAATTGGTAGTAATTGTTAACGTCTAATTGAGTAGTAGGCAATGAGCATCGAGTGCCTATCCAAATACAATCCAGCCTCTGTATCTTCTAAATGTACAGCAGATGTGGAACAATCTGAACTCCGAGAGGCTTCAAGGAGCCAACAACCCTGGCCCGATGTCTCGGAATGCATGGAATAATCAGAGACTTAATATATCGTCGTCGTCTCTTCCCCTAATCTTTGGACAAATTTTCAGAGTCAGAATCAAACTGAACTCCTCATATCAATCTTCCTAAGCTTCCTGCTCATCTCCTTGTTTTCGTCAGCAGTTACAACTAGATGCAGTTTTCGGGGCATCTTTCGACTACAATATCACAAACAAGCGTTTAGGTTGCGTATGTAAGATAACAATAGCAAGCGAAGTTAAGGCATTTTCTCACATTAAGAAGGGTCGAATGGTCATCGAGAAGTTGCCCGCAGCGACTTTAATCCACGTGACCCTGGTTCTAAAACTGGGCGTCAGAGATTCCCATTTCCTCCAGAAAGTCCCGAACAAACTCAAGACTGTCCTTATGGGCCTGATTGCTCTCCCGAAGTATCTCTACGGCCGAACGACCTTTTTTGTCAGCCGCCACATTCTCCAGCTCCCTCGTAAAACCATCTTCTCGGTCAACTTGATCCCTTAAAATCTCTTTGATAATTTCCATGAGGCTTTGGAGGTCCTCTTCCAGTTGTTGTAGACGGCTTTCAGCGAGAGCCACGAGGTTTGCGTCTCTCTTCTCATTTTGTTCCTTCCTACGTTCCTGGTTGAACCAGCGCTGTTCAAAAGCCCCTTTAGCACTTTCAATGAGGTAGAGAGAGGGGTACTTGCCCTAATTCTCTTGATATCTGTGTTTAGGCTCTTGGGTAGTTCCTTCAAATCACCCTCTTTAGGATTGCGGTTTTCCCCGAATGCAGCCTTCAAAATGACGACTTCGGCCCCTGTGAATTTGGCATATTTTACGACTTTTCGGTTCTCGGCTTCATCTTCCTTGCTCTTTGAAGCCCATCAACGTAGTTGCTCACACATAAAGCAGGACTGAAAGAACCCTCATACTCATTGAAATGATCCATTGTATTCTTTGATTCATGTACTGCAAAAATATTTGCTGCAGAGGGAACATTCGCATTCAAACCTACTGAAAAATCGGATTCTTGGCCATCAACCTGATCAACGAATTGTCATGGGTGTTGTGGTTTGAAATTCGAAACCAACGCGGAGGTATTGAAAGGACTTGCCAAACTAGGTTTTGGGAAGTCTTGAAGATCATAAGCATAGTGAGTTTCTTCTGCTGTCAAGTAAGAAAACTACACGTTTATTTGCTAAATGAGAATACTACTATCATAGCACATTTGAGCAGTTTCTTGGTCATATCCAGTATCTGGAAACACATAAGATTTGAATAAGAATGTTTGTTGATATCAGAGGAATACATTCGGGAGACGAGGTGATGTTCGAAGCGAAATCCTCCTTGACTTCCTCATACCCCGGCCGTTAAACTGCATTTGTGCCCATCGATAGAACCCCAGAGCTATTATGAGACTGTTTATCTTTAATAGTCTGTCTCCACGTACTTCGAGATAATCAAATATAAGAGATTCGAGCCTTGAAACCTAACCAACTCTAAAGTAAAAGATCCCCAACTCGGCTTGGACCTTTGTTATATCTCTAATTACGTCCTCCATTCCCACCTATTTGAACCGGAACATCGCTCGAAGTCGAGCTAACATAGCTGGATGGCTTATTGGCTTCCACAGTCGCAATGGCGTCTTTGTACCTGAAGAGCACAACGCAGTCAGCAAATGATCAGCACCTTCGAGCTGACACATGATTTGTAAACAGAATTCAACATGCGCAGTCTCGCAACCTCTTTATAAAAAATTAAAAAATTAGAAAACTCACATCGTCCAGCAAGTATCGATTGTGTCCGCTACTGTCAGATCCTTCTGAATAATCCCAGTATGCACCAACTCCTGCACAAACAATTCCACCCTATAGAACTCGCTCCAATCTTTACGATACCGATTTGGTAGCCCAGAATTGTGCATTAAAGCAATAATTCCCGCATTGATAGTATTGGCAGCCGCGAGCGTCGTGATTGCTAGTTTTGTTTCCTTGCTTGTAGCTCCAAGAGCAGTCAAGATGGCACCAAGACCGAGTTGCAGAACAAGACAGAAGTTATAGAGTGTGGCGAGTATGTAGTACATCCTTTGACTGTTTTGACGGGATTGAATGATGTCCTTATATAGACCGTCTGGAAGTTTCTTGACGTTAATGGTGGGAGAGAGCTTTTCCTCGTCTTCTGAAAATGCCCCTATTGCTCTGCAGACTGTCAATCGCTCGTTCTGATCAAGCTGTCTTACAGCGGGATTTAGCTTCGATAGCAATGGGTGATCGGAATTGGTTGATGAATGAGTTGACGAGAAGTTAGGGATTATTGGCTTCTCGTCGGGACTATGAGGAGGGGTCGCCATTGTGGTATTCTGGAGGAATTGAGAGGCAATCCTAAGGACAGAACTTGAACTCGGACACTTTCTCTTCGCGAAAACTTGATGAAGGACAATTGAGAATGCGCTGAAAGACACGAGAATGAATACGATTACTTTTTCGCGTGAGAATAGGGGGGCATCAGTCAAGTTAAATGATACTCGAGCTCCACAGCAAAAGCCTTCCTGCAGGAATCTCGCAACAGTGACATCCTAGCGGAACAGTCTATCTCTGATTTGACCTGACTCTCTACTTTAGATTTCTGCATGCAGACTATATTCTTGCCAAAATGACGAATCGAAAAGAGGACCAGCTGAATATGCAGATGCGAGTTCTTTCACCAACGCCATGGCTTTAAGGCTTTGATGATGTTGGGTTGTTCCCTGAAAGTCATGGTTTTCCTCTAAATCTAATTTAGACTGCATTATGATTCGTGAAGGATGAGGTGTTGGCCGCAGGCATCAGCCTTAAAAGCCTCAAAGTCTTGGCGCCAGCCAGCTTCGAGGCGCCTCGATCCCAAGTCCCACGTGTAATTTGAAGGGTGGAATATGGAAGAGAGACCAGGTTAATGAAACCTTGTCTATCTAATACATCAGTAAGGAAATCAGTTATCAAGAGCCTTTTCCACCTGCCACCGTGCCCAGTCACGGCGCCTTCGCAGCTTCGCACAATTCCGAAATTTAGAGAAAGTTCTTCAAATTAGTTTTAACTTTTCCCTCATACGTGTGATAGTGTTCTCTGTATTTAAAATTGTCGCGGTTGAGATGAATTTTGTTTATCCACAGCGTATCACACGGCTGTAAGGCAATGTTGGAGTCAAAGGGATCAATGGCTATGTGCAGGGAATTTAAGAATTTAGTTGCCGAAAGAAGTTCATATATCCTCCTATATAAATCCCTTCAAACTCACTCTCTTGAACACATCGCAGAATGAATTAAAATTTCCGCCACTCTTTCTCAATGTCCCACAATCACGTCTTTGTAGCTCTTCC
>Ga0182030_10003155_pt1 | contig 35165 bp, 26 predicted proteins | sample 812S3MmetaG_FD_121299 | JGI IMG/M metagenome (GOLD analysis project Ga0182030, IMG submission 121299) | Permafrost microbial communities from Stordalen Mire, Sweden - 812S3M metaG (Illumina Assembly) | ecosystem: Environmental > Terrestrial > Soil > Wetlands > Permafrost | place: Sweden...
GCGACCAGTAATCGCAGTTGCGGGTTTTCAAATTGTTGGGCTTCCGGTGGTGGTGGATTTTCCTGCGCCCGGTTCCATGCCGTAGGAATGGCATCGCCGCCGAGCGGGTATTTCGCCGATGAGCAGGCGTGCAGGAACTCAATCCAATAATCCTCCTTGGTTAATTCTGGCCGGAGAAATTTGACCGACCTGGTGTGCCACTGCTCGAACACGTCCCGGCGTCGTTCAGTCGAAAAGCTAACGCCCTGTTGCTGCTCCAAAGTTTTGACTCCGCGAGCGAGGTTGAATAGCAAGTCGTTGTTCTGGTGAACGCAATCGGGCACACAACGCCGGAGAACGTCCTCCAAACTCCGAATTTGGAATAGCTTCCCGCAGTGTATAGAAGAACCAGAGGAGACAGAAGACACGGAAGCCACTGACGAGACAGAAGGGACAGAATGACTTGAAGCTCTTCCGGCCTCTTCTATACACGGCACCATCGGTGGGTTGTTGATCTCCGGCGGCCACACGATGCTGGCGAAGTTCACCACCCGCGGCTTCGCCTTGTTCACCACCTGATACGGGTTGCCGGTGTCGGGGTGGGTGCCGTGAATGATGGACTGGGAGTTTTTACCGGCCCGCCATTCGCCAGCATCGCCGCCAGAACGGGTTTTAAGCTTCACTGTCTTGGCTGGGTAGCTGCCGGTCATGCGAAGCCAGAATACGCGCCCGCGTGCTCCGTGCGTTTGCAGTGTGCCCGCTAGGAACGGGTTGGCCTTGAGAAATGATTCCACCATTTTGTCGTCGTCCACGTCCAACGCCACCAAGCCCCCGGAGACTTCCCCCAGAGCGACGCCGATGTTGCCGAGTTCCACTTTTTTGAGGTATGCAGGCGTCATGCTGGCAACGGTGAAGTGTCCCCACTTGCGTCTTGTGCCCTTGCTGCCCGTAGGCCATGCCAGCAACAGCACGTCATGGCCGAGTAGGTCGCGTAGTTCAGAGACTGTCATAATGCCTCCCAAAACTTCAAAATCGTTTGCGCCGATAAAACGATTTGGTGAAGCGCGACAATGTCGGCGGTATCAACTCCATCTCTAGCCGCCTTCACATTGGCCCGATTCAACGCCTGCCGAGTCAACGCCAATTCGCGCGCAAGAGGTGTTCGAGCTAATGGAAGGCCGCGAGGATGAGCTGGATAAGTCTTGCCGTCCCGCCCAGTTCGCCGGTCTGACGATGGACTGGTGCCGCGAGCAAGGTGGCGATAAGCCGTCCGCAGGCTACAACGATACTCCCCGGCCATGTCAATAGCTGTTTGTGTCAGTCTCCCGCAAAAGGGGACTGACGCGGCTGGAGTTATTCCCGTCTGTTGGCTGTTGTTTGGATTTGACTCGGAACGGGTTTCGGCAGATGTTTCAGCCACAAAGTTCGTTTCCGGCGCGCTCGCTGTCGTAGGCGGGTGCGCCACTTTTTTGGGTGGCTTCATGCGGTTATCACTTTCTGACCGGCGGCGGCAGTTTCGATGGCCACGATGTCTTCGAGCCGGTAGCGCAGCAACCGGCGGTTGAAGCGGAGCGGCTTCAAGTCCGTGCGTCTGGCGATGGTGTGGGGGCAACAATTCCACCGTTGCGCAAGCTGGCGACGGCTGAAAAGCTGTGACGATTCCGATTGGGCCGGTGAGTTGGTTGTCTGGCCAGCGTTACCGCCGGCCGCCGATTTTGACGTATGTAGCTTCTTCATACGTAATAACTAATAAGCACTTGCTTCCTACCAGCAACAAGTCCCGTTGTAGAAACAAGGCGTCAGCTTTCTACGAAACGGACCGGATGGCGAGAGACTTGAAGGATTTTTTCAAACTGTCATCAATCACCCGGCGCTTAACCTCGCTTGGAAATAATGCCTTGTCGTGGAGACCCAGATGTTCGATGAGCGGATTGAAATAATTGTGATTGGCTTCCCATTGCTCATACATCCAAGTTTTGGCAACAGACCACCATTCATCCACGTTGCGTGGACTAATGGGCACATCCAGCGCCAACAACTTCTCTGCCCATTTGGTGACTTCACCCCGCCACGCCCCGTGTTCGCGGTAGTCGAGCAGTGCGCTGTAAAGCAGTTCCGCAACTTTGCTGAATAGACTAGCTTCAGGGTTTTGGAGGTTTTGCAAAAGTCGCGTCGGATTTTGACCAAGTTTGATGCGGGTCAGGTAAGCTTTAGTCTTTTTAGCTCCCACTAAAACCACCTTACGTCCTTTTTTGCCAAGCCGCATATTGACCGGCCAGCAATTTTTGCGCGCCGCCGCCAAGGTGATTTCAACCTTGGCATCGGTTGCCGCCAGTTCCTCCAATATGTTAGCCGCCAGTGTCGCCACGCCTGCCAAGTCCACGGCGGCATTTTCCGGCTTTCCATTCACTGTTCGGATTCTGGCGGTGCGTTCCGCCAGCTCCAATAATTCAAGATAAATCCTATGCTTGATCTCCTTGGTGGGTTGCAGTGAAAGATATTCTCTCCGCTGGCGTGTATCCTCAATGAGCAGTGCGACGGAGGCTGACACTTCTAGGGTTTTCAGAAAAAATGCCGGCGGTGCCCCCGTTTGTGGTTTGCGTTTTGTGGACGCTCTTTTACTTGGCTTCATCGTCATAACTTCTGAGTGGCGGGTTTATTTTCCGTGTCCAGCAACTTGCCCAAGCCAACCGAGATGCGGGCTTTGTGGTCGGCATAGTGCCGCGCCGTGGTCGTGATGTCGGAATGACGGAGGAACCGGCTGGCCGCGTAAATGCCATGTTCGGTCGCAATCAGTGCGCCGATTTCCTTGCGCATTTCGTGCAGCGGCTTGTGCGCCTTCACACCTTTGGAGCGCAGCCATTCATTGATCCGGTAAAAAACCGGCCCGCAGCGGTAGTAGGCCCGCGCAGAGTCGTTGCGCGGCTGACGGTCGCTGCTGATGATGAAGGGCGATTCGCCACCAGACTTTAATTGGAGCAATTCGGCAATCACTTCGGGGTCAATCGAGATTTCACCGGCGCTGTCGTGGGTTTTCAGGTGGAGCCATTCGGTTTCCTCCAGCTTGAGGACGCCGTTGCGCGCGTCCAACATTCGCCACTCGGCAAGGTCAATCTCGGCTTTGCGCATCCCGGCGAACAGGCCCAGCAGGAAAACTTTATAGACCTCCGGTTCCTTCGGTTTCAGCTCGTTTCGAGCATCGGCAATGAGGGTGTGAACGTCCACTTTGGAAACGTATTTCATGCTGCCGGACTCGAACAATTCCACGCCGTCAAAGGGAAGTTTTGCCGGCAGCTTCACGCCTTTCAGCCGCTTGAGGATTTCCTTGCCGAACAGGGAGCGGGCGCAACGCACATAGCTGTTGGCCGTGCGCTTGGCCGAGGCAATCGCGGTCGGGGAGTTGCCAGCGTGTTTTACACGGTGCCGCTGCCAGTCAATCACGCGGTCGGGCGTCACACGTTCCAAGCGGATGCTGTCAATGCGCGCAATCCATTTTTTATTTCCGCCGGTGCGGTAGTCATATTTGGCGTTGCCGTCGCGGATTCCAAAACTCTCACTGGCAAGCGTCCGCAGACAGTTTTGGTAGTGAAGGAACGTCCGCAACCGAATGTATCCGGTGGATTTGACCGCATTGAGGTAATCACCAACGGTCAGGTTCAACCGGGGCGCAGCGTCCCAATCGGGCTTGAACTTGGCAAGCGCAGCATCCCAGCCGTTGGCTTTGAGAAAAACGTAAATGTCCCGCGCTTTGATGGCGGCAGCGGCTTGGTTGGCCGTGCCGAGATTGAACCAGCCTTCCCGGCCGCCGTGAAACAGGCGGACTTGCCAGACTGGAATTTCGATTTCCGTCCTGCCGTCCTGGGCGAGATAGGATCGTTTGCGGAGCCGACCAAGCCAGTAATCCTGATGTGTCTTGGGCAGCCGTCGTGTTCTGCGGACTGGTGCCGGGACATTTTCCTGTCCGGTTCCTGTCCGGTTTTGCGTGTTCCGATCTGTCATTTTAAGTTCTGTTCTGGCTTTCATAAAATGCCTTACAATCATTGTTACACCGTTGTTTTATGCGGTCAATTGAGAATTAAAGCGAACAGGAGCGAACAGTCTAGGCTTGAACTTCGGATCAAAATGTTGCAGGTTCAAGTCCTGCCGGATGCACCAATAAAATTAGGGGATTGAAGCGCCACGCCGGGAGCTTGTTCGGCCGCAGGCGACCCACCGGGCGCATGGCGCAAGCCATGCACCGCGCCAGCTTTGCAATGGCGGGAATAATTCTGCGGCAAAAGGACAAGCCAGGGCGGTTTTTGCACTTGATTGTTTTCATGTTCACCGCTGGGCTTTCAGCGGATACCGGGTGCCGCATCACAATTGATCTGGACGACGGGCGGCAAGTCTTTCAATCCCGCCTGTCGCATTTGATGCGGCAGCACGGCGGGCGTGGCGAGCCGGTCGAACTGGTTGCCATTCACGGTCAGGCCGGTGGTGGAAGTCACCAAAATGCCGGGCAAAAAACTGTTTTGAATCGTATTGCCGGTGATGGAAATATCGCGATGCGCGCCGGCGGGTGCCAGCCGGCCGTTGCCGCCGGCGGCCTCGACGCAAATCGGAATGCCGCCGCAATCGGTGATGCGATTGCCGGAAATTTTCAAATCGCTGCTGCTGCCGGCTTCCAGCCACCAGTATTCCGGCGAAACCAGAATCGCCGCCATGCGCGAGCCGGCGAGTTGGTTGCCGTTGATTTCACCGTGGCTGGCCTTGCTGATAATGCCGCGCGAGCGATTGAAGCCGAACTGGCAGTCTTTGACGGCAAAGCCATTGCCGATGCGATTGGCCGCGCAGATGACGCTGCCGGTCGGAAAATTTTCCGCGCGGTCCAGCGTGATTTTCCAGGCTTTGGTCAAAGACGTTTTCGCGGCTTTCAAACCCGCGTCCATATTTTGCCGGGCAACAAACGCGCGCTCGTCGGCGCGAATGGCGCCATCGGAAACGACGGACACCGCCGTGGCATCCGGCACGCGCACGCCGTCGTAGCGGACGAGTTCCACGGGGTCGCCGGGCTGGATGTTCATGCTGTCCTTGGCGAGCACGCGCAGTTCGCGGCCTTGCGACGCCATGATCAAATGATAATCGCCGTGAATGTTCACGGCATCATCGCCCATGAACCGCGCCGTGCATTTAATATAAGCCGGACCTTTGCTCGCGCCGGTGCTGTGAAACGCATCCGCGTCGAGCGAGCGCAGCCGCGGATCAGCGCGCTTTACAAAATCATCCGCCGCAGAGCGCCGGTCAATCTGGCAGTTCAAATAAACGCTGCCGTCGCATTCGTATTCCAGAAATCCAAAACAGTTTGCGGCGAACAGCCGGATGTTCTCCAGACGAACATTGACGTTGTGACTGCATTCAACCGCGTGCGCGGCGCTGCCGTGCGGCGCGTATTCCGCGCCCATCACCACCAGGTCGCCGACCTGTTCTGGATCACTCGCGCGTCCATTGGGAAGCTGCACGCGGACGCGGCGCGGCCCGGCCACTTCAATTTTCGACGGATAGCGATCATCGCAGCGCAGCGTGCGCGTGTCGGGACGGAAAATTTCGTATTTGAAATTTCGCGCCTGATCGGCGGCCGGATAGCCCGCGAACAATTCCACCTCGTGAATATGTTTGTCCTCCGCAAAGCCGACAATTCGCCCCTGCGTGAACGGCAACGGATCGTAATCAATCACTAGGCCGCGCACGGTGAGATTGGTGCAACGGGAAATCGTCAGCGCGCGGGTGGTTTCGGTGCAGATCATCTCAAAACCGTCCGCGACAATTTCGATGTCCTTGAGATCGCGGAGCACGAGATGCTGGCGGTCGCGCGGAATGACGCGGTAACGGCCGTGCGGCAGAATAATTTCGCGCTTGCCGGCCTGGATTTCCTGGGCGAGGAAACCTTGCAGGTCGAACACTGGCAACACCGGCGAATTCGTTGGTTCGGCTCCCGCGTCCGCCCGCCATTGAAAAAACAATGAAGCGACCAGCAAGGTTGGCCAAAGGGCGCGGTGAAAATTCATATAAATTACTTTGTCGCGGCCAGCTTCCCGCCGGCGAATTCAAGCATCTTTGGTCAGAACCCGTTCGAGCAATTGATTGAGGCGGGTCAGCATGGCGCGGGGATCTTCGAGCAACCCCGCCGCGACCCGCGCGTTGTCCAGAATCTGTTCCGCAACGCTGGCGGCCAGGTCGCTGTTTTTTTGCCGGATGGCTTCCAGTCGCGCCACCAAGGGATGCGCCGGATTAATTTCCAAATCATGTTTCACCGGCGCGTCCGGCGACGGCTCCTGTTTCATGGCCTTCAGCATCCGGCGCATGCTCGCCGTCATAAACTTGTCCGCGTCCACCACCACCGCCGGGCTGGCCACCAGCCGTTGGGAGACGCGCACTTCGCCGACTTGGTCGCCGAGCTTTTGCTTGAGCCATTGCGCCAGCGATTGGGCGGCGTCGGCCGACAGCGCACCTTCTTTTTTCGGGTCGCTCAAATTCAGTTCCGCTTTTTCCGCCAGCTTGATGGGTTTGCCGTCGAAGGTGTGCAGATGCTCGATGACAAATTCATCCCACGCATCGTAAAGAAACAGCACTTCAAACTTCCGCTCGCGAAACACCTCGAAATACGGACTGGCTTCCGCCGCCGCCCGGTTCGGCGTGAGCAGGCAATAAATCTCCTGCTGGTCGGACGGCATCCGCTTCACATAATCCGCGAGCGAGGCGAGCTTGCCCTGGTCGAGCCGGGAGGATTCAAAGCGCAACAGTTTGCCGAGCGCCTCCTTGTGCGTGAAATCCGTGACGATGCCCTCCTTGAGAAACCGTTGATATTCCGCGTAAAACTTGCCATACGCTTCCGCCTCCTTTTCCGATTGTTCCTCCAGGAATTTCAGGAACCGGCTCGTCAGCACCTTGTTCAGCTTCTGCATCAGCGACGTGTCCTGCATCGTCTCGCGGGAGATGTTCAACGGCAGATCCTCGCTGTCCACGACGCCTTTGAGGAAGCGCAGCCATTCGGGGAACAGTCCCTTCGCCTTCGCCTGGATGAGAATTTTGCGGCAATACAAATTCACTTCCGATTCAATGCGGCCCATGCCGAGCGTTTCAAAATTACGTTGCGGCACGAACAGCAGCGACTGGATCGCCAGCGGCGCGTCCGCGCTGAAATGCAGCCGGAACAGCGGCGGCTCCTGGTCGTGGCCGACAAACGTGTAAAACTCGTTGTATTCCTCCGCTTTGATCTCGTTCTTGTTCCGCGCCCAGATGGCCTGCACCGTGTTGAGGCGTTTGCCGTTCAGGTCAATCGGAAATGGCACGAAGCTGGAATATCGCTGGATGATGCGTTCGACCGTGCTGGCCTGCGCAAAGTCCTTGGCCTCGTCCTTGAGTTCGAGCGTGATTTTGGTGCCGCGCGGCAGATCTGCCGCCGGCGCCAGCGCGTAGCCGCCCAGGCCTTCACTGGTCCATTGCCAACCCTGTTCTTCCGGCGCAAACGAGCGGCTGAACACCGTCACCTTTTTCGCGACCATGAAGGCGGAGTAAAAGCCCACGCCGAACTGGCCGATCAAACCCACATCCGGTTTTTTATCCTCCGCGAGTTGCTTGAGAAACGCCTTGGTGCCGGAATGGGCGATGGTGCCAAGGTTTTCAACCAGTTCGCCGTGCGTCATCCCCAAGCCGGTGTCCGTGATGGTAATCGTGCCCGCTGGCTCATCCGTCGTCACGCAGATGACCGGGGACGTTTCAGCTTGGAAAATACCGTTGCCCGACGACTGTTTGAACCGCAGCTTCTCGCACGCGTCAGCCGCATTGGAAATCAGCTCGCGCACGAAAATCTCTTTGTCGGTGTAAAGCGAATGGATGACGATGTTCAGCAGTTGCTGAATCTCGGCTTGAAAATGATGGGTTTCGATTTTGCTCATAAAATTAAATCCATAACCAACGGCCACATGGTCGTCAAGGACACCCTGACAAAAATTGGCCGGCGCGTGAATTTAGAAAAACCGGCCTTGAAGCCGCGGCCCGTTCGTCCGGGGGAAATTTAAGCTAAAAAAAATTCGCCGCCAAAGCGCGCTGTGGTATCCTCTGCCGCATGAATCCACGTTTCAACCGGCGTAGCTTCTTGAAGAAATCGGTGGCGGTGGCCGTGGCCGCACCGCTGGTCAAAAGCATGGAAGAATACCGGCTTCTGGCCAAAGAACCCGGCGCGCCCGCTGCCGGGCCGGCGGACGAAACCTCGGCCACCCTGCCGACGGGCACGATTGGCGAGGTCAAGATGAGCCGCGTGATCTGCGGCGGCAATCTGCTCAGTGGCTACGCGCACAGCCGGGATCTGATTTACGTCTCCAAACTGCTCAAGGCTTATTTCACCGACGCGAAAATCATGGAGACCTGGGCGCGTTGCGAGCAGAACGGCATCAACACCATGATCTTCAATCCGTCGGACCGGCACGCGCTGCGGGTTTTCGGCGACTATCGCCGGCAGGGCGGCAAAATGCAGTGCCTCGCGCAACTGGACGCGCCGAAAGACAACATGAATGACTGCATCAAGGAATCCGTGGATGCCGGCGTGGATGGCGTGGTGCTCGTCGGCAATCTGGGCGACGCCTGGTCGCGCGAAGGGGCGGTGGACCGGATTGGAAAATTCGTTCAACTGGCGCAGAGCAGCGGCGTCATTGCCGGCGTGGCCGGCCACGAACTGCACACGCCGATGGCGGTGGAAAAAGCGGGCATCAAGGCGGATTTTTACATGAAGACGCTGCACAGTTCCAACTACTGGTCCAAGCGCCGGCCCGAGCAGACCAAAGAGGTGATAGATAATTACGCGGTGGACAACTACTGGTGCTTGGACCCCGAAGGCACGATTAACTTCATGAAAACAACGAAGCGACCTTGGCTGGCCTACAAGGTGCTTGCCGCCGGCGCGATTCATCCGCGCGAAGGTTTTAGTTATGCGTTCGAGAACGGCGCGGATTTCTGCGTCGTCGGCATGTTCGATTTTCAGGTGGCGGAAAATGTGGCCATCGCCAACGAAGTGCTCAAGGCGACGCAAAAACGCGAGCGCCCGTGGATGGCGTGAGGCGCGGCGCGGAAGCGCGGGCGCACCCGACCTTTCCGGCGGCTACCAAAGCGGTTGACGCGGCTGATAAAACGGGCCAGCCGGAACAGTTTCAAACGCTGCGGAAAACCAGTTCATGCGTTTCTTTTAGATGATGGGCTGGCTCCGCCAGGCGCGCGGCCAAATCATTCAGCCGCCGGGCGACCCCGTTGATCACGTCATCCGGCGTGGAAGTTCCCGCCGTGAGGCCGACCGTGTCCTCCGCGTGAAACCAGTCGGGAAGCAAATCATCGGCGGTCTGGACGTGACGCACGCGCGCGCAGAATTGCGCGCAGGTTCTGACGAGTTCATGCGTGTTGTTGCTGTGCGCGCCGCCAATGACGACCACCGTGTCGCATTTTTGCGCCAGTTCAACGGCGGCGTGCTGCCGCTGTTTCGTGGGCTGGCAGACGGTGTCAACGAAGCGCACTTCGGAATTGGGAAACCGCTCGCGGATCAGTTGCACGAGCCAGCGCACTTTTTCAATCGGCTGCGTGGTTTGCGCCAGGACGCCGAAGCGCGTTTGCGCCCGCAGATTCAGCACGTCGTTCGCGTCGAGCACCACGTCGAATTCCGCCAAATCTTCCGTCATTCCGCGCACTTCGACGTGGTCGCGTTTGCCAATGATGACGGGATGAAAACCATTCCGCACCAGCTTTGCCACCGCGCGGTGCGCGACGCGGACGAGCGGACACGTCGCTTCGAGCACGTTCAATCCGCGCGCGCGCGTCTCGGCCAGCCTGCGTTCGGAAGCGCCGTGCGCCGTGATCATCACGATCCGCGTTTCCGCCGTGTTTGGTTGCTGCGCGATGCGGATGTCCCGCGCCCGCAGTTCCGCCAGCACGGTTTCGTTGTGGACGAGATCGCCCAGAATGGTCAGCGGCTCGTGCTGCGCGGTTTCGAGCACCAGCGCGATGGCGTCGCGCACGCCAAAGCACATGCCAAGATGTTCCGCACGGATGATTTTCATGGCGACCTCATTTCTCGTCCCGCCGCGCGCAGCACTTTTCCGCGAACAGCCAAAGCATCGCGCCGGCAAAGAACGCCGCGCCCATTAAAAACAAACCCAGCGCTGCGACCAACGCTGCGGTGGGGTCATGGCCAAAAGCCGCCAGACAGAAAATCCACAGGCCTCCTGCAAAGCAGAAGCCAAACGACAAGAACGCGGCCATTCGCAGCAAGGTTTTCATAATGGTAATTTGCATTGGCTTTGTGATACAAAGTAAAAGACCGCAGCGGGGCCGGTTTGTTCAAATTATTTTATTTTTTGGTCTGGCGGACGATTTGTTCCAGCAGGCCGATGTAGTTGGCGAACGCCTTGCGGCCCGCCGCCGTGAGCGAGCAGGACGTGAGCGGGCGGTTGTTCTGATAGGATTTCGCCACGCAAACAAAGCCTTCCTGCTGCAAGGTGCGGATGTGCGTGGTGAGATTGCCATCCGTCATGTTCAGCAGATCGCGCAGCTCGGTGAAGGAGAGTTCGGGCGCGGCGGCCAGCGCGGACATGATGGCCAGCCGCCCTTTCTCGTGGATCACACGGTCGAGCTGGAGGAAAAGATCCGGGTTCACGCGGCGGGATTCTTTTTCTCGGTCAAATACAAATACGCGCCATAAGCCAGATGCAGCACGCCGAAGAAAAAGCCCATGAGCCAATGCGGATTTAACTCAAAGTGGTGCCAACCCAGAAAAAATACGCTGAATAAACCGCAGGAACCGATGATAAAGATCCATCCAAATAATTTTATTCCGCGCGGCATGAAAAAACCGGCGGCATGAACAGCGCACCCGTAGAACAAAATCCAAAGCAAACTGGTCACGACGGATATTTCCTCATTATCGGGAACAGCGGTCAGCAAAACGCTTAAAAACAAACCCGCAGACAACGAAGGGGACAAAGCTTGTGCCACGCGACGGGTCGGCGGCGACCAAAACACTTCATTTGCTTTGAGCGCCTGTCGCCGGGCGATGCAAAAGGTGCCGGCAATGGCGATGATCGCCGCCGCCAACCAAAGACCGCAAAAATTCCGGCCTTGATCCATATGCGACAGCCGACCAATGATCGCTGTGATAACGCCGATGGCGCCCGCAAAAAGCATGATGGGTGCGAGCGCCCGGCGGTAAAGCGCCGAACGCTCCATCAAGGTGCGGATGGTCTGGAGATTTTCAACGGCCCAATTTGTTTCCATGCGAATACTTTGCACGGCAAAGCTTTTATTGCAAGCGAAAATATTGACCGCGCCTGGCCGCCCGGAACCGGCTTCGGCACGAACTCATCCGGCCCCGTGACCAGTATATTTTGGGCGGCCGGCATATATTTATATTGATTTTGAACCACCTGACCAAAGAACGCGCCGTTTCTCCTTGAAGCCGGCACCCGTCTGCCGCAAGCTTTCCGGGCCAGGGCCTGTGGAATGTGGACTTACAAATCCCGCCAGGGCCGGAAGGCAGCAACGGTAGTTTGCTTTGCATCTGCCGCAGTCACCCTGGCATCTTTGATTTTTGAGCGCGGAGTGCGGAGTGCGGAATTTTGCACTTCACCCGCCGTAAACCTTATTCCGCACTCCGCACTCCGAATTCCGCACTAAAATGAGTTACCAGGTCATCGCCAGAAAATACCGCCCGCAGCGGTTCGCCGACGTCGTCGGGCAGGAGCACGTCACGCAGACGCTCGCCAACGCCATCGCGCAGAAGCGCATCGCCCACGCCTATCTTTTTTGCGGCCCGCGCGGCACCGGCAAAACCACCATCGCGCGCATTTTTGCCAAATGCCTGAACTGCACCGGCGGACCGAAAACGGATTTTGACGACGCCGATCTGCGCTGCGTGGAAATCACCGAAGGCCGTTCGCTCGACGTGCTGGAAATTGACGGCGCGAGCAACAACGGCGTGGAACAGGTGCGCGAACTCCGCGAAACCTGCAAATACGCGCCGGCCAATTCGCCGTTCAAAATTTACATCATTGACGAAGTTCATATGCTCTCCACGGCGGCGTTCAACGCGCTGCTGAAAACCCTGGAAGAACCGCCGGCCCATGTGAAATTCATGTTCGCCACGACCGACCCGGAAAAAGTTTTGCCGACCATTTTGTCGCGCTGCCAGCGGTTCGATCTGCGCCGGATTCCGAGCGCGCTCATCACGAAACATCTCGCGGAAATCGCCGGCAAGGAAAACGTGACGATTGACGCCGCCGCGCTGCACGCCATCGCACGCGGCGCCGACGGCGGAATGCGCGACGCCGAATCCACGCTGGACCAGCTCATCAGTTTTTGCGGCGAAAAAATCGAGGAGCCGGACGTGCTCTCGATGTTCGGCCTCGCCGCGCAGAACCAGATTTTGAAATTGAGCCGCGCCGTGCTCGCCGGTGAAATTCAAGTTGCGCTCACGCAACTGGACGAACTCGCGCGCGGCGGCAAAGACCTCGGCCGGCTGCTCGGCGATTTGCTGAACCATTTCCGCAACCTGCTGATTTACCAGGTTTCACGCGGCGATTTGAATTTGCTGGAAGTTTCCGAAGCGGAAGTTTCCGCGCTGAAGGAACAGGCTTCGCTGTCGAACACCGACGCGCTCACGCGCATCCTCGAAGTTTTTGCCGATGCGGAACTGCGGCTACGCGACACCGCATCCAAGAAAATCCTGCTTGAAATTTCGCTGCTCAAAGCCATCGAGGCGCGCAATGCCCTGCCGCTGGACGCCGTGCTGAAACAGCTCAACCAGTTGCGCGGCCAAGTCACTCCAGTGGCCGCAAACGCGAGCGCCCCGCAAGCTGCGCCGGCTCCGCGACCAGCGCCGGTCGCAAAAGTTGAACCGCCGCCAGCACCCGCTGCCAGCCACGTTGCGCCCGCGCCCAAGCCGGCCACGCCAGTGGCTCAACCCGCTCCCGTCGCGGCTGCGACTCCCGGCGATTTGGCCGGCCTGTGGCACCGGCTGGTGGACGCCGTGGGCCGCGTCAGTCCGTTCACGCGCGGCTATCTGATTGACGCGCATCCGGTGTCATTCGAGAAAAATGTTTTGACCATCGGCTTCGATCCAGAATTTGCCGATCATCTCGGCTTGGTGGACAACACGCGCAATCATTCGCTGCTGGCGACGAAGCTCGCGGAATTCAGCCATGCAAACGCGTTGATCAAATTTATCAAAGCCGAAGCGCCCGCCAACTGGGATCGTCAGGCAATCGCCGCCCCGCCGCCGCCGGCGACTGTTCCCGCGATAGCAAAAACTGCACCGACCGCCGCTGCCGCCAAAGCATCAGAAGCCGCACCCGTCGCGCCGGCGGAAAAGAAAACCGCGCCGGTGGCGTTCAACAAGGACGATTTCAAAAACGATCCGCTCATCCAAAAAGCCTTGGAAATTTTCAAAGGCACAATTGTCGAAGTCCGCGCTTAACCTTTAACTTTCAACCTTCAACCTTTAACTAAAAAAATGTCCAGCATCGGCAAACTCATGAAACAGGCTGCGCGCATGCAGCAGCAGATGGAACAAATTCAGGCGGCGCTCGCCACGCGCACCGTCGAAGCCACGAGCGGCGGCGGCGCGGTCAAGGTCGTCGCCAAGTGCGACGGCTCCATCGCGTCCATCAAGATTGACCCGCAGGCGCTGAATCCGTCCGACGCGCAGATTGTCGAGGACATGATTCTCACCGCCGCGAACCAGGCGCTCGCGCAGGCCAAGGACATTTCCAACGCGGAAATGGGCAAGGCCACGGCGGGCTTCAGTCTGCCCGGAATGTGATGGAATGCAGAAGTTAGAATGCAGAAGTTAGAAGGCAGAATGAAGAAAATATTTTCCGCGCAAACCGCGCCAGTCTTGTTTCTGCATTCTTAATTCTTCCTGCTGCCTTTGCTTTTTATGTTGCCCGAACCCATCACCGCGCTGACGGCGGCCTTGAGCAAACTCCCCGGCGTCGGGCCGCGTTCCGCCGAGCGCATCGCGCTGCATCTCGTGCAGGCCGAACCGGCGGTGGTGCAGCAGCTCGCGGCCAGCATTTTGACCGCGCGCGAACGCATCCGCTTCTGTGAAACCTGCGGGGCGCTCACGGAAATTTCCCCCTGCGCCACCTGCACAGATGCGCGGCGCGACGCGGCGCTCGTCTGCGTGGTGGAACGCGCCGTGGACATTTTGAGCGTGGAAAAGTCCGGCACTTTTCGCGGCAAGTTTCATGTGCTCGGCGGAAAAATCTCGCCGCTCGACGGCGTGGAGCCGGACGATTTGCGCATCGGCGAACTTGAAAAAAGGCTGGCCAGCGAACCCATCCGCGAAATCATCATCGCGCTCGGCACAGATGTCGAGGGCGACGCCACGAGCCATTACCTGGCGAAGCGGCTCGCGCGGAGCGGACTGAAAATTTCGCGCATCGGTTTCGGCCTGCCCGCCGGGAGCGGACTGGAATTCGCCGACGAACTGACGCTCAACCGCGCGCTGGAAGGCCGGCGGGAAATGCTTTGAAATGACGCATGGCGAATTTCAAATGACGCACCGGTCGCGACTCCAATTTACATTCGCAACTCGAAATTCTTAATTCGCAATTTCATGGCTCCCGTTTTTATCTTCGATCTCGGCAAGGTGCTGGTGGATTTTGATTACACCATCGCGGCGCGGAAAATTGCCGCGCGCAGCACCAAGTCGCCGGCGGATTTGCACGCGTTTCTCGGCAGCTCTCCCCTGCTCGTCCAATACGAATCCGGCCAGCTCACGCGCCAGACTTTTTACGAGGCTGTTCTTGACGCCATTGGTTTTCAGGGCGACCTCGTAGAGTTTGGCAGTTTTTTCGCCGATATTTTTTCCGAGATGCCGGCGATGATTGCGCTGCACGCCGAACTGCGGCGACGCGGATTCAAAACCTATATTTTCTCGAATACCAACGACCTCGCCATCGAACACGTCCGCCGGAATTTTCCATTTTTCGCGAATTTTGACGGCTACATTTTTTCCTACGAAGTCGGCGGCTTGAAACCGCAGCCGGAAATCTACGCGGCGATGGAGGCGCTGACCGGCCGGCGCGGCGCGGACTTGATCTACCTTGATGACCGCGCGGAAAACATTGCGGCGGGCCAAGCGCGCGGCTGGCAGGCGATTCTGCACGAGACGCCGGAGCAAACACGCGCAGCGGTCACTTCACGGCTTTGAACATGGCGAGGCATTTCGCGCGCTGCTCCGCGTGCCGCACGATGCGCGGCGGATATTTTGACTTCGCGAGCAGCAGCGGATTTTCCCACGGTTGCTGAATCAAATCGTCGGGGAATATTTTTAATTCAGGAATCCAGCGGCGGACGAATTCGCCTGTCCCATCAAACTTTTCGCCCTGCGACACCGGATTGAAAATGCGGAAATACGGCGCGGCGTCGGTGCCGGTGCCGGCGCTCCATTGCCAGCCGCCATTGTTCGCGGCCAGGTCGCCGTCCACGAGTTGCCGCATGAAATAGCGCTCGCCCCACTGCCAGTGGATGAGCAAGTCCTTCGTCAAAAACATCGCCGTGATCATGCGCAGGCGGTTGTGCAGGGTGCCGGTGGCGTTAAGGCAGCGCATGGCCGCGTCCACGATGGGATAACCGGTTTTGCCCTCGCACCACGCGGCAAAATGCTCCTTGTTTTCGGACCATTTCAACTGGTCATATTCGGGCCGGAACGCGCCTTTGGTGACGTGCGGAAAATTGTGCAGCACCTGCAAATAAAATTCCCGCCAGATCAGTTCGTTCAGAAAAATGTCGCCGCCAGTGATGATTTCAGATTTGAAATTTGAAATTTGGAATTTCTTTTCGCGCGCCTTTTTCAATTCGGCCAGAATCGTGCGGATGCCAATCGTCCCGGCACGCAGATGCGGCGAGAGCTTGGACGTGCCGGCCAGCGCGGGAAATTTTCGGTTCGCGCCGTATTCATAAACCGGCCCGGCCATGAACTGTCGCAACAACTCCAGCGCCACGCGTTCGCCGCCCGGCGGAATTTTCTGCGTGAGCGGAATCCCGATTTCAGCCGGCGTCGCCGGCAGCGCGTCGGACTGCAAATTGCGGAGTGCGGAGTGCGGAGTGCGAAGTGGAAACTTCGCGCGCGGCGGCGGAATCAGCTTCGCCTTCCACGCCTTGGAATATGGCGTGAAAACTGTGTAAGGTTTTTCCGCCTGGGTGAGAATTTCCGTTTCTTCCCACACGACCGCGTCCTTGAACAGCTCCAAGCCAAATCCCGCCGCGTTCAAAATCCCGGTGATGCGCTCGTCGCCGCGCTGCGCGTCCGGCTCGTAGCATTTGTTGGCGAAGACGGCCTGCGCGCCCGCCTCTTGGCAAAGCTGCGGCAGAATTTCCCCGGGCCTGCCGCAGCGGATAATGAGCCGGTGGCCCAGTTCCAAAAGATTTTTGCGGAGCGCCTCGACCGATTGCAGCAAGAACGCCAGCCGCGCCGCGCCGACCTCCGGGCCGGTGCGAAACGCATCTTCCAAAATGAAAACGGGAATGACCGATGCCGCGCGCTTGGTGGCTTCGCTCAAAGCAACATTGTCCGACACGCGCAGATCGCGTCGGAACCAGTGGAGGATGGTTTTCATGGCGGATTAAATCGGCTTTGTTGTCCGCCCTCGCCTGAATCCTTCAGGAAAGAATTTCACCCATGACCTTTTAGCGGAAATGGTCGCGTGACGGACAATTGGTGGTTCAAGCCATTACAAATTAAAACCGGCCGGAGGCTCCGAAGAGGCTCCGGCCGGGAGGTTCCTGCCGACCGCTCAAGAACAACCGAGGCTTTCGCCGCAGTTCAGGCATTTGTAGCACGCGCCGTTGCGGACAACCACGTTGCCGCAGTTCGGACACGTCGGCGCGTCCTGCTGATTGGTAATCATCTGCGTGAGCGACGCCGCGCGGCGCTCGTGCTTGTGGCCGGGGCTGGGGCTGGGTTTGAGTTCGATCATGTCGGTGTCACCGGTGATCGCCAGCTCCGGCACGGGACGGTTCACCTTTTTTTTTAGCTCCTCGGCGAGGCCGGGCATGACCAGTTCCGGCTGATTGCGCGCGGCGTTGATGTTTTCGCGGTAGCCGGGAATGAACTGAAACGCCATCCAGCGGAAAACGTAGTCGGTGATGGAGGCGGCGTTGCGGATGTCGGGATTTTTGGTGAAGCCGCTCGGCTCGAAACGCTGGTGCGCGAACTTTCGGACGAGCGCGTCCAGCGGCACGCCGTATTGCCACGCGAGGCTGGTGAGCGTGCCGATGCTGTCCATCAAGCCGCCGATGGTGGAACCTTCCTTGGCCATCGTGATGAACAATTCGCCGGGCTGGCCGTCGTCAAACAGGCCGACGGTGAGATAACCTTCGTGACCCGCGATGTCAAACTTGTGCGTGACGGCCGTGCGCGTGTCGGGCAAGCGGCGGCGCAGCGGCTTGCCGGATTCGTCTTCCAAACGCGCAACCTCGGCTTCGAGTTCCTTGATGCGGTCCTCCAGCAAGGCGGTTTCGGCCGACACAGACACCGTTTTGTCACCGGCTTCGTTGGTTTTTTTCGTGTTGAGCGGCTGGGAGCGCTTGGAGCCGTCACGATAAATCGCCACGCATTTCAGGCCCATTTTCCAAGCCTGAACGTAGGTGTCGCGGATTTCGGCGACAGTGCATTCGTTCGGCATGTTGACGGTCTTGGAAATCGCCCCGCTGATGAACGGCTGTGCGGCGGCCATCATTTTCAGATGCGCCATGTAGCCGATGCTGCGTTTGCCCTGATGCGGCTTGAACGCGCAGTCAAAGACGGGCAGATGCCCGGCTTTCAATCCGCTCTTCACAGTTGCGCCGTTTTCCTCGACATCTTCAATCGTGTCGAACTTCTCGATGTGCGCAATGATGTTCTTGTTTTCCATTTCGCTGTAACCAAGACGACGAAGCGCGTCCGGCACGCCGCGATTGACGATTTTCAACATGCCGCCGCCGGCGAGCAGTTTGTATTTCACCAGCGCGATGTCGGGTTCCACGCCGGTCGTGTCGCAGTCCATGAGGAAGGCGATGGTGCCAGTCGGCGCAAGCACGGTGACTTGCGCGTTGCGGTAGCCGTGCTCCTTGCCCTTCGCAAAGGCGCTGTCCCAAACTTTGCGCGCTTCGGTTTTGAGATAACCAAATTCCTCGCTCGGATGAATTTCCTCAACGGCTTCGCGGTGCAATTTGATGACGCCGAGCATGGATTCGATGTTGTTCTTCGCCACGGTTTTCTCGACGCCGGCGCAGCGCGCATCGCGATAACCGGCAAAAGCCCCAATGTTCGCGGCGATTTCCGCGCTCTGCTCGTAAGCGTGTCCGGTCATGATGGCGGTGATGGCACCCGCCAGCGCGCGGCCTTCGTCGGAATCATAAGGCAAACCGTAGCTCATGCAGAGCGAACCAAGATTCGCAAAGCCGAGTCCAAGCGTGCGGAAGATGTGGGAATTTTCCGCGATGTCCTTCGTCGGATAGCTGGCGTTGTCCACGAGAATTTCTTGCGCGGTAATGTAAATGCGCACGGCGGCCTTGAAGCGTTCGATGTCAAACTTGTTGTCGTCGCGCTTGAATTTCATCAGGTTCAGCGACGCGAGGTTGCACGCGGTGTTGTTGATGAAAACATATTCGCTGCACGGATTAGTCGAGTGAATCGGCTCGGTGCCCTTGCAGGTGTGCCATTTCTGGATCGCGCCGTCGTATTGGATGCCAGGATCGCCGCAGATGTGCGTGCCTTCGGCAATTTTTTCGAGCAGCCGGCTCGCGTCCTTTTTCTGGAGGGGCTTGCCGTCTTTGCTCGCGCGCGTCCACCACTCTTTGCCGCCGAGCGCCGCTTCAAAAAACTCGTCGCTGGCGCGGACGGACAGATTTTCATTCTGATACATCACGCTGCCGTAGGCATCGCCGTTGTAGCTGCCGTCGTAACCTTGCTCGATCAAAGCCCACGCCTTCTTTTCTTCTTTCTGCTTGGCGTCAATAAACTCCTCGATGTCGCCGTGATGATCGCGGAGCGTGTTCATCTTCGCGGCGCGACGGGTCTTGCCACCGGACTTCACGACGTTGGCGACTTGGTCATAAACTTTCAGGAAACTCATCGGACCGCTCGGCCGGCCGCCGCCGCTTAACTTCTCGCGGCTGGAACGAATCGGCGTCAAATCAGTGCCGGTGCCGGAACCATACTTGAAGAGCATCGCTTCGCTGTAGGCGAGGTGCATGATGGATTCCATGTCGTCCTTGACGGACTGGATGAAACACGCGCTGCCCTGCGGATATTCGTATTGCGTCTTGGCGCGCTCGGCTTCCTTGGTCTTGCGATTGAAGAACCAGTTGCCCTTGCTGGAATTTTTGCCGACGCCGTATTCGTGATACAGCCCGACGTTGAACCACACCGGCGAATTGAACGCGCCGTATTGGTTCAGGCAAAGCCACGTCAGCTCTTCGTAAAAAATTTCGCCGTCCGCCTTGGAAAAATATCCGTCCGCGATACCCCAGTCGGCAATCGTCCGCGTGATGCGGTGAATGAGCTGGCGCACGGAAGTTTCGCGCTCGCTCGTGTGCTGCTCGCCGTAAAAATATTTCGACACGACCACCTTCGTCGCGAGCACCGACCACGACTTCGGCACCTCGACATTTTCCTGCTTGAAAATGACCTTGCCGCCGTCGTCGGTGATTTCGGCGGTGCGTTTTTCCCATTCAATCTGGTCGAACGGCTTGACTTTGGCGTCGCTGAAAACGCGCTCAATGCGCAGCGACTTTTTGGTTTCGGATTTGGCTGGTTTCATCAGACGGTTGGCGGAAACTTTGTGTTGGCGGCGGCTGGCGGTTTTTGGGGCCGGAGCCGAGACATCCTCGTGTGCATCAATCATGGTGTGAATCAATTTAATTATCAGACAGTTATCCCGGCGGGCCTCCCAAGAGACAAAACACGCCGGGGTTCAAAAAACGCCAGTTTTCCAAGAAAAACGGCCTTTCCGGGAAAACTGAAGTTCCCCTACTAATTGGGGAACGCAAGCTATCATGCTACCACCGGTTGTATCTTTCAAGAGAATTTTACAAAAATGTTACGCGAACGATATTCACAAATGAAATCAATCAATTCTCCCTGTCCGCGTTGAAAAAAACGGACTTATTCGCCGGCGGTGAACAACCTTTTTGCCGTCAAAAAAATGCCGCTGGCAGCCCTTTTTTGAAACCGGGCCGTTCGCGTCCAAATTTGCCGAATTCATCCTTTTTTTTGCGGACCGAGACCACCGCTGCATCCGCTCGAATCAGCGGTTCGATTCCAGGATTTTCACCGGCCCAAGCAGACCTGATTTGAGCAGCGGCGTGTCCTTGGTGAACGGCTCCCACGAGCTCCAGGTGAGACGCTGTTGTTCCGGGAGCGCCGCATCGCCGATCAGCCGGTTCGGCCACAAATTGGCGACTTGGATTTCCAGTGAATTTTTTCCGGCGCGCAACGCCGTCGTCACATCCACGCGAAACGGCGGCTTCCACGCGATGCCACAATCCTGGCCGTTCAGTTTCACGCGCGCCATCACCTGCACCTCGCAGAGCGCAAGAAAATATTTTGAATTTGCCGCCGGTGATTTTTCGTCCGAAAAATCAAACGTCGTCCGGTAAGTCGCCGTGCCGGAGAAATATTTCACGCCGGCATCGGCACTGTCGCTCCACGAAATCAAATTCGTCAGCGTCACCGATTCCGGCGCGCCCCACTTGGGCGGAAAATTTACTTGCCACGGCCCGGCGATTTCCAACGGTGGTGTCACCGTCGAAATTTCCGCGTGGCTCGTCCGACCGGAAGCCGTGACCCATTCGTAGCTGCCGGATTCGCGGGCGACTAAATGCAATTGACCAGCCGCGTCGCAAATCATTTCCGCCGGACGTTCCGCAGCCGACATCGTCACTCCCAGCGCGACGGTGTCCGGATCTTGGCCGCTGGCTTTCAGCGTTTTCCCGGCCGCGACATATTCCACGGAAAAAGTTTTCACCGTGCCGTAAGCCGGATCGCCCGCCTGGGCCAACTCCGCGACTTTGAAAGTGATTTTGCCATCATTGACCATCGCCTGAACCTGGGCGCGCACATCGCGCGTGCGCTTGGCGTCGCCGGGAACGCCATAAGTCGCCTGCACAATTTGCAGTTCCGCCGGCTTCGGCGGCGGCTCGATCAAAGGCTGGCCGTTGCGCAACAACTTCACCACGGGATCAAAATTTCCGGCGCGTTGGCGGAAAACAATGAACGCCGACTCGCTCGGCTCAAAGCGCAACGGCACCGTGATGCCCGCCGCAGTTTCCTCGTAAGCCGCCAGCCAGGAAGTCGCGCCGGTCTCCGGATTCCACAATTCCGGACGCAATCCTTTCACCCGAAAAGTGCAGCGCGTTTCGATGGCGGCGTTGGCCGGGTTCGCCACAAAATAAATTTCACCGCCATCCACTTGGCGATGAATCCAGTTCAGTTTTTCGTTCGCGGAAAAATCCACCGGCACATTCATGCCGGCCAGCAAAGTTTCCAGCGGCTGTCCAAAAATCAATTTGCCCTTGCCGAGCGCGTGTGCGGTCACGGCCTGGCCGTCACAATCGCCCCAGATTTCGCGGCCCACCGCCGTGACCGCTTGGTCGCATTTTGGAAAATTTTGCAGGCTCGGCGAAACTTGCGGGCTTAAACTGGTGGCGAGAACCGTTGCTCCGGCGCGCGTCAGCCCGCGAATTTTTTCCAGCAGCGCGGGCGTCATGGTTTTCGCCGGCGGCAGCACCAGCACGCGATAACTCATGCCGTCCGGCAGCACCAGTTTTCCATTTTTGACCGACACGCGCTGCGTCAATGCCTCCGCGCTGATTTCGTCGAACCGGTAACCGGCGGGCGGCACCGGATTGGGATTGAAGTAAGTCTGGTTCGGCGATTCGGGCCGGAGATAAAGCAGGTCCGCCACAAATTTTCCCTGTCGCAGCAAATACTGGCAGCGCGACAGATATTCGTGCCAGCCGCCGGACATTTCCCACCACGTTTGCGTCCGCTCGTAATGCAAACCCCACGGCCCCATCGTCGCGCCGGGTGCGCGATCCAAATACGGCTGGTGCGCGTAGCGATGGACGACGAAGCGGTTCACGCCCTGCGAAAATTCAAAATCGCCGAGCGACTTGATGTCGGCGGGCGTGAGCTTCCATTTTTCGCCGTCGCCGGAAGTGAACGATTCCGCCCCGCAAATCGCATGGCCGTAAACGTGCGCAACCGAAGCCATTTCCTCGGCCTTGCGCCACGTTTCGTTCTGGCCAAATTTTGTGGCCGTCCAAAATTCCGTCATCGGCTCGTCCGCGCGGGCGGTGTAAGTGAACTCGTCGCCGAACGGCAAATTATATCCTTCCAGCGAATAGCGCAGGCCGTGCTGGCGCGCCAGTTCCTCGATCCGGCCGGAATAATTTTCGGCGAGCAGCTCGGAAACGGTCTGGTTAAAATCCCAGCGGAACCGCGCGGACGCCGCCGCGTCGCCGATTTGATGCGCGTAAGTGGTGGCCGCCTTGCCGTTCACTTTGGCGCGGGCGGAATCCGTCAGGCAGGGCAGCCACAACAGCGGATCGTAGCCGCGCCGGCGCTGAAATTCCTGCCGAAACAACGGCGTCCAGTTTTGCGTGCCGACTTCCCAACTGTCAATGTGCGTGGCGGTGAGCGATTTGCCCGCAAGCGGCCCGGCGGTTTTAATCAGCTTCGCCATCATGCCGGCGAAATGCGCGTCCATCGCGGCGCGGGAAAGTTTGTCACATTCCAGCCCGTTGCCGCCCGCGACTGGCGGACGCGTGGACGAACCAGTCGTCGTGTGGCCGATGCGCTGAAGCACCCATTCGCCCGCCGGCACGGACCAGGATAATTTTCCGTCCGCGCTCAGCTTGGCGCTCAAATTCAACACGGCACCGGCAGGAATGACGCCATTCGTCGTCGCCGGAAAAGCCAGCAGCGCGATGTCGGCGTAGTAATCTTTGAATTGCACCTGTGAATCAAAATGGTCGCGGTTGCGATTGCCGAAATTCGGCAGGGGAAATTCGTCGGTGAAATTTGTCGGGCCGGTCACGACGAGATTGGTCCAGACGAGTTTTTGCATGGACAGTTCCGGCGTGATCCACGGGCCGCTGCTGCCGCACCAACCGGGGCCGTTGGCCATGTTGATTTCCAGGCCGAGCCACGCGGCTTCCTGCACGGAAAATTCAAACAGCCGCTGCCATTCCGCGTTCATGAATTCCGCCGTGCCGCGCGGCGGCGCGAACCGCTCGAACACGTCCATGATGAGCACGCCGCCAATGCCCACGCGCTGCATCGCTTCGAGGTCGGCGGTGATGCCGTTGGAGGTGACATTGGCGTTGTTCCAAAACCAATAGACCCACGGCCGCGCCTCGGCCGGAGGCTGACCGAAGTTGTGCGCGAGCGAATCCAGAGGTTCCGCGCGCAGCGAAAAAATTGCCGCGACGCCCAGCCAGCAAACAAGCAGTCGTTTCATAGAAGTGGTTCCGGGGAAATTATCTCCCATGCAGACGCCTGAAACCAAGCCATGATTTCAGAATAATTGAAATATTTTTCGCCGACCGCGACGCTTACGGACGCGGCCCGTAAATAATTTGAACCACCTGGTTGGTGGTGGTGAGCATGAAGCAAATGACCGGGGCGCTGTTCACACTTTGAAAGTGTTGTGCATGATGCCGACGCGGCTGGTCCAGCGGCGGGCACAGAAAACCGATCATAAAAATTCCCAGCAGCGCCACCATGATCCAGACGAATGTTTTTTTGCTCACAAAAAATATGACATCCCAACCAGATATTTTGGTCAAAAATAAATCAAGGCTCGGACCGGCTTACGGCGGCAGTTCGGCCTCCATCAGCTTCACTGGCCCGAACAATCCCGCCGGTTCCAGCGGCGTTTTGGCGGTTAGCTTGCGGATGTTCGTCTGCGTCAGCCGCTGCGCCTTCGGCAAACTGGCGTCGCCGATGAGGCGGTTCGGCCAGAAATTTACGACCTCGATTTGCAACTTGTTTTCGCCAGATTTCACGGCGTCCGTCACGTCCACGCGCCACGGCGGGCACCAGACAATGCCGCAGGATTTGCCGTTCACTTTCACCTCGGCCAGCTCGCGCACGTCGCCAAGATCGAGAAACAGCCGTGATTCGTGATTCGTGATTCGTGATTCGGCTGGCAGCGCAAAAGATTTTCCATAAACCGCCGTGCCGGAATAAAATTTAATTCCCGGCTCCGGCCGCTCCGGCCAGCTCACGAGCGAATCAAACTGCGCGGTTTCCGGCCCGCCCCATTTCGGATCGAAATGCACCGTCCACGCGCCGGAAATTTCCTGAAGCGGTTTGAGTTCGGTGGCATTCGTCTTGGCGACCGCCGGATGCCCGGCCACCGGTTCGCGGAACACCACAAACCACGAACCGCACGGCGCGAAGTCCAGCGGCACAAAAGTGCGACCGCCTTTTTCCGTGTAAGCCAATGCAAATTTGTGCTCGCCGGTCACGGCGTTCCAGATCTCCGGCACCTTGCCCGTCACGCGAAAGGCGGCCGTGGCGGTCGCGGAAAAATTCGTGCGGTTGGCGACGAAATAAATTTCCGTGCCGGCATCGGTTCGATGAAGATAATCCAGCGGCGCGTCGTGGGCGTCGGCAAATTCGCAATCCGGTTGCACGCCGTCGGCCAGCAAAACTTCCCGCGCGGTTTTGCCGGCGATGACGCGGCCGGCTCCGGCTTTTCCGCCCCACAATTCATCCGCGAGCTTTTTCACCTCAGCGTCGGTAGCGGCAAGATTTTCCAGCGTCTCGCCGTGCGCCGGTTTTGGGCCGATGACGGTTGCGCCGGCAGCGACCAGTTCCTTGATTTTTTTCAGCGCCGGCAAAGAAATCGCGTCGCGATCCGGCAGCACGAGCACGCGATAATTGATGCCGTCGGGCAAAAAGATTTTTCCATCCTTCGCGCTGGCGCGTTCAATCAGCGCCTCCTCGGTAATGACATCGTAATCGTAGCCGGCGCCGACCTGCGCCGGGTCGGTGCGCTTGTGCTGCGTGAAATTCGGCACATGGTCGCCGTAATAAAACAGCACGTCGGCGCTGAAATTTCCCTGCTGAAGCATCCACTGGCAGCGGTCAATGTAGCTGAAGAACGCCGAGGATTTTTCCCACCATGTCACCTTCGGATTCAGGTGCGTGCCGGCAAAATACTGCTGGCCGGGAATGCCCGTTTCCTCCGGCGAGCAGACAAATGCGTGCCAGACCAGCACGTTCAAGCCTTCGCACAGCGCCTTGTCGAAGGTCGGTTTCAAATTGTCCCAGATTTTTTCCTGCCAGTTCGGCCCGATGGTCGTGAAGCCTTCGGCATAAACCAGTTTGTGCCCGTAAGTGTGCGCGGCGCTCGCCGGCTGCTTCACAAAAAAGCGGTTGGCGTCGCCGATGCGGTGCGTCCACGACCACGCCCAGAATTCGCTCATCGGCGCGTCGTCCCAGCCGAGGCAGCGCTGCGCGTCAATCGGCACCGCGTGCGGCCCGCCGCTTTCGGGATGAATGCCGATGCCGCGCGCGTGGGCGTTGTCGCGGAACAAACGATAATGATTGTCAATCGCCAAGTCGCCGAGCGTCTTGCGGTAATCAAAAAGAAATCGGTCGCTCTCGTCGCGCAAATTCACGATGCGGCCGGCGAGCACCGGCAGCCACGGCGTCAAATCGTAGCCGTGGCGTTTTTGAAATTCCTCGCGCAAGAATGGCGTCCAGTTGGCCAGTTCGATTTCCCAACTGTCGGTGTGCAGATATTTCAAAGTTTTTCCCGCGAGCGGCCCGGCGTCGTCAATCAGCGGCCCGACGATTTTGTTCCAGTAATTTTGAAACGCGGTGGCACTGTAAGTATCAATTGAATATCCGCCCCAGCCGTCACTGCTGGTGGAAACGAAGGCATGATCGCCAATCGTGTAGCCGAAACGGAAAATCTGCCAGTCGCCCGCCGGCGCGTCCCAGCGGAGCGTGCCGTCGGCGGAAAGATTTTTCGTCAAATCCAAAACGTCCGCCGCGTTCGCGTCCTGCTCGCCGGGCGTGGCGGGAATTTCGGCGAACAGCGCCGAGGACTCCGGCGCGGAAAACGGCATGAGCGATTCCTGCAAAGCCTTCTGTTTCCAGTTTTGCAGCGGCGCGCGATCGGCGGAATTTTTCACCGGCACACCGGTCAATTGCAGTTCGGCGACCTGCACATTGCGCGGCGACGGCACCTGCGCGCCATCAAAGGCGCTCAAAAAAACAACGCGCACACTCGCGGCAGTGACGGCGGGCCAGTTCACCGTCGCGGTTTCGCCGTCGTTGACGGAAAAAGATTTCACCGGCTGAAACTTTTGGCCGTCGGTGGAAATTTGCAGTTCACACACGCGCGGGCCGTGGCCGGCGCGGCCGGAGATTTTCAATTCGGAAACCGGCGTTGGCTTTTCAAAAGTGAATTGCAGCCACTCCGGCTTCTGGCGCGTCGGACCTTCGCCGGCTTTCGTGCCGCTGGAAACCCAGAACGTGTTCGCCTCACCGTCGGCAGCTAAATTGGCCGGATGCTCCGGCTGGCTGGAACTGGCCGTGACGGAAATATTATTTTGCGCGGCCGCCTTGAGGCGATACGCGACCACGGCTGTATCGCGATAATAATTGTCACGATTTTTCGGCAGCGGCAGTTTCATTTCAACCCGCGCGCCGCCGGTGGCCCGCGCCTCGGCCCAGACGTATTTTTTCCCGGCGTCGTCCTGGCTGACGACGCTGGCCGGCCCGCCGAGATTCCAGCCGCTCTGGATGTTGAGACTGATTTCCAAACCGAGCCGGTCGGCTTCGCGCAAGGTGTGTTTGTAAAGTTCGCGCCATTCCGGCGAGAAAAAAGTCGGGCCGTGCGGCACCGGGTCGTTGCCCTCCTGCGACGCGCCGCCCGCGTCGAAAATGACCGCGCCGCCAAAACCCTTGGCCTGCATCTGCTCCAGGTCGCGCGTGATGGATGCCTTGGTGACATTGCCGTTGAGCCACCACCAATAGGCGCGGAGCCGGGCGTGGTTCGGCGGATTTTGCCAGCCGGTTTCCAGCGCCGGCTCGGCGGATAAATTGATTGACGAAGCCGAAAGAACCGCAGCCGCAAAAAATGGCGCGGCAATTTTCCAAAGGTTTTGTTTTTTCAGAAAGGAATTTGTCATGGTGTCGGGAGTGGCGGCATTATTGAAGAAAACCGGCGGCTGGCAAGGCGGGAAATTAAAGCGCGGCTTGGGCGGCCACCCGCAAAAGCTTCGGAAAAGATTTTTCGCGGACGGCAACTGTGTTAATGAAATTGTCAACCGCCCCGCCCGCCGGTAGCTTGTGGCCGTGCTCTCCACGCAACAGATGGCAATGTTGAACGCGGCGAACTGCGAAGTCGCCTTCGACAACCGCACGCGCCAGCTTTACGCAACGGACGCCTCGCCGTATCAAATCGTTCCCGCCGCCGTGGCTTTTCCCAAAACCAGCCGGGAAGCGGCGGCCATCATCCAGTCGGCCTTGGCCGCCGGCGTGGCGGTGACGCCGCGCGGCGCGGGCACCGGCTTGAGCGGCGGCGCGCTCGGCGACGGCCTCATCGTGGATTTCGCGCGGCACAACCGGCAGATTTTGGAATTCGACCAGGACCGCCGCACGGTGCGCGTGGCCGCCGGCGTGGTGCTGGATCAGCTGAATGATTTTCTCAAGGCCGCCGGATTCCGTTTTGGGCCGGACGTGGCGACCAGTTCGCGCGCGACGCTCGGCGGGATGATTGCGAATGATTCCTCCGGCTCGCACACGCCGGTCTATGGCTCAACCTCCCGGCACGTCAGCGAATTGGAAATTGTCATGGCCAACGGCAAGGTGGTGCGGGTCGGCCCGCGCCACGCCACCCTCCTGCGCCAGCGGAATTTGATCGAAGATCTGGTGTCGTTGAACTCGCTGCAAATCACCGATCAGTTTCCGCCGGGACTTTTGAAACGCTGGCCCGGCTACGGCCTCGCCCGCGCGCTGGAACAGCCGGGCAGCCTGATTCCCATTTTGTGCGGCAGCGAAGGCACGCTCGCCGGAATTTTTTCGGCGGAACTGAACGTCGTGCCCCTGCCGGCGGAACGCGGCACCGGCGTGATCTTTTTCGACTCCGTCGCCGAAGCCATGCAGGCCGTGCCAAGCCTGCTCGATCTGCAGCCGGCGGCCATCGAACACATTGACCGCCTGCTGTTCGACCAGACGCGCGGCCAGCGGGAATTTCAGGCCGTGCGCGGTTTGCTCGATCTCGACGCGCAGCCGTGCGAGGCGATTTTGATCGTGGAATTTTTCGACGGCGCGAAGGACAAGCTCGCGCAGTTGCGGACCCGCAAACTCGGACTGCGCCGGCTGACGTTGCGGAGGCAGGCCGAGGCCGACCTGGTCTGGGCCATGCGCAAGGCGGGATTGTCGCTGCTCACCAGCCGCAAGGGCGACGCCAAGCCCGCGTGTTTCGTCGAAGACACGGCGGTGCGCCCGCGGGATTTACCAGCCTATTTCGCCGGACTGGACGAACTGCTGCGGCGCGTGGAGGTCGAGGCGTCTTTTTACGGCCACGCGGCGGCGGGCCTGCTGCACGTCCGGCCGGTGCTGGATTTGCACCGCGCGGACGATTTGAAAAAGTTCCGCCAGATCGCGGATGAAGTCGCCGCGCTCGTCCGGCAGTTCAAAGGCTCGCTTGCGGGTGAACACGGCGTGGGCATCGCGCGCACGGAATTTCTCCGCCCGCAGGTCGGCGAGGAATTGTATCGCCTCATGCGCGAAATCAAGCAGTCGTTCGACCCGGCCAATCTGTTCAATCCCGGCAAAATCATCGGCGACGGCCGTTACAAAATTGACGCCAATCTGCGGCAGGGCGCGGAGCAAAAAATTATTTTGCCCTTCGCGCCGGTGCTGGCCTTCGCTGCGCGCGACGAGTCGTTCACTGCCAACCTCGAACAATGCAACGGCTGCGGCGGCTGCCTCAAGCAGACGCCGACGATGTGCCCGACTTATCTCGCCACCGGCGAGGAAGGCATGTCCCCGCGCGGCCGCGCCAACCTCATCCGCGCCGCGCTGGAGCTGCGCGAGATCGCCGACCCGCTGCGCGCGGAGGAGTTGGAATATGCGTTGTCCAACTGCCTCGGCTGCCGCGCCTGCGTGAGCGAATGTCCGTCGAACGTGAACCTGCCGCTGCTCAAGGCCGAACTCGTCCGCGCCCGCACCCGCGCCCGCAAAAGCCTCACCCCGCAGCAGCGGTTGATCAGCTCCGTGGATTTGCTGGGCCGCCTCGGCTGCGCGCTGCCGTCGCTGGCCAATTGGCTTTTTGATTCGCGCTCGGTGCGCCACGTTGCCGGCCGGATGTTTGGCATTTCCGACCAGCGGTCCACGCCGAAGTTTGCCGGCCAGCGGTTCGACCGCTGGTTCGCGCGGCATAAAAACACCGCCGTGCCGCATCGCGGCAGCGTGATTTTGTGGGACGACACATTTGTGCGCTACCACGAACCGCACATCGGCAAGGCCGCCGTGGCGGTGCTCGAAGCCGCTGCTTTCGCCGTCACGCTGCCCGCGCATCGAAAATGCTGCGGCCGCCCGGCGTTCAGCGCCGGCAATCTCGACGAGGCGGAAAAATTGGGCCGCCACAACCTCGCGCTGCTCGCCGCCACCGCCGGCACCGCGCCGATCATTTTCCTCGAACCGTCCTGCTACTCGATGTTCGTCGAGGATTACCGCGAATTGAAACTGCCGGACGCGGAGCGCATCGCCGCGCAGTGCGTGCTGTTTGAAAAATTCGTCGCCGACCTCCTCGCCCGCGAGCCGGACGCGATCAAATTCAACCATGACGCCGGCCGTCTGGTCATCCACGCGCACTGCCACATCAAGTCGCTGATGAATCCGAAATTCATGGAGCAGCTCGCCGCCCGGCTGCCCGGACGCCAGGCGACGCTGCTCGACACCGGCTGCTGCGGCATGGCCGGCGCGTTCGGCATGATGGAATCCAAATACGCCCTCTCGCTGAAAATTGCGGAGCCGCTGATCCAGCAAATCAAGCAGCAGCCTTACGGCACCACCGTGGTCGTCTCCGGCGCGAGCTGCCGGCATCAGGTGCGCGACCTCGCCACCGTCCGCACCTGCCACATGGCCGAAGCCCTCGCCGACGCGCTGGCGTGAATTTTCCGGCCGCACTTTTTTTGATGACAGTTCGCCCCGCCGCGTTAAGAATGAATGTTTGAATTTGCCGTCAAATTGCCACGCATGACCGTCACCCTTTTCATCCCGTGCTTCATGGACGCGCTATATCCGCGCGCCGGCATCAGCATGGTCGAGATTCTCGAACGCCTCGGCCACCAGGTCGTCTGCCCCGAAGAAATCGCCTGCTGCGGCCAGCCGCCATTTAATTCCGGCTACTGGAATGAAGCGCGCACGATTGCCACGCCGGTGCTGGAAAAGCTGGCGGATGCCGAGGCCGTCGTCATCGGTTCCGGTTCTTGTGGCGCGATGGTGAAAAACTTTTATCCCGAATTGTTCAAAGCCACGCGCCACGCGGAACTGGCGAAACAAGTTGCCGCACGCACTTGGGAATTTTCTGATTTTCTCGTCAGCAAACTCGGCGTGACTGATCTCGGCGCGAAATTTCCGCACAAAGTCACGTTTCACGATGGCTGCCACGGCTTGCGCGAGCTCGGCATCCACAAACAGCCGCGCGCGCTGCTCGCGAAGGTCCGCGAATTGGAACTCGTCGAGATGACCGAGGTGTCGTGCTGTGGTTTCGGTGGCACATTCGCCGCAAAATTTCCGATGATCTCCACCGCGATGGGCGAGGTGAAATGCGCCAGCGCCGCCGAGACCGGCGCGGAATACATCGTGTCCAGCGATTCGAGCTGCCTGATGCACATCCAAGGCCTGCTGTCGCGCCAAGGGAAGCCGACCAAAACCGTCAGCCTCGCCGAGGTCTTGAACCACCAATGAGCACTTTTGTTTCCGATTTCAAAACGCGCGCCACCGAGAAAGCCGGCGATCTGCGGCATCGGCAAGTCATCCGCACTGCGCTGCGCGGCTATGAAATTGTCCGCGACAAGCGCAAGGCCGCGTTTCAAAGCTGGGAATCCGCGCGCCAGGCCGCTGCCGAAACGAAATGGGAAGCGGTCAACCATCTTGACAAACATCTCGAAGCGCTGACGGCCAAGCTCGAAGCGCGCGGCACGAAAGTCCACTGGGCCAGCACCGGCGAACAGGCCCGCGAAATCATCGCCCAGATTCTCCGCGACAAAAAAGCGCGCTGCATTATCAAGTCCAAGTCCATGACTTCGGAGGAGATTCATCTGAATCACGCACTCGAAAAGGAAGGCTTCACCGTCGTCGAGTCCGACTTGGGCGAATTCATCGTGCAACTCCGGCACGAGCCGCCTTATCATTTGGTTTTCCCCTCGATGCACCTGACGCGCGGCGAGATCAAGGATTTGTTCCAAAAAGAACTCGGCGATGCGCCATCGGACGCGCCCGAAGAATTGACCATGGTCGCGCGCCGCGTCATGCGGCAGAAATATATTCAGGCCGATGTCGGTTTCACGGGCGCGAATTTCGCCATCGCCGAGACCGGCATGATTTCCATCACGGAAAACGAGGGCAACGCGCGCCTCACCGCCGCGCTGCCCAAGACAATGGTCACGCTCATCGGCATTGAGAAAGTGCTGCCGCGCTTTGCCGATCTCGCGCTCTTTCTGCCGATGCTCGCCACCGCCGGTGCCGGCCAGCCAATGACGTGCTACAACACCATGTATTCCGGTCCGCGCCAGCCCGGCGAATGCGACGGGCCGGAAGAATGGCACGTTGTCCTGCTCGACAATCGCCGCACCGAACTTCTCGCCGATGCCGAGCAGCGCGACGCCCTGCACTGCATCCGCTGCGGTGCGTGCCTGAATGTCTGTCCGATTTTCCGCAACGTCGGCGGCCATACTTACGGCACCACTTACAGCGGACCGGTCGGCGCGGTCATCACGCCGCATCTGCGCGGCTTGCAGGAATGGAAACATCTTTCCAACGCGAGTTCGCTCTGCGGCGCTTGCACGGAAGCGTGTCCGGTGAAAATAGATTTGCACCATCACCTGCTGCAAAACCGCCGCAATGCCTCCGCGAGCGAACCGGCATTCTTCGAGCGGCTCGCGTATCAAATCTTCGGCATCGTGGCGAACGAACCGGCGTTCTGGTCGCTCGCCAAGAAGCTCGGCTGGCTCACGCAGCCGCTGCAGAAAGTTGTAAAAGGCTCCGCGCTCGATCCCGCGCGGGCCTGGACAAAGACCCGCGACCTGCCGGCGCAGCCGCGCGAGTCCTTCAAGGATTGGTGGAGGAACCGCAAATGAGTGAACGCGAAAATATTTTGGGCCGCATCCGCGAGGCGTTGAAAGTGAACGCTCCCCTGCCCGGCTGGCACGGCGAGCGGAGCGCGGAACATCTCTCCGCGGGCGACCCTGCCGCCAACGCGCGCAACCTGGCTGCGCGCTCCGGCACGGCCAGCGACTGGCTGCCGTTGGTCGGCGCCAGCGTCGCCGAACAATTCGAGCTTTTCGCCAAAAACGCCGCCGACTTGAAGGCGGATTTTCAACTGCTCGCCAGCCGCGATGAATTGAAAGCCGCGCTCCTCAAATTGCGCGACGCGGAAAAGTGGCGGCGCGTCGCCAGCCACGGCGGAGAATTGACCGACTTTGCCTGTAAAGCGCTCGGTCTGCCAGTGACACTCACCGACTGCGGCTACGACGTGCAGGAAATGGAGCAGTGCGATGCCGGCATCACCGAATGTGACGCGCTCATCGCGCAAACCGGCGGCGTGGCGGTGACCAGCCGCAGCGCCGGCGGACGCGCGTTGTCCGTGCTGCCGCCGCATCACGTCGTCCTGGCGCGGCGCGAACAACTCGTGGCGGATTTGCCGGCGGCGTTTGCGTTGTTGCAGCAGAAATACGCGCCGGATTTTCCAAGCATGATTTCCTTCATCACCGGCCCCAGCCGCACCGGCGACATCGAGCGCATTCTCGTCCTCGGCGCGCATGGGCCGAAGAAGCTGACGATTCTGTGCGTTTGATCCAAGCGTCCAAAAAACTTTTCTTGAGCGCCGGCACAAATTAGCTGATAGGATAAATGGATGCAGATGCAACCGGTCACTCCTGTCCTCGGCAAAATCCTGGTGATTGACGACAACCCGATCATCCAGCGCACGGTTTATTTCGCGCTGCGCGACCGGGGCTATCAGGTTTTCATGTCCGGGGAAATCGCCGACGCGCTGAACCTCGTCCGCCGAGAAAAACCGGACGTCATTTTGCTCGACATCAATTTTCCGCCGGATGCCTCGGTGGGCGGCGGCGGCGTGCGCGACGGTTTTTGGGCGCTGGACTGGATGCAGCGAATGGACGAATTGCGCGGCATCCCCATCGTCATGATTTCCTCGGATGCGCCGGACAAATCGTCGGCGCGGGCGCTGACCGCCGGGGTCGCCGCCTATTTCCAGAAGCCGATTGACAAGGAACAACTGGCCGCCAAGATCGCCGAACTGCTGGGCCAATGAGCTTTTGCCCCGCCATTCCGCAAGATGAAATTTTCGCACCACGCCATCAAAACCAGCCGCCGCCGGCAAATTTCCTGATTTGAAACCGGCGCGGTTCGCGGTAAAATATCCACGATGAAAGGCAAGCTCCTGCTCCCGGCGATTTTTGTGGCGACGTTCGCGTTGTCGCGGATTCCCGGTTTGCTGCCGCTGAACTTCAGCGTGGCGTATGCCTTTGCCTTCTGCGCCGGCGTTTATTTCCGGGGCGCGCGGGCCTGGTGGCTGCCGCTCGGCGTGATGCTGGCGACGGACCTCGGCCTGAATTGCTATTACCAGCACCATGATCCGGCGCACAATGTCTGGAGTGCCGCGAACCTCGCCAACCTCGCCTTCAACTACGCCGCCTACGCCGTGCTGATTTTTCTCGGCCGCCGGTTCAAGCCGCAGTCGTCCTTCCTCGGCCTGCTTGGCGGCGGCCTGCTCGGCGCGATTCTCTTTTACCTGATCACCAACACCGCGTCGTGGTTCTTCAATCCCTTCAACAATCCCGAATACACCAAGACCATCGCCGGCTGGCTCCTGGCGCTGACCAAGGGCACCGGCGGCTATCCCCCGACGTGGGAATTTTTCCGCAACACGCTCTTGAGCGGCGGCCTGTTCACCGCGCTCTTCGCCACCGCCGCGAAATTCACCGCCGAATCGCCCGCCGACAAAACCGCCGGCGCGCGCGAACCGGAAGCCGAAGGCGAAACCGCAGCCGAACCGGAGGAGGCCAAGGCGTGATGCGTGATGCGTGAAACGTGAAATGACGACCGCGCGTCCGCATAATTCATTCACGCATCACGCATCACTCGTCACGCATCATTTTTCATGAAAATTGGCGTCATTTCCGACACGCACGGTTTTCTCGACCCGCGCGTGGAAAAGATTTTCGCCGGCGTGGCGCACATCCTGCACGCGGGCGACATCGGCTACGCCACGATTGTTTTGGAACTGCAATTCATCGCGCCCGTCACCGCCGTCCTCGGCAACTGCGACGGCGAACTGGGCTGGCGCCTCACGGAAACCGTCGAGCTGGCGCGGAGAAAATTTCTCGTCCACCACATCGTCAACCCGCAGGCGCTGTCCGAAACCGTCGCCGAGCGCATCGCCAGAGAGCAGCCGGCCGCCGTCGTCTTCGGCCACACGCACCGGAAATTTGCGGAGACGGTGGACGGCATTTTTTATTTCAATCCCGGCTACGCGGGCAAGCCCAAGTTTGGCGCGGAACGCAGCGTGGCCATCCTGCATTTGGACGGCAAAGAAATCCGGCCCGAATTCATTCCGCTGTGAATCTTGGCGCGGTGGGACGCGGATAAAACTGGGAAAACCAGTTGGCGGCTTTGCAGTCTGTGTGGCCGCTTTTGCCGGGGACAAAGCAACCGGCATCTGGGTTGAAGAAATTTGCTTGCTAACATTTTATCTCGGGCGCAACCTCAAATCCATGAAATCTGAGCCTTTTTCAAAACCTCCGCTGGTTGATAGCTGCGGGTGAGTTTGGCGGCTGTTAAACGTGAAAAAACAGTTTTCCATCTCCAACCACCGGTTTGGCGACGCGGGTAAACGCACTCCGCC
>Ga0182030_10003156_pt1 | contig 35160 bp, 27 predicted proteins | sample 812S3MmetaG_FD_121299 | JGI IMG/M metagenome (GOLD analysis project Ga0182030, IMG submission 121299) | Permafrost microbial communities from Stordalen Mire, Sweden - 812S3M metaG (Illumina Assembly) | ecosystem: Environmental > Terrestrial > Soil > Wetlands > Permafrost | place: Sweden...
CAGCGGGAAGATCCAGCCGTAGCCGGGGACGACGCCGCCGTCGGCATCCCGGATGTCCAGATGGGACTCGATGAACGGCTGGTCGTGGCCGGGCGAGGTGTAGTAGCCGCGCAGAGCCATGCCCAGGGGCTGATCGCGGTCTCGGGTCGTCCCCAGGGCCCGACCGAACCGGGAGTTGGCCCCGTCGGCTACCACCACATAGCGGGCCCGCACGGTGCGGGTGGCCCCGGTGGCCTTGTCCTTGACCACCGCTCCGACACACGACGCCAGGCGCCCGGAGCCGGCCGGGGTATCGGCGGGCTCGAGAACCGGTTCGACGGCCTCGGTGCCCTGCCACACGGTGGCCCCGGCCTTGACGGCCCGCTCGTTGACGATGGCGTCGAGATCGTGCCGGGTGATGACGTAGCCGTAGGAGGGGAAGCTCGGATGGTCGGGCCACGGTAGGTCGAGGACCTTGCCGTAGGCGTGGGTCCGCAGCCCCGAAAATCGGTGGGCGCCGGTGAGGGCCCCCTCGATCCCCATGTCGGCGATCTGGCGGACCGACCGGGGAGTGAGGCCGTCGCCGCAGGTCTTCTCGCGGGGGAAGACCTTCTTCTCCACCACCGCCACGTCCCAGCCGGCATCGGCCAGCCAGTAGGCGCAGGACGACCCCGACGGTCCTCCCCCCACCACCAGCACGTCGTGGACCCGACCTTCCTCTCCGGCGTGGACCGGACCGGCCTCCCCGGCGGGTGGCGCCGCCTCCGGGGCGGGACCCCGACGGGCAGGCGGATCGGGCTGGGCGGGGGTGCTCACGGCTTCAATGGTAGGGGCCTCCCGACGGGGTCGGGCGCGCCCCGGAGGAACCCTCGGGCGCGCCCGGTCAGAACCCCGTTCGACACCGGTCCGCCCAGGTGCCGTCGATGTGCTTCCACGCAGGGCTGCGTGGTAAAAACAACTCCCTGTGGACGATTACCTGCCGATCCTGGTCCTCTTGATCCTGGGATTCCTCTTCGCCGCCCTCTCCTTCGTGGCCTCGTCACTGATGGCCCCGAAGAAGCGACCGACGTCGGCCAAGACCGCGCCCTATGAGTGCGGCATCGTCCCCGGCATCGATCCCCCTACCCGGTTTCCGGTGCGCTTCTATCTGATCGCCATGATCTTCATCATCTTCGACATCGAGATCGTCTTCTTGTACCCGTGGGCGGTCATCTTCCACCAGCTCCGGTCGTTCGGGCTGGCCGAAGTGGTGGTGTTCGCCGCCGTGGTCTTCATCTCCTTCCTCTACCTGGTGAGCAACGGGGCCCTGTCATGGGGCCCGTCCAAGCGTCTGACCGAGGGCATGCCCTCCCGCACGTCCGAGTCGACCATCGCCCGCATCACGGCCGGACCCGGGGGCCCTGGTCGGGGGACGCGGGGGGTCGGCTCCGGGTCGCCGGTCGCTCCCGCTTCGCCGTCCACCACCGACCCCGACGCCCCGTCGACCGGCCAGCCGGCCACGGCACCCGGCCCCGGCCGGGCCGCGTAGAGCGGGAGGGGTTCGGCCATGGGTCTCGAAGACCTCCAGCACAACTTCCTCACCGGGCGACTCGAGGACCTGGTCAAGTGGGCCCGGACCTACTCGATGTGGCCGGCCACCTTCGGACTGGCGTGCTGCGCCATCGAGATGATGTCGGTGGGCGCGGCCGACTTCGATCTGGCCCGGTTCGGCATGGAGGTGTTCCGGGCCTCACCGCGCCAGGCCGACCTGATGATCGTGGCCGGTCGGGTCTCGCAGAAGATGGCCCCGGTTCTCCGCCAGGTCTACGACCAGATGATGGAGCCCAAGTGGGTCCTCTCGATGGGGGTGTGTGCCAGCACCGGCGGCATGTTCAACAACTACGCCATCGTGCAGGGTGTGGACCAGATCGTCCCGGTCGACGTGTACGCCCCGGGCTGCCCGCCCACCCCCGAGACGTTGATGCACGCCATTCTCACCCTCCACCAGAAGGTGCGGACCAATGAGATCACCCATCGCGGCCCCCGGGACCGGGGTGCCGTGGTTCTGGCATCGGACCAGGGGGGTGACACCGATGACGGGCGCACCAGGGACGACGAGTCCACGTCGGGCTGGACCCCGGACCGTCCGGACGCCGTCCACCTGGGAACACCCAAGCGCAATCCGGTGATTGCCCGCAGCGTGGGCGAGCCCCTGTGAGCGCTGCCGGCTCCGAGGTGTCTACCGGCCGCGAGGCGAGTGCCGAGGGCCTGGCGGCCAACGACGCCGGCGGCGGTTCGTCGCGGGGACCCGGCCGCCCCCAGCAGGAAGTGGTGTTCCCCACCCGGGAGCAGTACGTCGAGGTGGTCCGGGGCTACCGGTCCGACGGTTTCGAGATGTGCGTCGACGTCTGCGGCGTGGACTACTTGACCCATCCGGGCCGCCGGCTTCCCGACGGGGTCGAGCCGGAGCGGTTCGAAGTGGTGGTCAACCTGCTGTCACTCAGTAAGGCCGAGCGGGTGCGGATCCGGGTGCAGGTGCCCGAGGGTGATGCCGAGGTGGACTCGCTCTTCGACGTGTACCCCGGGGTCGAGGCCATGGAGCGCGAGGCCTACGACCTGTTCGGGATGGTCTTCGTGGGTCACCCGGACATGACCCGCATCCTGATGCCCGAGGACTGGGAAGGCCATCCCCTGCGCAAGGACTACGGGGTCGGTCGGGTCCCGGTGCAGTTCAAGGGAGCACCCGGCCCGAGATGAGCGACGTGAAGGCGACCTCCGCCACCGACGACTCCGGCGCGCCGGAAGCCCATCCCGATACGGTTCTGCCCCCTCCGGTGTCCGGCGCCGAGTTCCTGACCCCGGGCCCCGGCGAGGTGGCCAAGGGGATCCTGGCCGAGACCTCCGAGGGCGGACAGGAGCTGTACCGGCGGTCGGAGACCGATCCCGCCGAGTTGCGTCGCGAGGTCGGGGCGGTGCTCCGCCTGCCCGAGGGCGTGGCCATCGACCCCTCCAACATCGACATCGAGCAGTCCGACGACGAGACCATGATCATCAACATGGGGCCCCAGCACCCCTCGACCCACGGCGTGCTGCGGCTGATGCTGGAGCTCGACGGGGAGACGGTGCTCCGCACCAAGCCGGTGGTGGGCTATCTCCACACCGGCATGGAGAAGACCGCCGAGGAGCTCACCTACGTCCAGGGCTCCACCAACGTCACCCGCATGGACTACCTGTCCCCGCTCCACAACGAGCTGGTGCTGTCCCTGGCGGTGGAGGCCCTCCTCGGCATCGAGATGCCCCCCCGCTCCGACTGGATCCGCATGTTGATGGTCGAGCTCAACCGGGTCTCCTCCCACCTGATGTGGTTGGCCACCAACGGGATGGACCTCGGGGCCACCTCCATGATGATCTACGGGTTCCGCGAGCGCGAGATGATCCTGGCCTTCTTCGAGAAGACCACCGGCCTCCGCATGAACCACAACTTCATCCGCCCCGGGGGCACGGCCGCCGACCTGCCCGACGGATGGGAGGACGACGTCACCATCATCTGCGACACGGTGATGGACCGGACCGGTGAGTACGACGAGCTCTTCACCGGCCAGCCCCTGTTCCGCCAGCGATCGGAAGGGGTGGGGACCCTGTCGGCCGAGGAGGCTCTGGCCCTCAGCCTCACCGGGCCCCTGCTGCGCTCGACCGGCGTGCCCTGGGACCTGCGGCGCTCGATGCCCTACCTCCGATACGACGAGGTCGAGTTCGACGTGATCGTGGGAACCTACGGCGACAACTTCGACCGCTACTCGATCCGTCTCAACGAGGTGCGCGAGTCCATCCGCATCATCCGCCAGATCGTGGAGAAGATGCCGGCCGGCGACTACCGGGTCCAGGACAAGAAGGTCACCCCGCCGCCCCGGGTTCGGATCGACGAGTCCATGGAAGCCCTGATCCACCACTTCAAGGTGTTCACCGAGGGTTTCAAGGTCCCCGAGGGCGAGGTCTACGTGGCCACCGAGTCCCCGAGGGGGGAGCTGGGCTGCTACCTGGTGGCCGACGGCTCGTCCAAGGCCTACCGGATGCACATCCGGGGCCCGAGCTTCGTGAACCTGCAGGGCCTCCCCCTCATGATGCGGGGCGGCCTGCTGGCCGATGCCGTGGCCGTCTGCTCCACCATCGACCCGGTGATGGGGGAGGTAGACCGGTGAGCCCCCCCGAGTCCGTTCCGGTGGGAGCGCCGCGCCGCGCCGGAGCGTCCCAGCCCACCCATCTGTCGCCCGAGACCCTGGAGCGGGCCCGCCAGTTGGTCAGCCTGTACCCCGAGCCCCGCTCGGCGCTGATCCCCTTGTGCCACCTGGCCCAGGAGCAGGACGGCTGGCTCACCCCCGCCGCCATGCGGGACATCGCCGGCCTGGTCGGGGTGACCCCCACCGAGGTCTACGGGACCGCCACCTTCTACGACATGCTGCACACCGAGCCGGTGGGCTCCCATGTGGTGGCGGTGTGCACCAATATCGCCTGCCTGCTCAACGGGGCGGCCGAGCTGCTGGAGCACGCCGAGTCCACCCTGGGCATCAACGCCGGCGGCACCACCGCCGACGGGGTGGTGACCCTGGAGGAGGCCGAGTGCCTGGCCGACTGCGACCGGACCCCCTGTGTCCAGGTCAACCACCGCTTCGTCGGGGCCCAGACCACCGAGAGCTTCGATGCCCTCATCGCCGAGCTCCGCTCCGGCAGCCGCGTGGCCGACATCCCCTCCCACGGGACGCTGAACCGGGTGGACCGGAGCGTCGGGCTGCAGGCCGATCCGTCCCAGGTGGCCTCGGAACGGGCGGCCATGGCCGAGGCCCAGGCCCAGAGGGCCGCGGCAGCCGAGGCCCACAAGACCACATCTGCCTCCGGGGGTGGCTCCTGATGGCCATCACCGAGGCCCCCAAGATCATCACCGGCCGGCTCGAGCACGCCGACTCGTTCACCCTGGAGCGGTACCTGGCCACCGGGGGCTACGACGGGCTGCGCAAGGCCCTCACCATGACCCCCGAGGCCGTGGCCCACGAAGTGGACACCGCCAGCCTGCTGGGCCGGGGCGGGGCCGGGTTCCCCGCCGGCCGCAAGTGGGCCATGCTCCGGAAGAACCCCGTGACCTACCTGGTGGTCAACGGCGACGAGAGCGAGCCGGCCACCTTCAAGGACCACCTCCTCATCGAGCGGGATCCCCACCAGCTGATCGAAGGGGTGCTCATCGCGGCCTTCGCCCTCCAGGTGACCAGAGTCTTCATCTTCATCCGGGGCGAGTTCGCCCTGGGCCTGGAGCGGGTGCAGGCGGCCCTCAACGAGGCCTACTCCTACGGCGCGGTGGGGAGCGACATCTTCGGGTCCGGGTTCTCGGTCGATGTGGTGGTGCACCCGGGGGCGGGTGCGTACATCTGCGGCGAGGAGACCGCCCTGCTCGAGTCCCTGGAGGGCAAGCGGGGCTTCCCCCGGATCAAGCCGCCGTTCTTCCCCGCCGCCATCGGCCTGTACGGCGAGCCCACCGTGGTCAACAACGTCGAGACCATGTCCAACCTCCCCTGGATCGTGCTCAACGGCGGGGCGGCATTCGCCGCCCTCGGTGAGGGCCGGTCCACCGGAACCCGGCTGTTCGCCCTGGCCGGACACGTCAACAACCCCGGCGTGTACGAGCTGGAGATGGTCAAGACCACCTTCAACGACCTGATCAACGCCCCGGTGCTGGGTGGGGGCATCCCCCACGGGCGGGAGCTCAAGGCCTTCATCCCCGGCGGGGTCTCCGCCCCGTGGTTCGGCCCCGACCAGATCGACCTGCCCCTCGGGCAAGACGAAGTGGGCGCGGCCGGATCCATGTTGGGGTCGGGTTCCATCGTGGTCATGGACGACCACACCTGCGCGGTGCGGGCGTCCTGGCGGATCACCCGGTTCTTCTTCCGCGAGTCCTGCGGGCAGTGCACACCGTGCCGGGAGGGTGCGGGATGGCTGGAGCGGATCATGGCCCGCATCGAGAACGGTCAGGGCCGCGAGCAGGATCTCGATCTGTTGCTCGATGCCTGCGACAACATCGCCCCCGGCCTGAGCTGGCCCCCCCAGCAGACCACCATCTGCGTGCTCGGGCCGTCGATCCCCTCCTCCATCGCCTCGGCCATCGAGATGTTCCGCGATGAGTTCCTGGTCCACATCAAAGAGGGCGGTTGCCCCTATGGCTGAGTCCACCGCCCCCACCGAGGGCAGCAGCACCCGGGCCAACGTCGCCGGCGACGTCAGCGAGCAGACCGAGGCCCAGCCGGTCGAGACGGTGACCTTCACCCTGGACGGGCGCCAGGTCACCGGGCGCAAGGGCGAGATGCTCATTGCCGCGGCCGAGCGGGCCGGCACCTTCATCCCACGCTTCTGCTACCACCCGCGCATGAAGTCGGTCGGGGTCTGCCGGATGTGCCTGGTCGAAGTGAGCGGGCCCCGGGGGGCGTCGCTCCAGCCCAGCTGCTACGTCGAGGTGCAGGCCGGTTCGGAAGTGGTGACCGACTCGGACAAGGTCAAAAAAGCCCAGGACGGGGTGTTGGAGTTCCTGCTCATCAACCACCCGCTGGACTGCCCGGTCTGCGACAAGGGCGGGGAGTGCCCGCTGCAGGACCAGACGCTGGCCTACGGGCCCGGCGAGTCGCGGTTCGTGGAGGAGAAGCGTCACTTCGAGAAGCCCATCCCCATCTCGGAGCTGGTCCTGTTGGACCGCGAGCGGTGCATCCAGTGCAGCCGGTGCACCCGGTTCGCCGACGAGGTGGCCGGCGAGGCCCAGATCGACTTCATCGGCCGGGGTGAGCAGATCGAGGTCAACACCTTCCCCGAGCTGCCGTTCACCTCGTACTTCTCGGGCAACACCGTGCAGATCTGCCCGGTCGGCGCCCTCACCGCCGCCCCGTACCGCTTCGCCGCCCGGCCCTGGGACCTCGACCAGGTCGAGTCGACCTGCACCACCTGTGCCGTGGGTTGCCGGGTGGCCGTGCAGTCCTCCTCCAACCGGGTCACCCGGCTGCTGGGCATCGACGCCGACCCGGTCAACCACGGTTGGCTGTGCGACAAGGGCCGGTTCGCCTTCGACGCCGTCAACGGCGACGACCGGCTGACCGAGCCGCTCCTCCGCAAGGACGGCTCTTTGGTGGCGGTGTCGTGGCACGAGGCCCTGGCCGCGGTGACCGAGGGCCTCAAGCGGGCGTCAGCCGACGGTGGGGCCGAGGCCATAGCTGTGGTGGGTGGGGCCCGGCTGACCAACGAAGGGGCCTACGCCTGGTCCAAGCTGGCCAAGGGCGTGCTGGGCACCGACTCGGTCGATGCCCAGTTGGGAGACGGGCTCCCGGCTGAAGTGGTGGTGGGGCTGCCCCGGGCCACCATCGACCAGGCCGCCGCGGCGGACACGGTCCTCGTCCTCTCCGGCGACATTCGCGAGGAGCTGCCCATCCTCTTCCTGCGGCTGCGCTCGGCCATCGTGGACGGGGAACTGTCCCTGGTCGAGCTGTCCCCGCAGGCCACCTCGCTGACTCCGTACGCCGCGGCGTCGCTGCGGTACCTGCCGGGCGAGGCCACGGAGATGGCCCGGGCCGTGGTCGATGCCAGCGCGGCCGGTCCGGGGAGCGCCGACGCCGATGCTCTGGCCGAGGCCCGCCGGTTGGCCGTTGCCGGCAACGTGGTGGTCATCGTGGGCCGGCCGTCCCTGGCCGAGGACGGCACCCTGGTGGGCCAGGCGGCTCTGGAGCTGGCCAAGGCCCTTCCCAACGCTCGCTTCCTGCCCGCCCTGCGTCGGGGCAACGTCAACGGCGCCCTCGATATGGGCCTGGCTCCCGGCCTGCTCCCCGGTCGGGTCACCCTCGACGCCGGAAGCTCCTGGTTCACCGAGGCCTGGGGCTCGGTGCCCACGGTCCGGGGCCGGGACGCCGAAGCCATCTTCCGGTCGGCCGCCGGGGAGGCCTCTTCTGACGGGTCAGCTGGCGCCGCCGCCGGTGACGCTGATGGCCCGGCCACCCGGGTCAAGTCGTTGATCGTGCTGGGGGCCGACCCTCTGGGTGACTTCCCCGACCGGCGGCTGGCCGAACGGGGCCTCATCGGCGCCGACTTCGTGGTGGCGGTGGCGTCCTCACCGACCACGGTGACCGAGCACGCCGACGTGGTCCTGCCCGCCGCCGAGGCTCACGAGCGACCGGGGACCACCACCAACATCGAGGGCCGGGTCAGCCGCCTGGGTCAGAAACTGGTTCCCCCGGGGCAGGCCTGGCCCGACTGGATGATCGCCGCCGAGTTGGCCGTGCACCTGGGGTCGGACCTGGGCTTCGACTCGGTGGGCCAGGTATGGGACGAGATCGAACGCCTGGCTCCGGCCTACCGGGGCATCACCCGCTCGGTGCTCGACGCCCTGGGTACCGTCGACGGAGTGGTGGCACCGCTCACTGCCAGTGCCGTCTCCATCGGGACCCGCACCGCCCCGCTCGACCCTATGGCCTTCCCCGGGGTGGAGTCGGTGGAGCGCCAGGGTGCACCTCCCCGGGCCGGGCTGGCCGAGCTGCCCACCGCGGGGATCGGGACCGGTGCCGATGAGCCCGCCGCGGCAGCCGGGGCCCCGGCCCGTCCCGCCGTGGCCGGCCTGCCCGTCGGGCTCGACGTTCCCCATGTCACCCCGGTCGACAGCTACTCCATGCTGCTGGTGGCGTCGCGGGCCCTCTACGACCTGGGGGCGGCGATGGCCGAGGTTCCGGCCCTGGCCGGCCTGGTCCAGCCGCAGGCCTTACGGGTCAATCCCCACGACCTCGACGATCTGGGGGTGGCGGCCGGCGGCTCGGTGCGGCTGCGCACCGGAGCGGCCTCCCTGGTGGTGGAGGTGGTCCCCGACCCGTCCCTGCCCCGCAAGGTGGTGTCCGCCGACTTCAACGTCCCCCTCACCGAGGGGACCATCGCCGACCTCATCGACACCGGGGCCCCGCGGGTCGAGGTACGGATGGAGACGCCATGAGCACGCTGGCCGCCCTGCACCCCCTGTTCGCCGCCGGCGACCCCCTCTACATGAACGGTGTGGGTTGGGCCGTCTTCCTCATCGTGATCATCAAGGTGCTGGTCATCTTCGGGTTCTTGATGGTGTCGGTCATGTTGATGATCTGGTTCGAGCGCAAGGTCATCTCGGACATGCAGAGTCGGATCGGGCCCAACCGGGCTGGTCCCTTCGGCATCGCCCAGACCCTGGCCGACGGGATCAAGCTGTTCTTCAAGGAAGACCTGATGCCGGACAAGGCCGACCGGTCGGTGTTCATCCTGGCCCCGTACCTCACCATCATCACCGCCTTCCTGGCCTTTGCCATCGTGCCCTTCGGCGGGATCGTGACGGTGGCCGGCCACACCTTCGAGCTGCAGCTGGCCGATCCCCCCATGGGCGTGCTGTTCCTGCTGGCCATGTCCTCCATCGGGGTGTACGGGGTGATGCTGGCCGGGTGGTCGTCGGGCTCCAAGTACCCGTTGCTGGGCTCGGTGCGGGCCTCGGCCCAGATGATCTCGTACGAGGCGGCCCTGGGCATGACCGTGGTGACGGTGGTGCTCATCACCGGGTCGCTGAGCACCCGGACCATCGTGGAGCAGCAGGCCCTCCACCTGTGGCAGTGGAACGCCATCCGGCTCGGTGTGGTCCCCTTCGTCATCTTCTTCATCGCTGGCATCGCCGAGACCAACCGGCCCCCCTTCGACCTGGTCGAGGCGGACTCCGAGCTGGTCGGTGGCTTCGTCACCGAGTACTCGTCCATCCGCTTCGCCCTGTTCTTCTTGGCCGAGTTCATGAACACCATCACCATGTCGGCCATCACCGTGACCCTGTTCTTCGGAGGGCCCGACGGACCCATTCCGCATATCCCGGACACCTACTGGCTCTGGCCCATCGTGTGGTTCCTGGGCAAGACCCTGGTCTTCTTGTTCATCTTCGTGTGGCTGCGGGCCGCTCTGCCCCGGCTGCGCTACGACCAGCTCATGGACCTGGGGTGGAAGAAGCTCATCCCGCTGTCGTTGGGCTGGCTGCTCATCGTGGCCGGATTCGTGATCGACGGCTGGTGGGGGGTGGCCATGACCGGCGCCGTGGTCATCGCCGCCATCACCATCACCAGGGCTTTCGCCATCGGGGGCGAGCGCGAGGAGACCCGGGCCATCGTCCCCCAGGTCGGTATCCGCCTGTGGAACCGCCCTCCCGAATTCGAACCCGGTTCCGCACCCGAGTTCGAACCCGGGGGATCCCCGGCCGGCCTCTCCCCGTCCTCGACGGGCCCCACCCCGGGAGGTGACAGCTGATGGCCGAACCGAACGAACCGAACGAACCGAAACCGGAGGTGCCGCACGGACGGCAGAACTTCCTGGGTGGGTTCAAGCTGACCCTGGAGCACCTCAACCGGCCCCCGGTCACCCGCCAGTATCCCGAGGAGAAGCGACCCAAGCAGCCGCGCCAGCATGGTCGGCACGTTCTCAACCGGTACGAGGACGGCATGGAGAAGTGCATCGGCTGCGAGCTGTGCGCCGGGGTCTGCCCGGCCGACTGCATCTACGTCCGGGGTCTCGACAATCCCCCCGACCACCCGGTGTCACCCGGCGAGCGGTACGGCTACGTGTACGAGATCAACTTCCTCCGCTGTATCCACTGCGACCTGTGCGTGGAGGCCTGTCCCACCGAGGCCATCACCGAGTCCAAGCTGATGGAGTTCTCCTTCACCAACCGGAACGACGCCATCTACACCAAAGCGGAGCTGCTGGTGGACGACGACGGCAAGCCTCAGCACCTGCCGTGGGAGGACTGGCGCGAGGGGGACGACCTGCACACCTCGGGCTGGATGCGAGCCACCTCACCGTCGGGCAGCGCGGAGTTCGAGGGCCAGGTGCAGTGGTCCGGCGAGCTGGGCTTCGGGGTGCGGTCGCCGGAGGGTGGTCAGTCCGGGCTCCGCAACGACGCCACCACCGGAAGCAAGCAGCTACGCGACACCCTCGAGCGACACCTCCTCCAGGTCGACCTGCCGCCCGAGAAGCGGGGGCCCCGCGGCGCCATCGGGCGGATGTTGGAGAAGGCCGAGCGGTTCGCCCCCGGGGCGGGAAAGAAGCACCGGGCCAAGGCGGACTCCGAGTATGCCCAGGCCGTGGTGGACGGCAACAGCGAGCGGGACCAGCCCGGCACCACCGACCCGGCCCCGCTGCCGGCGGCCAGGCGGAGTTCGGATCCCGACGCCGGATCGAGCGGCCACTGATGGGGGCAACGCTCGGCGTGGTGCTGATGGCCGTCACGACCTACGTCCACCCTTCGTGGGTCGACGTCGGGGTCTTTTCGGTGTCGGCCGCCATCGTGCTGTCCGGGGCCATCGGGGTGGTGGTGGCCCGCAACCCGGTGCACTCCGCCCTGATGTTGGTGATGACCCTGTTCGGCATCGCCGTGCTCTTCGTCCTGCAGCGTGACCCCTTCCTGGCCGCGGTCCAGGTCATCGTGTACGCCGGCGCCATCGTCGTCCTGTTCCTGTTCGTGATCATGTTCCTCGGGGTGGACCGCGAGGAGAACATCGCCCTCGAGCCCCTTCGGGGCCAGCGCCCGTTGGCCGTCGGGCTGGTGGCCCTGGGGGTCACCGGCATCCTGTTGTTGGGCCAGGTATCCAAGTGGACCACCGGGGCTCCCCACGTGTCCGGGTTGGCGTCGGGGCCCCAATCCAACGTGTACCTGCTGGGGAAATCGGTGTACACCACCTACCTCTTCCCCTTCGAGGCCACCGCGGCCCTGCTGATCATCGCCGTGGTGGGGGCGGTGGTGCTGGCCCGGAGGCCGCCGGTGGCGGTCAATCCCGGGGCCTCCGAGCAGGCCGGGTCGGAGCAGGCGCAACCGGCCGATCCGTCCGAGCCCGGGGCCGGATCCGAAGCGGAGGCGGTGGTCGAGATCGACGCCACCGGAGCCATCGAGGTCTCGGAGTCCGTCGAGGCCGGCCACACCGAGGAGGGCGGGACATGACCATCAATGCCGACTGGTATTTGGCGCTCAGCGCCGTCCTCTTCGCCATCGGCGCCCTCGGGGTGCTGGTGCGCCGCAACGTGCTGGTCATGTTCATGTGCGTGGAGCTCATGCTCAACGCCGCCAATCTGAGCTTCGTGACCTTCGCCCGGGTGCTCAACGACATCGGCGGTCAGGTTCTGGTGTTCTTCGTCCTGGTGGTGGCGGCGGCCGAGGTCGTGGTCGGGCTGGGGATCGTGGTTGCCATCTTCCGCCGCCGGTCCAACGCCACCGCCGACGACCTCCACTTGATGAAGGGCTGACCGGACGATGCTCCAAGTGACTTTCCTCATCATCTTGCTGCCCCTGGTCGGCTTCGCCGTCCAGCTGGTGGCGGGACGCCGGCTCGGCGACCCGTGGGCCGGGGTGGTGGCCACCGTGTTCATCGGGGCATCGTTCCTGGTGGGGGTGGGGGTGTACCTCGACCTGCTCACCGTGAACGCCCCGGTGCGGACCTTCACCCAGAACCTGTGGACCTGGATACCCGTCGATCAATTACAGGTGCACGCCAGCCTGTACGTCGATCCGCTGTCGATGACCATGGTCCTGTTCGTCACCGGCATCAGCACCCTCATCCACCTCTACTCCATCGGATACATGAAGGGCGACCGCGACTACTCGAAGTTCTTCCTGTACATGAACCTCTTCGTGGCCTCCATGCTGATCCTGGTGCTCGGGAGCAACCTGCTGGTGACCTTCGTGGGCTGGGAAGGGGTGGGCACCTGCTCGTACTGGCTGGTGTCCTTCTGGTTCACCCGGGAATCGGCGGCCAGCGCCGGTAAGAAGGCCTTCATCTACAACCGGATCGGTGACGTCGGCTTCCTGCTGGCCATCTTCTTGGTCTTCGACAAGGTCCACTCGCTCGAATACACCACCATCTTCGCCCACATCGGCACCATCGGGGCCGGCAACATCACCGCCATCTGCCTCCTGCTGCTGGTCGGGGTGATGGGCAAGTCGGCCCAGATCCCCCTGTTCCCGTGGCTGGCCGACGCCATGGAGGGCCCGACCCCGGTGTCGGCGCTCATCCACGCCGCCACCATGGTCACCGCCGGGGTCTACCTCTTGTGCCGGATCAATCCGCTGCTGCACGCCTCGTCGGCAGCCTCGCTCACCGTGGCCTGCATCGGGGCCGCCACCGCCTTCGTGGCCGCCACCATCGCCTGCGCCCAGCAGGACATCAAAAAGGTGCTGGCCTACTCGACGGTGTCCCAGCTGGGCTACATGTTCCTGGCCATCGGGTGCGGCGCCTATGAGGCTGCCATCTTCTTGATGGTGGCTCACGCCTTCTTCAAGGGCCTGCTCTTCCTCGGGGCCGGGTCCACCATCCACGGCCTCCACGACGAGCAGGACCTCAAGCGGATGGGCAATCTCCGCGCCTACATGCCGATCACCTTCATCACCTTCGCCATCGGATGGTTGTGCATCGCCGCCGTTCCTCCGCTGTCGGGCTTCTGGGCCAAGGGGGACGTGCTCGAGAACACCTGGTCGGCCCACCCGGGCCTGTGGGTGGTGGGCGTGGTAACCGCGGCCCTCACCGCCTACTACATGAGTCGCCTGACCGGCCTGGCCTTCTTCGGCAAGGACCGCTGGTCCAACAAGGTGCCCATCGACGAGGCCACCGATATGGCCGACGCCCATCACGCTGACGGGGCCATCCCCGAGCCCCACGAGTCGAAGCCGATCATGACCATCCCTCTGTGGATCCTGTCCTTCTTCGCCGCCCTGGCCGGCCTGCTGGCCGTGTCCAACAACCACCTGTCCCTGTCCAGTTGGGTCGACCCGGTGTTCGGGGCCAACCTGTACAACGACCACCTGAGCACCTCGTCCGTCTGGGTGCTGTCGATCATCGATGCGGTGATCGCCGTCGTCGGGGTGTCCATCGGACTGTGGCTGTGGATGTCCAAGGCGGACCGGCCGATTCTGGAGCCGACCGTGTTGAAGCGCTCGTGGTACATCAACGAGATCTACGACACTGTCTTCGGCCGTCCGTCGGAGCGCCTGGCCGCCTTCAGCGCCACGGTCATCGACCCCAAGATCATCGACGGTGGGGTCAACGGGGTGGCCACCCTGGTCCGTAAGTCCGGGGCGCTGATCCGGCGAACCCAGACCGGCTACCTGCGCAACTACGTGCTGGGCATCGTGCTGGGCACGGTGCTGGTGCTGGCCTTCATGCTGACCCGGCTGTGGTGGGGCTGATGGACGCCACCTCACACTTCCCGTTCCTCACCGTCCTGATCCTGGTTCCGGCCATCGGGGCCGCGGTGGTGGCGCTGATCCCGAGGCGCCTGGTCTCGCCCCACTTCCACGAGGGGCTCGGGGCCCTGGTGGCGGTGTTCACCCTGGCCCTGGCGGCGGTGATCGCCGGTCAGTTCAAGGTGGGGTACGGCGGCTATCAGATGGTCTCCGACCACATCTGGGCCAAGCAGCTGGGCATCCACTGGTCGCTCGGGGTCGACGGGATATCGCTCTTCTTGGTGCTGATGACGGCGGTGCTCTTCCCCATCGCCCTGCTCGGGGCCCGGGTCCGTCGGGATCCCCGGACCTTCGTGGCCTGGGTCCTGCTGTTGGAGGCGGCCTGCCTGGGCAGCTTCGTCTCGCTCGACCTGGTCCTGTTCTTCTTGTTCTTCGAGCTGACCCTGGTGCCGTCGTACTTCATCATCGCCGGCTGGGGCTATGCCCGCCGCGGTTATGCCGCCATCAAGTTCTTCATCTACACCTTCGCCGGCTCGGCCTTCTTGCTGGTGGGCATCTTGTCGGTGGCCTTCTTGCACCAGTCCCAGACCGGGGTGCTGACCTTCGAACTGCCCGCCCTCATCCACACCCACCTGTCGGGGACCGAGGGCGTGTTGTTGTTCCTGGCCTTCACGGCCGCCTTCGCCGTCAAGGCCCCCATCTTCCCGTTCCACACCTGGTCGCCGGACGCCTACGCCGAAGCTCCCACGGCGGGAGCGGTCCTGTTGTCCGCGGTGATGGCCAAGCTCGGCACCTACGGCATCATCCGTTTCGACCTCAACCTCTTCCCCCAGGCCACCCGGACCCTGGCGCCCTGGCTGTTGACGTTGGCGGTGATCGGCATCCTGTACGGGGCCCTGGTGGCCTGTGCCCAACGGGACCTCAAGCGGTTGTTGGCCTACTCATCTCTGGCCCAGATCGGGTTCATCGTGCTCGGAACCTTCGCCCTCAACAGTCAGGGCCTCACCGGCAGCGTCCTCCAGATGGTCAACCACGGACTGATCATCGCCACCTTGTTCATCCTGGTCGGCTGGATCTACGAACGCCGTCGCAGCTGGCAGGTCACGACGCTCCGCGGCCTGCAGTCACCGGCCCCGGTGATGGCCGGGGTCTTCACCGTGGCCATGCTGGCCTCGATCGGCGTCCCCGGGCTCAACGGGTTCGTGGGTGAGTTCCTTATCCTGATCGGGACCTTCACCGCCCACCGGTGGTGGGCGGTGGTGGCGGCCATGGGAGTCATCGTGGCGGCCATCTATCTGTTGTGGGCCTACCAGCAGGTCTTTCACGGGAAGCCCACCGAAGTGGACACCGCCCGGACCCGCGACCTGGGTTGGAGCGAGCGGCTCATCATCGCCCCCCTGATCATCCTCATCGTGGCCCTCGGGGTGTTTCCCAAGCCCGTACTCGACATCATCACCCCGTCGGTCGACCAGCTGGTTATCCACGTGGACAAGGTGACCAATACCCCCGTCCCCGCCAGCGTCACCCAGGGCGCAGCGCTGCCGAAGACCACCCATCATCTGTCCCTCCTGGCCCTGAGCGCCCCGAGGGATCCGGCCCGGGCGGTGCCGACCGTGTGGCCGGCCACGAGAGGGGAACCGTGATGATCACCCCATTGCTGATGAGCGCGGCTCCGACCATCCACACGCCACACGTTGACTACCTGAGCATCCTGCCCATGCTCATCATGATCGGCGGGGCCCTGGCCCTGATGGTGGTGTCGTCGTTGTTCCGCAAGATCCTGGGCGTGGGCTCGGGCACCCTCATGGCCTGCGTGGTGTCGATCGCCGCACTGGTGGCGGCGCTGTTCCAGTGGGACCACGTGGTCACCCACGGCCCCTCGGTCACCATTGCCGGTGCCATCGCCTACGACGGATTCGACGTCTTCGTCCAGATCGTGGTGTCCATCGGCCTGCTGCTCACGGCCCTGGTCGGGGACGGCTACCTGCGGCGTGAGGGGGTAGAAGGTCCGGAGTTCCACGTCCTGGCCATGATGTCGGCCTCCGGGGCCATGATGATGGGGGCGGCCAACGACCTCATCGTGGTGTTCTTGGGCCTCGAGATCATGTCCATCGCCCTCTACGTGCTGGCGGCGTTCAACCACAAGCGGGCCGAGTCCGGCGAGGCCGCCCTCAAGTACTTCGTGCTCGGGGCGTTCTCGTCGGCGGTGTTCGTCTACGGCATCGCCCTGATCTACGGGGCCACCGGTTCGACCAACCTGCCCCAGATCGCCGACTACCTGGCCAACAACGTGGTGGCCTCCAACGGGGTGCTGCTGGGAGGGCTGGCCCTCCTGCTGGTGGGGTTCGGCTTCAAGATCGCCGCCGTGCCGTTCCACATGTGGTCGCCCGACGTCTACGAGGGTTCGCCGTCGCCGGTCACCGGGTTCATGGCCGCCGTGGTCAAGGTGGGGGCGTTCGCCGCTCTGTTGCGGGTCTTCGTGACGTCGTTCAGTACGGTGCGGACCGACTGGCAGCCGATCATCTGGGCCCTGGCCATTCTCAGTCTGGTGGTCGGGGCGGTAGTGGCCCTGATGCAGACCAACGTGAAGCGGATGATGGCGTACTCGTCCATCAACCACGCCGGCTTCATCCTGCTCGGCGTGGAGGTGGCCAACACCCAGGGCGTGTCGGCTGCGCTCTACTACCTCTTCACCTACGTGTTCATGGTCATCGGATCGTTCGCCGTGATCACCGTGATGTCCCGGGATGGCGATCTCGGGAACCAGATCAGCGACTACCGCGGCCTGGCCAAACGCCAGCCGGTGCTGGCCCTGGCCTTCGCCGCCCTGCTGCTGGGTCAAGCCGGGATCCCCTTCACCACCGGGTTCCTGGCCAAGTTCGGGGTGGTGGGAGCGTCAGTGGACTCCCACGCTTACACACTGGCCACGGTGGCCATGGTGTCGGCGGCCATCGCCGCCTTCTTCTACCTCCGGGTGGCGGTAACCATGTACTCGCCGGTGGGACGCATCGGGGACACCGGGGGTGACGATCAAGAAGAGGACGCCGCCTGGGAGGACCTCGACGGATCCCCGGCTGCCTCGACGACCCCTGCCGACCCGCTGGCCGGGGTGACCGCGGCCGGCGCAGCTACAGCCGCAGCCAGCGAGGTCGATCCGCCCGACAGCGTCTTCGACCGCGTGGCCAGCCTCCAGACCCTCACCGATGCGCCGCCGGCCGACCCGGTGGTTGACCGGGGCGTCGTGCCCGTCCCCTGGCTGACCTCGCTGGTCATCGGGATTTCGGTGGCCTTCACTGTGGTGTTCGGGATCATCCCCGGGCCGATCCTGGACTTCGCCCACCAGGCCACGCTGCTCTTCCCCTGATCGGTCCCCGCGCCTGACGGCCCCCACGGGTACTGTCGCTGAGGCGAACGCTCGGTGGAGCGCCGAGCGGAAGGAGCAGGTCATGGCCAGGTCCGACAGAGCGGCGAGCCCGGGTACGCCGGGCAAGAAGCGTCAGAACCGGGACAACACCCGGATCGTGGTGGCCGTGGTGGCCCTGGTTCTCCTCATCGCCTTCGTCCTCGACAACCAGACCACCGTGCCGATCGGGTTCATCTTCTTCCACGTCAACCTCAGCCTGATCTGGGTCCTGCTCCTAGCGGCCTTCCTCGGTGCCCTGGTCGACCGCCTGGTGATGATCATCGTCCACCGCCGGAGGGATCGGACAGAAGACCGGTGAAGAACAGAAGACCGGTTGCAGGAGAGGGCGGTGGGTCGGCGCGGTGCGTAGGGGCTGTACCTGCGTAGGGTGCGGGAGCATGGCGGCATCGGGAGTGGAATGATGGGCGGATGAGGCAGTCCACCCCCGAGGAGCGAGCCGCATTCGGGCGTGATGCCAGGTCCAAGGTGCCCCGGGCCCGTCACGGCGAGTGGGTGGCACCGACCGACCGGGCCGACCCGTTGGCCATCCTGGCCCTCCAGGCCACCACCCGGGTGCCCGAACTGGTGCCGATCCGGCACGGCCGGATGGCCGAGTCGGCCTTCGCCTTCTACCGCGGTGCAGCCGCGGTGATGGCCGCCGACATGGCCCACGAGGAGCAGACCGGTCTCGAGACCCAGCTGTGTGGGGACGCCCACCTCATGAACTTCGGGACCTTCGCCGCTCCCGACCGGGCCCTGCTCTTCGACGTGAACGACTTCGACGAGACCATCCCCGGACCCTTCGAGTGGGACATCAAGCGATTGGCGGCCAGCCTCGAGATCGCCGCTCGGAGCCGGAGCTTCGACCAGGCTACCCGGACCTCCATCGTGGAGCGCAGTTCCAGTGCCTACCGTCAGGCCATGGCTGAGTTCGCCGGCATGCGCGACCTCCAGATCTGGTACTCGCGTTTGGACGGCACCGCCATCATGGATCGATGGGGAAGTGAGGTCACCACCAGGATCCAAAAGACCTTCGACCGCACCGTCAGCAAGGCACAGTCGAAGGACCATCTGGCCGCGCTGGCCAAACTGACCGAGGAAGTCGACGGCAAGCTGCGGTTCATAGACAATCCGCCTCTCATCATGCCGGCGGAGTCGCTGTTCACCGACGTCTATTCCAAGCAGAGCCTGGACAACCTCTACGACGCTCTGACCCAGTACCGCCATACCCTGTCCGGTGACCGTCAGCGACTGTTGGAGAAGTACAACTTCGTCGATCTGGCCCGCAAGGTGGTCGGGGTGGGCAGCGTGGGCACCCGGTGCTGGGTGGCGCTGTTCTTGGGCCGCGACAACGGGGATCCCTTGCTCCTTCAGATCAAAGAGGCCGAGGCCGCGGTAGGCGAACCGTTCCTGGGCAAGAGCGAGTACTCCCATCACGGCGAACGGGTGGTGCAGGGCCAGTGCCTGATGCAGGGGGCCAGCGACATCTTCCTCGGATGGGACCGGTTCACCGCTCCGGACGGGGTCACCCGCGACTTCTACCTGCGCCAGTTGTGGGACGGGAAGGGCTCGGCGGTGGTCGACCAGATGGAGCCGGGGGGAATGGGGATCTACGCCGAGTTGTGCGGGTGGACACTGGCCCGGGCCCACGCCCGGAGCGGCGACCCCATCGCCATGGCTTCGTACCTGGGCAAAGGCGATCGCTTCGACCGGGCCATGAGTCACTTCGCCAGCTCCTACGCCGACCAGAACGAGCGGGACTTCGGAGCTTTGACCCGGGCCATCGCCGACGGCCGTATCGAGGCCACCACGGGGGTCTGAGCCAGGTATTGCCCGCCACACTCCGGCGGCCCGCGGTTGCGATTGCAGCGATCCGTCTTCCACCGTCTTGACCCTTAACCATCGAAGCAGTTTCACCATCAATGAGGAATGAGGACAATGCCCCTGCACAAGCGAGTGTCCCTGCGTGACGAGCTCAACGATTCGATCTACGGCGGCAAGGATCTGCTGACCACCCTGCCGTCCCATCTGTTCCCGCCCGGAGAGATGCGCCCGACCGATGCCTACCAGGCCATCGCCGACGAGCTCCTGTTGGACGGCAACGCCCGCCAGAACCTGGCCACCTTCTGCCAGACCTGGGAGGAGCCCCAGATCCACAAGTTGATGGATCTGTCCATGGACAAGAACATGATCGACAAGGACGAGTACCCCCAGACGGCGGAGATCGAGCGTCGGTGCGTCCAGATGCTGGCCGACCTGTGGAACGCCCCCGAAGGATTCGAGGCCGTGGGATGTTCGGCCATCGGCTCATCCGAGGCCTGCATGCTCGGAGGGATGGCCGCCAAGTGGCGCTGGCGGGCCAAGCGTAAGGCCGAAGGGAAGCCCACCGACAAGCCCAACATGGTGTGCGGTCCGGTCCAGGTGGTGTGGCACAAGTTCGCCAAGTACTGGGACGTCGAAATGCGGGAGATCCCCATGTCGCCTGGGAAGTACTGCATGGACGTCGAGCAGATGCTCGAGCGGGTGGACGAGAACACCATCATGGTGGTCCCCACCTTCGGGGTGACCTACACCGGTGTCTACGAGCCGGTCCTCGAGCTGTCCCAGGCCCTCGACAAGCTGGCCGAGGAGACCGGTCTCGACATCGACATCCACGTGGACGGGGCCAGCGGGGCCTTTTTGGCGCCCTTCTGTGCCCCGGACATCGTCTGGGACTTCCGGATCCCCCGGGTCAAGTCCATCAGCACCTCGGGCCACAAGTTCGGCCTGGCTCCGCTGGGGGTCGGGTGGGTGTTGTGGCGGGACCAGGCCGACCTACCTGACGATCTCATCTTCCATGTCACCTACCTGGGTGGCGACATGCCGGTGTTCCAGATCAATTTCTCCAGGCCGGCCGGCCAGATCGTGGCCCAGTACTACAACTTCGTGCGGCTGGGGATGGAGGGTTATAAGAACGTCCACGACGCCTGCTACGCCACCTCCAAGTACCTGGCGGAGGAGATCGCCAAGCTGGGGCCCTTCGAGATGCTGTGCGACGGCAACCCACTCACCGGCATCCCCTCGGTGGCCTGGCGGATCCGGGATGGTGCCGACCCGGGCTACACCCTCTATGACGTAGCCGATCGTCTGCGGGTGAGGGGGTGGCAGGTGCCGGCCTATCCCTTGACCGGCTCGGTGTCCGACATCTCGGTCCAGCGGATCCTGGTGCGCCAGGGCGTCAGCCGCGACCTGTGCTTCCTACTGCTCGATGACATCAGGCAGTCCATCCAGCACTTCGCCAGGCATCCGGTGTCCGTGGCCATGACCAAAGAGGAGGCGGGAGGCTTCAGCCACCTCTGAGCAGCAGCTGGCTCGTGGGCGCGTCTCGTGGGTGGGACCGAGCGGTCTACGGGTGGGTGTCCAGCTACCAGTCGACCTTGATCGGGCGATCGAGGAGAAGTCGCGGTCGCCCGACCCGGGCCGGTCGATCGGTGGTCCACTCCGCCGGCGGCGCCATGGTGATGCCGGCCAGCCCGCGCAGGGACCGGTCGTATCCGGAGCGGATCCAGGCGAACCGCCTCCAGCACGTCTCGCGCTGGTCGTCGGACACCGACAGCAGCGGCTGAAGCCGGTCGAGCGCCCCCAGGTACTCAGCTTTGGTCACACTCACCGGCGGGGGCTCCTCGGACGCCCGGCCCACCAGAGCGACCAGCAGCTCCGATGGCTGGATGGGGAGCCCGACTGCCATCCCGATCCTCACCAGGGTGGGACCGCCGTAGGCCACAGCCATCATCGGCCCCTTGACGTCCTGGAGGGCGTGGTCGTGGGCGCTGAGGTCCGTGGTCGACAAGAGCAGGCTGGAAGCATCGAGGATGCTGCCCACCGACGCCACCCACGACTGGTCCGGTGAGGCCTCGGGGAAGTAGCACAGGGCGGGAAAGGCGGTGTGGGTCTGGTCCAGTTCGAGCAGCCAGGCCGAGACGGTCTGCCACAGGTCCGGACTGTCCAGGGTCCCCAATCGCTGCAAGTTCGTGAGCAGGTCGATCGGGGACGGGGGCGAGCCGGCGAAGGGACGCATCACGCTGATGCCCTTGTCCCGCTCGTGGTGGGCCCCGTAGATGGTGGGCAGGTAGCTGATCAGCAGGGCCACCAGGCCAAGCCCGATGGTGGCCTCGATGAACGTCAGCCAGATGCGGGTGCTGCCGGCGGGCTCGGCGAAGCCCAGGGTGAAGAGGGACGAGCCACTGACCTCGAAGGACCGCTGGATCGAACCGGTCTTGACCCCCCAGAAGATGAAGGTGAAGCCGATGGTCACGCTGATCATCCACACCAGCGGCATGCTGACCAGGGCCATCGGGGCGTAGAGCGCCCGGAGGTTGTCCTGGCGGGCCGAGTTCCGCCACCGGTGCACCAGGATCCGATCGGCCACGGCGAACACGCAGCGGGCGATCCGGGTGAAGCCGTCGCGGGGGAGTACCACGGTCTCCAGTGCCGAGATCAGCACCGCCATGACCAGCACTACGCCGAAGAGCACCGCGATGACGTGGACGGCGATCACCGGTGGGGGCCGTTCCTGTGCGGGTCGGTCACGATCAGCCTCACGCGGTGGCCGTCGAACCAGGAGCGGCCGCCGGCGGCGGGGTGATGGGCCCAGCGGTGCTGTCCGGCGAGGGAGAGTCGGCTTTCCGCTTGAGATCGGAGGGGGTCTGGGGGAGCCAGGCCGTGGTTGCGTAGGCCACCACCACCGACACGATGACCAGGGGCATGACGGCCACGCCGTCACTGAACAGCAGCAACGTGGCCAGCAGGGTGGAGGTCATGGGCAGCTTGAGCATCACTGTGCACATGGATCCGATCCCCATGGCCACCGCCGGCACCAGGGGCAGGCCCGGCAGATGGGATGCGGCCACGCCCAGGGTGGCCCCGATGAACATGGAAGGGAACACCGGCCCTCCCCGGAAGCTCGATAAGGACAGGGCGTAAGCCAAGCCCTTGCACGCCGCCAGCAGCAGCGCCGCCCCGACCGTCCAACCGGCGGCGTGCTGCACCAATCCGGGTAGGGCCGACTGTCCGGAGAACAGAACCTCGGTGTAGGCCCGGCCCGATCCTTCGGCGAAGGCGATGGCCAGACCGGCCACGGCCAGGCCGACCACTGGGGTCAGCACCAGCTTGCGCGGGGCTACCACCGGAAGGACGGCCAGGCTGATCAGCCGGATCACCGTGCCCAACAACGAAGCGCCCAGGCCGAAGGCCAGAGCCCACCCGAACATGCCCACCGTCGGGTGGTGGAAGGGGGGGAGCCCGGGAATGGCCAAGGAGAAGGTACCGAAGCCGGTGAGCGAGTTGAGCCCGATGAAGATCAGGGAGCCCACCCCGGCGGCCAGCAGGCCCGGTACCAGTACCAGGCCCAGCACCGGACCTCCGATGCCGGACGCCTCCATCAACAGGAAGGCCCCGAGGATGGGGGATCCGAACAGGGTGCTGATGGCGGCGAAACTTCCGGCCGCGGCGATCACCACACCCGCGGTGGGAGGGGCATCCCGCTTGACCAGTTTGACGGCGAGGGCGCCCAAGCCCCCACCCAAGGCGATGAGCGGAGCCTCCGGGCCGAGGACCACACCGAGGCTCAGCGTGGCCAGCGCCGCCAGTGCCACACCGGCCAACTCTGACGCTGTCGGGGCCCCACCCGTTTTGAATCCCTCGGCCGGTATGTGTCCGGCCGTGCCGGGCAGGTACTCGATGGTGGCGGCCACCAACACTCCGGCTATTGCCAGCACCGGTAGCGGCCACCAGACCGGCACCGTCGAGAAGCCCAATTCCTTGGGTAGGGACCCGAAGATCCACCCCTGTAGGAGGCCGATGAATTTGAGAAAGCCGTAGGACAGGGCGGACACCGGCACGCCGATGAGGGCGGCCAGCACCAGCAGTTGCACATAGCTCCGGCTCCGGAGCATGTCCATGGGGTCCGGCGCCGGCGCCGGCATCGGCGCCTCGGCCGCAGGGGCGGGGGTAGGTGTAGCCGGTGTGGTCACGAGTTCGCCGGCGACTCGATCGTGATCCCTGCCCGGCCCATGCCCGACACCGGCCCCGCGGTTCGCAGCACGGCATGCTGCCCGCCTGTCTGTCGCGCCGTCTGATCCGCATTGGCGGCGGAACGTGATCCCCGCTCAGGCATAGTGCGTTGGCTCATCGTGCGGTTGAGCCATCGATTGTCGCAAAAGCCATTGCTCCTGGGCGGTTCACGGGCCTCCTTCGACCGACGCGGCTAACGGCAAATCAACCGCTCGCCAGGACATTAGGTGCTTTCTGGCACCGGCGCGGGCTTTCGCCCCGATGGCTGTCGTCTCGGCCTCGGGCGCGGTGGCCGCGGTACCGTCCGACAGAAGAGGGGCGCCGGTACAGTTGACGCGTGAGCACCCGTGACCCAGGCAGTGACATCGAGACGATGAGTCAGACCGTCGAGAGGTTGCGTCGGGAAAACGAGCGTCTGCGCTACGCCGAGCACCCGATCCGCACCGCCTCCGGCGATCGCTGGCGGCGCATCTTCTCCTGGGTGTTGGTGGTGGTGGCCTGCCTGCTGGCCGTGCTGTCGGTGGTGGTGGTGTTCGGCCGGAACCAACTCCTGAACACCGACGACTACGTGGCAACGGTTGCTCCCCTGGCCGGCAATCGTGCCATTCAGGAAGCCGTGGCCCACCAGGTGAGCGAGGCGCTCATCACCCATACCAATGTGGAGGAGCGGGTGAAGAAGGCTCTGCCCCACCGGGCGGCGTTCCTGGCCGCGCCCATCGCCGCGGAGCTACAAACCGTGACCGGCACGATCACCCTCAAGTTGGCCGAGTCCCCCGCGTTCCAGCTCCTGTGGGTGTCGGCCAACCGGGCCGCCCACCGGCAACTGGTGAACCTGCTGACCGGATCGAGCGCCGGAGCGCTGTCGACGAATAAGGGCACCATCTCCATCGACCTGGCCAAGGTGGAAGATCACGTCAAGCAGAAGCTCGATGCCAAAGGCATCACCATCTTCAACAAGGTGCCGCTTACCGGGAAGGACTCGTTCGTCCTCTTCCGTTCAGACCAACTGGCTCGGTTCCAGCGTCTCACCCGACTCCTCAACCACCTGGTAGTGGTACTGCCGATACTGGCCCTGTCGTGCTTCGCCGGAGCGATCGTCCTGACCTCGAACCGTCGGAAGGGTCTGGTCCGGGCGGCTGTCGGTCTGGCGCTCTCCATGGCCGTGGTCCTGGTGGTGGTGGCCGTGGCGCGGAACCAATACCTCTCGTCCCTCGGGCCGTCACGGTCGAGGGCGGCCAATGCCGCAGTGATCGACACCGTGACGGTGGCGCTGCGCGATATGACGCGCACCGTGCTGATCGTCGCCGCGGTGATCGCGGTGGTGGCGGTCATCGCCGGCAATCGCCAGTTCCGTGCGTGGTTGAGCCGGAGGGACAAGCCGGCCTGGATGACGGGGGGACCGGTGCACCGTGTTGTCGTGACCCACCGCGTGGGACTGCAGTGGTCGGTGTTGGCGGTGGGTCTGGTGATCCTGGTCATCTGGGACAATCCGACCGCGCTGGTGGCCGTGGTGGTGGTACTGATCGCTCTGGCCGTGGTGGGGGCGCTGGGGCTTCTGGCCGCGGTCAGACCTCGTCCCGATGCTGGAGTGGCCGGAGCGCCTCCGGCGTTCGGTGCCAGTACCCCCATCCGACCCGATGAGGTGATCGAGCGACCCCCGGACCGCTGACGGATACCGTGGGGAGGGTGGATCGGAGCAGCCGAGCGGCCCCCCGGGAGCTGTGGATGGCCCTCGAACCAGTTCACGCGGTCATCTACTTCGCTCCGGAGTGCCGTGACTCGCTGCGGACCATTGGGCTACGCAGATTCTGGCCGGGCTATTTCGGGGCTCGTGCCGCCCCGCTCGGTCCGGTGGGTCCGGCGACCGTCAGTGCCCTCTTCTTCAACTTCCATCCGGCCATGGTGAGCCGGGCCATCCCCGAGGCGTGGTCTCTGGCCGAGCCGCCCGCCATCATCGAGGCCCGTCGGTCCGGTGCCGCCGCCGCCCTACGCCGGATGGCTCCGGACGCGGACGAGATGAGTGCAGCCGTGCTCCCGGCACTCGAGCGCGTGATCGACGCGGCGGACGGATCGGGCCGGTCCCTGTTCAGCGCCAATCGGGAGCTCCCCGGGTCGGGTGATCCCGTCGAGTCGCTGTGGCAGGCCTGCACCACGTTGCGTGAGCATCGTGGAGATGGCCACGTGGCCGCCCTCACTGCGGCCGGTCTCAGCGGATGCGAGGCCCTGGTGCTGTTCTCGGCCACGCAGCAGGTGCCGGCGGAGATGTTCCGTCAAAGTCGTGGGTGGTCCGAAAGCGAGTGGGAGAACTCACGGCAGGCCCTCGAGGGGCGTGGGCTGCTGGTCGGGGCGGAACCGTCGCCGTCGGGCACGGCGTTGCGGGAGTGGATCGAAGGGGTGACTGACGACCTGGCCGGGAACCCCCTCGGCGCTCTGGACGTCGACGAGCCGATGGCCCTGACCCGGGCCCTGGCGGTGCTGGCGGACCAGATCGTCGGCTCCGGGGTCATTCCCTTTCCCAATCCCATCGGGCTGCCCGGCCCCGGTTCCGGTGCGCCGGTGGAACCGGGCTGAGCCCTGCGGACCCACCGGGCCGGGCCCCACAGGACGCAGGCTCAAGGAGACAGGCTCAGGTCGGGCCCACCTCGACCTCGATGAGCTGGGAGACGGCGTCGATCAGGGCCAGGTGGGTGAAGGCCTGGGGGAAGTTCCCCAGGTGCTCGCCGGTGGTGGCGTCGATCTCCTCGGCATACAGCAGCAGGGGCCCGGCAAAGGACAGGAGCTTCTTGCACAGCGCCCGGGCCCGCTCGAGCTCGCCGATCATGGCCAGGGCCGAGACCAACCACCACGAGCAGATGGTGAAGGTCCCCTCCTTGCCCTCGAACCCGGTATCGGTGCTGTCGACCTTGTACCGGAGGACCAGCCCGTCCTCGGTCAACTCGTCGGCGATGGCCAGGACCGTCGCCCGCACCCGGTCATCGTCGGCGGGTAGGAATCCCATGATGGGGATGAGCAGGAGCGAGGCGTCGAGCTCATCGTTCTCGAAGGCCTGGCGGAACCGTCCGCGTTCGTCCACCCCCTTGGCCAGGATGTCCTCTTTGAGTTGGTCGGCGGCCGTCCGCCAGCGGTCGGCCCGGTCGGAGTCACCCCGACGGAGGGCCAATTTGGCCCCGCGGTCGGCGGCCACCCAGCACAGGACGGCGGACGCCGTGAAGTGCTGCGGCTCGCCTCGGATCTCCCAGATGCCCTGGTCGGCATCGCCGCTGTGGGTCAGCGCCGCCTCCACCAGGCCGCACAGTCCTTCCCACACCGCAGGAACCAGTTGGGCCGCTCCTTGGACCAGGTGGGTCTCGATGGCGTCGAGAAGCATCCCCCACACGTCGTTCTGGTGTTGATTCCACGCCCCGTTACCGACCCGGACCGGTTTGGCTCCGCCATAACCCGAGAGATGGTCGAGTGTCCGTTCCGTGAGGTCCCGTTCTCCCCCGATCCCGTACATGATCTGGAGTTCGAACGGGAGGTCGGGCTGGTCGCCGGTCACCGCATCCAGCACGAAGGCGAAGTACTCCAGGGCCTCCCAGTCGAAGCCCAGTCGATAGAGCGAGCGCAGCATGAAGCCGGTATCGCGGATCCAGGTGAAGCGGTAGTCCCAGTTTCGGGCGCCTCCCGGGGTCTCCGGCAACGAGGTGGTCGAGGCGGCCATGATGGCTCCGGTCGGTGTATAGCTCAGGCCTTTGATCGTCAGGGCGCTGCGCTCGATGTAGGGGCGCCAGGGGTGGTCGGGGAAGGTTCCCGTGGCCAACCAGTCGCGCCAGTAGGACACCGTGGAGTCGAGGTCTTCGTGCGACTGCTCGAGTGTCATCGTCGGGGATGGGCCCCAGGACATGGCGATGAAGGTCTCCTCGCCCTGGCCCAGGGTGGTCCTCCCGTAGGAGCGGGCGCCGGTCAGGCCGAGTCCGAACCCGCTGGTCACGGTCATGCTCAGGTCGGAGTTGGGATCGCCGACGGTGAGCGTGCCGTACCCCTCGTCGTCGTAGGCCCAGTGACCGGTGGTGGCCCCGTACTCGAAGAGCGGGACGCAGGTGGCCACGATCTCCACCTTTCCGGAGATGCAGGTGGCCGTGCGCAGCAGCACTCCGGCGGCGGCGGAGTCGCCGGGGGCCCGGCGGTAGCCGGCCCGCCGTTGGTCTCGGTCGGCCTTGCGGACCACCATCAGGTCCTGCACCACCAACCATCCGGTGGGGGTGTGCCAGGTCGTCTCCACCACCATGGTTCCGGGTACATAGCGACGCTGATGGGGGACCAGGGTGCTTGACGGACCGAACCGGAACGATCCCGCTGCGCGGTCGAGCAGGGCCCCGAACAAGCTGGGTGAGTCGGGACGGGGCAGACAGAGCCACTCGACCGATCCGTCGGCGGCGATGAGGCAGCTGTTCTCGCAGTCGGAGAGGAAGGCGTACTCTGCGATCGGAGGGAAGTTGCTCATGGTCCGGTCCTCCAGGTTCGGTCGGGATCAGGTTTGGTAGGGGCCTGGACACCGTGGGTGCTGCAGGCCACCGCGTCCGAGGTCGACGCTAGCGTGTCGACAAGATCCCGTGGAAGGAGTCCAACGTGACACTGCAAGGCAAGGTGGCCATCGTCACCGGAGGGAACACCGGAATCGGCAAGGCCGTGGTGTTGGCCCTGGCTCAAGAGGGCGCCTCCATCGTCATCGACTACGTGAGCGATCCCGCCGCCACCGAGGCCCTCGAACAACAGGTCCGGGACCTCGGGGACAAGGTCACCGCAGTCAAGGCCGACGTCAGCAAGATCGCCGATCTCGAGATGCTCATCGGCACGGCGGTGAGCACCTTCGGCCGACTGGACATCATGGTCAACAACGCCGGCATCGAGACCCGGACCTCGGTGCTCGACACCACCGAGGATGAGTACGACAAGGTCCTCGACATCAATCTGAAGAGTGCCTTCTTCGGAACCCAGCTGGCGGCCAAGCAGATGATCGCCCAGGGCGGGGGCGGCCGGATCATCAACATGACCTCGGTGCACGAGGACTGGCCCATGCCCGGCAATACCGCCTACTGCTTGTCCAAAGGCGGTATGCGCATGCTCACCCGGACGGCTGGGGTCGAGTTGGCACCGCACGACGTCCTGGTGGTCGGAGTGGGGCCGGGCGCCGTCGAGACCCCGATCAACACCGCCACCATGAACGACCCGGTCGCCCTCAAGAAGCTCGATGACGCCATCCCCATCGGGCGCATGGCCAAGCCCGAGGAGATCGGAAGCGTGGTGGCCTTCCTGGCCGGCCCGGGGGCCAGTTACCTGACCGCCACCACCATCTTCGCCGACGGAGGGATCATGCAGTCCAGCCCCGGGCTCTGAGAGCTGGTCGGCAAGTCCGCCGGCCATTGGCGGGACCCAGGGGCCGGTCCGCTCAGGTGGCGAGGTAGTAGGCGCTTTTTCCGATCAGCCAGAAGCCCAGGGCCAGCGAGACCACGATGATGACCTGATCGGTGTGCGAGCCGATCCACGTCCTCATCCGGACCAGGAAGGCCCGGCACTCCTCCGGCCGGAACCCGGCATAGATCTCCATGACCAGGTAGACGCCGGTGGCGATCAGGCAGAACCCGACCAACGTCAGGTAGTCCTTCCAGCTCGACAGCTTGGCACCGACAATCGTGGCCACCCCTGCGGCGACCAGGCCCCACGGCTGGGTAAGGGGACCGAGGCCCATGGCGTACCACGGCGACATGTTGTCGATGCCCGTCTGCCATTTGGGGGTCTTCTTGGGTTTCTTGGGTCGGCCCATGATCCGCCACCGGCGTACCGCGATGACCAGTAGAGCGGCTCCGATGGCGATCTTCACCGCCAGTGCCGCCACCGAAGGCGCAGTGTTGGGCCGCGGTGGCTTTCCGCCGGTGATCGCCACGGTCCCGGCCACCACGACGGCCAACGACACCAACCACCCGAAGATGAACGCCGCCCCTTTCCTTACGCCCCCTTTGGACGCCAGGACCAGGATGAAGGCGGTGAGGGGAATCGGCTCCAGGGTGATGGCCAGGCCGATGACCACCAGGTCGATGATCACCGCGGCGTCGATCCGCCAGCGGTTGCACCGAGGCCGCGTAGGTCACGCGCCGCCCGGGCCGGTGTGGGGGCGGGCGGTGGTGCCGCTCGAGACATGGACCACAAGCGTAGACCGGGAGCCGCGTCTCGCTCCGTGATGCATGCTGCTCAGTGATGCACTTCGAGAGGTGGCTCTGACGCACCCCCGGGTGTGCCACCGCCGTCCGGCGGCCCACCCGGGCTGTCGCTGCTGGAGTCCCACGGCCCGAAGGAGGAATCCATGAAGGCCTCGGTCTCCCGTTGAGCGGCCAGTTGACGCTTCTCGGCTCCCGCGGCCAGCAGTTTGCCGAGGACGGGGATCTCCCACACGGATTCGGCCCGCAGGATGGCCATCACCACCGGAACCAGATGCTCGGCCGTGTCGAACACCACGTAGCGGGGGAGCCACTCGGGTTCGTACTTGGCGTTGAACCGCCACAGCGACTCGATCTGGGCGAAGTTCGACAACCGCTTGAGGAACCACCGCTCCGCACGCTGGACGGTGCCGTCCCCTTTGTCGCCCGAGAGGGTCGACCGCATGGCGGCGAAGTTGAGGCTCAGACCCTGGTACCCGCCGAGCCGGAGGTGCTCGATGGTGGAGCACAGGGCGAAGTCCAACAGTCCGTTGGGATGCTCGCCGGGGTCACGGCGCATCAGGTCGAGGGAGTAGCCACGGATGCCCGTGGCCGGAACGAACTGGCACATGGCCGCCGGTGCCCCGTTGGGCCCGCGCACCACGGTTAGCAGTAGCCCGGTGTCACGGGGGTCGAAGATCCGCCCCAGCATCATCGAGAACCCGCGCTCGTGCTCGCCTTGCCGACTCATGCTCATCAACGCCGTGAGCTCCTGGGACAGCCCGTTGTCGAGTCGGGATGGATCGTGGAAGGTCACGGTGTAGCCGTACTTGGCGATCCGGTTGTTGGCCTGACGTAGCCCCTTCATCCCGCGCCCGGACAAGCTGAACGGTTGCACCTTCACCACTGCCTCGTCACCGAGGTAGATGTTGTGCATGCCCGAGTCGCGGTAGATCGAGAGCCAGTCCTCACCGGCGCCCATCACCGACGTCACCCAGCCGTGGCTGTCGGCGAACCTTCGGAACGCCTCCCACACCTGCTCGCGCTCGTTGCGCGGACCGATCGGATCGGGCGAGATGAGGCACACCCCTCCGTAGACGGCGTAGGCCACCAGGGAGTCGCGATGGAAGAACCACCGCTTGTCCGAACGGAGGGCGAAGTAGTCCAGCGTCGAGGTGCCGTGCCGGCGCACGATGTCCCGGGCCCGGAACTCGGCGGCACGACCCGAGCCCAAACGGCGGTCCACCACCGGTCGGGTCAGCATGAACAAGGCGATGGCCGCCAGGGTCAACCCCACGGCCAGCAGGACCGGAGCCAGAAAGCGGTCGGCCCGGTGCGGCAAGGGCACTGTGTGGATGCCCACCAGTCGCTCGGAGACCGCCCACCACGCCGTCCACCACGGGATGTGGGACTGGTGATGTTGGCCGATGTGGATGAACAGCTCGATGGAAGCCGTGGCGAGCAGGGTGATGGCGACGACGGCCACTCCCACGGCCACCAGAGCGGCCCGCAGGGACGACCGGTCGGAGGCGCCCTGGAAGTCCCGGCGGTTGACGACCAGAAGGGTCAAGGCGGCCAACGCCACCAAGGACTCCTCGAAATCGGCCCCGTTGACCACGTGGAGGACGATGGTGACGGCCAGCAGCACCACGGCCACCCGCCAAGCCCGCCGCTGGCCTCGCAGAACCCCCCGTCCCAGCGCCACCAGGGCCAATCCGGCCATGGCCAGGAGGGCTCCGGCGGCCTCACTGGCCCGCAGGGGGAGGAACTCGAGGACCAGGTGCAGTCGCCCGCGCAGGGGCGGGGTGATGGCGTCCAGCAGGTCGATCACGCCGGCGAACAGGATGGCCGCCGCGGCCCAGCGGCGCACCCGTCGGGTCCGTCGGTGGGCCTGGCCGAGGTCGGGGGCCGGCGGCCACGACTCACCCATGGGGTACGACGCCACCAGGGACGGATGGAGGCTCCGGACCACCCGGCCCCGGGTGGCCAGCCGCTCGAGGACGCTGGGCGACGCCAGCTCATTGCTGGCCAGGAGCAGGCGGACATGTAGCTGGGCGCCGGGCTCGAGCTCGACCCAGCTGACCCGCTGGCTGTGCAGGAACACCGGCGGCAGCCCGAGCTTTCCCCGGTGCTCCTCCACCACTTCGGCTGTGGCCCCCACGTTGGCGTAGAAGCCCACCCCGAGGTGGGTCAACTCCGAGCGGAAGGTGGCCGCGGTGATCAGGCCGGCATACCCCCGCCCGACCAGCCGGCGAGCAGCGTCACGCCCGGCGTCGTTGGCTCCGCTCTGGGTCTGGACCTGGTCGAGGGATCCACCCCCGAGGATCGACCACATCCGTCGGCTCAATAACCCGAGGACCACCGCCAGCACGCCGAGGACCACCAGGGCCACCAACAGGGCCACCACGATCTGGTCACCGAGGTCGGCCTCGTGGGCGTGGCGTATGGCCCGCGCCGGCAGTCCCGACCCGATGTGGCTCTCCACCCACGGCGTGACCGCCAGTCGCAGCAGAGCCGCCACCGCGAAGGGAACCAGCAACCACCAGGCGTAGCGGCCCACCCGACGGTAGAGCGTCCGCGACACCACGAAGCGTGAGAGCGCCGACGGGTCGTTCAGGCGGTTGAGGCCGACCAGCCAGGGGGCATCCCGGTCGGCCTGGGCGGCCAGCGAGCGCCAACCGCGACCGGCCGAGGAGCGGCCGACGACGCCCGGCTTGGCATCGGCCGCCGGGTCGAATTCGGTCTCTGTCGCGGTGCACCCGGCGGCGTAGGCATGTTCACCGGGCTCCACCCGCACCACCCGGACGTGGGTTGTGGTGTGCAGGTAGAGGTCCACCGGACCCAACTGCTCGACCCCCCGGGCAGTCAAGGCGGCCATGGTCTCCGGGTCGGTGTCGTAACCCGGTTCGTGAGTGCCGGTCTGGCGGATGACCCGCCGGTCGTCGTCGGTGAGGAAGCGGCTCAGCGCCTGCCCCAATGCCGGGTGGGCCTCGAGAGACCTTTTGGAGTCGGCCAGTGGCGAAGCCGAGACGATGAGATCGAAGAGGTTGCCGGCGATGATGAGGACCCCCGGACCGTCCCAGGTGTCGAGGGCGCGGGCCAGCTCTTCGGTGACCGCCAGGGTGGTCCGGGTGGCCTCGGGGGTGAGCAGTAGATCGCTCACCACCATGACCCGGTGGCCTATCGGGATGTCGAGACGGGTGGCACCGGGCTCGGGCCGGAAGTCCTCGGCACCGATGCCCGTGTCAGGGGCGTCGGTGCCTGCCTCCTCCGACAGCTGTGCGTTCGCAGTCACGGCCCTTCCATCGTAGAGGTCCGCCGACGTTAGGCTTGGGCGGACCGAGGCGGAGGCATCTCCGCTGCCAGCACCGGATCAGCAGTGGAGGAGAGGGGCGATGCCCGATAACAGCGTGCGGCGGCTCTCTACCGTGGCATCGTCCCCGGTGGAGGCCATCTTTAGGGCAGATTGCCGTGCTGCCCGTCGGGCCGCGCCACGGCGGTTGGGCGGAATTCCTGTAGGGCCGGCGATCCCCCCGGCCGGCAGGTGACATCGGGAGGCAGCCCTCCCAACTGGGCCTGGCACCACGGACCGCTGGAGTCACCGGGGGAGGCGGTGGTCTTCGACGTCGACGGGGTGCTGTCTGACGCCGTCGGCCGCCAGCACTTCATCGAACGGGGCCGGCGTGACTGGGACGCCTTCTTCAACGCCTGCGGCGATGACCCGATCATCGCCGAGGTGGTCCGGGTTCTCGAGCTGCTCGACACCCGGCTCCAGGTGATCTTGCTGACCGGGCGGCCGATCCGGGTGCAGCCGCAGACGCTGGCTTGGCTGGAGCGGTACGGATTGCGGTGGGACCTCCTGGTCATGCGGTCGCGGGGCGACTACTCCCAAGTGACCTGGTTCAAGAGGGACACCGTGGACGAGCTCCGGGCCTTCGGCTTCGACCTCCGGTTGGCCTTCGAGGACGATCCCAACAACTTCGCCATGTTCCATGCCGAGGGCGTGCCCTGCGTCTACATCCACTCGGGGTATTACGACTGACAGCCGGCCGGCGCCCGTGAGTGGAAGGGCCGGCCCGTACGACCTCTGGTGCCCGACTCAGCGGGCCCGGATGGGGAGTGACTGGTAGCGCCGCACGAAGGGCCCGGGTGCCAGGCGTCCACCGGCCCGGTCCACGACGAAATCCGGCATGGCCCGCAACAGCTCCTCGATGACCACGCGTCCCTGAAGGCGGGCCGCGGCGGCACCGATGCAGTGGTGGGGCCCGTTACCGAACGACATCATGCGGCGGAACGTCCGTGTCAGGTCGCAGTCGTCGGCGGTCGGCCCGAACTCCCGCTCGTCGCGGTTGGCCGAACCGTATAAGAGATGAACCTTGGAGCCATGAGGGATGTGCACCCCGTGCAGCTCCACCGCCTGGGTCGTGGTGCGCGACAGACCCTGCACCGGGCTGGTCAGGCGCAGCAGTTCCTCTACCGCTCCATCCAGCAGTCCGGGGTCCTCGACGATCAGTCGCCGTTGCCCGGGATGCTCACTGAGCAGGGCCGCGGACCCGGCCAACAGTCCCGAGGCCGTGTCGTTGCCACCGGCGATCATCACGAAGCAGTAGCCGAGGATCTCGTCCAGCTCCAAGGGCCGGCCATCGACCCGCGCCGTGACCAGGTCCGAGAGCATGTCGTTGCCCGGTTGGCGCCGCCGCCTCCCGACGAGCTCGGTGAAGTAGCCGTACAGGCCGGCCACTGCTTCTCCGGCGTCCCGGACCGTGTTGCCGGTGGCATTGGCGTCCACGATGGCATCGCCCCACACGCCGAACTGCTGCCGGTCGGCCTCCGGGACCCCGAGGTAGGAGGCCACCACGAAGGAGGGGAGTGGTCCGGCCAGGACCTCCACCAAGTCGGCTGCACCGGCCTCGGACAGCTCCGCCACCCGACGCCGCACGAAGTCCCTGACCGACGGTTCGAGGTCGGCCACCCGGCGAGGGGTGAACCCCTTGCTGATGAGCCGCCGGAACGTCGAGTGCCGGGGTCGGTCCATCATCACCATGGTGGGCTTCAACCCCAGTTTGATGATCTCGTCCTCTTCGAAGGTCAGCCCCTGGGCAGACGAGTACGTCGAGGAATCGATGGCGGCCCCGAACACGTCCTCGAACCGGGAGAGGACCCAGTAGCCGCGGGGCGTACGGTGGACGGGATCCTCGTCGCGGAGGCGTCGGTACGACGGGTAGGGATCCTGGTGGAACACCGGGTCGAACGGGTCGTAGAGCGGCGCGGCACCGGTCTGTGCGCCGGTCATCGAAGCTCCGTCTCCACGTTCACCACGGCTCCTTGTTCACCACGGCTCC
>Ga0182030_10003157_pt1 | contig 35159 bp, 41 predicted proteins | sample 812S3MmetaG_FD_121299 | JGI IMG/M metagenome (GOLD analysis project Ga0182030, IMG submission 121299) | Permafrost microbial communities from Stordalen Mire, Sweden - 812S3M metaG (Illumina Assembly) | ecosystem: Environmental > Terrestrial > Soil > Wetlands > Permafrost | place: Sweden...
AGCAAATGAGGAAATGGAGGAGCTGGAAGCTACAGCGGACAAGTTTGGTATTTCATTTGAAAATTTAATCCCAATCAATCAGCGGTTTGCTGCGTTTGGCTTAACGGTAAAGCAGACCGCTGAAATGATGCACTTGGCGATTGAAGCCGCTGCTGCGCTGAATGGCAGCGTAGAGAACACTGGGAGAGCTTTGGATCTTGTTGTCTCTAGTGGCATTGTTAGCAGGAGAATGCTGCAAACCTTGGGAGTCAGCCTTGGTGACGTAGCGAAGGCGATGCACGTTACGGAAGACGAGGCTGCTAAGGTATTCCGGTCCCTCGATATTGAGGACAGGGTTACAGCTATCCAAGCCGCCATGGAGAAATTTGCCGGTGCCGGGGAAAAGCAGGCAGAGGGGCTGAGCGGCTCTTGGGCTAGATTCGGAAACGCGTTTAAGACTACGCTCAGGGAAAATGGTGATGCTTTAGCTCCCTTTGCAAAATGGCTCACTGATGCGGCAACTGCACTTCTCAACCTGGACAGCACCTGGCCTAACTTAGGAAATGGGTTAAAGGGAGCTGGTGACGCTGTAGTTTCCTTTGAAAAAAAGCTAACTAGCGTGCAAGGGGTTCTTGGGGTTGTACTTGGTCTATATGAGAAGTTGTTTGTAGCTTCGACAAAGCCATTATTGCCACCCCAACCACCCGATAAATCTCTTGGTGTATACCCTGAAGGGAAGTCAGAACAAAAAGCAGCGCAGGACAAGCTGATTGCCGACGCCGCCGCCGCCCTCGAACAGGAGCTTGCCGATACCAAAGAGAAGATCAGGAAGGAGGCAGCATTAGCGGCGCTGGCACAGGAAAAGGAAAAATATGAGGATGAGGCAAAGCTTGGTAATCACTCTCAGGAGGAAGAGATTGCCGCGCTCATCAACTTCAACAATCGGAAGGCGCAGATAGAGGTAGACAGCATCAACCGGCTCCAACACCTTCCGGGGCGCATGATTAACGGCGAGCCGGAAGCCACAACCAAAAGAAACTTGGATCTGGAAGCCGAGAAGAAAAAAGTTCAGCAGGATGCTCAGCTTGAGAACATTAAGATTGCTGCTAGAGAGCCCGAAGAACTACGTAAAATTCAGGAGTTGATAATTGTTCAGGAGGAAGAACATCAGAAAAACATTATCGACATCAAACGTCAGGGGGCTGAAAGCGCAATCAAGACAGGTAGCATAACTGAAGAAGCAGGAATCCAACAGCTCAAAACCTTAAACCAGGAGGAGCTGGATGTTACGTTGGCATCGCTCGCTCAGCAGAAGAAGCTCAAGGGGAAGAACGCCGAGGACTTACAAAAGATTGATGAGTCAGAAACAGCAGCCAGGGACGCTAAGGATAAAAGAGATGCTGCGTTGGATGAGCAGTCCGCAGCATATCGGCTGTCACTTACTAACGATGTGGTAAAGGCCAACCAAATTATTGAGGATGCCGCCGACACGCATAGCCGTAACATGATTAGTGCTAGCCGTAAGATGAATGAGTCTTTGCTGAGCGACCATCGTCTTACAAATGCCGAGTGGTTAGACCAGGAACGAGCGCTAAACGCTCAGGAAGATGCTCTAGACAAAGCCGAGAATACGCGGCAGCTTGCAGAACTCAAGGCTAACCTGGATCGGAACCTGACTACACAGAAAGACTACCTATCCAAAAAAGCGGAGTTAGAGGCAAAGGGGCAGGGGCAGGCTGACAAGTCTACTGCGCGGGATCAGTCTCTCGATATCAAAGAGCAGGATGCTGCATGGAAAGAACTTGGGATGACCAGCACCACAGCCCTTCAGAAGCAACTTGAGAGTGCTCAACTTGCCAGGGAACAGCTTAGGTTAGAGGGGGCGTCTACACAACAGCTTGGGGAGTCGCTGGAAAAGGTATTGCAGGACCAGATAGCCCTTAACACGGCTCAGGGTAAAGGGTCAAACGACGAAATGATTGCGTTAGCCAATATCAAAATCCAAATGAAGTTTCAGGATGACGCCCTGAACTCTACCGCCAAAGCATACACCGCTTTAACGGATGGACTGATGAACACCTTCGACACAATAGGTTCTAAGATCATGCAGTCCATCTCCCACGCTAAGAACTTCGGGGATGCCATGAAACAGATTGGCAACAGCATTAAAGATGAACTCCTTGGAGCCATCGGCAAGGCGTTTGACGAACTAATCAAAGGTTTTATCGCCAACCTGCTCATTGTGAAGAGTGCTCAGGCGGCAGCAGCTACAGCGAGTATATCCACGTCTGCCTCGGAAGGCGCAGCTGCCGCATTTGCTTCTGTTATGGAAGCAGTACCCTACCCTGCCAACCTTATCCTCGCTCCCCAGATCGCCGCCTATACTTTGGCTGCTATTGAAGCTTTCAACATTGCGGCGTTTGAAACTGGTGGCGACATTAGAAGAACTCAGATTGCTATGGTTCACGCCGGTGAAACTGTTTTGTCTGCTGGTCAGACATCCAAAATGGGTGCCATGATCGACAACGGAGAGCTTAGCGCCAAAGGCAGCGACCGGGGTGGGGATACCCACATTCACATCAACGGCGCAACCAAGAGTCTGATGGACGAAGTTTGGAACTACGGGGTAAAACAAGGCAGGCGCTCTGGCGTGTCCTGGTAGCGAGGTGGTGTAAAACCATCATCCAGCCCCTTCCGATTGATCCTAGGGCTCCGCAGGCGGCAATAAACCTACATTCCAATGGGATATAAACCTACTCCAGCCAACGCACACGCGCTAACGATCTGTTTGGGCTATGTCAACACCCCTACGATTGGTGGCAGTCCACCGGCCCCAATTACCAACACCGGCTGCAATTTGATTGGTACGGCGTTTGCGATTGGGACCGGCCCCCCGGCCCCTGGGTTCACCCTTACAGCCAATGACGTTGGGAATGTAATTATGGTGATGCAAGCCGGGGTGGGGGCTCCCGGCAGTGCCGCCCCCCTTTGGACGACGATTGCTACAGTAACAAGCGCAACTTCGGGTACAACCACCGACGCGGCAATCAACAATGTTTCCCTTCAGCAAGCCATCATCTACAGGCCGCTAGTATCAACAAATACTTGGTACAACGGAGCCTTTGTGATGATGGGCTCCATTCACTATGACAGCAGCTTGACCACCAAGACCAGCTTTACGTTTCGCGTGCATAGCCCTAACGGGAGCTTTACGCCTGTTCCCGGTCAGCCTGTCCTTGCTTACCAAAATCAGGGGACTAACCTTGGGCCTTACAGTGGGGCAACCAACTACGCAATAAACTCTCAAGTATCTTACTACGGGCAGCAGTTCATTTCCCTGCAAAATGGTAATTACGGAAACACGCCAGTCTCAGGGACTTCCACGGCTTACTGGGCAACTCTTGACGTATTCGGCGGCATGATCCAGCAGGCCAAACCCAGCAATGTAGTCGCTACCACCGTCATCGAAACCGATTGCGAATGTGTTTCCTGGGATATTCTTTTGACGCGAGCGGTGATTTCACTCCGCAGTCAGGGGAATCCCACTCGTGTTGATGGGTTTCAAGGTGATGCTTCTACAAAATCATGGGATCTGGCTTATGTTCCAATCACTGTTACCAATGTGTCAGAGGTAAGTGAAAGCACGGTAACCATCAGCGGTTCAACAGTCACCAAGCTTAGCGGGCATGACTTCACCGATGTAGCTGTAGCGGATAACGTAATCATAAATAGTGAGCCCTTCGTAGTAAATTCCATCATCGACGCGAATCATCTGACGCTGACCACCACTCCAGGAATGGGGGCAGGGCTGTTTACAATGACTGGAACCTCTTGCAATTCAGGGACGGTTAATACAGGGTCTTATGCTTCACTGGTGTTCACGGGTTTCGTAGTTGGGGCAAGTGGAGACAACTTCTCCTCTATCCCCGCAGGTAACAGCATTTATGTAAATAATGCAACTGGCAATTCGTTGTCTACTCCTGCCGTGATTACAACAGTCCAAACTTCTGACAGCTTTTATTCAACTTCGCCTCTCGGCGACAGGAACGGTGTTGGCTGGAGGGCTAACTATTTAATTGGAGGTGCTACGCTTCCGACCTTTGCAGTGGAGGGAAGCTCAAGCGATGCTCAGTATTACTGGACACCCAATTCAAACAAGATAACCATGAACGCTTCAGCGGCCCCGCTTGATTTGAACCGCACACTGCAAGTTACCTATACCTATATCGGAGTTTCAAACTTTTACAATCAGCCGATGGGGGCTATTGCGTCAACTTTGATGACAGCTTTGCTGGCAGACGGTGTTTATGTAAATACAATCACCGGCCCCACCATTACCAATATTGAGTTCTCCACTTCGGACTCCTTCGATACAGCACTCTCAGCACTGTGTCAGTTTGTAAGCAATGGATCTGTGAACTACTGGTACTACATGGACGCTCGACGCGGAATTCACATCGAGGAGCAGGCTGTTACCAAAATAGCTCCTTGGAACATCAATGTTTCCGATACCAGTGATGGGAACGTGCTGCTTGAGGTGAGCAACACTCAGACCACTGAGAAGATGGCGAACGCAGCTTTGGTCACAACGAGCAACACGCTTGGTAGCAATAGTATTTCAGAGAACATCATCTGTGGTGGGACTACGCGAACATTCAACACTACTTGGCCGATAGGTCAGTTGATAAAACTAACCTATACCCCTGTTTGGACTTACAACGCGCCACCGATTGACCTCCCGTTTGCATTGCTGAACTCTGGCATAATTGCGACTGGAGTTTCCTATGGTCCTGGGCTGCCTGTGCTTGGAGGGTTCTACTGGACTTCCAACCAGACATTGCTTACAGAAGACCTTGGAGGTATTGCTATACCCTCTGGCACTCTGACGATAACCTACTTGCCCATCATCTCTACAACGCAGGCTTACTACAACGCCCCTGCGATCTACGCCCGTCAAGCTATCGAAGGTGGTTCTGGTGAATACGACGTTAGCCAGAAGCCTCAGTCCAACGCGCCATTGTTGCAGACCCTGAATATATCCCAAGTGATAGCAGAGTACTTCTCGCAGTTGAGCGAGAGTGTTGAAATTCAGACATACCGCTACGGGCTGGTTTCCGGTCAAGGTATTACGATCAATCTTCCAGGGATTGCCGGGCCGGGAACTTACGTTGTTGATAACATCCAGATGAACGACCAGGACAACGTACTCCATTGGACGATCACGGCAGTTCGCGGGGCAGCTATTGGGGACTGGAAGACGGCTTTCCGTGTGCTAACAGGAGCAGAGGCTATCACAACAATCGGCGGCGGTCAGAACACGGGCACTCCCCCGGCTTGGTTGCCCAACTTTGAAATTCCAGTTTCCGGGGATGTTGTGGGCATAGCCCCTGGTTTTGGAATCGCTCCAACGTACACGGTAGACGGAGGAGGCAACCCGGTTGTCGGCATCGGCGTTTACGGCAACTCGCCTGACCCGGAATACGATGTTGTGGTTAAGGTGTGGCAAGAGCTTGTAAGCGGAGTTTGCAATCAGATTGGGATTGTTGCCAGTCTGGGCAACGGAACCGGAACGATTTCCTTCGGCAGTGTGGGTGCAACTGCTTTTACTGGCCGCACCATTACAAAAACAGCGAACTACTACGGTAGTGTTGCCGCTGGCTTGCAGGGGATACCGGGCGAGCTGTCCATCGTTGATTTCACTGTTACGGCTGACAATGGAGCAGGCGTATTCACCGTTACCCCTGATCCGGTTGCTGTAGGCTGCGTTACCGGGGACGTGTTCACAATACGCACTGGTGGGACCGGCACAGCCACGGTGTACACAGACTCCTTGTGGGTCAACCCTTACAACATCGGTGGGCTACAGGTGAATGGCAATGTGGGAAACTGGGCCTTCATTCAATCTGGAACTGGAGCCGGGCAGGTCCCGCAAAGCGTGACTGCCAACACCGCTACATCCATTACAGTGTCTCCGGGTTGGGCCACAGCGCCGGATGCTACAAGCGTAATTGTGCTATTCACCAATTCACTGTCCCCGGTTACACTGCCTGCCGCGCAGAACGGCTCTACTTCTCTGGGAACTGTGCTTACTCCAAACTACAGCGGATTTGTTATTCGGGTGGAAGCCTACCTGGAAAATGCAGCAGGCGTTTTAGGGTTGCAGCAAGCTGTAGTCTTCCGGGAAATTTATTTATGGGGAACGCAAGGAACCCAAATAGCTTAAAATTCCTATGTCAAGAAATCAACTTGCAGTCGATAAGACTTACCAGTTCAACACCGCCACGGCTAACACTGGAACTCTGGCTCTAGACGTTGCTCCGATTACCAACCCGGTAGTAACGCTTCAGACCGGGCTTGCATCCAGCGGCAATACCGTAGTCCTGGCTTTTACGGCTACTGCCAATTTGCCCAACGGCGTATACATCCAAATTGATTCAGAGAAGATGTACATAACAAGCGGCGGCGGGGCGATGGTCATTGGCAACAATACGCTGACGGTGACAAGGGGAGCTTGGAGCACGACGGCAGCTTCCCATACAACCTCTGCAACGGTCACAGTCCCCGGCTACAAGCACCTCAACCTGCTTCCTATTGCGTCCGTACCCAATCAAAACTTCTACGGGTCTAAGGTAACTACCGATATCAACTATGTAGTTGTATTGGCAAACTCAGGGGCTGGAGATACATTCCCACAGGGAGCCCCTACTATCATCCTTGCTGACAACTCCTCAAACTTGGGAACATTCCACTTAGTAGCCCCCGCTGGCTCACACATTTGGCTTCTCTCCGCAGGGGCGGGTGCAGCTGGCGCGTCTAGTGGTGGAGGTGGTGGTACAGCAACTCTGAGTGTGTCTTTCGCTGGTGGCCCGGCACTTGAAGGCTTAGTTTACTCCGCCGCTTTCATTGCTGTAGGGGGAACTCCACCTTACATATTCACAATTACATCTGGCTCTATTCCTACCGGCACAACACTGTCGGGAAATACCATCGCTGGCACGCCCACGGCTTTAGGAACATTTTCCTTTATCGGTAAGGTGACTGATAACGTTGGAGCTACAGCCACTGTTTCGGCGTCTATTGCAGTAACTCAGATTGGCGGTACACCTGCACCGAACGTTTCGTCAAGCACACAATCGCTAATCACTGAGTCCTGGGGCAATGGTACGTGCTTTAGCTACACAGGCACGGCCACACTGCCGAGTACCTGGGCGCAAATCACCAGCTTGGTTATCAACGCCATCAGCCCTACCGGACAGAGTATCGAGATTGGGCAGTACACTCCAGCCGGTACAAGCTTGACTTGGACCGGGACTTTCTCCAGTTCGATGCTGATGGGCGCGGTGGCGCAGACCGGGTGGTCGCTGCAATTTGTCTGCTATAACTCGGCGGGAGTGCCGACGGTGTCTCCGTACACGATCAGTGGCATCACGGTTCCGGCCATCGGCATCAGCGCGCTTACTGGGTCTGAAATCGGGCTATGGGCCGTCCAGACCGGAGGCCAGCTACAGGCGCAATTGCAGGCCAGCATTACTGTAAGCCAGCCAGGGACCTACAGCTTATGGACAATCGGGACCGTTAGCGGCACGATCTATCACGGGTTTCGACAGCTACCCTCTGGCGCGTCCAACATTCAGATCGGGGCGCAAGGCGATCCCCTGACAAGCTTTCCCGCGCCCACCACGGCCAATGACTCCGTAACGTTCGTCGCGGTTCCGGGTGCTGTAAATTGGCAGACTGGCGGCGTGAATCCAACTACGTTGACTGGGGCGCTTCAGAGCTCAGCTTTCACGGTATCAACGCCCGCTGCCAACTCCACAATGGCATCGGCCTGCTATGCAGATGTGATCCTCTACACCAAGACTGGATCGGGCGGCGCTTATACGTGGAGCGTCCCGAACATGTACGCCACGTTCCAGCGATTCATCGCCGGTGTGGCAAATCCGAACTGGTTTTATGGGCGGCTGTACTGCCAGCAGGGCGCGGGAGTGGGGGCGGCCTTCGTTCCACTTTCCGGCAGTTCAGTAGCGATTGTAAGTGATGATAGCTCCACGGCGAACTCCGCGCAGACCGGGCCGAACACTTCAGATATTAAAGATATCCTCAATTGGGGTGTTCCGTCCGACTTGAATACGACGTTTCGCTTCTGGTGGACCTGCGCTTCCAGGCAGGGCACGAATGCTGGCGGCGGGCAGGCCGTTGAGGTCCAGCAGAATTGCTGGTCGAGCGGATACGCTGGAACACCATACACGGATGGGAGCAGCAATCAGTGGTATGACATCGTTGTTGATCCTACGAAATCACAAATAGCGACGGACGGAACGACGACCACTATCAACTCGGCTGGACAGGTCGTGGCTACCCAGTCTGCCGGGTTTGTAAACGGCGGGTTTGAGCAAGGGTTGGTGGGGTGGACAGCATCGGGAGCGTGGGCTTCGAGCACAGCGCAAAATCACACTATCGGAGGCACTCACAGCGCGAAGTGCCCGACTATAGGGTCAGGTGTTGCTCTGCTGTACCAGTTCTTCACGGCCATTCCGGGGCAAGTTGTTGCCGCAAACGCTTGGGTATATGGGGACAGCGGAGCCACGGCTGCTGGCGTTTACCTACAGGCAGATTGGTTTAACTCGGTTGGTGGCTCGCTTGGTAGTTCCGCATACTCTAGCTCGCTAACAGCGGGTGCCGCCGCGTGGACGCGGTTCACCTCCCTGGTCACCCTGGTGGCTCCGGCCGGAACAGCTTCTCTCCGACTGGCTTGTTTTATTTCAGGCCCTACATCAGGCAACTGGTATTTCGACGACATCACGGTGCAGGTGCAGTCGGTCGATGGCCCTAACTACGTAGACACCAATGGAGCCCTCAACACCCACATAGACGGCACCACGATACACCTGGATGGCTCTAACAATATAGTCCTTAATACGTCAAATCTGGCCAATATGGTGCTGAACTCCGGCTTTGAAACCGGGGATCTGTCAGGATGGGCAAATGGCGGCAGCGGGGGTGTCGCGGTTGTCACAACGCCCGTCTACAGCGGTGCGTATGCGTGCCAGTTGACGCCAGCCGGGACTGGAGTCTCAGTGGTTGGGGAGGCTCAGTACCACGCGTGCGTCCCTGGTAACCAGTTTTACGTGGAAGTGTATGTACGGTCCACCTCCTCCGCAGTGGGACAGCCCGTAATCGCCACTAACTATTTCGACGGATCAGGCGGGTTCGTTTCAGCCAACAACATTGCGCTTGCTGCGGGGGCCAGAACTTCCTACGTGAAGCTCTCCGGTAACTTCACGATTCCATCTGGATGCTCCCAAGTGGGGCTGCAAATATACTGTCAAAGCGAAACTGGTACCGGAGCGCTGTGGTATGTGGATAGCGTGTGGCTGCAACCGCAGACGAGCACTGGGTCTGGTATGCAGCCGAACGGGAGTGGGGGCGTGGAGCAATACCTGGCTCCGCTGGGGGGCCTGGCGTTTGACGGTTCCGGACGCACTGAATCGAATCTTGGCTACACCATGCAGGTCAACGCCAGCAACCAGATTGTGTTGTCTAATTTGCCTGCCGTTGCTGGACTGCCATTTGTGCCGAGTGCGACCTACCCTGCTGGGTCGGTCATCTGCGATACTGTTGCGGGCACTGATCCAAGCACTGGGTTGGCAACTCCCGCTTACACGTTGTACCGGAATCCAACCGGAAGTCAATGGGTAGCGAGCCACACACCGGCAGATATGGTGGCTGGTGCCATTGCAACTGGTGTGACGCTGGCGGCGGCCCAGATCACGGCGGGGACGCTGGTGTCGGGAGTTGTGTATGCAGGGCAGATCAATTGCAGCCAGCTGAACGCGGGGACAATTGCGGCGGCGATCTCTCTAACTTCGCCCACTATTTCAGTGACGGGCGGGAGTCCGAATTATGCCACCGTTGAGATTGACAGCACAAACGCTGTGAAGGTGACGGACAACTTCTCGAACAGATACTATGCTCTGGTATTGCCGGGCAGTGTTGGAGTTAGCGGGACAACTGGCGGCTTTGTGACTGTCAATATGGTCAGTAGTTCCGGTGGATATTCTCAGGGGCAGCTTAAGCTGACTGATGGGAACGGTGGCGCGGGTTGGTCTCTCCTGGCGCACCTGATTAGCAGTGCGCGGGGCGGCGGCGGCGGTGTTATTGTGCCATCCACAGCGGACGGATATATTACGGGGACTTTGATTCCATCGGGGACTTCCATAGCGATTCCCTACTACGTAGTTTGAGGAGGTGAAATGAAGTATGTACGGAGCTTGGTTTTGCTGTTCGCTTGCGCGGCGCTGTTCGCGCAGGCTACGGGGGGATTCGCTGTCACAGCGACTCCTGGGTTCATTGGAAATCAGCCAGGGATCGTGGTGGCGTTTTCCACCGACAATCTGAGGATCGCGGGCGTGCTGCTAGAGATCTCCTGGGTGCAGGATGGAGTGCTGCACCAAATGACGGAGCTGCCGCGATTCGAGGGGCGACCGACACAGACCCTATTTTACAGCGTGGGTAGTGTTAGTTCGGTGACGGTTGTGGCCCGTGAGATTGTGAGCTTTGGGCGGTCGGCGGGAAGCGGCGGCGCAACGGAGTAAGGAACATGCCAATCACGGACGAACAGATTGATGCAATTCTGACTGAAAATGACGACCTGATAGCCGTGGCCATGCGGTTACAGGAGCGCAAGCGGAAGCGGGCGCACGCAGCGGCAAAGGCGGCGCAGCCGGAGTTGGGTATACGCTCGACGGCGGCGCATGACGCGCTTCTGGCAAAACTGAAGGCTGCGTGGGATGCGCCGCTCACCGTCGTAGAAAAAGGCGCGGAGCAAGGCGATTTCGAGTATCTGGTGCTGACCATTCAAGACTGCGTAGACTCGGGCGACGTGGAGGATCTGATCTTCGCGGCACTGCGATTGTCCCGCAAACTTCTGGCCCGAAATCCGCATCTATGGCGCAAACAAGACATGACGACAGCGCAGAAATAGCGCGTCCTTCCACGAGCGTCGCGGCGACGAGATTAAGGGAATGGCGAGCGCGCGACGGGTGCCGTGAAGCACCTGGTGGAGGGGAATCCCCCCACCAAGTGGCCAGGTCAGTTTTCCGATCAAAGCGGATGACTGGGCTGGCTGCCTGGTAGTGGAATTTCCGGCCTAAGTTGGGCTGTCGAAACGGGCGTGCTGCGAATGCGGCACGCCCGTTGTGTGTTTAACGATTGGACCGTCAAGCGTGGCAATCGTGCAGGGATCTCTTTCGCTTAGCCTGAACGGCATCACTACCACGCTCGGAAATATATACTGTTCTGGAATTTCGGATTATGGTTTGCAGATCCAGAACAATTCGGGGCCTAACATTCGAACCGTGATCAGCGATTATGGGATCTTCTCCTTTACGGGGACTACGGGGGCGCAGGCAACCGCGCTGTCAGGGACTGCCGCATCCGGTGGTGTTCTTGAGGTGTACGACGCTTCAGGCAATGTGACTATGAGTTTTCTGGGCTATAACAGCCTGCTGTCGATTACGAAGGGCGGCAACTCCATTCAGATATCGGCGACCACTGTGACGGCAGGTTCAGCGACGGCTGGATCGCAGACGCTTCCCAGTAACCCGGCTGGGTTCTGGACCATCTCGCTAAATGGGAGTACCGCGAAGATTCCATATTACAATTTCTAGGGGGTGGAACGATGAAACGACTGGCATTGCTTTTCTTGGCGGGTTGTTTGATGGGTGCGAGAGCGCAGGCACCAGAATTCACGGTGGGGATTGAGGCGCTGGGCAATGGCTACGTGCGAATAAACTTCATCACAAACGACCCCGTGGTGGGGTTTGTGGGGGAGTTCGAATACCAGCCGGTGGCTGGCGGAAACTGGGTTACGAGCGAGTTTTTCGCCCATCACTGGCTTCGGACCGGCGGCTATTTGGTGATGCCGTGCGGGGCGTGCGCTGGCCTCTATGTGACGGCACAGGAAGTGACGGGCCTGGGGCTGAACGCCGTGGCGTTTGGAGGACAAAATGAATAGTGCGGATACCAAACTAGTCCCAGAGGAAAAAGAGTACCAACCTGACACCTCTGAGCAGGCTATGCTCGATGCCATCGGATCGCAGATCCAGGCGCTACAGAGCGATTTACAGGCCGTGCTGCGGGCGATCTGCAACGCACGGAAGCTCCAGGGAAACTGGACCTGGGACGGTGCGAGGTTTGTGAAGACGTAAGCTTCCCAACGGCGTAAGGAAAATAAAAAAATGAAAAGCAGCCCGTCAACAATCAATTTTCCAAACATCACACCGGCTCGATGGCAAGAAATTTGTACTGCCGTCAGCGCCAAAGGATTTACAATAACCGGCAACTCCGGTTCTGGCTCTAAGTCAGGTGTTACGATTCAATACATCTATGTACCGGACTCTCAACTCCTTGAACTTGTAGTTAGCCGGGAGTGGTATGACCCGTCTATACAGTCTATCGAGGCTGAACTTACTGCATTAGTGAACTCAACCCAAGCCCTCTAACAAAGGAAGTGAAAAAATGGTAAAACGAATCACCCATTCATCCGGCAAGGTATTCTGTCTTGGCCGCAACCGTCCCAAGCCCGGCCAAATGAAACTGCACATGCGGAATGTTTTGAACCTGTCAAAACTTCCTACTCCCCCGACTACCTGTAGCTACAGTCCAGCAGCGGCCACGGCTTTGAGTCAGATGTATCTGAACGATCAGTATGGGGATTGCGTAATTGCCGGGATGGCACACACAGTTGGGGTGCTAACCGGAAATTCTGGCGTGGGCTCTACTATTTTTACACCGGCGCAGATTGTCTCGCTGTACAGCGACATTGGCGGGTTCAACCCCGAAAATCCACAGGCTACTGACAATGGCTGCGATGAAGTAACAGCTTGGACCTATTGGAAAAATACAGGAGCACCCGCAGGAGCTAACAAGATTGCCGGTTGGATTAGTGTAGACGGCACTAACCCGGCAGAGTATACGGCGGCTTGCTGGCTGTTTGAAAACTTGCTGTTCGGTGTTGAGCTGCCTGATTCCTGGATCAGTCCTTTCCCTTCAGAGCCTGGGTTTGTTTGGGACGCAGGCGTATCCGACCCTGACAACGGTCATTGCTTCCTTGGTGTCGACTACTACCCGGATGGAAGCGTTGCTATCGACACCTGGGGGATGCTTGGCCGTATTACCCCGGCAGCGATGGCTAAGAACGCTTCTACTGCGGGGTCTGGTGAGTTGTACGCAGTTGTCTCGCAGGAGTCGCTGATCAAAGCCACCGCTAAGGCACCTAGCGGTTTTGACTGGGAGCAGACGTGTGCCTATTTTGAAGAAATGGGAGGGGGGCTTTAACGTGGATACTACTCTGTGGTGGGCCATTGTTAAGCTGCCATTTCGCTACATTTGGGCGCTCATCAAAGGCACAGTAGGTAAGCCGTAAAAGGAGACTTATGATTTTGACTAATTCACTCAAACGTTACGCGGCACTGATCTGTCTGGTGGCTTCCACCGGGCTGATGGTAAGCTGCACTCAGTCCCAGGTTTCTTTTGCCTTCACTGCATTCACTGACGCCGTTGAAGGCGGCTCTATCGTAGCAACTGCCTTCTGCGGTGCTGGCACCATCCCCGCGCCAATTTGCACTATCCTGCTTCCGGCACTATCCAACGCGGCAGCGGCTGCCCCGCAAATTCAAACAGAGTTGGCTTCCTCGGACCCGCTGGCGCTTCAGGTAACTAAGTGCATTGCACTGCTGGCCCCCTTTGTAAATCAAACAATTTCGGGGAGCCCGCTTGCGCAAGAAATCATCGCAGGCATCGGTGTTGCAGCGCAGGCTTTGATTGCAGAGCTGCAAAAACTGATTCCGGCTGCTCAGGCTTTGGACCGTATGAACGCACACGTCGGTGCTCCGGCGCATATCCCTTATGCCTGGAAGGATCGTAGGACGCTTTCAGCGGGGGTCAAGAAATCTCAGGAAGCATTGGCGCGTATTGCTGCATATCAAGCTGCACACCCGGCAAAGTAAAATGGACCCCAACTTGACTAACTCAACGCTGATGCTCCACCTGGGAGCAGCTTTTCTTCTGGTTCACGGGCTTCAGATTATCAAGTCGTGGGCCAAGATTCCATGGATCTCAAAGCACACCGATAAGGCCAATATGCTTATCTCCGCATTGTGGGGGTTTGCCAGCGCCAACGGAATTATTCTGGTAGCCTCCCCGGATGGCTGGCTGAGCGGGGGCGGGACTGTTCATGTTCCCCCCATTGCTCAGTTGGGGGCAGCATTGCTGTCTTCTTTGGGACAGGTCATGTTACAACAAGCGTACTATCACGGCAGCGTAAAGACTGGGGATGCACCCACGTCTGCTTCTATAGCGCAAGAGGTTATGAAGGCGCTGCCTGCCTACTCAAAAGAAGGAGTAAAGAATGTCGGTGTTTAATTTAGCCGTTCAAGCGCTGCTTACAGAAGAAGGTGGGGCCTACGTTCCTAACGATAACGGACGCGGGCCTTCGAGATGGGGGGTCACTCTGATGACCTATCAAGCGTTTTACCCATCGGCAGTTGCTAAGGACATTTTTGGTTTAACACCAGAGGAAGCAATCGCTTTCTACCGTGCTGCATACTGGGTTTTCTACCAGTTGGGATTGATTGACGATCAAGACGTAGCTACCAAGATGCTGGATCTGACTGTTAACGTCGGACGCCCTGCAATTTGCTGGCTTCAGAATGCTGCTGGCGTAGTTGAAGACGGGATGCTCGGCCCTGTAACTGCCGCTGCGGTCAACGCCATGGTTCCGCAACAAGTTTTGACAGTGGTGCGGAAAGCAGGGGCAACCTACTACAACAATCTGGCTGTGCAAGACCCGGCAAAGTATGGGCCGGATTTGGCTGGCTGGCTAGCGCGTCTCGCCAAGTAAGTCCAGCACACGGGAGGCGTCTCCCACCCAGGTGTCATGCACAACATGAGTGCAGACTTCCTGGAGTGCCTTCGCCCTCATTTTTGCCGCCCATGAATGTTGGTCGGCAATGTCAATGTACCAGAGAACTTTATTCCCCGATTTCCTTACCCCTCTACCGTACCGCTGAATTGCCCCGTCTCTCCCCGGCATTGCGCTGGCGTCGATGATCATATCGACGGTCTGCACGTCCACACCTTTTCCAAACACCTTAGAAGCCAAAATGAGCGGAAGCTCCCTGGCATCCATAGCTTTCATGGCGGCAAGCCTGTCTTCAGATTCGCGCTCCCCGCTAAGAGCCTGATGTGGGATGTCTTCCAGCCGCTTTGACAGCACGCGCAGATGAACCCGGCGCTCGACCAGCACCACTACCCTGCGTCCGCGTTTCACGCCCTCCCGTGCCAGAGCTTCAACACAATCATTGCGTGCCCGGTTGAGTGCAATATGGTAGCGGTACTCAGCTTCCCGCGTTCCTCGTTTGATCCACTTACCTTCTGAAAGATATCCTGGCGCGGTGTCGCATAGGGGGTCATTGAAAGCAAGATGGCAAACTATGCCTGTGCTTAGATGGCCCTCCTCGACACCCTCCTGAATTGTGTACTCAAACAGCACCGGCCCGGCTAAGGCGATAGCAGGAATGTGTATGTGCGGCTTTCGCATCTGAAGTGTAGCAGTCAAGCCATACACAGCCTGCGGCCTGATCTGAGTAACGATGTCGATGTTACGCTTGTTCAGAGCTACATGAATTTCGTCAATGATCAAAACGTTCAGGGACTTAAACCATTTCTGGAATGCAGGGTTGCGACGGTGCTTGCTTAGCGTCTGAATTGTTGCGACCGAAACCCGCTTCGGGCGAAACACGCTGTGACCAACAACTCCAATCTCCCCCCCGACAACACTTTCAATTTGCCTGCGGGACTGTTCCAGCAAAGTTAGCTCATCACAGATGAACACTGCGGTGCCACGCAGTCGTTTGAGAAACCCACCTGCTAACTTAGTCTTACCGGCCCCAGTCGCTGCAAGGACAATGCCGCCCGTATTGCTGGCGGCTATCATGGCTTCGATGGCTTCCTGCTGGTAGTCTCGAAGGTCGTCGTCGCTCGCCGGGTTAAAAGCCAGTGACCTGCGCGTATCAGTAACAGCAAAGCGAAATCCGGCCTCCTCCAGACTGGCGTGTTTATCCAGCCACAGACCAGTTGCTACCCGGCCCCGCGCCATCATGTTTTTCACACCATCCCAACCAGGGGACTTGAAGTTGGCACTAGGGTCTTTGTAGGCGAAGTATGGTTTGATTTCAACCTGGGTATCCGGTGAACAGATGAAAGTAGTCCATCGGTTGCAGACTTGGACCGGGATTGTGGCTAAAGGTGGCATTAATTGGGAATTATATCGCAGTTTTCCGCCGTGGCGACGCGAGCAGACGGGCGAAAGTCACTTAGTTTTTTGCTCCTCGTTCCACAGCCTGCAGCGGTCCCCCAACTTGCAGCCGTCCCCCAACTTGCAGCCGTTCCCCAGCACGCAGCTGTACCCCAGCTCGCAGCTGTACCCCAGCAGGGATGATCTGATGCTGTGGCAGATATCCGGTGCCGGGCAGGGATTTGAACCCTGTTGACGCCGACTCGCACTCTCGTAGGATTTCGCAATGCTCCGTCACTCCAGTGGAGCGCTACTCACCTTCATGGCGTCTATCTTGCTACCCATGCGGTCGGTTCTTGATTGATACCCCAACTGTCCCGGCGCTTTTATTATACTGTTGAAGTTCTTTCTACTGCTCTTGCGTGCATCGCCTCGGCCTCTTCCCAGGTAGAGCAACGTTCCTGGTAGCACTCCTCGCCCTCTGAAAAAATCATAGTCTCAAACAACAGCGGAGTGGCACCCCCCCCCCCCAAAATTGTGATTCAAACCAAGGAACACAGTGGAGACAAATTTACCATTCACAGTTTCCTGCTTAACAATACGGTTTGGCTTCAAAATTGCTCTCGCCCACTTTTCCACATTATGCTCCGGTACGGCTTCATGGCCGACAAGAATAATAGTAGATCATTAATCATTGCCCTCCTCTTTTGATCCTTACTAAAACTGGAGCCCCCGTGTTTCGATACTGGGTGGCAATATGGTCCTGCATCTCTTTGGTCATCCGGTCAAACAGCTCAGTGATCTCCCATTCTTCCTCGGTCAGAGACGCGGCTCCGTTCCTGGTAGCGGCGCACCATTCAGGCTGGCCCGATATCCGCGATAGATCAAATTTCACAATCGGCTCTGGAGCATTAAGCCTGGGAAGAACGGGTGGCGGGGTAACAATAGGCTGCTGTTTGATCGGCACTGGTGGCTTCGTGTTTACACGAATTGGTTCTGGTGGTGGGGTGCCATACTGCAAGCTTCCTAATGGCTTCTCCTCACGATGGCTGTTGCCACGATACCCCATTCCACCGACACGTCCGGTTGGGATCGGTGCATCAGCGGAAGCTTCATCTAGATGTTTACAACTAACCGCCAGGAGGTCGAGCGCTTCGTTGGCATCGGCAGATCCGGCATCCCAGTCCCCATCGCGTACCGCACTAATGGCAGAGTTCAACTTCCCACAAATGATTTTGAGGCGGTAGGCAGCTTCCGCACGGGTGATAATGGACATTTTTTACTCTCCTATTCCCATCTGCGTTTTATCCGGGCTGTGGACCGGCTTCCTAGCTGGAAGGTCGCATTAGAATGGTCGAATTTGGCCCCTACGGAGCCCTAGGATCAATTGGGAGGGGTGGGATGATGGTTTTATACCATCCCACCCCTCCAGCCGTCCTAGTTGATGCGGTAGGACCGTTCTCCCTTGGGGTTCAGGAAGGACTCAATATCAGTCCCCGCCTTGCGCAGGTTGCTCACCATGCCGGTGACCGTCTTTTCAATCCAGCCAAACTTCTTGGCAATTTCCGCCAGGGTTGCACCAGTCTTCCGGCTCATCAGTTCAACCGCCAGAGCCTGCTTGCTCCCTGCTCTCAGTTCCTTCGGGGGGGATGATTTGGTTGCCGCCTTTTTCGGGGCGGGAGATTTCTTGGTCGTTTTCTTCGGCGCTTTTTTGTTTTTCATGGTGTTCACTTTCTTCGGTTCCGGGTCGCCAGCCGCAATCGGGCTTTCGTCGGCTGTTGCTACCGGGTTGGTTTCGTCGGACATAATGTGGTTTCCTTCTTTCTCCATGGTTTCGTAGCACTCGTTACCGCAATACTGGCCGTATCTTCCTTTCCAGCTAACGTGGATTGGTTTGCGGCACTCTGGGTTATCACAGATTAGCCGGGTGACCCCGGAACTACCGAACCCTTCCGCTTTCACTTCCATAGTGTAAGCCCCCTTGGTCTTGTTATGCAAGTTTTTCTTTAGATCGGTCAAACGGTGCCCCCAAGCGGTGTCAACACAGGCACGGGAGCAAAACTGTTCTGGCTTATTGGCTATGGCGTAAGGCACCATGCCAATGGGTTTCCCGCAGCCGGGCAGGTCACAGGTTTTGCTCAATGTCGAGCCTCTAAAAGAAAAAGCGGATGCTCCTTAATCCATGCCACCACCAGAGCAACGGCTGCGCGGTATTGGCTCCATGGCTGGCACTCTGGATGGTCTGCTAACTCTGCCGGGTCTTCCGGTCGCATCCAATACTCAATATCATGGATGACACAACCAACACCTACCTGTGTTAGAGAGTACGGATATACCAAGTACGGCTTGGCGCTTACCTTGTTACCATTCGGCAGGACCCGCCAGCCGTCTTTACCCGGTTTTATCAAATATATTTCTTCAGTTGTCATGTTTACTCCCTCCCAATCTGTGTGCATGATGGTGGCGCAATTCGGCTCAGCTCGTCAATAGCCTGAAGACGTGATACGCTGGCTGCTGCCGGGGAGACAACGCACCCTCGCGCAATGATGTTGCCATCCGTTGTTTTAACCACGGCGCGAACATCGTTCGATGAGGGCTTGCGCTGGAACGTAAGTGTATAACCATTGCCTAGGTCTTCCGCCGCTGGAATCACTGGCTCAGTAACTCCTTCCTCCTGAAACAGCTTACCCTCACCGCTATTCAGCGACATGAGCAAGTTCATAATACTCGGCTCTACTTCATCCCAGGAGTAGGTTGGGACTTTGACGACCATCAGGCTGTATGGGGATGCCGCTGCCAGATGAACGCCAGGAACTTGAAGTGCATACTCAACTACTGGCGCAATGAACTTATCATGGTCCTGTTCTTCCCCGCGAGTGACGGGGGAGCAAATCTTTTCGGTTAGTTCAGTACGGCTAAAATACAAGCGGGTGTCTTCATTTTCAGGAACGACCATCCGCTGAACTGGTGCTGGTTGGTTCATTTTTTGCTCTCCTTCTGAAATTGTCAATCTGTATGATCATACGTCTGGCCCGGCGCATTCGATGCGCTTGGTAGCGCCGGGCTACCCAGTCTGTAAGTAGCATCCAGCCCAGTGCCCAAATTAATAGGGCGCACACGATGATGACGTAGAGTGCAATCCATTGATCGGTGGACATTGGGCTACACCGCCGCGCCCGACGCTGGTTTCATTTCACAATCCCGCACCAGATAGAACCCTCCGCACGATGCTTTGGGGTCATCCATCATGATCACGGAAATGTTGCCATCTTCATTATTATAAATTTTGGCAATGTACCCCGTGCCAATGCCAGGGATGGTTACTCGATCTTTCACGTTGAACATTTTGCTCTCCTTTTTTTAGTAGTCCTCTCGCGCCTGATCATAGTGGGTGTCCCCGTCGTCTTCCGGGTCGTCTTCCGGGTCGTCTTCCTCCTCCTCCTCCTCCTCCTCGTCTTCCTCCTCCTCGTCTTCCAGGTCATTGCCGTTGTCTACAGCACCCTTCATCCACAAACAAGACTCGGCACTCGATAGGCAATCGAGTTTGGACTGGAAAGCGCAGTCTTTTGGAACCACGCCGCCACGCACTACAATATCTCCGGCTGCGTTCTTAACCACGGCTCGGACTTGATCTGTGCCGGGTTTGCTTTGAAAGCTGAGCGTGTAACCGCTGCCCAGGTCGGATGGTGTGATGTCGTCAGGTTGCATTTTGTTTTTCCTCCCCCTTTACCTTGTCGCTGGCGGCGGGTATATGCCGATCCAGGTACATGCTGCAATTTGGTCGTTCTCCCGCGTCGTAATATCCGAAACCTTCTTGTCGATGGTTGCGTTATAGACGGCGGCACATTTTTCAGTAATGGTCGTCGGGGCCTTCACAGGCTCCGTGGTATCGGGCATTGAGGTTGCAGCACTGAAGCTCTCGCGGCTTCGGGTCACGGTTCCTAACAGAATCATCAGAAGGAACAGTAGTGCAACTGAAAGTAACACTATGGCTTTCATTAGGTTTCTCCTTTGTATTACATTATACGCCTTTTACTTCTACGGTTCGCTTGCCAATTGTCCAAGCGTTGCGACCGGCGTCCCACCGCACGTAGCAGAAGGCACCCGGCCCCTCTTCCACAATGAAGAAGCTTCGGTCCTTCGCTATGGACACCAGCGGGAGTACAGCACGGTGACCACTAGAGTGGATGACTACCTTACGGTTAAGTTTCTTCACAGGTTGCCTCTTTCTGGTCCAGACTTGGGACTGAACCTTGTACATTAAACAGCGGGTTTCCCCGCTGTCCCCTCTGTATTTTTACTGCGCCATTCCTCTGATCGAACCGCCAAACAGCGGCTCAGACTTGACGATCTTTGCCGTCTTCAGTTTCTTCTCATCCATGAACTCACTGGCTACACGAACAGCCCGGCCCCATGCTTCGGGTGAGTCTACCCTTACGGTGTAGCTCCCATTGCCACTGTCTATTACATGGCAGCGGACTTGATTAGGCGGTAGCACTAGTTGGCCAGCCAAGTCGTAGGCTTCCTGCTCTACGACAGTGTTAAACAGATCCAACTTCGCTTTTTTTATCATTTGCTCTCCCTTTTACGCGGTGGGCTTAGAAACCTCCGCAATCTTTGTAATCCCTATGGCAGTTCGGTTAAGATTGAATGCTTGCGAGGCATTGCTGGAAGTCAAACGGGGCGTCCCCCGAACCTTTATATCCCTTGGTAGGGCGGGGAATTTATCTGGCGCACCAGCTATTCTTACCCTAACTTACCAGCAACACCTCGTAGGCACTCAGCCTACGTTTCTTTGCTCTATCCTCTGCGATTTAGGCAACCTGCGATACAGGCTTGCACGATATGATACGGCCACCAGTGGGCCGGGAGAAGAACCCAAACTTGGGGTCTTTGTCGCTTGGTTGCACCGTGGCGCGAAAAGCGATGTAGTCCCCAACTTCAGCAGGCGGCTCATAGGTCCCCGCAGCGCCCGCAGCAGCGTCGTGCATAGCCATAAGCGAACCCCACACCTTATATCCGGTATCGTGTTTTACGAGGATCTTGATGGATGGCCCGAATTGGTAGGAGTTCTGAAGTTTGATGCTCAGAACAGTGCCTTCGATATCAACGCGTCCGATGGGGCAGTCGGCGGCGCTGGCTGCTTCGGCTGCTTTCTTGGCAGCGCGTTCTGCGTCGAGTTGCGGCTGGATCTTGGCCCGGTCCAGTAACGTCCGCAGGAAATTGATCTGCTTGTCACTAATCGAACCATATTTAACCAGCTTCACCACGATGTCGCGGATGATAGACTCGTTTTTGTGGGTGCTCAGAAAGTCACTATAGAGCCTCCAATAATCGGCCCGGTCAGCATCGGTCCATGGCGTCCCATCCATGCGGGTGGGGTTGCCGTCAGCGTCCAACTTGTAGGCATAGCTGAACCCTGCATAGCCGCCAGCGTAGATAGGCCAGCAGTCGGACAAGCCAGCGTCAGCCAGGATCTTTTCGGCCTTGCGCTTACCAGCCCGATTCTTGGTAGCATCCTTCACGGCGGTCTTGAACACTTCGGCGTCAACCATTCCCATGCTCATCTTTTCAGCGCAGTCGAGGCCGGTACGGATGTAGGCATTGGTTTTGACGTGGTAGAACAGCGCGGTATAGATGCAATGGGCTCCGCAGACCATACAGTTACCACCGTGGTCATGCGTAGCATAGGTGCCCCCCGTGGTTGCCATGTGCCGCGTGATCCGCGCCCGGCACTCCAGCAGGAAGGCGTTAACCCCCCAAAAGCCGCAGTTATACGGATGTTCGTAGCTTACAAACTGGTAATCGGCGGGGACGATTACCGAAGGACAGTGAATATCGGTTCTGGTAAACATTAGGTTTGCTCTCCTTTGTCCTCTGCATTTATCCGGGCTTGGAACCGGCCATGGCTGCATTACAACCGGCCCCCAAAGGGCCGGTGAAGGTCTATAGTCCGAAAAACTTAAAACCGTTAGTGGACGCGCCGGTAATCACTTTGCCGATAGCGCTCAGCGACGAGTAGAACTGTCCGTTGCTCAGCAGCTCAAAACTGTTATGCGCCGCGATCCTAACTTGGTAGGTCGTGCCTTTGTGCGTCTTGGTCAGGATCGTGCCGTCCACAGGGAGGCGCGGGTCGCGGCCACCAGGGGTCTTCGGTACGTAGGTACGGGTTTTAGGGGCTCCCGGCGTGGCCGATGCAGCCACGGAGCTAGGTGCCGCTACGGGGCTAGGTGCCGTCGCAGTGGGCATAGGCGCAACCTTGCCAACGGGCTTGAATGCGTCCCGATCCATGGTGGTTGCCCAGTTGCTAACCTGTGTGGTCATCAGCGGGAGGACAGTCATGAACTTGCCGCCATCCAGCTTATAGCCGTTAAACTTTGGGTCAGCCGGGTCTTTACCGACGAACTTCTGGCTAGCCACCATTGCGGCTGGTTTCAGCTCGTCGAGCGCCAGCTTCAGCGCCGTTACCCCAACCAACTGGTTAAGCTCTGCAAGGGGAAGGATAATCTCTGGCTGATCAAACCGATAATCGCGCTCCGTGGCGGTAAGCGAAAAACTGTAGCGGATATGCGGCCCAAGTGCTTCGTTAAGGTTGTTGATGACCCTCTGCATAGCCAGCACAGAAGGCTTAGCCTTGGCAGCAAGGGCATCATCCAGTTTGGGAAGGCCCTTCGTGGCCCAGACCTTTTCAAACAGGTGCAGGGCTCGATTCCACGCCGCGCTCCTCTCACCGGGCATATTGTAGCCGTCATTGCCAAGGTTGGCGCACTTTACGGCGGTTTCATACGTCTTCTGCCGGTCGGCATCCAGCGGGGCTTGGTAGAGCAACTGGATTACATGGTTTGAGTACCAGTCCACAGCGGCCTTAAGGCCAACCATGGGAGTCGTGGGAACCCATTCATACGCCTGCTTAAGAACGTCTAAGTCCAGTTTCGGACCAGCGTTCACAATAATAGGCGGCGGGGGTGCGTAAGTACTCTGGTAAGTGCTGGATGAACGTCGTCTACGGGGCGGTGCAAACGGGTTGCGGCGTGCCATAAAATTTGCTCTCCTTCCCTCTGCAATCTCTACACGGGCTTGGGACCGTCGTTGGCTGCATTAAAGGAAATACCCGGCCAGTCCCGTTATAGAGGAAAGGCCGGGTCAGATACAGGGTCAGGCGGGAGGCAATGCAACGGCGGGGGCAGGCAGCATCAGGCGTGCAACCGCCAGTTTGAACTGCGTTTCGAAGTCGCGCTCCGAGTTGACGGTGACAAACTCGCCACCCAAGGCCAAGCACGCAGCTTTCAGACCGTCATTGGCACTCTCACACCCAACGTGGATGTAATCCATCACCACACCGGATGCCTTGAGCGCCGGGACCCAGGAACCAATCGTGTTATTCGCGTGGTAATCCTCACCGTCGCTGACGATGATGAAGTGATGCAAACCTACTGGACTGGGCTTTGCGCGGCAAACGTCGATAGCCTTACGAATCGCACCCAGAATGTTGGTGCCACCACCAGTAGACTGCTCATACGTGCCATCCAGTGAGAAGCAGGTTTTCAGCCTATCCAAAGCAGACCATAAGTCTTTCGGGTCACCATCGTCAAATAGAACCACTGGGCGATCACCGAAGGGGATGACTGAAATCTTCGAATTGGGGTACTTTTTGAAGCGGTTTTCAAGCTCTTGCTTTGCCAACCGCTTTACAAGGTCGATGCGGATGGGCTCTTCATGCCCTGCAATTAAGGCCAGTGGATCACCAGCCACTTGACTGTTCATACTGCCGGAACAGTCGAACAGGAAAACCAGCTTGGCGTGTTCATCGTAGATGCCGCCAAGTTTCTTCAGGACCGAGTTGCTTTTAGCAACATCGGTATGGCGCAGGGTAATCTCACTGCCGCCGTCGAAGTCTTCATTCAGTTGCATAAAATTTGCTCTCCTCTTTCCCGTTTAGTTGGTTATCCAGCCGCACCATCGTGGAGGTAGGGTTTAGCGGCCAAGGGCGACACGGCTTAGCAGCGGTGTGCCCTGAACTTTTTGGTTTGTTTCGTCGCAATTGAGATTTAACTGGTACGCACCAACAATCGCTCTTGTGGAGCCGGATGCGCACTTCATCAGGCGCTCAATCGTGCTTCGCCTTTCCGATGACAGGATGCCGCTCATCGGCGCTTCCCCTTTCGGCTACTACCACGGCATTGGCGATTTATCTTCTTTTGCGCGATGCAGAATTTATTAAGTCCAGGAAGGACTGCATCATTGGCTCAGGTACGCTGCTTGTGGAGGGTTCGCTTACTCAGTCTGGCTATTTGGTTTTCAGAGATCAGGCAGGGAAGGTTTGGCCGGGGGGCCGGTCCCAATCGCTTCATCTCCCTACAACTCTATAATATAATAGTCAGGGCCTGAAGCACAAGGTTTTAGCCAATTTATTTTGCCACCTAAAGCTTGTATTTTCACAGGCTTGCAAACTTTCGTCTTAACCACTCAGCTAAAAGCAAGGCGTCAGCTCGGCCATCCATGGTATCCACACGCCCCCGGTCTTTGCGAAATGAAGCTGTGGGAAATAGATGGCTGGCACACACGATGGATGCCGACTTGTCGCTGCCGCTGGTGATGCCCATTTCACGTTTCCACTTTGCAGGCTCGATTTTTTCATACGGCATTCGTAGGGCGGCAAGAATGCCAAGCCACAAGCCGAAGCCGCTCCCCATCGAAAACATACTCGTAACACCCTGACCCGGCATTGCGTGTACGTTCTCAATCCCCACCAACCGCACATTTTTAGAGAGCCTTTCCAGGATTGACACCATTTGGGACTCTACGTATACACGCTTATGGCCCTTCGCTTTTTTGACGGTGAGGGTTGGCGTATCATCGAGGGCAACCATATTTCCCTTATGATCAATCACAGCTACTGCACCGGACAGACCGGGGTCGATTCCGACGTAGATCATAGTAATCTCTTCAAATCAGAAATTGTGTTCAGGATAGCTCGACTGTCACTCGGTGTTTTCGCCAGAACAAGCTTCTTGCCATTTGGTAGTTCATACACCGCGTGCTTATTCTGGCGAGTTAGCTTGGCTCCGGTTTCCTTCATCAACTGAGCTAGGCGCTGTTCTGGGTTGCGGATGTAAGATGGTGTCGGTACTTTTGTGCTGCATCTGTCGAGTTGAACAGGATTGCTCCTAACGTTGTTGTCTGAATCTGGTATGCCGCTGCCAGCGTTCTTCGCGTCTCGATTGTCTTGTCTTTCTCCTGGAGGCTGAAGTAGTGGTTGCGAATTTGCTGTTTCTGCTCTAGCGTCAGCTTGGTTGTTTCCTTGTGGTTGCGATGTTTTTTCAGTGGTAGGGCTAGCAGCGGCTCCCCTCCCCACGGTGGAGCTGGCGCTACCACTTGGGGCAAGCCTTCGCTGGCGTCGAAAGGGGGAGGCTCAGAGGCACCACCTCCTGTGGTTTGTCCCATGAGCACCATCAGTGGGGTTAGGTCGATGTTTGCCATTTTGCTCAGCTCGTCTGAGTACGACTTGAGCATGTCGCTCATGTCTCGCATGTCACGAGCTAGTTGTTTTAGATTCATTCTTTGTCTCTTTCAATTGCAGCAATCGCCGCATCCCAATGTTTTTTAGTAAGCACAAAAGTGTGCTGCCCATTTTTGGCGTTGGTTACTATCACAGCAGGCTCAAGATAGGAGTGCAGTGACAGTGTTCCAAATATAGCGTGGCGAGCTTTCGCATAGGCCACAAATGGTTCCAGCGCCATCCTAAGCTTTTCGATCTCGGTTGCTTCCGGCTTCGTCATTATTTGCAGGGCTCCTTAGCAAGCCACCGGCTACGGAGCCACTTGGCAATGTAGTCAGGTAGGCTCTTAACCAGCGGAAACTCTTTGTCGCCCGTTACACCGCTGGGCTCAAAAGCCATCAACTCCAGCTTCTCAACAATTTTCCCCAAGGGTACACCGTGCTGCAACGACAGAGAAATCATCACCGCTAGAGCGTTGCACAGGCCGCGTTCAAAGCTACCCACCCGCTTGGAAACCAGAAACACTTCACCCGGCGTCCCATCTTCAAGAAGACCAACGGTGGCATAGCATTTGAAGTCCCCGATGCGGAATTTTTTAGTCACAGCAGGCCGTTCTTCCGGCATCTTTTTGCGAGCTGGCATTACGACACCTTTACTTTAGCAAACACATGCCCATACTTGAATTTTTCCAGCCGGAAGCAAAGTACATTCAACTCCGCTTCTAGCTTTTCAACTTGCTCTTCGGTTAGATCCACTTCACTGTCAACAGATGCAATCAGCTCTACAAACATTTTCAAATCTCCCTTACAGTAGTTATACCCTTTTCCTTTACGCACTCAAGCCGGTAGTCGGGTTCCAAAGCACCCAATATTTGTTCAGAGTGAGCAATTACCATCACGTGACCGAAACGCTCCACGACGGAATTCAGGCCCTGCGCAAAGGCCACGGCATTGACCGGATCGAGCCCATTAGCGGGTTCGTCCAAGATCAGTAGATTGTGCCGCACCAAAGCGTCACGAAAAGCAAAGGCAGCAATCAATGCAGCCAGCCGGGTTTCCCCCTCTGACTGATCCTTAATTGTTTTGCCACCGTGAAGATTATGAACGTGAACATCAATATCGCCATCGGCAATATCGAACTCAATGTTGATTTCACCTTTAGAAAATATCTGGCTGTAGCGGGAGGCAGCAGCATTAAGGTGCGGGGCCGCAATGGAGCACAAGTAGGCTGGCAACCCATTCCGGCTTACGGTGACACCGCAAAACTCCACGAACCGCTTTTCATTCTTGATGGCTTCAATAGCCTGCTCATGAACAGACTGCACATTCAAAAGGTCGGCAACCCGCCGGTCCCTTTGTTCCAATGTTGCCTTCAACTGTGCTCGAACGACTGCCTGATCATGAAGCTTAGCTATACTCTGTCTAAGCTCATCCAGTTCTGCCTGCACCGTGCGATTCTCTGACCGCCACTCTTGGATATTGTCCAGACGCTTCTGCCGTTCGGCTCGATTGGCATTCCCTAAACTCTCAGCATAATCGGCGGCGGCAATGTAGGTTTGAATCTGCCCTTCTAAAAGAATTGTAAAATCCTCCAATGCAGACGCCAGCACCTTGCCACCGCAGGTTGGACATTTCCCCTTCCCCTTCAACCCAATCGCAGCATCCTGTTGCTTTCGTAATTCACTGGCGGCGCTTTCAGCCCGAATCCGTTGATCCAGCAGAGCCTCAAACTTCTTTTGGTTTTCCTTGAGTACTGGTTCAAGATTGGCAATGTCCTGGTCGTTGGCGCGAATATGATTTTCACACAGAGCTAAATGTGCCATCATAGCTGATTGAGATTTAGGATCTTCCTTTGGCAGTTCCGCTAGCGACTTGTACACCTCGGCCCGCTCTTTCAAAGTTTCTGCCAGCACCCGCTTGGTGGCCTCCAGTTCACCCTCTGTTTCGTCAATCACACGCTGGATGCGGAGCACCGCTTTGCGGATAGATTCATGCGCGGCTAGAAACCGATCAAGGCCAAGCAACCGGCTAAATAGCTCCTTGCGTTCTTTCTCCGTGCCAAATACCGACCCGATTTCCCGCTGCCCAATATAGACAGAGTTTGTAAGCACATCCCAAGTTAGATTGGTGATGGATTCAATCATCCGCTGGGTGGTGTTCTTATCGCCCATCGAAATCTCTTTGCCATCACGCCATACCTGCACACTAGCGGGGCGGCGACAGCGGATAATAAGCAATTCGCTGCCGTCAGGGAGGATGGTGATAGACCGAATACTGGCTGTCTTCTTGGAGTTCAGCCGCGCCCAGCCATCGTCAACTTGCCCCTTGAACGTCTTGCCGGTAAGCGGAAGGAATGGCAGCGTCACTAAGCTCGACTTCCCACTCCCATTACTTATATCTCCCTGGTCACTATCCCAATCCAAATTCCGCCCGGTAACCACGGTAAGCCCTTTGCGGTCCAAGGCTAACTTGACGTGCTCGAAACATAGGGTGTTGGTAGCTTCAAAAGATTTGAACCGCAACCCCTGTACACCCATCAATCCAATATGCGGTAGATACTCTTTAAGGTAGTCAACCACCTGATCGGCGTCGGCCCCCTCTGGCACTATAGAGCGGGAAAGATAGTCACGCAGAATATCTTCGTCGGACCCTTTGATATCAAGGGTACCTGTGACCGGCGCGGCTTTCTGAAAATCAGGAATAATATGAAGGATAGCCCCCTTATATTTAGCAGCAACGCGAGCGCGGACTTCCTCAATTTCCTTGACGGGATCTTTATAGACAGGCACTTTGAACCGGACGTGTGCTTTATCCCAGGACGCGGGCGCGTGAAATCCGGGGGCAGTCGGGTCATACCAACTAGGTATGGTAGATGGAATTCGCGTAGTGGAGATCACCCGGCGCTTTTCCTCACCAGTAATCCTTTCGGGGATGCTTAAAATGAGAAAAGACTTTTCCTGGTTTGCCTCTCCCCAATCCATACAAAATGGGGAGCCAGCATAGTGGATGTTTGGCTTGATGGTCTGAGCTTCATGGATGTGCCCACCGATGCAAATGTCATAGTTAGCAGCGCAGATGTCATCCGCCGTAAATGCTTTGCCTTTGGAGTAGCCACCTTTACATCCGCGTATTTCGTTGTGAAACACCAGGATGCGCAGCCCCGGCTGTTGTAACTCCCAGGACCGATGAAACGCTTCCACCTGTCGGTTATGGTCGCGGAAGTAAGGAACCATGTGCAGAAAAACCCAGTATGGAAGCTTTACTACGTCAACATCCTCAAAGATTGTAGCGCCTGCTGCCTCAAGCGTAGGCAGAAGGGTAGGGACGTTATCTTGAGTAGCAATGTTGTCATGGTTACCGCGAAGGACGTAGAAAGCTGCTGCGCCTTCTCCATACCGTTGACAGGCTGTAAGAATTTCTGTGGTGGCACGGACGAGGAAGTTGGTTACCCTAACATCAACCGGGTTGAAGGCGTCTTTGACATCACCCAAATGAACAACGTGGGAAATATTCTCCCTGTAGATTAGCGCGAGTACTTGCGCGAGCGTCTGTTCGCAGCGGTCCAGGTTGCCAAGCGCAGCTTGCCAATCACCTGTAAATAGTATTTTCATTGCGTCTGCCGTCCCAAAAGCCTTACCAAGATATCTACCCGGCCCGATACCCTAAGCTTTCGGTAGACCATTTTGGCATGCTGCTGATATGTGTCATGGTTAATCATAAGCTGCTTGGCTATCTGATACCCGGTTAGAGAAGTTTGGACAAGTAGCGCGTACACTCGCTGCTGGGCAGGAGTCAGCTCAACGGTATGCTCCCCCCTCATTCTTTGTGGTTGCCGAATCGCGGCGGTTGCCATTTGTAGCCTGCCTGTTGAAAGGGTGGTGTAAAACCATCAGCCTGCCTGTGAGAATGCAGCCTAGAGCCTCCCAGCGCCAATAAAACAGTCCTCTAGCGGTCTAAAATAGGCTGTTTGGGCTGAGCAATCTGGTTTAACATTTTCTGGAGCATGCCCCATTTCGGGTGGGCCTCCAGGATATACAACTCTTCCCTGTTGTGTCGGATGCTCAACTTCCCATCGACCAGCTTTACTACGGTCCACTTATTTGGTTCCATTTGCGTCCTTCTTTCGATTTATCACCATCTGCACCGTGGTTAGAGAAACCCCTAGTCTAGCCGCTATTGTCTTGTGCTGTAGCCCCTCCAGATACCGCTTCCAGATAATATTGTCCCGTTCGACGGACTGCTCCAGAGTCAGCTTTCTACCTCGTGGGCTCGTGTTCACAAATCCTCCTTTTCAGGACTGCCCCCCTCTATATCGCTTGCAAATTTTGTACAGTGTACCCAACAACCAAGGCATCATCGAGCTTTCATCGAATGGTGAATTACTCAAGTCGAGTAGCCCGGCAGCGGCTCGTTCCTGGCCGGGTGTGGACGCCTCCCGAATTAAACATCCGCGCAGCCAACCTGCCATGGAAGCGCGAATCCACCGGGCTTCATCTGGCTGGGCATCCTTCATAATGCCTATCGCTGTTTTCCAAGTACCCGCTGTAACCGCTTTGCACAATCGGAGTGTGTCGATAGTTACTCCGTCAACGCCAGATACAGCTTCATCTGCGCTTGTGCCTGCCGCATACTTCTCAAGAGACTGTAGTAGCAACGCGGGGGCGTTTAGCTGCATCAGATGGCAAGCTTCAAACAGGTCAGCCAGTGGACGAGTTATCCCTGCCTTCGCTGCTTGTGCTATGAGAAAATTCTCAGCAGCGGTAATGCCCAGCCCCTTAAGCTGGTAGCTGGTACACCGGCGTCTTAAGGTGAGCAGAAGCTTAGTTGGTTCAGTGGTGCAGACGATCCAGATAGTTGACGCTGGTGGCTCCTCAAACGGGGTAAGAAGCATATTCTGCGCGGCGTTGGAAATCTTCTGCGCCTCATCCAAAATAATCACCCGCTTACCATCAGGGTTAATCGGCTTGTACCGGCTCTGCTGGACTACCCGGCTAAGCTCATCCACCCCGCTTACGTCGCTGGCGTTAATTTCATGGATGGCAAAGTCAGATCGTTTCCTCCAGCAGTCGATGCAAGGATCACCCCACAATGTTTGGTGTTCACATTGATAGGCAATGCTCAGAATCCTAGCAATAGTTGTTTTCCCACTACCAGACGGCCCGTGAAACATCCAAGCCCGTGGGGGTCGCTTAGCAACGTGGTTACGAATTGCTTTAACAGCGGCTTCTTGCCCATACAAGTCTGACAGCCTTCTTGGACGTAGTTCTAAGCTAAGTATTTGGCTCATCTTTGATCGCTACCGACCCCTTTTGTTCTGCAATCCATGCAGCCACCAGCGCAATAGCTGTTCAGTTAATACTCTTCTTCTTTTTCTTTCGAGCAAGCTATTTTGGCATTGACGAATTCAATCGGACCTTTGAACATGATGCGATATCCAATAGCTGACTTCTCCACCCCACCACATTTATTTTTGTTGTTCTCAAGCAGCCCGGTAATACCAATCACCTCGCCTCGCTGCACAATCCTGCTGCCCTTCACACGCCGGGCACGCCCCTGAATATGAGCGTAGAAACGGATGGCATTGCCCCCTGTGGCATACGTCTTAGTCATGCCTGAACGTAGCTGATTAACCAGATAGATGATGGCGTTACTAGTCTGCGCCAGAGAAACCCAACGGCGCATGAGCCTACCGACGAGCTTAGGGTGTTCCATATCTGTCTTGTAGCTTCCTCCCAGCCCGGCAGCAGAGTCGCCTTCAGTAAGCAGCGCGGCGATAGAGTCCACAACTATCATGTACTTAGGTTTTCTAAGCACGTCAATACAGGTTTCCACCTCCGATAGAAGCTCTTGAGCCGATGATAGCCGTGACTCACGTTCCTTTCCAAACTTACCTACAAACGGTTGGATCAGGATAAGTTTCTCAGGGTCAAGGCCGCATGTCGGTGACTTACTGCCACCGCAATTGGAGCAGTCGGCTTCCTTCACCAAGCCTGTCCCGCTACATTTAGGACAGGCTTGCATCTTTCGCATCAAAGCCCATACAGGGTCGAATGAGTTTTCCAGGTCGCACCAGATTACCACCGCGCCATCGTGCTGGGCTAACGCAGCGATAGCCATAGTTAAGGCACTTTTCCCTACAGACTCCCAGCCAGATATCTCTGTAATCTTTCCATAGGCAATGCCTTTATCCCGGTGGCCCAAAACACCGTTCAGATTCGGCATACCCGTGTTAAGCCACTGCGTCGGTTCCCACTTTAGAGCAACATGCCCTAAAGTCTGCCGAATCTGATCCAATGTTTTGCTGGTCATGGTTTTTCCTACCTTCGTCTGGGAGGCGGGGCCGGTGCCGGGGTAGACTTCTTAGCGGGAGGCGCAGCCGTCCTTCCCGCAGGGGCCGGTACGGGCTTCCTTACGGGGGCCGGTACAGGGCGTCTGGGCGGGGGAGGCGGCGCAGGTTCATCTTCGGGTTCCGGTTCAGCCTCTTCCACTACATACTCCTCCTGCTCCGGTTCCGGGTCTGCTGCATACTCCTCCTGATCAGGCTCAACGCCTTCAGAAAGTACTTCGTCAGCAACAGCAGTGTCTTCTTCAGATGTGTTCTCAGCCTCATCGTCAACCAGGACCTCTGCTTCTGCCTCTGCTTCTGCCTCTACCTCATCCCGGCGCGGACGGCCAAAATAAGCCGACTTCTGATCTTCCTCGTCATAGGCTGATATCAAGCTATCCAGAGATTTCACAGCTGCCAGGATTGCAGCAGGGGCACTGGTGGGCGCGTCATCAGTATCAATCTCCGGGTAGCGCCGCTTCATCCCCTCGCCGGTGGCTGTTACGTTGATGTTATAACCCTTCACCGGGTCAATGATGTCTTTCTTGCCGTTGAGAATCCGCGATTTGATACGGATGCCCAAAGACAGCTGCCCACCAAGGACCATTTTCCACGGCTTAGGCAGGGCAAACTTTTGCGTGTCGGGGTCGATCCTGCTGGCGTTCACGATAAACTGATTCTTGGCCGTAAGACGTTCGGCAATAGCAGCCTTCTTCGCGTCACCAGATGCTTCCAGCTCAGGAATTTTTACATCACAAAGCCAGCATGGACCCATACCGTCTTCATTTTTACCGCAAGGAAGGATAGCTTCGTCAGGGCCGATCCCGAAATGCACACGCACCTCCCGGCAGGGCTTATGCAGAATTCCTTTGGGGCTAACCTTCCCGTCAGGTGTCAGGTCTTTTTTGTCGGGAAGGATTCTAACGGTGTTAATTCCGACAGCCAGTGACAAGCTATGACCGGCCATCTGCTCTTTCAGGCGTTCTCTCTCTTGGGACTTCCAATCGCTCATTTTGAACACTCCTTATTTTTGGGACTGCTGTTTGACTCCAGATTCAGCATCGCAGCCAGACTCCGACGCTTCTCCTGGAAGTAGGTTTTGACAACTGACCGGGCTATGATCCAGACCAGGGCCAGTGCAATTACGATTAGTATAACGGCTTGGATCATAAGAAACTATTCTCCTGGGAATTTTTCCTTCATCTTACGCCGCAGTTCCGCAGCCTTCTCCGCGCCAGCTTCGGCAGAACGTTGCAGACCAATTTCATCACGGGTCATCTCCCCAACAATTTTCAGGCAGTCCCGGCGCATACGGAAAGCCTCAACTACCAGCTTTGAATACTCCTCCTGGATGTCTGCCTTGGCACACGCCAGATCCAAACCGCTGACACGCTTGTCAGTGAGGAGTAGTGCGGCAATACCATCTTCAGTCGTCTTAACTCCATTGTCCCTGGCATCCTTACGAATTTCCAAGCTCCGCTCGGCCCGTGATTTCTCCCACTCCATTTTGGCATTGGTGCTAGCCTCCAAGCATTCCAGACGGAAGTGGATGGCTTCGACGAACAGAACAGCATTCTCGGCGGCAGCGTCTACTACACGGTCAGGGGAGAAGCCAATTTTGGTTAGTAGCGACGTGATTGTAGTTTTGGGCAAAAATATTTCCTCCTTTGTTTTGAAAATGGGGCCAGCCGCTGCCACGCGACCAGCCCCTGTTTATATTCGATTTCAAGTCGAATTGTGGATTAACGCTTTAAGTAGTTCTGTCACTCGCTGCCGATAGTCCACTGTCTGCGACGCCACGCCAAGGAGGTAGGACGCACGGAGTTCCAGTGCCCTCACAATCGTCGGGCGCGATCTGTTCTCGCGGCGAATCCACGCGGCGAAGGCGCTTAGTTCACTTATGCAGCAGCCCATGGTCTTTCCTCCGAGTTCCGTTTGATTTCATCACCTTGCCGGTCAACTGGAACAAGCCTACGCCATCGTGGTAACTACGAACGATTGCGATAGATCGGTCATCATCCCCATCAACCCGTCTCCCAAGCAAATACACCCAGGCGGGATATCGTAGAGAGATTTAGGGTTAGCGCAAGTGTTTTCTGGTTCTGGGTCGATGGCTGAATAGTCCGGGTACCCGCTTGATGTCGCAGGCGTGCCGCCCTTGACCGCGATCAGCTCGTGTAATTTGGGATGTTTCTTTGTGTCAGCCATTTTCTCCAACTTAAACTTTTTGGTGGAGCCTACTTCCCTTTCGGGTTTCAGCCCCTCGTTTTGCCTACGTCAGTATTATACTGTTTTGGTTTCTCTTAGAGCGGCGTTTTGCTTGATTGAGCCCGACTCCTTAAACTGATCAGCGATAGACTCTAAAAAGTCTTCCTCCCAGTGACCGCCAAGAAGAAATCCTTGAGCGTGTCTCCAGCCATGCGAGATAATTGCGCTTCGTTCGCTTGAGCCACTGCCAACTGCTCTTTCAGTGCGGCGTTCTCGGACTTCCAGAGCTCACGCTCTTGCTTGTTGTTGGATAGCTGAAGTTCGAGTTCCAACTCCAAGCCTTTTACTTGCGCGGATAGCTTGGCGTTCTCTCGCAATGAGTCGGATAGTTGTGCGTCAAGCATGACGTAACCTTCCTTCTCAGCCTTGAGGTCATCCACCAACTGTTGCCAGTGCTCGATGTTTCTAGTGTCCATCGGTCCCACCTCCAATCACCTTTGCCAGCGCTGCGATCTTGTCCTCAGCGGATGCATGTAAAAACTGCTTGCAAAACTCGTTGGTAACACCGCCGCGCACGCTCACCCAAAGCTCATCTTCCCACTCTTCCACCCAATCGCTGACGAGGAAATCGCGCTCACCGCCCGAGAGCAACGCTGCTTTCAGAGCGTAAGCGTGATATCGCACGCGATGGAGGAGCGGCGATGGGCGCGGCACCAACCCAGCGGGATCATCCCCTTGAAACGCAACCGTGAGGTATCCGACCATTGCCGTGTGCAGCGATTCGAACGCAGCGTGAGGCGTATCACCTCTCACCACGAGATTGAGGTCGACGCATTCGGCGGTGTACACCCC